>ENA-OWLI01000001-OWLI01000001.1-metagenome-genome-assembly--contig:-NODE-1-length-71532-cov-6.499000_pt1 | contig 71532 bp, 67 predicted proteins | sample MGYA00245346_ERZ651096 | MGnify/ENA primary metagenome ERZ651096 (study PRJEB26857, sample SAMEA4031766) | metagenome | biome: human; feature: oral; material: saliva | place: Philippines | collected 2014 | study...
TGTCTCGTTTTGTAGAGCTACTGAAATATTCCTCATTACGAAGAATATTCTTGTAGACCACAAAGTCTTCTGGAGCAGACACTTCAAAGCAGACAGAAGCATAACCATCAATACGAACGCATCCTGCTACATCCGCATTACCATGCACGACAGCATGGTCGGTTACGATGCTCGATCCATGGATACGAGCAGTACCCAAAACATCAGCATGACCTGACACTTTGGCAAACTCGTATACATGAGCATTCTTACCCACTTTGGCGTTACCGGACACTTCGGCACGATCGAATACCTGTGCAGTACCCAAGGTATATACATCGCCATATACCTTGGCACGACCATAGACCTGGCTGTTTGCAGTGATTTTAGCATTACCGAATACATGGGCTTTGTCACCCACGTATTTTCCACGCATTACTGCATTATCGTAGACTTTAGCATCTCCAGCAACAGTACCGGACAACACTATTGCATTGTCAAACACTTTTGCTGTGCCACCTACCCAGCCTGTACCATCTTGAGGTAAGTTAGCCTCAGACTCGATGTACCCACCAATGCAACCAGCATCAGTTAACAAATTGATGTTAACCAACGCACGAATACGGTGTAATGTTTTACCACGGTACTCGATGGTCTCTCCGGTGAATTCGTAACGTTTAGTTTTAGACATTTTAAACCTCCTATACAAAGTTGATGAAAAGTTAAATTAAGATTAAATTTAAAATCCTATTACACGTTAATAATATAGATCTGAATTTTATTTAAATGACAAGCAATATGAATATTTATTTTTAATTTAAAAGGAGTATAAAATGAATGCTGATGAAATGATGCCTGATACTAATCTAGATAAACCTAGAGAAGTGGTTAGTCCTCAATTAAGTAATTTTGAAATTCGAGGCGAAACATCTAAACATGATAAACAAGGTATCTTAGATGAAAATATTAAAATACGACAATCACTGGTTCGTTTAATGACTACTGACTTAAGAGCGATTGCTAATGATCCAGAAGCGGCATCTTTGGTATTGAAAGCAATGGAATCTACAGATAAAGTAATCATTGCTCAAGCTCGTATTCAAACTGGTGAAGAAGCCAATACTTCTAATGCGGCATTGGCTGCTGCGATTGTAGCGGAAGCACTGTCTCGTAATGAACGCACACGTTCTGAACGAATGAAAGAAGAAAGTATCCCTCATCGACCAGACTATCAACCAACAGGTCGTGTTTTTGAATTACCTAGTGCCAGTAGGGAAATTCGTGATGAGGAATTAGTAACTGGTACAGTAATTGTCTCTCAAGATGAAATCATGTCTACCTTAAGAGCAAAAGTAGAAACAACTGAAGAAAAAGAAGAAACAGAATAAAGAAATACTCCTCTACCCACTAAAGGTAGAGGAGTATATTCTTAGATTTTGTAAAATGATTCTGCTTCAATAATGGCATTATTCAATGCAGTGCAAAGCACCTCAGCATTATAAACTGTTACAGAGAAAGCTTCTACAATTTCAGCAACTCGAGTAACAGCATTACCAATTTTAGCAATCAATGGTTTAGAATAACCTTCAGATGATTTACTATGCAAGTCTTGAATGTACTGTACTGTAGAATCAATTTCCATTTGTAATTTCTTACGATCGATTGTATTAATCAGATCATTAGAATTCTCAGCAGTTTTAACAACTGCCCAAATATCGATACCTGAATTAAATACATCACCATATTTAGCTTTAGCATTAAAGTCATCTGGTTTACGCATAGTAGACAGTTGTTTTAATTCTTTAGCAATGACATCGGATTGGCGAATATAGCTAAGATCAGAAAACAGAGTAGAGTCTGTTAAACCTTTATCGTTAGAAATAACACGACCAATATCAATACGTAATTGAACAACTTGACTAATAACATCTTTCAATGTCTTAGTAACTTCAAACAACTGCTTAGTATAAGTATCGTAATCAACACTCATGCCTGGAGGGATAGAAACATCAGTATCCATCATGGATGCATAATTACGACTCATCTTGGTTTTATCTAAACGATTGAGACGACCTGTATCCAGATGCAATGTTTTCTTATCATCGCCAAAAATAGTTTGACTAGCAAGACGAAGCGTATTAAAAGCACGATCAAAGAAATCACTAACGATATCCATAACTCCTTCGCTAGAAACCTCTAAAGCTTTCAGCTGTTCGACATTCTCACGAAGTTGCTCGGCAGAAACAGACAATGGTACATCCCATTTAGATTGAAATGAGAATTTATTTTGCATAGACATAAATTTATATTTCCTTTTATGAATTCTAATAGACTAAATCTTTTATTAACAGATATAGTTTGAACAAATATCCAACTTAAACCCAATTTATACCCGAGGTAATATTAAAAATGATTACAGGATTCTACCAAATGCCGGCGAAGCAATCGCCTTACTTACGCACGAATATCAACGTAGGTTGCTTAATGGATATTCCTACTGGATCTCCTGTTAAAGCAGCCCATGGACGTTACATCACAAATGGTGGACATAATGGCTCGGTTATCTTTGTTGGTCCTGGTAACTCATATAAATCCGCTCTGGCCGATCACGTTAATGAAGTAGCAGCATTTCGTATCCACCGATATGCTTCAGGACAAAAATACGATACTGAAAATAATGCTTATATCCCTGGTCTTGAAGTTCGTTTAAAACGAATCGTAGGACCATTAAGAGAAGCTGACTGGTTCCAGACTGGTCGTTGGATTGTTACAGAGTCTTCTATCTATAAAGGCGACGAATGGTTCAAGATGGCTAAAGAATGGATGTACGGTAAAAAGAAACAAGGTGCATCCATTAAAATCGAGATCCCTGCATTGGATCGAGATGGTAAACAAATGAAGATTATGCTGCCTACATTTGTTACACTAGATTCTTTTTCAAAATTCGAAGTAGAAGCTGTACAAGAACTTCGTGATAAAACAGATCTTGGTGATTCTAAACAAAACATGATTGCGATGAACTCAGGTAAGTTCAAGAAAAACATGATTGATGAATTACCTGACTTGTTAGTAGGTACCAATACTTATCTTACGGGTACAGTTCACTACGGTGAATTGAAACAGATGGACCCATATGCTCCAGTGCATAAACCATTGCAACATGTGGATAATGGTCGTAAGATGAAAGGTGTTCCTGAAAACATTACTTTCTTATCGACTTGTATGTGGGGTATTAAAGCAGTCGCTAAACTCGCCAATAAAGCTGATAAGAATGTCATGGAATACCCATTGAAGAACGCAGCTAATGATAATAACGTCGATGACTTAAACGTTGTATCCATTCAGCAATGGCGTTGTAAAACAGGCCCATCTGGTTATACACTGAATATCGTCGTTTCTCAAAAATACGGTGTTTTAGAAGAGTTGACTAATTTCCATTTCTTACGTACACATGGTAACTATGGTTTAAATGGTGAGATTACTCAAACAGGTAATTTTAAAGATGTGTCTTGTATTCTTTATCCTGAACAAAAACTAACTCGTACTACAGTTCGTACTTTGATGGATGAAGATCGTCGATTGGCTCGTGCTATTCAAATTTGTGCCGATATGCTGCAAATGTCCGTACATTGGTCTACACATCTTCGTAGTATTGATAGTCGATTACTAGAATTAACCCCAGCTACTTTGTTTGAAAAAGTAAAAATGGAAGGTTATGACTGGAACATGATTTTAGATACTCGGTACTACTGGAGTGCTGATGATGAAGATCATGACCAGTTAGAATTATCCACCATCGATATTATGCGTATGGCTTTAGGTACTTATCATCCATTCTGGTTAGAAGCTGATAAGAAAACCATTAAAAAGAAATATGTTAAATCTTCTAAAGCAGAAGAGATGTTGATGGCTGGTGAAGTTGTAACATCTAAAAAATAGTTTTTCATGGGTAGGAGACTATTCTAGATCCTAGTTTCCTTACTCTTTTTCTAACCTTAATATTAAGGACTATTATTAAAATGACTCAAGAACAAGAATTGGTGAAAGATTTATCTGTAGAAGAAACCAAAGAAGCTGTAGAAGCAGAAGGTAATACGACAGGTATTTCAGATAAGTCTTTCGAAGCACTGATTACTGACCCTAACTTTATTCTGCGTGATTTCCGTGGCTTGTGTGATAAACACAACATCGATTTCGTAGACTTAATGAAAGACATGGGTTTTGATGCAAGAACACTTCGTGCATTGCTGGTAAATAAACCAATTACAGAACAAATTTACACGCTGTCTCGTGAATTGTCTATCATCATTTACAAAATGGGTATGGATAGCGATCCAGTTGTAGACACATTGGACGTTCGTACTACTTTGGGTAATACTGGTGATTCTGCTGAGTTCTTAGAACTCTTGGATACTTTCGTATTCCCTTACATGGCCGAGTATGTGAAGAATGGTGAATTGAATCCTGATTGGATTGTACCTAAAGATCCAGCAGCTGAAATTCAAGAAGCAGTAGCACATCAAATCAGCGCGAACAATGAAATGAATAAAGCAGTAGAAGATGCTCAAGTATACATTGACGAATTGTCGGATCTTGAAGATCGTATTGAACTCACTCAAGGCGAAGAATCTGTAGCTGCCGTTTCTGAAGAGCAATTAGAAAAAGTTATTCAGAAAGTCCAAAACGATGGCGACATCGTAGTGGAAGAAGATACAGAACTTAACTCTGAAGATAATTCTGAAGATAATTCTGAAGATAAATAACATATAGGAATATTCTCCTCTACCCGTAAAGGTAGAGGAGAATAGTTTATTGTGTTTCAAAATTTATATTGTTTTTACGCAATAAGTTCTCGAGATCCAAGATGCGATTACTTTGTTCAATCGCTTTTCTCTCGATCAATTCTAATCGATCACTTAATACCTTCTTAGCTTTAGTAGCATCATCGAGTTGTTCTAATGTAGACTTATGGTCTTTTGTTCGTTGTTTCCTAGCTTTTTCTAGACGAACATGTGACGCATTATCAATGATCATGATCTCTGATAATGCCATGGTTTCAGCTTGCACATTGACACCTAGCATAGAGTCAGCCAGTTCTTCAACTTTCTGGATGTACGCTTCTACATTAGTATTTAAAGGCAATGCTCCTAATCTTAATCCAATACCGATAGAACAGTAATTAACACCAGTACCGATAGGATAGGATACTAAGTAATGCAATGGAAAAGAATATACCTGACCCGTATCGGTTCTTAAGAAGATAATACGACCACCATCGTCAGAATGCTTTTTATAGTCTTCTTTAGAGATGTTGTATTTTTGATAATAGGTCTGGTAAGGATCAATACCCATAGAAAACAGCTGACCATAATTGGTAATTGCTGTACATTCTAAAGTTGTATTGACAGGTAGATAGGATTGATAAGGTGTTTTCAATTCCCATAAACCACGTGAACCAACTGTTGGGTTATTTAGAGCCATTTAATAATTTCCTTACTTTAAGAAGTTGTGTTTAGCAGCGATCAAATAGTGAACATCTTTATATTTCATTACTAAGAATAGTTTGTCATTCCGAGTAGTGCGTGTAAAGATTTTCTCACCATTAATTACTTCACCACCAGAAAGCGTAATTCGCTCTCGAGGCAATGAAGAAGTAGGTGTCATGGTTTCTGCGACTGCGAGCATATCTTGAATTTTCAAAGAGAATGCTTGGGTATTTGCAGATTGATAACCAAAGTCAGTAGAAGTAGATGGAACATCAATAAAATCAGGGAAAACTTCTTGAAGCTTAAATTTGTTTTCTTTATTTTCCGGTGAACCACAAACCAATGCTGCTACGGCACGATAGTAAAGAGACACTGCCTGAACATTTGCGCTAATATGGGTTTCCGGCATATCGGCCATGAATGGCTTACAATATTTTTCTACAGCTGTTGACAACGTAACAAAAGGAGAATATAATGATGCCTGTTCACGTACTTTGTTTTCGTTAGATAAATTATCCCACTGAGGAACAATGATGAATTCATTCCGTTTAAAGATGTCTGGGAATACTTTTTTCCATTCATCACGAGAATGTTTTGATTTCTTCAGAATTTCTGATTGAATCTTATCTTTAACCGCATCGATGGAATCACCCGCATCGCCCCAGATTAAAATATACCAGTTGGTATCGAGTTCTGGTGTAAGCTTAACTGGATTATACCATTTAAAAATATCTAATCGGAAAATAGTAACAGGGGAGTTTGCTTTCTTAGAGTTAGCAATTCTGGTTAATACATCTACAGGTCGTTTAGCCAGTTCTTTTTCTACTTCTACACGAGAAGAGAAGAATACGTCAATATTTTCTACAGGAAAAATAACATCGATTTCGTATTCATCATATTCAGAACGGAATGACTGATCAGAGAACCAAATCCAGAATTCATTATTATTAAGGTCTTTGAAGCGAACCCATTGTACGCAATAGTAGCTAGAGTCTGTAACGACATCACCTAATTCAAACTTTTGAGCGCGTGCAGAGAAAGTATCCAGAAGATTACGTTTTAACTCATCTACGTAAATCTCACGAGCACCTTTTAGAGTATAATCGTAAATGTGTTTACTAACATCTAATGCCAAATCTCGGTCAGTAGATTTAATTTCCACATCGCGATCATTCTCCATACTACTAAGTACATTTAATACGATATTTTTGTCCGTATTGTGTGAATATAGTTGTACATCCTTTTCGTATGTTCGACTTTCAGTAGACATTTCACCAAAAGTATGGACAACTAGCTTTTCATTCGTTGTAAAAAACGAATGAGTGGCAAACGCCTTGAGTGATCTTGCCATTTATAGCACCTTTAAAATTATATAAATATAAAATGGGGTAAACCAAGATGTTTAGAACAATAATTGATTTTTTGTGGGAATGGATTGTTGGCAAAGAAGTAAAACCAAGCCAAGCTATCCGTCATCATAAAACTCGACTATTATTCTTCGTTATACTGGTGCTTTCTTTGGGATATAACATTAAGATTACCGATCGCTTCAATTTGTACTACGAAGCTTTCGAGGAATTGAAAACCCGTTATAGCCTTCAAAAAGGGAAAATTAAAACATTAGAAGAAGGAAACCAAAAGTTGATCAATTCTATTAATTCGATCACCCATGGTAAACCTCCAGAATGTGTACCTGGAACTAATAAGAATGTAGACGAGCCTCCACCACCACCAAAACCAGAATTTGAGAAAGATCCTAAATTCTAATTTATTCAATTTTCTTTTCGCTAGGGGAATCTATGATTAGATTCCCTTAGTTTAAAGAAAGAATTAGAATGAATTATACTGGATTAGTCATTTACTGCGACGGTGGCACATTTAGAAAGAATCCTGGTTCGTATGGACGAGGACTACACTGGTATACATACAATACCAATCCAATTGAACGCAAATTCCCTATCGGGAATCTCAAACCAACAACAAAAGGATATGCGACAAAAGATATCCATGCAGAAACATTTCCTAATATAGAAAATAAAGAGTCTTTTATTGAGATGGTGAAATCAGATAAAACTTATTTGGTTAATGTCACTTCAATTAAAGAACATGCACAAGGTTATCCGGATATCCAATCTAACAATGCAGCCGAACTACAAGCAATGGTGAGAGCATTTGAAGTCATTATTGAAACAAAAGCAGATATTGCTTTAATCTATAGTGATTCTCAATATGTCTTAAAAGCGATTGCTAATTTAGATAAACTAAATAAGTTCGATTACTGTAACCCAAACACAGGCACTCCTCTTTCAAATAGCCAAATTCTCAAAGAACTCCATCGTTTACAAACCATGATTAATACTCAGGGTTTAAAATACATGGCAAAATGGATTAAAGGACATGGCGATGCTAAGAATGATGATCGTACTCAATCGTCTATTCCTAATATATTTGCTGACGAAATGGCATCTATTGCCGCTTCACTCTCGAATAACTTATTCTACTTAAGTGAAGATAATGCCCGTCACGAGCGGGAGATTACATTTGATGATTTGATTGAAGAAAGAAAACCAAAAAAGATCCATCCTTTCTTAAATAATAAAAGAATGTATCTTGGATTCACTCCTCGAAAAAATAAAGATGTATTCTTTATTGGTAATCCTGGTGAGATTACTCAGGATAAAAAATTAGAAAGGCAAATCGTTATCGATAGCAAAACCAAAGAAGAGGTAGTTATCAAACGAAAGGTAATGATACCAATCGACATTTACACCGGCAAGATGATTGCCGACGCGCAGGTAGGTGTTGTGGTAGTCGATGGTGGGGACCCTATAATCAACCTAATCGAAGAAGTACAAGAGAAATGGATTGTTCAGCATTATGCTCATCCTGAAATGATGTATTGTCTTTACATGAATACCATCTCAGACACAAAGACATACGCAAATCTACTGAAACATAAAGAACGATGGATTTCTCGCAGCTTCGGAACACCCAATCTAGAAACTGTAGATGGGAAAATGTTGACATATATTAACGATCCTGTATATCTTGCACTTCGAAATTTTAGTAATTTCGAATCACTCTACATGCAATTAGTTAACTATCGTAGTAAGCATATTGCTATTAGAGAACAAGACATTACAGAATTTCTATATGATACGTTTGAGTGTTCTGTAAGTAAAGACTTCAGAGGAGATCAGAAAGAGAAAGTTATACTCGGAAAAAGTTTAAAGAAAGAATTTGGCACGGATTTTAAATCTTTGACATTAGAAGCGTTATTTGGTGAAGAGAATCCAGTTTCAAGAAAGATCATCTTGACTACTGGAGTAGACTTACTAAATAGAAATCAATTAAAAAGCATCGAAGGTGAATTTCCATCTGTTAAATTACTATCGTGGCACCATTCCGGTAATCTTTACTCCTTCGCAGTTTTTATAGAAACACACAAGAAAACAGAAAACGGTTTACAAACTAAGGATTATGGAATTTGGAGAGGTGTTTATTCATCCCAGATTCTGATCGGATAATTTTATTTAAATGTTTTTCTATAAAAAGGTTACGGATCATGAAAACTCTGTTTGCTTTTCTAACCTATCTTTTACCAGATAGAATGATAAGGACTCTGTTTTTATCGTCTCTTTACCGTCAGTTATTCAATGTGAATGCCCTGGATAATAATGTATATCATCGCGTTAACAAAATACTTAATGTATGTGAACGTGATCATGCAGTTGGTTTGGGAATGGAACTTAGCAAGTCCTTTTGGAATGGCGAAGAACTGAAACACATTGAGACAGAATTGTCTAAAAATGGACGATATGTTTTGACCGAAAAAGCGAAGAATGAAATGATCGAAGAGATCTTATCGAAGACTCCTCTCTGGTTAAGATACAATCCAACCAGTATGAAAGAAGATATTGGTAAGATGTTGGATAATCATTCTCATTTATCAAATGTAGCATAATCAAATATACTCCTTAGGACGTGACAGTCCTAAGGAGTATTCTTCTATGTTTGTCTTTTTATACTGGAGTAAGTGTATTGCCAGAGTTAGTTTCTGGGTGACGGTGATTAATAAAGGAAATACCATTTACAATCATATCGCCTCTAATACGCATAATGCCTTCTAATTCGATACCAGCACCTGTAGAACCAGGAGAACCAGTAATCCCACCTGTAATACTATAGTTGCCAAGCTGACTATGAATAGGAGTCTCAGTATTCCAACCTGCACTGTATTGCCCACTCTTTCTTGTAGATTTTTCAGAAATATTATTCGAAGCATTCAGTTCAAAATTATCGCAATCAATTTTAATATTTCGTTTATTGATTTCGATAAAAGCACCTTCTGAAGAAATCATCTTCAAAATACTGTTTCCAGAATCAATGGTAAAAGCATTACCAATGTCATCCTTAATACTAATCACACCTTCTTTAACATCAATACCCATGTGGTAAGCCCAACGTTCACCATCTGATTTAGTCGTGTTAATCAATACTACTTGTTTACGACGAGTAGAAATGACTTGTGTCCAATCCGTATCAGGACCAGACTTAACATTTTCATCTCGTGTATTAGAATAGCCAAATACCTTTTCTTCTAGCTTTTCGTAGTTACCCGTATTGGTGGTTGTTTCCCAATAAAAGTAATCTGTATTGGCTTTTCTATAAATTTGTACTTCAGCACCACGACGCACGTCAGGTGCGGTTTTTATATTAGGATCTCGACACAGCCATTTAGCTGTAATGGTATTTGAAGTTTTAATGGTATTGACACTCTCTCGCCCTTGAGAATCTAGAGAGCGACTTTCGTAGTCTTCAATTAAGTCGACAATCTCACCATCAACCATTGGGAATACTGATGTAGGCAGTACTGTAATAATATCCGAATTAGGATCCTTATTCACAGCAACATAGCCAAGAGAATAAGGAATTAAGTTATTTAAATTTTGCATCTCGTAATGTTTCCTCTTAATAAATAATATTTAAGAACAATCATATTTTCTGAATAATTAAATAGAAGGGCAATAAAAATGAAAATTATCTCTCTAGAATTAGAAGGTGCAATTCGATTAGAGTTAAGTGGAATTAAGAATTTAAAGATTACTCCAGAAACCAGCATCACTGCAATTATTGGTAGTAATGGTAGTGGTAAGTCATCATTACTACACTACTTATCTCCATTACCAGCAGACAAAGCTGACTTTACAAAAAATGGATATAAGAAGATTATCTTAGAAAAAGAAAATGTTCGTTATGTGTTGACTTCTGACTTTAAAGACAATAAACATTCTTTTGTAATCGAAGCAACAGGTGAAGAGTTAAATGTGGGTGGTACTCAAACCATGCAAAACCAGTTAGTACAAGATTACTTTAATTACAATAAAGTAATCCACATGTTACTTACTGGTAAAGATCGATTTACACTGATGACTCCAGCTAAACGCAAAGAATGGTTTACTATGCTTTGTGATACAGACTACTCTTATGGTTTAAAAGTATTCAGTAAAGCAAAAGATCGTCAGCGTGATGCGATGGGTGCAATTAAAAGAATGCGTCAGCAAATCATTACATTGACAAACGATCAAGAAGAAGATCAAACCGATATTCCGAATAATATTTTAGTCTTAGAAAATAAGATTAATGAATTAAGAATGATCGCTCCGTATAAAAAGGAATATTCAGATCCACAATACGAATTTAATCTAAAAGAGAAAATCGATAAACAAACAGAAACCATTAGTAAAAGTAATAGTGATTTAACTAGATCAAAACAATTGGTTTCTAAACGGTGGATTACTGAAGATACTTTAGAGGATTTAAATAAACGTAAAGAAGAAATCGGTGAACAACTGGTTCGTTTAAGACAACAGTATTCTTCTCGTGTAGATGAATACACAGAAACAGAGAATCGTTTATCTAACATGAAGCTTTCTACTCAAGAAGAGTTTAAAGCAATCATGGATAAACGAGAGGAATTAAAAGAAGAGATTAAACTCATTGTAAAAAATGATGAATCTATTCTTGAAATTGATAATGCTCCATTTAAATACAAAACCTATGTCGATAATCAAAATAGTATCGATACTACTTTAATGTCTTTATTTAATATTCAGTCTCCAGAATTATCCCGACAATTAATCGAAGATATCGATGAATTAATTACGGAAAAGAAAAAGTTACTTAATGAGTCTACATTTAGACTGACTAAGATTAACGAGAGAATGAATATCTTTAAAGAAAAAGAGAATGAAGCAAAAGTACAATGTCCAAATTGTCAACATGAATTTCATCCAGGTTTTGAATTAGAGAAATTTAACAGATTAAAAGAGATTCTAGAGAACGAAACTGAAACCAATAGTAAGTTAACTCACGAAATCTCTGAATTAACTGATAAGTTAGATACGCTTAATAAAGACATGGATATTGTTAAGCAGTTTTCTCGCCTCTGTAGCGCGTATCCTGAGCTTTTAGGACAAATTGGGGCTGAGGTATTAAAACAAAGATATTACCTCACACAGCCTAACTACGCTCAAGTAAAGCTACAAAATTTCATAAACCGTATTGCTTCTAAAGTAAGAGTAGATAGACTTCAGGAACAAGTAGATGAATTAGACAAACAATTAAGTAATATCTCTTCAGTAGATGAAAAATATTACAATGAAACAAAAGAGCATTTAAAACATCTTGAGAAAATTTCAAATGAACTTTACGAGAAAGTACAAGAACAGAATGAGATCTATCAATCTGTGTTAAAAGCGATTGATGACATCACTAAGTTCCAAGAACATCGTGATAAGCTTGATACTGATATAAAACAATACGAAACCCTTGAATTAGAAATGGCGGAGTATTTATTGTATAAATCAGCAAACAGTGCGATTACTACTTATCGTGAAGATGTTTACAGACTCTCTAAGAAACAATCTGAAATCGAATCAAAAAGACAAACGATTCAGTTATTAGAAAAACAAGTCAATGATCTTTCTAATGAATTGAAAGTTTGGGATGTAGTATTGGATGCTTTAAATCCAACTGATGGTTTAATTGCCGAAGGTTTATTAGGATATATCCGAATCTTCTTAGCCAGAATGAATGGATTGATTGCTTCTATTTGGACATATCCATTGGTGATTCATCCATCTAAAATGTCAGAAGAATCTGAAACTGAATTATCTTATCGTTTCCCAATGACAGTAGGTTTATCAGACAAACCTAAAAACGATATTGTTCAAGGATCTGACGGGATTTGTGAAGTCATTGATTTGGCATTTAGAATGGTGGCAATGAAAGCATTAGGATTAAAAGGATATCCACTGTATCTGGATGAGTTTGGTCGTACTTTTGATAATAAACACAGAGAGAATGCATTACGATTAGTAGAGCGTTTATCTGAAGAATTTATTGAAGATCAAATTTTTATGGTATCTCATTCATTCATGGAGTATTCAGTTTTGAATGATGTAGCTTTTTGTGTGCTCTCTGAAGACAATATTGTGCTTCCTCCTAAGAACATTAATAAAGGTGTAGTAATTACTCGTAATTAAAGGAAATTAAAAATGGAATATAAAGAAACAGCATTAGATATAGACGATCGATTCACTATTGTTAAAGAACATGCTAGCAATATCCGTAAATTAATTTTACTCATGCTCTCTAGCGATAGTGATAAAGATATTGTTGAATATGCTAAAAGTATCAATCGATATCTGTTGAATATTGAAGAAGAATACTATAAAGTATTTCGTGAATTAGCAACAGAACAAGTCATCAGTGATTCGTTAATTGATGTCATCGGAAAACTACAACATCCTACTGAAAACGAACCTACTCAAGAACGTGGTGAGACAAAAGTAGCGGAAGCAGTAGGTGAACTTCCTTTTACTGAAGAAGTTAATAATGAAGTTGTTACTGAAAAATCTCAAGATGAAAAAGTTACCGAGGTTCTTGATAAAGTTGTTCGTATTAAAACAAAAGACAAATGGCAGGATTTAGCAAGAAAGTTTCTTGAGGATGAACCGATCAAACGTATCGTTAATCGAGATGTATATTACATTCCATCTGAATCAGCACCTGTTAGCATCAATGATGAACCTGGTGCCACACAATACATCGAAGCGATTGATAAATTCAATCTGAATTACTTATTGATTGAACGTAAATTAGTACGACATACTACCAAATATGGTACTTTTGTAGAAGACAATATTCTCATTGATGTAGAAGATGAACAAGTCGTAATGGATTTTGTTGAAGGTCGTGATAAACGTTATCGTTATCTCGATTCTGATAACAAATTAACCCAGTACGCTAAATTCATTATCGAATCAAAAAAGTTTCCTTACGAATTTAAAGTAGATACAAAAGTAAAAGAACCAAGCTTTAAAGAAGAAGCTAAACAAAAGCTCTTGAAAGATACGATTTATAATACTGGTGGTCTGCGTTATTATTTAGTAAGTGGTATCCCTAGTGAGGAATATGGAGTTAATTCAGTTTCTTACATCGAGGGATTTGATGCCGATACTTTGGAGTATTTGCTTATCGAAGAGAAAAGTGATTTCGGTGGCAGTGCTTGCTCTGAAGTACTGATTCGTACAGAAGATGAAGAAGAACTTCGTCGCCATGTCGAAGGTAAACCATTTACATTTAAATACGTTACTCCAGATGGTAAATTAACAGAATATGCTAAAAAGCATATCGAGCAATAAAGTAATTAATACATAGGTCTACACAGTCCTATGACTGTGTAGACTATATGTTATTTTAATTATTTTAAAAGGAATGAAAACATGACTCCTAAAAGAAAAGCCACGATAGAAAAATGCGTAAATCTTGTACAGAGTATGCTTCCAAAATCAGACAATGGTGAAATTACTCGTAAATGGCTAGAATCTCTTTCTGATAAAGAATTCGATGAACTCATGATGAAGTTTGCCAATGGCCAAGAGTTCTTACAATTAATTACTCCTGTAGGTGATGATAATTACCGTCTAGATACTGATACTTTACAGAAAGTAGCGGATGACAATAACGTTAACTTGTATCATCGTATTTGGATTAAAGATGATGAAGGTGGATATGAATTATCTAATAAGAAATCCATGGTTATCCATCTACCTATTCGTGTTCAACAACAATTGATTGCTAAGAAAGTATCTATTCCTAAAGACAATGACCACATCGATGTATTTACAGGTCAGGTAACTTCTAAAGATTCTAAAGCAGCTCGTTTGTCTTATCCTGAAGTAAACTCATTATTGGCAATGGGCTTGACAAAAACAGTAGAAGAGATGATGCACTTTAGGGGTGGTTCTGAGAATGGTGTTCGTTTGATTGAACAATCCATTATGCAAATGGGTAGAGCATCTGCGAATGCATTAAAACCATATAGTGGTACAGTAGGTTCGACTAAGATGCTCCATTCCTACTTAACCGCAATGATGTTGAAAACAACACTCCTAACTAAATAAAAAAGGAATGATTAAATGTTTCAAGATAACGAACAAGATCAAATGGATTTTACTTCAGCTAATGCAGCTAAAGAACTTCAAGAAAAACACATTTCTAATATAATGCTGATAGATTCTATCAAAACAGAAGTAGAATTTTTGAATAGTATTGAAGACAAATCGAAAAACATTCGTTTATTAGAATACAAAATTTACCATGCTCTGTCTAAGATCTTATTGACTTGTAATGATAAAGTGTATAAAGAATTTAGAGTAATGATTAAAAACATCCCTAATCAATATCATTTTTCCGATATTGTTAAATTGGATAATGCACAATCATTAGTAATGCGTCTAAATGATAATTATACTGATTTTACAAAAGTATTAACGGATCTTCTTATTCTGCTTAGAGTAGTTGCTGAGGATGAACTTGATGAAGTTCTTTACACCATTGACCGAACTTTAAACTCAAGTGATATAAATCGAGAAACAGAATACACGACTTATCGAGAATTGCTAAACGAATATCCGTTTATGAAAATGATTTTGGCTATTTTATTTACTACTGATTTAAGCTTAGTGGATAAAGTAGAATCTTTAATGATCACAAAGGCCCCAGAAAGCAATGAAAGCAAACGCACAGCCTAAGAAGCATGGTGTATTAATTGATCTTGATTGTTTGTTCGATACTCGATTTGCTACATTAATGGATATGGATGCTGAAAAAGCAGACAGTCTTCTCTTAGAAGGATATTACTTTAGAGAAAGAGATGAATTTCCAGGAATGAATCTTAATGAGTTTAGAGAACGATATCGTAAAAGAGATGTACAAACTCTAAAGAACTCATTACCTACAGCATTATTGTTTCGTTTAGGTAGTATTGTTGCTGACTTCATTATTGAATTTAGTAAGGATGGTCGTTTAGTAAATCCAGAACTAATCTTGAATATCTTTCCTTACAAGTTATCAGGGGAAGAAATCAACATGATGGTCTTGTGTTTGAAAGTAAGAACGAATAATATTATTCCCGTTCGTGTAATTAACCAAGATCCATTAAATATTTCCCCAGGATGGATTAGAGATAACGTTACATTCTTCTATTTATATAATTGGTCAGATTGGTTGACAAAACATGCTATGGAATTAGCCAGTAGTCGTTTAGATGATGTTTGTGTTGTTGCACCATCTATTATGCCTTTGAGTATCGATGAAGGTAAGAAACAACTAGAAGAGTTAGAAAAAGACATTCGTAGTAATTTCAGTAGTCAAGCAGAAGTAACTGAAGAGTTGTCGGATATGGATTTCTTTAAAGCGACTTCTTCATTAATTAAATTCTTTATAGGGTTAGAGTTCTTAGAAACCAGGGATTATTGTGTCGCCATTCCTGATGAAGCAGAATTACCTAGAAAAGAATTTGATTACAATAAGTCTACAAAAATTGTTGTTTAAACATATAGTTTACTCCTCTACCCTTGATTGGGTAGAGGAGTATTCTAATATGTTTTATAAGAAAGTTAATAAGTTAAAAAAGTAAGCATAAGGAATACGTAAACGATTAGTAGGAATACTGGCATCGTTCAGATAAGTATTCTTATTCTCTATTCTAAAGGTATTATAGAATCTAGGTCGATATTGACAATCCGCAGTTTCTAAGACATATTTATCCACGTCTTTAATAGCAACATATTCTTCAAACTTACCTAATCTAGTCATCATTGGAAGTACTGGTTTGTGATCGGTTAGGTAGTTATTCGGAATGTTACGTTGTTGAGGATAAGTAATTTCTTTGAATACTTCTGGATTACTTAACAACACAATGAAAGAAGTACTGTGATTCAAATAAGATCGAATAAAATCATCAGAATAAATATCTTTCAAGATGAGGTTTCTATCGCCATATGTTTTATGGAAGAAAGCATCTGAAATATCCAAATCATCAGCAGAAACATGTACTCGTTCTAACAAAGGAATGTTTTTAAATTTAACCTTAATAGCAGAACTAGAAATCAGCGTGAATACATCGAAATCCAATACATGCATGAATCCACCTAAAACAAGAATAACGGTTTTATCAGATACGTCTTCACCAATATCGATTACACATTCTGAATATAAACCTATCTTATCATTCAGCTTAGAAATCATGCTGTCGTTGATATCGATTTGTTTTACTTCACCTAAGTTCTCAAAACTAACCGCACCAATACAATGGCGTTTTCTTTTCTTAATGGTTTTATAACCATCTGTTACCCATAAACCTTTACTGTTAGCATCTGTTTGATGTAAATAACCATTAACGGTAAACAATACATTTTTTTGTAAGTCTATTGGGTCGACACCTTCTTTAGTAATGAATAAGTCGTCGTAGTTTGCTTTACGACTTAAATCATCATCTGGAAGTTTTCCTTTTAAAACAGGAATGACTTTAAATTTATTACTTAAGACTTCCCGATACAATAAACCTTTTTTACCTAGTTTTACTTTTACATTGGTATAGTCTAATTTCTTCTCACCAATACTGGTTAACCATCCTTCAATCGTCTTTGTCCTATCCATGTTGGCGAAGTAATTGTCTAAAACAACCACACCTTTTTTCTTAGTGTATTTATTTGTCAGTTCTAATCGAATAGAACTGTATTTTTTATAAAGTGTTTCGATACTGTCGTTCAAAGGGATCTTTTCCCATAATGCGAGTTCCCCAATGACTTTACCAATAGCTTGGTTAATTGTGTAATTCATTAAATGCCTCATTCGGTTAAGAGAGAATCGCAATAATATGACGATCGCTCTGGATATAAATTTTAAAAAGTTTATATAATATTTAGCTAAATATTATTTTCATATTTTCAAGGAGATTAAAAGATGGCGGCACAAAGTACTCCGCGCTATGCTTTCGATCAAACTGCCCGTTTGGCGGCTAATCTCATTACCAATGAGAGACACACCCTTACTCCAAAGAATGGATACGATTTCCATTACATTATTCCTGATTACGCACCATTCTACGTTAGAGACTTAAAAGTTTATAAGTTAACACAACAAGGTGCTAAGCAGTTCTTAAATGAAGGTGTTGATTACAAATTAGGTTACGAGTTTTTACAAGCGGTAAATTCTACAGGCATTCCTGTTTATGGTGCGATTTCATTTATTAATCGTAACTTAGCAGGCGATGTTTATTTAGAATATCGTACCGTAGGTGGTGACTGGTTAATCAGTCCAAATAAGATAGCTGAGATCATTGCTGACTTACAATACAATCCTGTCTATACAACATGGGAACAAGTAGCAAATATACCTTATCAATTCCCACCATCAAGCCACTCACATGATGTTGCTGACATGACATCGTGGAATGATTTGCTAACTGTATTGCGTGAGTTAGGTGAACGAGTAGGTGCCAGTGACAATACTCGTTTACAAAGAATGATTGCAGAAGTAACTGAACGAACCATGCGTAGTTCTGGTAAAGCTGCAATTGGTTTGGATAAACTCCGTAACTTAGACATTCTGCCTCTGAATAACGGTAATAACAATACCGATAACTACTATGTTACACCACGTGGTGTTCGTGATATTATCAATACCATCGCGATGCCTGTGATCAATGACCACATTAACGCTCGTGGTAATGTACATGGTTTAACTGCGGCTGATATTGGTGCGGTTACTTCAGACGAAATAACCAGACGACTGAATACAAAATTAGGTAAAAGTGAACAAGCAGCTGACTCCTTGTTGTTCGATGGTCGTAATAGTCAGCAGGTAAAATCTTTTGTATTGGATGGTACTTCTGCTAACACTGCTAAGTTTAACGGTTTGACTTATACCGAAATGGTAGAAGACGTCAAAAACCGATTGAATGCGATTTTGCAAGCAGCTACTGGTGACCAAGCCGCTAACTTACCTGCTAAGGTAATGCAATTAACTGCTGGTAATGCTAATAAGTTTGGTGGATTAACTCCAGAACAGTTTACTACTAAGTTACTGACTACCAGTACGATTGATGCAGCTACATTAAATGGCTTAAATAAAGATGCTATTATTAATGCTGCTAAAGCAAATGTCAATGCTACTTTATTGAATGGTAAGACATCTCAACAGATTATTAATGAATCTAAGCAAAATGTCAATGCTACGCAGTTAGGTGGTAAGACTTTACAACAAGTAGTTGCAGATGCCAGAACGAATGTTAATGCTACTCAATTAAGTGGTTTGACTAAAGAACAAATTGTTTCAGAAGCAAAAACTAACGTAGATGCAATTCAGTTGGGTGGTAAAACCGCTAACCAAATCATTGAAGAAGCAAGACGTAGTGCTAATGCAACCAGTATCGGTGGTAAGTCAGTAGATACATTTAAACAAGAGTTAACCCAATCGATTAAAGCAGCAACCACTACTATCGGTGGTTACACTGTAAGACAAATTATTGATGAGGCTCGTTTAGATGTCAATGCTAAAACATTAGATGGCTTGAATAAAGAATCATTGCGTAATTATGTTCTGTCTGCTACTAATATTAGTGCCGCAACACTTGGTGGTAAATCTGCTGACCAAATCATTTCAGATGCTAAACAAAATGTTAACGCAGCTCAACTCGGTGGACGTTCTTTACAACAAGTCATTTCTGACGCTAAGACCAATGTCAATGCAACTCAGCTTAATGGTAAATCAGCACAACAGATTATCGATGAAGCTAAGAGAAACGTAATAGCTGTAAACTCTGCTAAGTTAGAGGGTAAGAGCTACGCGACTATTCGTAGTGAAATATCTGCAGATATTACTGAGCTTCAAGACAATACAAAAGTGCATATGGGTAGCGGTATCAACCAACATCCTGTAACAACTACGGGTAGTACCAAACAAAATGTTGTGAAGATTGGTAAGTCTAAATCCAGTCATGCGCTTCCAGCGGTAACGATTGACCAAACCGATATGGGTAATATGTTCTTGTATCGTAAAGGCTTGACTAATGAATCCATTAATAGTTTGAAGAATACTGCAGATGTAGGTATTTATTCTCAGTCTTCGGATACTAATGCGACTACTGCTTTAGGTTATCCTGTTGCTAAGAATGGTACTTTGATGGTTATGCCTTCTTATTATACTGTACAACAATGGTATTTTACTCGAGAAGGTAGTGCGATTTACGCTCGTCAAGTTAATACCAATGATACTTGGACAAGCTGGGTACGTATTGACTTAGATCCTAGTAAGATGTCTAACAGTATTTCTGGTGCCGATGCGAATAAATTGGCTACTGAAAAAGCAGTAGGTGATTTACATCGAGAAGTGATTAATTTGATTAGTACAGCTAAACAACAAGCCGTTGCGGAAGTAAAAACATATCTGTTTGATAGCCGTACTAATAAGTTCAAAGAAGAGCACGTACCTGCTCCGAAATGGCAGTAATATAATATTGAATGGCTATAGAGTAGTGGCCACTACTCTATAGCTTTTATCTATTTATTTAATTAAACGTTTAATTAAGGAAGTCAATATGGCAAACCAAACCCCAAACCTTAAGGTTCGGTATGAATTTGACAAATCAGGTAGAAACCCTAATAACTTAGTAAGTAATGAACAACACACAACAACTCAACGTATTCGTAAAGTGATTGTTCCTCATTACGGTCATTTCTACAATGATTCAGTTATTCTTACTGATTTGACATCTGGTCAAGAAGTACCGCGTAGTGATTACTTTTTTGAAGACCCATCTGAAGTTATTGCTCTGAAAACAGGCTTAGCAGCCTCTATGATCATTGTGGTAACGAATAGTAGCTTAGGTAATCGTTTTGCAGTTACTTATCAAGCAGTAGGTGGTGAGTACACTGGTGCGAATGTAAATCTTTTAAAACAAAAATTAGATAACTTATCTCACGATAATCGTCCAATAGAGTGGGAAAATATTCGTAACAAACCTACGACATTTAACCCAGCGGATCACCGACATCCGATCTACCAAACATTTGGTTACGAATCTCTGATTTATATTATCGAACGATATATTCGCGCGATTCTGGTAGGTGATGAAGCATCTCATGATGTCATTTGGGATGAGTTGAAAAAGATTCGAGCATTGATTAATTCATCAGTTACTCCAGTCATGAATGACTTTAGTAATTATAAAATTAGTCAAGCTGAATTAGCAGAACAATTACGTCAACAAATTAATGCTCTTGGTACTAAGATTGATGGTAAAGCAAAAGAGTTTAGCGATAAGTTAGCACAACACATAGCTGCTCAAAACCCTCACCGTATTACTCCAGCAATGATTGGTGCGCCTACTACTCAAGAATTAGGTACGGCCATTAACTCATTGCGTACAGATTTACGTGCTTTGATTGACGATCGTTATACTAAAGCACAAACTGATGTTAAGATTAATACAATCCAAACATCGGTTACTAATTTACAAAATAGTAAATTAGATAAGACTGCTCGAGCTGCTGACACTACCTTGTTCATGGGTAAACCTTATCAGACTGTCTTAACAGAAGCTTCTGATAAGTCAATCGAAGATGCAAAAGATGACTTTGTACACATGGGTACCGGTACTGGTCAAGTTCGTCCAGTAGGTTCTGGCCGAGACATGACCAATGTTGTTAAGATCGGTAAGGATCGTAGTAATAAATTGGTTAAGGTATCTCTTGATGCAGATGACATGGGTACAATGTTTAACTATCGTAGCGATGTACTTACCGATTTGAATCAGATGAACACAGCTAATCACATCGGTGTTTATAAGATTTCTTATAACGGCGCTACTAGAAACATGCCTATTAATAAATCTGGTACTCTGATTATTACTCCAACTACCAATGGTGTAACGCAAATCTTTTATCCTGAACAAGTAGCGAATTCACGAGACACTGATAGCGTATATAAACGCACCAGTACCAGTGCTACTGAATTTACTGAATGGGTAAAAGCACCTGATTATCGTGATTATATTTCACAAGAAAAATTAGGTAATAACTCGAATAAATTGGCTTCTGAAAAAGCATTAGGCGATGTGAATCGTGAAATCACTGGCGTGATCAATAACGATATTAAAACTACGTTAAAAGATAACTTAGTTAAATTTACAGAGGGTCAATCAGCTATTGATCGTCAAGCGATTCTGAAATCTTTATTTGGTAAAACATTTAACTTAGGTATTAGTAATGCTCGAGTTAAAGACCGTACGTTTGCTGATGTGAGTGTAGATGCTAATAAGATTACTTCTCGTGTTACTGAATTGTTTGGTCAGGAACAACCAAAACTGATTAAAGATGTTATTCCTATCTCTACTGCAGCCAATAACCAACTGCGTTGGAATAATGATGGTTTGTACTATGGTAACGTTCCTGATGCTATTTTTGCTAATATTTATGTCGATCCTGACGAGGGTCTTGATGAACCTATCACGATTGAAAATAAACGAGGCACTAAGGATAAGCCATTAGCATCTATCGGTTATGCTTTGTCAGAAGGACCTTCTAACGTTAGACGAAATATCTTCTTAAAAGAAGGTAAAACACACATAATTGGTAAACATTTGGTATCAGTTACTGGCACAACAGGTGTTTACGAAACTAACCCAGCTAACCGAAGAGATGGTGTAAATGTTCAATTCAGAGGTGGTCAGATTGAGTTTCAACCATATGGCCCTAGAACAGATGTAATCCACAATAAAGCAAGAGAAATTCGTACTAAGTTTGACAACTACTCAGTCGGCTCAGAAGATCGCCAACAAGAGTTGATAGACCTTGGTTGTAAAATTGAATTTAGAGGAGTGTTTATCGGTAATAATCTTACCCGAGGTAGTAAAACATATCCTACGTTTACTCGCTATTGCTTATCGATAGAGAATAATACAATCCTGTCATTCATTGGCATGACAATTGTCTATACTACTGATAAAGTAGCCGATGACAAAGTAAAAGCTGATGAATTTATTTATTCGTCTACCAACATCTTTAACTGGTGGAATACCTTTACCATTAATTTCATAGGCTGTGCATTTAGTACTGGTGAGCGACCAGCTTACGATAATAAAGGTAATAAGACAACCATCAACTTATTTTCTCCATCTGTAGCTGCTCAGACATTCTCTTTCGATAACTGTTGGATGTCTAAAAGGTTCTATACCGGTGAAAATAACGTTATTGAATTTGGTAATTCTAATAACTCTGCGATTAAATTTAATCGTGTAGATAGAGACATTATTGGTATGCCTACATTTGTACCAGGTAAAACTTATTATACTGGTTTGAAAATTAAATCTGGTATTTTCTATAATGTTAAAACCAATATTGATCCTACACAGACAGAGGAGTTAAACACTTCGAAACCTGGTGCGCCAGCTGGTACTAAGCCTGCAGAAATTGAAGTTAGAGATGGTAAGATTTATGCTGTTCACCATGACGGTAATAACATCGTACGTGTACAAATCCATCCGGCACTTTGGGCAGGTTAATTAAATATCATTTATACTACACTAGAGGTTTCCCTCTAGTGTAGTATAAATATATTATCGAGTTATTGCTTCTGATTTATAAAGAATATTAGCTATTTTAAATCTAAGATTTAAACTATTCACATATTCTTTTACTATTCTATCTGCTTCAGCACCTCTTTTATTCTGCCAAGGCCAATTAGTACTAAAATGATAAATAAATAAAATTTCATCACCATTCTGAACATCTATTTTGGATACGTAACCACAACAAACAGGATCTGCATTATAACCGTGAGTATGGCTTCGATATTTAGAATTACCCGCAGTGGATTTACCATGTCTTCGTATTGTTGAGTTAGAGTTAATCCCAATAAGACTACCGTTTCTCCATACTTCGATACCTTCTAAAACATTACCTAATCTAACAGAATTTTGTAACAATGTGTATATAGCTTCAAATTTCCTTACTTGATTTTTAACTACGTATTTGTATTTGATATACAGGTCGCTTTGAGATATATTATACTCAGTATCAACGGGAATAATCTCGGTATTGACTTTTTCTAAATTATCAAAAGGAAGATTAGCTGTTGGATCGATACTAAATTCATCATCATTAAATAACAAATCAACCAGTTCAAATTTTAAACCAGTCGCATCACCAGAATCACCACTAACCTTAATACCTAAACGTAAAATCAAATCATCTGTAGCATTACCACTTAACTTAATAGGATTCGGAAATACGAATTCATTATTACCACCACCCACACCTCGATAAGGAATAGTAGCGATAATCGCTTCCGTTTTAGCATTAATAAGATCGGCAATAATACGTACAGGGAATTGATGATCCCATTGACTCATTCTTAGAGTAAAGCCTTTTAAGTTACGAGTAACACCAGAAATCTTAAAGTACACACCGGCATCAGCTTCACCAAACATCGCATCGAATGTGGCCGTTCTATCTCCTGACCCACCAATACCTACTCGACCAAAATAATTTTCTGATCTTAACCATTTAACAGCAGTAGTTAATTCAGGATCTGGTAATTTATAAGTATAGTTTAATACATTTGTTAAAGAATTAATAACTATCTGATTATACCACTTATAACAGATATCATTAAATTTTTTAGAATTAATGATTTGGTTACGTACTTCAGCATAGTTAACAGCATAGCTACTAGGATTACCAAAATTAGTAGAAATAGCCATTATGGATTCTTTATAGAAATCCTTATTACCTTTTTTAACAGTAATATTTAATGTAGATAAACGACTTAAAGATTTCATTACATTAGTGAATGTATTAGCTAAGTCATCGTAAGTAATTTCACCTTCTTGGTCTCTAAAGTCAGAAAGTTTAACATAATCATGCATGCACATGAAACCATAATCGTTATTAACATGAGTATTACCTAACATGGACATGAGATTACGATGAATATTTTCGTCATGATGTCCAGGTACATTACCCGAATTAACAAAAAAATAATCACGACTGTATTTTGGTAATAAATTAATACGATCCAATACTTGTTTATTAAAAATATCCAGCACTGACTGTTTAGTAACTAATTGATTAGTCTTATCAATAAGATCTACAGGAGCTACTTCAACAGCTCCTGGTGTCATCACTAAATCAGTACCTTCATTCTTCTTTAAAAGATCAAGAGTTTCTCTGGAATATTTTCTAGGGAGATTAATCGCCATTTTCCATTCCTTATTAAATATTAAAATATATTATTGGCTGATCACTTCTTCTTTACAGAGAACTGAATCAATCCACAGTTTTAGTCTTTCACGTTCAAATACTTGTAGGTCGCTAACCCCATTACCTTTTTCTGCAGCACCCCAACTAGGTTGAAACCAAATATAACCGTATATAAATCTAAGTTCATCACCATTTTTAAAATCTAGATTAGAAACATCATGTTTCATGGTGATTAAAGTATTATGTCGACTAACATTAAATCTAGAAGCGATACGTAATCGATTTCTATAAATTAAGTCCTCGCTATATGTTGGGTTTCTACTTGTACCGATACGTACACCATCTCTCCACTGTTCTATTCTTTCAACAAAAAGATGATTATTATCGTTAGATCTACTAAATGTTGATCTTATCATTGATGGTTTAGCGTAACAATCTCTTAACGTGTATTTATAAGTGATTTTAAGAAAGTTACCTGTACTATCGAATATAGGACCTACTAATTCTGGATTGATTCTACTGGCGTTTGCATATGAAGAAACATGACTTATTCTTATATTATCGTCGAATATTAATTCTTCGATAGTGGCGACCATACCCATGGCATCGCCCCTATCCCCAATAACTTTAGTATTTAGCATAAGAATCAAGTTGTCGTAACTTCTATCTCTGGATAAAGATATAGGGTTATCAAAATAGAAAGTTCTGATCCCTGTACCTGGTGTCCAAGGAATATGCCCCAAAATAACACCGCTATTTCGATTATATACTGTTAACCCATAACGACCAGAATCACTTAATCGAGCACTGGTAGATATATTTATTTTTACACCTTTTAAATTACGGGTAACTTTTGGTATTTCAAAAAAGGCAGTAGTATCGCCTTCACCAAAAATAGCACCATAGCTTACAGAGTTTTTACCAAAACGACCATCGCCATCTAGATTAACTGATTCGAAGTACGCTTCTTTTCTTAGGAATTTCACACCGCCTTCGGCAGGTGGAGGAGGGTCTGGTAATTTATATTCGTAGTAAATAACATTGACATTATTAGCTCGATCAATAATTTTATTTGTCCAGCTTTTACATATAGAATTAAAATTGCCAGAGCTAACAATAGAATTTCTAATTGTATTATAATCAATCAGATTTTCATCTCTAGTATTCATTATAGCGTAATAAGTATTATCGCTATAGGGAGTGTTACCTTTTTTAACAACAATCCTTATTCTACCTAAACGACTAAGATCAGAAATAGATCCTCTAAAAGTATTGGCCACGTCGTCGTAAGTAATCGCACCTTCTTGGTCTCTGAAGTCATTTAATGTTAAATAATCTCTAACTGCCATAACTCCATATTCATTGTTAGCGGCACTATCACCTAAGTGACCTACTAATAATAGGTGAGCGTTAGGATCAGTAGCATTACCATAATCCCCTACTTCAACTTTCCAGAGTTGTTTACTATATTTTGCAAGATGGTTTATTCTCTCGATTACTTGAGTGTTAAAAACATCTAATGCCGATTGCTTAGTAATTGGTTGATTGGTCTTATCAGTAATATCCTCAACATTGACAATTCTTGATTCCGGACTAAATCTAAAATTATTATTGTGAACGAATCGAATAAAAACAAAGGATTCCATAGAGTATTTTAAAGGTGAATCAATAGGCATAATAAATTATTCCTTAAATACAATTAAATAAAAGACGTATATCATAGGGAAAATGTAGTAAAATCTATGAACCAAACAAACACATATCGAGAAGAAAACATATTTAACTATTAAGCAATAGTCCTACTCAATAATCCTTTGGTTCGATATATTGCATTTATTAAAGACATACTTGAAAGGAATTTTAAGTGATTGTTGTTAACAATTATCTAACACAAGGTGTTAGTTTCTCAGACGCAATGGATTTGGCTTTGAAAGAAGCTCATGAAAAAGTCGATTACGTTTTGATTAAAGAAGGCGAGTATAAGATTGATCGTCCTATTAAGATTACGAATGAAAAGTTTTCAGATTGTTTAGGTATCGTTGGTGAGAACCGACAAAAAGTAAAAATCTGGACAGATCGTGCTCAATCTATTGACTGGAATCCAAATACAAACTTAACAGATGCTCGTAACGATGCTATTATTCTGTTAGAGCGAGTAGATAAAAAAGTCATTTCAGCCATTACAATAGAATACAAAGGTGAATTCTATCGTAAAGCTCAAACTTACTTTGGTTGTGTAAATGGTATTTACTTAGAACACACTAATTACTGTAAAGTTTCTAACGTTGAAATTAGTGGTTGTAACCGTGCTGGTATTTTCTTGAATACCACAGATGTAGGTATCGTTAATGCTGAAAAAGTAGGTACCATGGCTTACAAGCATCACCGTGAAGGTTTAGATCCTAAAGAGATGGGACTTCCTAAAGGTAATGTGGTAACAAACTGCGTACTTCACCATAATCGTGTTGCAGGCTGTTTAGCAGCATGGCAAGAAGATTTTGTGGCAAAAGGTAACCATTGTTATCGCAATGGTCATGAAAAAGATGGTGGTACTGGATACGGTATTACCATGTCAAGTGGTACAGTGAATACAAACTATCTGATTGAAAAGAACCGTGTAGAATATAACTACCGTAAAGGTCTTGACGTACACGATGGTTTTGATGGTGTGATTACTGATAACCAAGTATTCAATAACCGTTTCCATGGTATTGCAGTAGAACACCGTGGTTTCCCAGGTAAGAATTGTATCATTACCAATAACGATATTACATTTGATTCTAACTTCCGTTTGGATCGAGATGATGATGTACCTGATGGTCGCGCACTTAACCTGAAACAAGACTATTATCGTCAATGTGGTATTCGTGTGGAATTAAAACCACAACAAGAACAACCATGGGGTAATGAAGTACCTGATCCTAACTACGTTATTAAAGGTAATCGAGTATATGGTATTAACCACGATGAACGTGGTGAGCACCGTGTGATTGAAATTTACAATAAGAATACTGCTGACTATGTGGTACCTAATTGGGATATTAGCGATAACGATATCTCTTGTGGTAAAGTAGATTACATTGTATTCATGGATGCACCAGGTAATGTAAGCAATGGTTTAGGTAATGTTTCCATCAAACACAATCGTTTTAGTGCAGATTATGTAATTGTAGTACCTATTACTATTCAAGAAGCTACTAAAGCAAAATTTGGTACTGGACGTACTATTAAAGTAGAAGACAATTTTATTGAAGTCATCAGTGTTAACTCAGGTGCTAAAGGTATTCACTTTAACGGTACGGTTGAGACTTATGCGGTTAATAAAAATGTATTTGATCTAGTAGGTAACTTGAATCGTCCTGTCTTCCGTTTCCAATGTAATTTAGATGGTCAGGTAGATAATACTAAGTGGAGTTGTACAAATAACGTCTTTGCAATGGTTCTTGCTAACATCCATGTATTTAAAAGCAATAAATGGTGGGATGTTCAGAAATCTAAAGTAAATATGGAAAACAACATCCATTATTTGAAATTCAGGATTCCTTTAGATGATAAAGTTGTAACAGAATGATAGATAAATACTCTCTACTCCTTATTAGGGAGTAGAGAGTATTATTTAAAATTATTTATTAGTTGCAGGAATAGAGACATCTTTAACAGATTCTCTTACTTCATCGATATTCAGAATGTGAGTAGAATACAAGAAGATTTTATGTTCTTTATTGCCTGATGGTTTATCAACTACATCGTAAACACCTACAGTATCCGTTTCTTTAAATTCAGAGAATACCATACTTTCATATTCGTAATTAAAGTAAATACGAACATTGTGTCGGTTTAAGTAATCAATCAAATTACTTACCATGTAAACAGGTACATCTTCAATGATGACACCATCGTACAATTCAGGAGCGCGAGGAGCGGGACCAATGACACCATCAATATATTGATCTTTCTTGAATAACTCTTTTTGTTCTTCTGAAAGATTTTCGTATTGAACTGACCATTGTTTATATTCTTTTTCATATTCCTCGTATTCTTTACGACGATCATCCATCTTACGAAGAATATAATCAGTTAAGTAATAAGATTTAAGGTCGATACTTTCACGATCAGGAGGTAAACGGAAGGTAAGATAATCACGAATGGTTTGGTCTGAATTATCAACATTCAAACCGAAGATAGGTTCGTACTGATGATCTTGTAATGAAATAGAAAGTAACATGATATAATAATGTTCCTATAGGGTTAGGTTAATGAAAAGAAACTAAAAAAAGAGACCAATTAATTTTTGGTCTCTTTTTATTTTTAACGGAAGCTTGCTACGACACAATAAATGATGCCGATAAACAAGAATGCTATTGCCGTATAAGGTTGTTGATAATAATTGGTATGGTTATAAGCCAGTTCACCCAACTTATAAATACCATACAACCCAAGAGCTTTTATGAGCAGGCTCATCACATAGACTCCACATTCACGATATAGCCTTTAGAGACTTTCACTGTGATGGTTTTGTCTTTTACGACCACTTTAAAAGGATCGTTTGGTACGACTTTCTCACCCTTAGGTGTAGTACCGACAATTTCCATCACTTCAGAAGAATTGCCTGACACTTTTGGTTTGTTCATTCTTTCATAGCAAAAGAATGTTTCTACCACAAATTTATCAGCCAGTGCATCTACTGTCTTGATCAAGCCTTTCTCACTATCGTATTCCAAATGATCACAGATGGTATCCATGAATTTTTCAAACTCATCATCGATGAATTTATTTCCACGGTGTAACGGATGTTTATCCACTCCATTTACAACGAGCATGGAGTTATACTCATCCACTTTAAATACGATAGGGAAGCTACCGGCTTTAGGTGCGTTGATCGTTTTAAACGATACATAGAAGCGAATAGCTTCAGCCATGTCGTCTAAATGCGAATCAGTAAATTTGGATTCACCACGTACCAAAATTTCTTTGGCGAACGAACGAAGAACACGGTCCTCGATGAATTTGTTGAATTCGTCAGCATTGTTCAATACAACAGTATTTTTACTCATTTTAAGATTCCTTTTTCTTTAGTTAGATTAAAAATTAGGATGGCAGGAGTGCTTCTCCTGATCCTCTCACTTAAATGGTATATATTTGAAATTATCTATAGTACTACACCAATACAATTAGATAATTTAATCGGAATGATGTCACTACGACAATTTTTATGGTGTGCTTTTAATACCGTAATATTAGTGCGTTCACTAATGTGTTTAAAATCCCTAACAAAGTTCAATACTTTTCCATCTTTGTCTTTATGGTATTTAATGAAATCTTCTACCCAGTATGCGGCATAAACATCTCCATAACAACAATCATTGAGTCTATTGAGCGTACACTCATTTAAGAACTTCTTAAACCTAGGTACTAAGCGAATATAAGCTAAACTTTTAGATCGATGAGTTTCAGAATAATCATACCAAATTTCATCTAATTTAAATGTCTTAATAAAGGTTTCTTCAAAATCAAAGTAACCAAAATCAATCCATTTATTCTCAGTATCTGAAATAGGCCATAATCCTTTTTCCATTAAACCAATATTTCGATTCAGTATAGCCACCATCGAGAAAAGATAAGCACGAACCAATCTTTCAATCAATACCCCTTTTGGTTTCTCAGTACGATTATTACTATACTGAAATACTTCTCTCAGTTTAGCATTAAATTTCTTACTGTAAGGGATATAAGTTTCAGAAATCTCGCTTCTGATTTCTTTAAGGTATTGAGAATTATCTATAGTTAAATCTTCAATTCCTTTGTCGATATCGTAGATTTTAGGACTAGGAATACAATTTAAGTAATCCTTTCTAGAATTAAAACGTTTAACAATTTTAATCTTCAACATCTGAATCTCCATAAACCGGTAACATTACAGATTTATAACTAACCGAACTAATAATTTTTAGAACCACACCATTAACGATACTAAGAACTTTCATTTCTTTTTCATCACTTTGAGCTTCACCATCTTGGATACGTTTATGCTGGGTTTGTATAAAGTTCAGTAAAGTATCACCCATATCTTTAGGTTTGTCAATAGTTATTTTATATAACATTTCTTTGATGTTTATGTCTATTTGTTTCTTATAGATAGTCACCAAATAAGCTTCAGAATTTTCTGCAGTGGTGTGAACCCATTCTTTTAATTTATCGAATCGAGTACCACCTAACATCAGAATATTCAATTCATTACGGATATTGAAATTAGAGGTAAAAGCAAATTCGCTGTGATTCAGTAATGAAAAATAAGGATAAGTCACTACGTGATAAAGAGGGGTTGTTGATCTATCACTACCAGCAATATGTTTATCTTGGTTTGCAAAATGAAGCTTAATATCACTAGCTGTAAATTCAGCAAGTAATAATCCATTATAGTTAAACAATGATGTTTCTAAATTTACAGAATGTTTATACTTAGGATGATTTACCGTATAATCAGATTGATGAGATAAGAAATCAGGAGACAGAGGAATAATTAATGAACCACGGTGAGTATCGAAATAAGGTTTAGGTAATGGATGCGTAGCCATACCATATTTTTCAGAACGAGTCATGTAACTATCCTGAATAAGTAAATTACCTTCTTTATAAATAATAATCATTTTACAACTTCCTTAATATCAAGTTTACGAATGTTTTCAAGATCTTTTTTACTAAATGGCTTTAATGTTTTTAAATCAGTAGTTCTGTGGATAATGGGATTACCATTTGTAAGACCACAAGACGAAACATTGTCTAGCAATAACGCCATTTTAAAACCTTGTTTTGGTGTCATGCCGAGTTTAACCGAACTAGTAATATACGCACCACCAGTACCACTATACAAAAAATCGATATCGTCAAGATCGTAGACGCCAATGAATACAGGATTCTTAGTAAGTACTGTTTCTCCGTTTTCATCTAAAATAGCATCTAGACTAACACCCATTCCTTTACCAATTCGTTCTTCGTCTTTATATTTGTCAATGACTTCGGAACGACAACCAATAGAAATCATTTTGTCTTTAGTAAATATTAGAATGATTTCATCGATACTTTCTCCAAGTTTGTACTTACCTTGTTTTAACTTAATCAGATTCTCGATATTGTTATTAATAACAGTATTGAAAATATAATTTTTAAGATATAAGCCAAAAGCTTCTACATCGTTATTTAGTTTCTTGAATTGTACTTCCAGACTAAGAACATAACGAGCTACCCACTCTGACAATCTTAGTGTTTCTTCCTCATCTTTTTCGTATGGGAACTTATTGAAAAAGGTAACGATGATTTTATCATTTTTGAATATCTTCTTACCTTTACGAAAAATACCCAAACCACCATTAGTTCCAGAAGCAAATTCTAATGCTTTAGTGTCTGACATTACTTCATTATCATGATAAAGAATTGTTGTCATTTTAAATCCTTAGTAAAAAATAGAATATAGATATTCCTCTCTACCCTGTTAAAGGTAGAGAGGAATAGTTTAGTTAGAATGATGCACCACTAGGTACTTTACTACAACCATTAGAACGAACTACTGGTTTTGGCATTGCATCAGAAAACATATTTACAGAAGTTTTCTTCAATACTGCATTTGCGAAAATTGCATTCACATCAGCATCAGTAACTTCGATAGAATGTTCACCAGCAATAGATTTAATTTTATATACGGATACGCCATTACCGTCGTTACTGGATGAGGTTACCAACACATTAGGAATAGTTTCTAATTGTGCTTTTTCTTCTGGAGAAATTTCAGTACCGAATTTCACATGATCAAAAATAATCTTTGATATCATTAATTTCCTTTTCTTAAGATAATCTATATAGTTAATAAATCGATATTCCATTGTTTTATCTTAAACGTTTTATACGTCTGCTTCAGTGTCGCTATCTTTTGGAATATAATAACCCAAGACAGCCGTAGCCATCGAGTCATTATTCAGCATAGCAGCCAATTTAGGATCTTCTTCTTTTACATGAATCTTAATAGATTCTTTTGCATTGTTTGCAAAAGTGATATCCAGTTTAGTAGGTTTAAGAGGATCATCAGGAATCGCTTCCACTACTTGTTCTACGCTCAGGTATTTTACTTTACCAGATTCAGTTTTTACTAAAAATAATTTAGCCATTTTACATTTCCTTTAGTTTAGTTTATTTAAATGGAGAAGTAATCATCCATTTTAATAATATAGGTCTGAAGTTTATTTCATTATTTTCAGATAAAGGCTAACTACTCGTAAGAATAGTTAGCCTATCTCATTACTTCAATAATGCTTCTACTTCAGCTTCAGTCTTACATAATACCTTAGGTAGGTCTTCTTTACGAATGATGTTAGAGCATTTTGGTTTAGCTGTAAATCCATCACAACTTACCATCTTACCAAATCGTCCCATTCGTACAGACAAGTAATGTTTCTTACACTTAGGACACTTCACTCCTGTATTGACATTTTGATGTCGTACAATTTCGCTACCATCCGCATTACAAGAATATTTGCAATTAGGATATCCTGTACAACTACCAAACTCACGACCTTTGAAACCTTTACGAATAGCAATCTTACTACCACATTGTGGACAGGATTTACCTTCGATGTATTTTACTTCAGACGCTTCTTTTTTAGGAGCCAATGAACGAGTGTATTTACATCCCTGGTGAGTACATTTCAGATAGTTACCGAACTTACCTAACATCTTAACCAAGTTAGATTGACCACAAGAAGGACAAATCTCTTCCGTCGTTTCAATCACACCTTTGTGTTTTATCGAGATGGTTTCTTCACGTTTCACATTCTCGATAAAAGGATTCCAGAAGTTAAACAACATTGCTTCTCGGTTGATGTGTCCTTGAGCAATATTATCCAAATCCGCTTCCATGTTACTGGTAAATTTATAATCAACGTACGTATGGAATTTATCAACTAAGTAGTCAATAACAGCAATACCCATATCGGTTACAGTGATTCGGTTTTTCTCAACAGTAATGTATCCTCTATCTTGCAAAGTCTTAGGAATCGTCGCATAAGTCGAAGGACGACCAATACCATATTCTTCTAATACTTTAACCAAAGAAGCTTCATTGTATCGAGCAGGAGGTTTTGTCTGGTGTTCAGATACTTGAATTTCATTTACTGGTAATTTATCACCTACGTTAATTCTCGGTAAACGAACATTGTCATCTTTCTCGCCATCAATTTCTTCACCTTCTTGATATACGGACAAATAGCCAGGAAATACCAATACACTACCATTAGCTCTAAATCCATAGTTCTTACTGAGTGTAAGATTTACCTGAGTACTATCGAAGATAGCAGGCTTCATCTGACTTGCTAATGTTCTTTGCCAAATCAATTCGTATAACTTGAATTCATCTGGAGTAAACTTAGCTTTTACAGAATCAGGTGTAATGGTAATGTCTGTAGGACGAATGGCTTCGTGTGCTTCCTGTGCGGATTTGTTCTTACTGGCGTATTGTTTAGGATGATCTAGTACATCGTTTGGATAAAACTGAGTACCATAGCGATAAATGCTGTTTAAAGCCTCCTCAGAGAGCGATACAGAGTCCGTACGCATATAGGTAATAAAACCATGTCCGTGAACCTCAGACCCCTCAAATAAGCGCTGTGCGACCTGCATTGTACGTGTCGCATTCCAACCTAGTTTACGAACTGCATCCATTTGCAATGTAGAAGTCGTATAAGGAGGTTTTGGCTTACGCGATACCTTAGAAGTTTTAACATCGGTAACATGTAGCTTCTCTTTATTAGCGACTAATTCCTCTAATGCCTTTTTATGCTTTTCGACATAATCAAAATCATTTAAAGACATTTTTGAAATAGTATCCGTACCAACACGTACTAAACGAGTAGCAAAACCAATATTGTCTTTTTCAGTAAAGGCATTTACTTGCCAATAAGTACTGGGTATGAATTCACGAATCTCTTTCTCACGTGTCGCTAAGATACGTAATGAGGGAGATTGTACGCGTCCAGCAGATAATCCTTGAGATGGGAAGATCTTCCAAAGAATAGGAGAAATCCAGAAACCTACAGCATAATCCAAAGCTTGACGTGCGGATTGTGCAGCTACCTTATTACTGTCGATACCACGATTACTATCAATAGATTGTTTAATCGCATCACGTACAGCTTTCTCAGTTACTTCAGTATAAGTAACTCGATAAATGTTTTTAGGATTTACCTTGTTTTGTTTAAGGACTTCTACTACTGCTTGAGAAATACCTTCCCCTTCGTAGTCAGGGTCAGTTGCTAGGATAATGGTATCGACATTCTTAGCAACAGAAACCATTTCTTTTACATGGTCTTTAGACTTAGGGGAGATTTTGTATTTAAGTTTAAAACCATGTTCTACATTTAATACTTCTTCACGAGGCTTATCAGTATCTAATACACGAATGTGTCCGAATGTAGCCATGACTCTCACTCCATCTTTAGCTACCCATTTGGTAATGGTTTTAGCTTTATTAGGAGATTCCACAATCATTAAAGTATGGTAAGCCATTTTGTTATTCCTAAAAAATAAAAAAGAGGTTAGCTGTTTAAACCAACCTCTTCTGTTTAATTACACGTTATTTATCATCATCATTATTAGGCTTAGATTTTTTTGATGAACTGAACACACCTAATCGATACCCTAACTCATCTGCAGTTTTCGATTTACCACTTTCACTGTATTCGTCAGAGATCTTTTCCATCTGTTCATCACTCAATTTGTTTTTCTCTTGTTTATTCTCCATGTTGATAAAGAACTCATTTTCTACCATTTTAGAAATGGCTTCGACGAGATTCTTAGCACGACCTATTGAATTCTCATGCTCAATTTTCAAAACCATATAAGATTTCAATACTTCGTCGTAACTATCATTAGGATAACAACTACGGATCCCCATGAAGATTAAACTATTGATAAAACCCAGATACCACTTAGGAAGTTGTCTAAAACCATGCAGTGCTTTAACATTCGCTGAAATTGAACGAATATGCATCATGTTCTGCGTGGTATTAAGAGACACTGTAGAAACCACTACCCATAAAATTAAATTTAAAGGAATGTAGACGTAAGTAGTAAAAGGTGCGGCAGCGATCCTTTGATTGAAGTAAGAACAAAAACCTACCACAAATAAATAAATGATAACAGAGAAAATTAAGAAACTAATATAGGTATCAGGATCTAATCCTAACTTAATGGCGATATTGTAAATAATTATTGTTAGTAATAAACCACTAACAAAGATGAAAAACCCTCTAACAAACATCCCACCATTAGGAATGAAAGTCTTTCCAGCCAGTACAATCAGATTCACCACATGCCATGCAAGAATACCCAATAAAATCGCTAAGAATAAATTCTCAGGAATTCGATTGTAAGTATCTTGAATGTAGTTTAACCATTCCATTTTAAAATTCCTTTTGTTTAAAGCATAAACCAAGTTGGATTAGATTCATGTCGTATTTTTCAATAATGTGTCTTTCAAATTCCTCTTCTGTTAAGAAATTCTTAATTTGCGTTTTCAAAGAAGCACGAGATAAGTTATAAATAATCTCTCTTAATTCTTTTAAAGAATACATCTCTAATCCACCTTTATACAGATTTAAAACAGAAGTCGTTTTTCCTGTATTATTTTTTAGATAAAAGTGAATAAAGATCGTCGTATTCGATAGCATGATATAGGTAGAACTGATATCTTGATAAGTCTTTAAACCATCATCGTAAAGCTCTTTCATTAACTTCTTTGCTTTAAGATTTCCTTTAGGGAGTGTAAACTCACCAATGATAACATCTCTCATGTATTTAACTCTTGGAAATTCTGTCATTTTTATTCCTTATTAATTTTGATCAAACCATCAGAATTAATGAAGATATGTTTAGTAACTTCATTCTCATTATTAGGTTGAATTTTCACATAGGTATCATCACCCCAATTAAAAATCCAACTAAATAAATAAGGAATCCATTTATTGCGATATTCAGTAATCGCAAAAGGTCTTCCAGCTTTGTTATAAATAATGCGATGGTTAACACCAGAGTTGGTTTTATTACCTACCTTTTCTAAAAGTTTATTTAAAACCTCGACATCATTATCAATGCCGATCTCTTTTTTATAAGCATCTAACAATTCTCTTAATTTAGGAAATTTGTTAATTATATCAATGATGTTCTTATTATCTGCTTGATCTAATTCAGTAGATAGCTTTGTAATAAGAGCTAGTTTTTCTAAAGAGCTTAATTTAATTTCCATTTTTTTAAATCCTTAATGAGTTTGATTACACTATAATAGTATAGGTTTAAAATAAATCAAAAAAAAAATAAGCTCCTTTTTAGGGGAGCTTATTTCTTTATTATCAGAATACGAATGATTCTGACTGCATGATGACTTCTAATGTATCGCTGGCATTCATGCCTTGGAAACCATTAGTAGTGTCAAATTTACCACCAATACTACCACGGATTTGCTCTACACGTCCGTCTACATCTTCGATACGGCTGAAGCCGTATTTAGAAGCTGGGGTAATCGCTACCAGATTCTTTTGACCATTAATGGTCAGTACACCATACAGACCAGATTGTTTGGTCTGCATGTCGTGCTGATCGAAGTAACCAGTACGTACAACTTTGTCGTACAAGTTCTTCATTTCAACACCCAGAGCTACTGGAGCGATAGTGTTCAGTTTAGCGATAGCGTTGATTTCAAAAACTTCAGTTGCAAACATAATAAAATTCCTTATACAAAGATAGATTAGATTAATAGAGACGGGAATTCCCATCCCAGGTTCATTTTAATAGTATATATTTGAAATAAAATAAAATGAAAAAAAGATAACTCCTCTATCCCTAATCGGATAGAGGAGTATTCGGTTAACGTACTTCGTATAAACTAAAGTGTAGATCCACAATCGCTTTATAACGACTTGCTTTTTCTTCACCTAACTTATTGGCTTCTTCCATAAAGTCTTTAGATCTACCAGAGAACCCAAAGGAATTAAACCAATCATGTTTAGCTGAAGCAGTAATGATATAGCGAGGATTAGTCGGATCGGTATAAACAATTACTTCATCTTCGCCAGTCACTTTAAAGTCGATATTAGCACTACCATATACTCTAGCATCTTTAAAGATAGAAGCATAGCCACTAACACGGATATGCCCTTTTAACATAGCATTACCATGAATAGTAGCATGGTCGGTAATAAAAGCATCTTTATCAATGATGGCGTGTCCATACACTTTAGCTTGATCTTCGATTAGACAATTAAATCTTAATCTTGCATAATCGTATACTTCTGCGAATCCCTCGATATGGGAAATACCACTAACGTAGGCATGACCATATACTTTAGAGTTTCCACCGACGGCAGCACTATCTTCAACTAAAGAATAGCCATATACTTCAGCTCTATAGTGAATAAGAGCATCGCCACGTACTTCAGCAAAATCATACACCTTTGCATGGTCAGTAGCCATGGATTGTCCAGACATAGTAGCTTGTCCGTATACTTGAGCATTTAAGGATACTTGGGCATCTTCTTTAATAACTGCCTTATCGTAAACCATGGCATTATCAAATACCCAGCAAGTTCCTTCATGAGAAAGATTCTCTTCTTTCTCAATATAACCACCCAGTTGTCCTGCTGCTACCCAAGGCTCAATATCCACCAATGATTTAATACGATACAATTTATTACCGTTGACCATTACAAAATCATCTTTAATTAATTCGTATTTCTTTTCCATGATTAACTCCATAAGTTGTATTTGTTAAGATGGTATTTCACTAATGATGTTATGTTTACTGAATCCGAACGGTGACGACCAATTCTACCAGTAATGTAAAATCTTAAAAATTCATCAGCTTTACCATTAAAATCTTGAAAGATCCATTCATCTCTTACTTTAGATGAAACAATATTAGGCTGTTCATTTTCAGGATCTAAATAAACTACCCAATTTTCTGGATCAGGAAATCTATCCCCTAAAACTTCTAATTTGTTTTCGTATACAAACATGAAATCAATTCCTTTATAAAGTTGGATTAACTACTTCATTTTAATAATATAGATTTGAATATAAATAAAACATAGAACCCTTACCTCTCTACCCCGTAAGGAGTAGAGAGGCAGGAGTCTATATTAGCTAAAGATTAGCAAACCAGTAACTGGTATTAAGGCGCAACGCCAGCAGCAGCAGTCAGAGGTACTTCACCTTCTTTAGTCAAAGCTTGAACAGCAAAAGGAATACGCTCTTGAACAGCTTTCTTCAGACCAGTCACACGGATACGTACCAAGATTGGCAAGTGGCAGATGTGACTGAACCATGGTTGTACCATTACTTCGTGTTGGTATTTGCTACCACGAGCGCGGTTAACGATACGTGGGATTTCGCGTTTGCTCAAGCAGTTACCGAACCACAGAGGGATGTCCAAAGAACCATTTTTAGGTACACCGAAGGACAAGAAGATAGTACCAACTTCGCCATCTTTGTCTTGGTCAACCAAACGGTTGTCAGAACATTCTTCAATAGTGAAGTCAAAACCATCACCCAGGGTACGAGCATCACCTTCGCGGAAGATGAATTTGCTAGTGAACACGTCAGCGATAGCAATTACGTGAGGACGGAAGTTAGCACCACCAGAGATGATTTCGTAAGCAGCAGCCAATTCAGAAGAAGTGTATGCTTGAGTCATCTCAGCCAATACGAAGTTAGTGATAACTGCAGAAGCGTTAGCACGAACATCAGTGGTTTGCATAGATTGGGTAGTTTTGTAAACATCCAATGCTACGTCACGTACGTAGTTTTTAGAGAAGTATTGACCGATACCAACGATAGAGTGAGCAAATGGTTCAGTAGTGTCCAGTTTTTGTGGAGCAGCTTTCAACATGCCCAAGATATCGTACAATGCAGTGATCGCAGCGTTAGTACGACGCATGTAGTTGGTTTGGATCAAAGTGTCAACGCGTTGAGCGTCAGTCACGTCAGTTTTCTCATCGAATGGACGACGAACAGCGATTGGAGAGTGCAGACGTACACCGTAGATAATACGTTGTACACGGCTATCCAATACCATACCGTGTTCACGGATGTTGCTGTTGGTACGAGTAGCATCGATTTCCCAACCGATTACTTCAGTTTCTTTAATCGCATCGATCAAAGGTTTCAGAGCTGGATCTTCCAAATCTTTAACTTCTTTAGTAACAGCATCACGGATAGCAGTTACTTTAACAGAACCAGAGGTGATTTCGAAAGCGCTAGTGTCAGTGTTACCACGACCAGTCAGTACCAAGCGTACCAAAGCTTCCAGACCTTTGTCTTTCAGAGCTTGCAGTTCAGTAGGCAATTTACCAGATTTAACAGCTTTAGTGTTTTCGTCCAGCAGGTGAGTGTTAACATCATAAGTCAACAAGATGTCTTCACGGTCGCCTTTAGGAGAGTAAGTGAACTGAGAAGCTTGATGGTATTGCAGGTTTTCGAACAATACAGTATCGTTACCTACTTTCAGACCGATAGTTTTCAGACGTGGGTTACCGGCGATTTGGTCAGTACCGTCTTGCATACCCAAGGCGATCATGCGGTTAGTTTGAGAAATGTCCAACAGTTTGATTTCTTCGCCGATACGCAGCAAAGAGGTTTGGAATTTCTCGCCATTGTCGTTCTCTACAGAACGTACTGGCAACAGAGCAGTGTCTACGAAAGAGTCTTCATTTTGACCTTGACGGAACACAGGGATCACATCAGTGAAGTTAGACTTCAGGATGGTGTGGTTACGCAAAGATTTAATGATGTGTTTTTGGTTACGATAAGCATCGCGTTTACCAGTTACTTCGTATTCTTTCTCAGTGAACACAGTAGACAGTTGAGTGTCGATGGTATAAGTGTTAGAAGAGAAGTCCAAATTAATAGTAGGGAAGAACAACTCAGCAGCTTTAGATTGTTTGTCAGCACGAACGTTGTAAGCAACAGTCATGGCCAAAGTGTTCATCATGCCGTGTACTTCGAAAGATTCTTTACTCATTTCTACTTGTACAGGAGCAGCTTCTACTTCACCACCCAAGATACCGTGTACGGTACCAGCAGTTTCGTCAGCATCGCCAGATTTCAGGTAAGCTTCTGGGTTAGCGGCAATTACCAAAGATTCTTGAATGTTATCTACTTCTTCAGGAGTCAGTTCTGCACCTTCTTTTTTAGCAGTGTCAGAAATGTTAGTAGCAGTAGTGGCAATTACAGAACCAGAAGTTTCGTCCAGTTGTTCGATTTGAGATTCGTCAACAGACTCACGAGAGAGCATCAAAGCACCCAACAGGCTAACGGATTCGCGACCCAGTTGGACATCAGAATAAAAGTCTTTTGCGATTTCACCGATCAAGGTTTCGCGAGATTTACCGAGTGAACGGTTAGCGTTTTTCTTAAAAATAGACATTTGTGGTTAACCTTTTACGTAAAAGTTTATTTAAAAATATTTCTGTAAAGAAAATTAATACGAAATACGTATTATCTGTCCTACATATTTAACTTACTAGCTAAATAGTTGACAAAAATACTACTTTGAGCAATAGTTTTTGAATCATGGTAAAATGCGCTTTTTCTCAAAATAGTAGCCAACACATTTTTCGCAAAAATACTTAAAGTCTCTTTGCTAGGAGAAGATAATTCATTACCAGTAGTCTTAATAAAAGGCAGAATGATAAAGAAATACTTACCTTCGTTAGCAGGCAAGATATCTTCATAAATATCCTTCCCACTGGCCATAGCAGAATCAAGACCATTCAGTACACCAAGCAAAGCTTGTGATGCGTCGTATTCGTATTGATCCAAAGAATATCCTGAATTGTCATCACTAGCAACGAAATCATTACGGATCTCTTCGCGTGTATCTTGATCGGAAGTTTCAAGCCATAAGTCTCGTACGTCCAAAGTCTCACTCAACACAGGAGTAAGAACCTCTGAACCGTAAACGAAATCTAGTCGTTGAGGATTATATTTGGAATTCAAGACAGTAAAAATTTTCAAAGCGTTCTTATTAAGAACTTTACTTGCTTTGTCATAATAAAGTAAATCATTTATTGTATAACCAACTGCTTTAAGATCTTCTACAATCGGTTCAGGTACCAAAATGATTTTAATAGAATCATTAGGCAGGTTTAGTACGGACATATTTTTGCAATCCTTTAATTGTTCTTTTATAGTCTAATAAGGAAATAATTCAAGTATTAAACTATCTATGCATAATTAACTAGAAAATAGAATTACCGGTAATAATTCATAATTTTAACTAACGACTATAATAAGACAAAATAAAAATAGATTATTAGTGTATGCTGGTAATACTAACTGATAAACTAATTTAATGAACGAGGTTTAAATAAAATGGATGTAAAAGCACTGTTAGCGAAATGTATTTCTTTATTGTTTAGAGAAGGACAATCTGGAGAAAGTGACCTATCTAAACAACTCGTATTAGATATCATTACTACATTAAAAATAAATTCAAATGACATCTCTGGTACTGACTCAACCGTAAACGAATTAAAGAATGTTGTCATGAACATGATCAGTAAGGAACATCCTACTCCTTATAATGATCTTATTCAACATATTAGAATTGCTTGCTCTTCTGATGTTGTCTTATTCGAAAGTATTCAAGATAATATTTCTTTCCAGTTAGACGAAGACGAATTAAAAAGAACCATTTTATCTTATCGATTCGAACTAAACAAATATCTAAAAGAAAAGAAAGCAACCATGCTTTTAGATAAAATGACTTTTGATTTAAAGTTCAATCGAGATAAGATTGGTGATTTAAATCAATATATGTCTTCTAATCTAAATGGTATTATTGATTTAGTAAACTATTCTGGTGAAGAGATTCCAGGAATTATCTGTGAAGTTGATTTGTCAGATATCGATGCCGTAGCGGAACAGTTTGAATTGATTCGTAAAGAAAACGATGGTTCTCGCACTATTAAGATGCCATGGCAAGCAATGAATAGAATGACTCGAGGTGGATTACGATTAGGTCAGTTAACGACTGTAGGTGGTTTAGCACACAATAATAAAACAGGTGTAAGCTTATCCATGTTTATCTCTGGATGTATCTTTAATAATCCTAAGAATCTACAAACAGACCAAAAAAAGAAACCATTAATGCTTTTGATTTCTTTTGAAGATGACATGCTTATCGTATTATTTAACCTTTATATTCTTCTAAAAGAAAACTTAGAGAATGTAAAAATTACAGACGAGGATAAACAACGACTTTCTTCTCGTGAAGCCGCAGAGTATGTTTATAAAACATTATCTGCTACAGGATACGACATTAGAATTATTCGTGCAGATTCATCTACTTGGTCGTATGCAGAAATTCAAAGTTGTATATTACAGTTTGAATCCCAAGGTTATGAAATTCATTTAACTTTAATTGACTATCTTAACTTAGCAAATAAGAATGGATTAACCCATTCTCGTGCTGATGCAGATATTCAGGAATTGTTTAGAAGAACCAAGAACTTTTTTGCAGCGAAGAATATTGCATTACTTACTCCAGTACAATTATCGCCAGATGCCATGGAATTAAAACGTCAAGGCAATAAGATGTTGGCATTGCAAATTTCAGATGGTTCTTATTACGAAGGTTGTCGTGGTTTGTCTCGTGAACCTGAATTAGAAATATTTGTAGATATTGTTAAGGATAATGGTCGTAAATACCAAACATTTGCACGTGGTAAACACCGTGGACAAAATGATACTCCAGAAGAACATAAATTCTTTATCTTAGAATTCCAAAAGATTGGTGGTCTAAGATGGGATATTAATGGTACGGATACTTCACTATCTAAATTTGGTTCAGTTAGAAATGCAGAAGGTGAAGAAGAAGGAGCATTCTGGGATATTGGAAATTAATTTTAGGTTAGTACTATATGAAATAGAATCGATCTACTCATTTTACCTCGGAGCGGATTTTGTTAATGATTTTTATTTCATAAATACTTTCCTTTAACAGAGTTTGATTGGCTTTACTCTCCTGTAGCTGAAAGGCTACAGGAGAGGACAAGTCATTTTGTTTGAATGAGTATTATTTACAATAAAATGGTGTAATAAAATGTCTATACTAAATTTGTTAAGAGGATTGAAAGTAGAAGTAGATCCTATCAGTAATAAAGTAACTATTACTGGATTAAGATTCTTGTATGTTTGTCGAGATTTAGAGAAATATATTGGTGCTAAAATGCTTTACAGCATTTTAGACAACGTTAGTTATTCGCGTTTAGTTTTCAGTATGTTTTACTTGCCTGATTTCTATCATGCAATTAATACTTTGCTAACCGATCCTAAGTTTAAAAGAAGAATAAGATCAGGACGAGAATTATTAGCGATTAGAACAGAATTAGAGAAAATTCCTTTAATTGCTAATATTAAAATTATCAATGAAACTGATCCGAATACAATTCCTAAAATAGATAAATCTAAATTAAATAAGATTTTTAACAATATTAAACTATTCGATTATCAAGATAAATTCATTGATGATTGCATTTGGAAAAGTAAATTATTAGGTCTTAATGGGTATTTGTTAGACGCTGCGGCCGGCTCAGGGAAAACTTTTTTGTCAATATCTTTAGCTGAGATGCTAGGAGCTGATACAATCATCGTTGTTTGTCCTAAGAAAGCAGTTAATGACGTATGGGATGAAACGATCAACAGAGTATATAAAGAACCACAATCCTATTCAATGTCATTACCTGTATTACACGGACCTAGTAAACCATCGGGTTTTGATATTAATGATCGTTTTATTGTTTGTCATTACGAGTCATTAGGAAAACTAAATGATTATTTAAAATCCATTAAAATTCCTAATAAGAGATATTTTACCGTGCTAGATGAATCGCATTTAATGAATTCACACAACTCAGAACGATCAATACAGTTTAGAGAATTGGTTTCTAAGATAGATCCTATCTTCTGTTTATGGATGTCAGGTACTCCTATTAAAGCATTAGGTACTGAAACCATGACGATGTTTGCTACTATTGATAGATTATTCGATAAAAGTGTCTATAAGTCATTCTTAAAAGTATTCGGTATTTCTGGTGTATATGCGATTTCAGTAATGGCACATCGTTTACAATTAGTAAGGTCTGAAATTAAAACTAAAGGATCAGGAGTAGAACAATACACCCACAAAGTCAAAGTGACTTTACAAAATGGTTCAGACTATACTTTAAAAACCATATCGAATAAAATGATCGATTATGTAAAAGAAAGAAAAGAATATTATCAAAAGAATGCTAAGAAATACGAAGAGGATTTCTTTAGATCTATTGATGTTTATATTTCTGAAGTTTCTAAAGCACATGGTGATAATGCTCGGTTTAGAAGTGAATTAGAAGACTACCTAGCCAAAGCAAAAACATTACATAATGGTTATTCACCTACCGATGAAAAACATAAGCGATATGTGATTGAATGTAATCATTACGAAGATAAGGTTATTATCCCAAGATTACCTAATGATGTTAAGAAGATATTTAGAAAAGCTAAATCGGTTTATAAATACGTAGAACTCACCATTATGGGCGAAGCTCTAGGTAATATCTTAGGTAAATCTCGATCTCGTTGTAATGCAGATATGGTTAAACAGTTAGTGACTGATGCTAAAGTAATCTCGGAAGATGGAGAAGTTTATCAGTCTAACTTACCAGACTTAATCTTAAATGCACAAGCAAAAACCATTATCTTTACAGATTATGTAGAAGTCGTAAAAGAAACAGAATACCAATTAAAACTAAAAGGTTTTAAACCAATTAGTATTTTTGGTGAAACAACTTCAGGTAATGGTTTAGCATTACAGACTAAAATCTTTAAAGAAGACAGTGAAATTAATCCTCTTATTACTACGTATAAAACTTTATCAGAAGCAGTCCCCTTAACTGAAGCCAATCGAGTGATATTCTTAAATCTACCTTTTAGATCAGGCACGTATGAACAAGCTGTAAAACGAGCTAATCGTATTGGTCAGACTTTAGATGTGGATTTATTTGAAGTCACTCTAGATACTGGTGAAGAACCTAATATCTCTACTCGTAATGAAGACATCCTAAAATGGTCGGAAGAACAAGTAGCTTTGATTCTAGGTAAGAAACTACCAGAAGAGAATAAAGAAATATTACATGGATTGATTGAAACTTCTTCGATTGAAGATAAGGTTAAAACAGGTATTGATAAAATTACTAAAGTAGCTTCTAAATTCTTAGACTGGTAAAACTAAAAAAAATAACCAACACCTCTTATATTTTGAAGAAGTGTTGGTTAGCTTATTTAAAACTATTAGTTCCAGCCTAATAGTTTTACAGCAACCAGTAAAATGATTGCTGTTATAATTACCATGATCAGTATTATTGATTTTTCTACTAGGTTTTTATCTGATTCTAGTAGGATTTTTAGCACTGTAATGGTAAAGGAAAAGATAGCTGACAGGATAACCATGCCTCTTCTTTTTCTTTCTGACAAACCTAATAATCTTTTATTCAGGATGATTTACAAGTCGTACCTACGGAATAAGGCATAACTTTACCTGAATAGAAGAGATTGACAGAGTGGTTTGTCTTGTATTTTGGCTCTGTCGTTAAAAAAAGTATCTCCTACTCTCTGCCTTCACGGGGTAGAGAGTAGGAATGCTTCTTATTTCTTGCTATTGAATAAGATATTACCGCCTTTAACTGGTTCGATAGATTCAATAGTAGAAACGAGTTCATCTTTTTCATTAATGAAATGACGAACAGTCAACAAGAGAATGATGCTACGTAATTCAGATACCGTTACTTTATCTTCTGCGTTATTACGTTCAATCGAATATTCGTTCAGAAGAGAGATTTCGATATTCTCAACAATGTATGTAGAACCTACCTTATTTTGGTTATATTTATTAATTTCCAATAACCAGTGTTGAGTACCGAATACACCAAATGAAAACTTACGGCTATTTAAGAAATTAATCAACAACTGACGAGTATAATTGGTTTCCTCTAAGAACGTACCAATACTTTGCTGGTCGTTGTTGATGCCATGATCTGATTTCTTAACCGTTAGGTGTTTTAAGATCAGCCGTTTGATGATCTGGTTGTTTCGGATGTTTGGCGTATGGATTGCCGAATAATACATCTTAGCCAGAAAATCAGCTGTGAAATAAATCACGCCAATAAGAGTCAATACAGAGATGGTGATGATAATCATTTTTTCCATTTTAAAATTTCCTTATTTAGTTAGATAAAAAAGAATAATAAGATTAAATTTAAAATCCTATTACACTTAAATGATATAGATTTAAAATAATATAAAATACTCTACTACCCGTTTAAGGTAGTAGAGTATTAATATACTAATTAACTTCGTTTCTTACAATGGTAGTTAATAATCGCAGCAGGATGTGTAAATTCACCTTGCAGTTGATTATGGTTGAATAAGAAGAACATTTCATCTTCATCGTTATCAACCTTAGTCACCATAGCTTTAGTACTGAAAGTATTGGTTTTGTGATAATTCAATACGAACAAAGGAAGACCATCGTGGAATGCAGAATGGCTTACTGTTGGTTTATTAATCAACAGACGATCTTTGATGTGTTGGTATTCTTCCAACTTATCAACTACTTCTTGATAAGTCTTCTTACCTTTAAAACAGATCTCAACCGAATGATCATTATCCATGATGTTAGTGCTGTAGTTACGTACTTTGCAATTACGCATTACCGTAATCATGTCAGTATCGAGTTTACTAACAGGTTGAACATCATCACCACTAACATCAATGACTTTACCTACAACCACTTTACCATTAATACCTACAGGACGAGAGTAGAATGGAATACTGCTATTGTAGATAAATGATACACCATCCAGGTTAATGTAATCGATTGTACGCAGATTAAAGTTATCACGAGCCAATTGCAAATAGTGATTCAGTTCTACAGCATAGCTACCAGGTGTTAAGAACTCTTTGATGGAATCAATGTGTTCTTTCAAATCGTCTGACAAAGTAATCACATCCATGTATTGTTTAATGTCGACATCTTTAGCAACATTAAATACTGGAGTCAGTACATCAAGATTTTTGCTGATGAAATCTTCCACTACAGCAGGTGGCAGGAAACGATGACTGTTAGGTGTTGTTGCCCAAACCAACATACGGAAGTATGCGGTACTGTCTTCATCTATAGCCATCATTACTGGTTCAACATGGCAGAACTTAATACCGTCTTCAGTAACTTGTTGGCGAATTTCATTAACAAGAGCTTCTACTTTTTCAGGATTTTTCGCACGATCTTTAAAGTTATTCACTTTAAAGTCGTATACAAAGAAATCACCATTGTAGAAAGGTTTATAGCTATTATAAGCGGTCATTTCTTCAACAATATCTTCTTTGTTGAATTCATTAAGCTTATGGGCATTCTTACCATAGTTGTCTTCAGAAGCAAGATACTCCTGATTAATGATATAACCAATTGTATTGGTACCAATAGACATTGTGGTAATTGGAGAATATACTTTACCTTCTACATCGCTGTAACGAGCAAAGTATTCGTAGTCCAATCGGTTCAAATCAATGGCGATTAATGACAGATTACCACCTTGACTGTTGACATTATCGACAATATGTTTAGCAATACGATAGTCGATAAAACCAACAGTAATAGTTTTGCCACTGACATCGTTGGTAGTGAAACCATAAACAAAGTTATTTTGATGAGGTTGGTAATCGTAAGGTCGTGTGTTTTCTTGAGTGCCGATGACGCCAAAATCACGATCCAAGATGATAGAACCAAAATTACCTATCGCAATAGTTTTATAACCCATTTCTTGAACTTCATGGATTACTTTCATGTAGATCGCTGCAGAAAATTCATGAGGACCACAAGCAAGATGTTGTGCTTGTTCGTTATACACCATCTGAGTAGATTGGATGATGTAGTTATAAGAGATGCCCAAAATACCAGAGAACATGGCAGGATGAGCAGTAAGATTACTTTGATGTAATGGATCGTTATAATCAATAGAACCATCTTCACCAAACAACATGGCTAAGATTTTATCGGTGTGTTTATCCACAGCGCTTTTAGCTGTTTCATTCAGTTGATTGTATTTTTCGAGCAAGTCAAATGACATTTTAAATTTCCTTTAAAGTAGGTTAGTAGATCTAGTTTCCTAGAAGATAAAAAAGTTCAGGTTTCTTTTATAAGAAATACCTGATTCATGTTAATAGTATAAGTTTGAAATAATTTAGTAACAAAGCAAAAAAAAAGATTCCTGACGATATTACTATCAGGAATCTTTTCTTACTATCCAATACGAGCATTGGATATAAATGTTTCACCAGTCACTACGGAATTACCACACACCTCCACGGAGCGGAGGAACATGACTTTTCCGACATACGCTCGGTCGTGAACCACACTGTTACCGTACAATACAGCCTCGTTGAGAACAGCGTTGCCGAAGACGGCACTGTAGTCTTTTAAGACCGAATGACTGTGTACTCGAGCACCCTCGAATACACGGGCGTTGTCGCAGATGTCTGATGACTCTACAACAGCGTCTCCGCCGACCTCAGCTTCATCCTCAATGCAGCTGAAATGGGTTACAAGGGCCGAGCCATTGACCCTAGCAAAGCCAGAGACTTTGCTATGCTGATTGACAGTAGCGTTGTGAGCAATTCGGGCATTACCGTAGACCTTGCTACCGCCATAGACTTTGGCTTCGTCGAAAACCCAAGCATAACCCTCATGAGAGAGGTTGTCTTCAGATTCTACGTAACCGCCTAGATCACCGGCTTTGATGACAAAGAAGTCTTTCAATGCACGAATGCGATAGAGTTTGAAACCGTCAACCACGATGCTATCGTCACGTACCAATTCGTATTTTTTGTTTTCCATGATTTGATCTCCTATACAAAGAGTTGAATAAATACTTTGATATCACATGGAATAATATCAAAGCCTGGATAGTTTTGATAGATTTCTCTATCTGGTCACTTCAATAGTATATACTTGAAATAATCTAGAATACTAATTTATCGATTAGTAGCATTTCTTAGTTTAAGGTTTTTGGTACGTATCTTACCACGCACTAAATTTGGTTTTCTTTTCCTAAAACTACGGTTCTTTAAATCAGAACGATAAACTTGATCTTCAATATCATTAACTCTCTCTTTTAGAGTAGCCAGATTCATTACGGTTGCCATTAATGATAAAGTGATTCCTTTGTCTGTATTAGATAATTTTTCATTAATCTTATCAATTCTTCTTTCTATAAAGTTAATTCTAAATCTTAAATCATGCATGTCTTCTTCGTAAAAATCCATTTTAAAATTCCTAATAAGTTAGTAAAAATAAATCAATACAGAAACTACTCTCCTCTACCTTAGTAGGTAGAGGAGAGAGTCATTACTGATTTTCTTTTTCTTTTCGTTCTTGACGATATCGTTCTAACATAAACCAGATACGTCGTGAGCGATTAGTTCTTGCTTGGCGTTTGAATCGAGGTTTTCGCATTGGTTTCCTTTTCTTTTGTAAGAATAGCATTTGCATTACGAACACATGATTGTAAAGATCGTAAGTGTTCTGAACAATAAGCTAATTCTGTTTTAACACCAGTGTAAGCTAGTGCTAGGTCGCGGTTGGTTTCCAAGTGATACTCTTTATCTGTACAGACTTGAGTAAGATCACATTCAATAGGAGTAGGTGAAAATACTTTCACTTCTTTTGTTACTGGCGTACAAGCAACCAATATCAAAGCACTTAGTAATGGTAGATATTTCATTTTGCTTTTTTCCTATTTAAAAGTTCTTTAGTTTCTGGAGAGATAGGGGTATTCGCCCAAGGGTCTTTGTCCAAAGCATTAACGAGAGCTTTAGTGTGCTCATTTGCTGATTTTTCAATTTCAGCAATTCTTGTTTGATGATCGAAAATAGATTGTTTGTAATTGGTAATAAGTTGATCTTGAACAACTGCTTTTTCTTCAAGCAGTTTAATCTGATCTTCTTTACCTTTTAATTCAACATTAACAACCTCAAGCTTATGGTTTAGTTCCTCATTACGCTTACTGATAATATCCATTCTGTAAAGCATTAATAGAATAAACATCACCAATATCAATTTCGCATTTGAGAAAACATACTTAACTAAAAAACCATAAAACTTATCAAAGATTCCCATAAAGAAATTCCTTTCTGTAATTATAAAATATATCTAAAACTCATATACTTTATTTACAGAAAAGAATCACTTATCTCACTCTTTAAGTTAAATTAGAAGATTTCAGATTACTTAATGATTTCACCAAATCGCATATAGCGCACTGCGTCGAAAGCTAAGTAATCGTACGGGTCAATGTTAAGTGTTCTCTCTTGCTCTAGATTGAGCACAGAGGGCCGACAAACTTCGATGTAAGGGATATACTCACCTTGACTCCATTCGGCCCCATGTTGCGAAATATACTTATTGTGGATGGTTTTAAACCCAGCTTCTTTTACTGAGTCCATAACCAACACATCGATTGGAATACCATTAATATCTTTAATCGTTTTAATCGAGAAATTATTTAAGATAGGTATGGATGGTGGATCTACGGTGTAGAATTCAGTAAATTCAAAAGATAGATTAGTAAACGGATGGATGTTTAATCTATTCTTAGAATAACAAACTGTTACAGAATAGGTTTTAAATGGATTAATTTCCAAACCAAATTCTTTTTGGATTAAGTCTTTAATGATATCTACAGATACTTGACTTAATAAATAAGATACATGGTCGATTACTTGAACATCCTTTCTTAAAGCATAAGGATGTTTTAAGATTTCAGGCAGAATTATATCATTCATCTTTACTCTCCACGGCATTATTAAATACAGTACAGTCTTCATCATTTGTATTGTTAGCACAATAATTTCGTAACAAATTACAAGACGCAGTATGACTGTCTTTACAGAGATAACCGGCATCTTCAGTAATTTGAACATGAGAGATGATTTCAGACGTTTCTGGTTTCGGTTCTTCACTTGGAATTGGTTGTTTAGAAGCACAACCTACGACCAACAAAGAAAACAAAATAGCTACTTTTTTCATGAATAAATCCTTGTAAGCTAGGTAAAATCAAACAGAGTTTAAACTCTTCACTTAAATAGTATAGTTTTGAAATAATATAGATAATAGACACTACAGTACCAAAAGGTACTGTAGTGTCTAATGTTAAGTTCTTTTAAAAGTAATTCTCATACGGTAATCGATATAATCATCACTAGGATAATCTATCGGGTGATCGTATTCGGTAATTAGTAACTTATCATCATTAAGGTATTTAGGATTGATAATATCAGTATCACCTATATACTTTCTCTGATAATAACCAACAAGCATAAATGAATCATCAATAGTGTACCATTTATCAGTATACTGAGTAATCACTTTGTTACTAGTTATAAGTGTAGATCCGAGTATTAAATTTATTAAAGATTCTTCAAAACCATAAGCCAACAAATCATTACGAATAATATTACGTATCATCCGTAAGAATCCATTAACTTTAGCATAGTCGATCAATCTAAAATACCTAGTAGATGTTGCCAAAGATCTTAAAGTAGGAAGAATAGTTTGATCTTCTAAAACAAAAATCAACTCGTTGTCAGAAGTGTGGTTTTTCTCAATCTTAAATACAATTCGCTCAAGAGATGGGTTATTGCGATAATGACTCCGACGCCATTCATCATCAGTAGTCAATACAAACTTATCACCTTCTTTAACGAGTGTCTCATCACCTACATGGTTTTCTAAGATAGTACGGAATATCTCACTGAGTTTTAATTTCAGAATATTGATCTTATACTTATTCTTACCTTTAGTAATTACTAATTGAGTAGTCTCATTACTTATATCACTATAAGTACTATCTGATCTATTAACCGTTAAGATATCTTCTAACCGATTGGTACTTACCAAACGAGTTAAATTCTCTTTCTTAAGATCAGAGAATCTTTGGTCCTTATAAGGTTTACCAATACCTAATAATGTAGTTTTAATATCGGTATTAACTTTATCAGGGTTTATTAAGTAGAATGATGGATGTGTTTCGCCTAAATAATTATTGTCTCGATAAGCTGTACTAATAGATAACGGAGTACTGTAAATAGTACCCTCAATCCTTTGTTTATAAGGAATCACAAGTACGTCTACATCTCTAGTAACATCATTAGTAGTAACTGGTATTCTCACTGTTTGTTTCAAATCACTATTAACCCATTTAGCTCCAGGAATACCTAATGCAGAAACTACATAAATCTCTGGTTCAAAGATAGGTTCATTTGTTTTATCGATTTGTATTTTTAAAGGATACTTTTTCCTACCGTAATAACATGGTGATGCTAAGTGAGGAATGACTTCAATTTCAGTATAAGCTTCGTTTACATTTACTCTAAATGGATATTTGGTATCTTGAGATAACTTATCACTTTCATTAACCATTGCGGCTAAGTTCTTTAAATCCTCAGCTTTCCTGTCTCTATTTAAAGGTTTTCTTACTACTTCATCGTAATTGAAAACATACCCGTTATCATTATTCCAACCAGTAGGCATTCGATTATATACACTTGATGCAAAAGTTTTCTTTTCTTTACGGTGTGTTTGTGATCCATGGGTCAAGTGCATCTGTATTTGAGTATTATAGGCTTCTCCATTTACAATATTCTCTTCTTCAAGAATAGAGATGGATTCAAAGTCTCTTCTTCTTTCTTCACCAATACCTGCATCGTCTAGTAGTTTATTTAAATTCTCAGTCTGAGTAAGACGAGAATCTACCTTAATTCCCATATTGCTTTTCCTTTTGTTAAATAACGTAATCACAATAAATACACTCTACTCCAAAAAAGGAGTAGAGTGTAGTCATTTAAGCATATTTTAAAGAAATCATTGTGTAACTACTATTACCGCTATTACAGAACAAAGTATTTTCTTTAACAAAATAAGTAATAGCAATACCATAACTTTTATCTTCAGTTAAATAACGGAGACTTTCTTTAGTTTTTTCTAAATCAAGATACTTGTAAGGGAAGTCAGGAACATAACGTTTCATCAGACGAGCGAATTCATCTGCATCTGCATCTAACAATGCTTCTACAGAATAGGTTTCTCGGTTAACATCAGCAAATACACGAGTACCTGATAAGAATACATAAGAAGGAATCATTTCGTACTGAATCACGATGTGTTCAGTATATTCGCCACGTGGAATACCGACCATGAATACTCTATTAAAATAACGATCCACTCTATATTCTAAAGACTTAGACGCTGTATTTTCAGGACGTACTGGATTAACGATATTTGTACTAACTTTCTCTATTTTATTAGTAGTGTTATCTTCGATATAAGGGATTTCATCCTCTACATCCAAGAGACCTTCTTTAACCAAGTAGGCTTTTACCAAAGAATCAAAATAGGTTGAGTCAGTTAATAAACGTTCTTTTTTCTCAGGTGTATTGTAAGTATCTTTACTTAACAAATTCACAACACGAACAGGCATCCCTTTATTAGCTACGAAAGTAATATCGTAATCAATAAATAAACTATTCTTACGAATATTAGGATTACCATTGTGGAAAGTAGTGAAACGTTCAGTTGCAGTTTGCCATGTATTAACATTACGAGCAGATTGCAAAATAATACTCGCATCTGCAACAGAAACACCATGAGCTTTTAATTTATTAAATGCGTGTGTACGCAAGATACGCATGAATTGATTAAACTTATCGTAGTCACCAAAAGAGTTACGTGCAGTACGAGGACCACTTGTATTGGTGTAGTCAGTAACGTTCGTAAGTTCAATACCTAATTCATTATCAGGACTGTCTACATGAAGTTTAAAACAAATCTTTTCTTCAGGATAACGAGTACGATAGGTTTCATCCATGGTCATGATGTAAGTATTTGTTTCTTCCACATACTTGATCGGATCACCTTCAGAAATATCCTTAATCAGATCGTAATAGATATCACGACATTTTGCTTTCAAGATATTCAAACGATAATCATGTACGCCTTTATTGATGGAAATGACATTATTGTCAGAAACATAACCACCTGACAATTTAGCATTAGCATAAGTCAAAATACTATTATCTTCTTCAATATCTTTATAAAGAAGTTTCAAAGATTCTAAACGCTCTTGAGTTAATTCACCTTCAAGAGGTTTACTGATAGGTAATAAAGATTCGTAACTATTTTTCAAAACTGGACGTGCAGTATCGGTATATAACAAATGTGACTTAGTAGGGAAATCTAAACCTAAGTTCATTTTGTACATTACACCGTCAATTTCTTGACGATAAGGCATGACCATTGCTTTAACAGTTTTAGTCTGTCCTTCAGCATCTTGTAATTCTAAAGAAACCGTAGTATCTTTAGGACCATTTGTCCATTGTGCATTAGGAACAACCAGTGCTGAAACTACATAAGTTTCTGGTTCAAAGATTTTAATGGATCTAGGATCGGTAATGATCTTCAAGCCATATTCTTTACCACCAATATAGCAAGGAGAATCTAAATGCGGAATTACTTCGATACGAGTATATTCAGGATTTACTTTAACTCGGAATGGATATTTTTCATCTTGAGAAAAGAAAGTACTGGTATTAACCAGCTTGGTTAAAATAGATAAGTCATCTTCACTACCATCTTTTTTCAAAGGTGTACCCAAAGCATTATCGTAAGTAAATGCATATTCATCATCACCTATCCAACCTACTCTTATTCGATTATAAGAAGTACTTACAGATGGTCTAGCTACTCCTTCAAAAGGAGTTAAATTGATGACCAATTTGGTATTGTAAGGCTTATCATTAATCGTCTCATTCTCAGGAACAATAGATACCGATTCAATCTCACTTAGTTTCTCTCTAGGCACTCCATTAAGCTCTAGTAACTTATTTAAGTTTTCAGACTGGGTAATCTTAAGATCTATTCTTGTACTCATTATAAAGCTTTCTATTAATCATCTACAAACAGAATAATAAAGATCTTATAAAATAATTAAGCTAGGTCCCAGTAAAGGAACCTAGCTTAATCATTGGGGTATCAATCTATTGCTAGATTACAGTTGTACCTCACCGAAACCATCCAGGTCTTCGGCTACGTGGAACTTACCAACAGTGAAGTCGGCGACTACGTAAACAGCACCTTTGATGAAGTTTTCGTAACCAGAAGCAGCAGACACTTTGAAAGTGAAGCTGTCTTTATCGTATACGACACCACCTTCATCAGCATTTTGCAATTCTACTTTAAATGCTGGATTATTTTTAACGTAGTTAGTTTGGATCAGACGCAACATTGCAGATTTGATTGCTTCACGACCTTCTTCGGTATCAGGATTACCGACTTGAGGATAATCGGTACCGCGATCAGCCATTTCGTGATACAGAGTGTAGTCGTCTTCACCACCCAATTTAGTAGGACTAGTTTCACGTACGCTCCACTCTTCACGACCTTCAGAACCAGAAGTCAAGAAATCGTTACCGATGGTTTTAGCAGACAAAGGAACTACGTAGAAACCAACGTTGGCTTCAACAGTAGTGTTGTCGTCGTTCAAATCAGCATTGGTTTCGTATTTAACCAACTGAGGAGCGTTAGCGATCAGGTCGCTACCGAATTCATCAGATTGAGTAACAACTTCAGCTTCTTTGAAAGTCAATTTTTTAGCTTCACCCAAGCGACCAGCATGATCAGAATAAGCTTTAGAGAAGTAAGCCTCTTTCAGTTTATCCATATCGGTAACGTTAGCCAAGTCGATGCTTACACCGAATACTTGGTTAGGTTTTTGGTTACCGTAATCTTTGGTGGTTTTCTCAGACAAGAAAATGTTAGCCAAACGATCAGTAGGATTCAGATCAGCAGTTTTGGTTTCGAAAGCAGCGATAGGAGTGAAGCCATCAACCAAAGCGTGTGGAGTAGTCAGTTTAGGGAAGATGACTACTTGATCACCACGAGTGGTGTCAGCACGTACACGCAATACCAATTTGTTATCGGCATTGGTTTTAGTGAAGCACAGGTCGCCTTCACCAAAAGAGTAGTTGAATTTGTTCAAACCATATTTCAGATTAGCATCTTCACCTTCCAGAGTCAAAGTAACACCTTCGATTTGAGCATCCATGGTGTCTTGTTTGCCTGGAACATAAGCCAAGACTTTCTTAGCCAATTCAGTAACGTCATTAGCTTCTGGCAGGAAACGACCGCCTTCAGAGAAGCTATCAGTCAGTTTACGCATACCACGGCTAGCCAATGGGTCGATACGTTTATAGTTGTGTTTCAGGATTTTAGTAAAAGCTGCTTTTTTCTCAGCGCTTTCATCGTTAGCAGCGTTAGGTACAGAAGAAGCTTCTACGCCATTATTGGTAATACGACCAGCCAGGTCAGCATCTTTTACACCAACGAACAATTCAGTAGAGCCTTGTTCGTCTGATTTTTGGTTAGTGTAGACTTCTACTTTTTCCAATTCGCTACGAGGATAGCCAGCATCCACCAGCAATTCTTTAACATTATCCAAACCTGACTTGGTAAAGTCTACTTTAATTTTATCAAAAGACATGTTGTTATTTCCTAATTTATAAGGATAGAATTAAGAATGTAGAGAATTAGAATTCAGGAAGTGAGCTAGCATCTCGTAAGATCATTGCTTCAAATCCATCCATATCTTCTCTAAGTGTTAGTTTTTCAGTTTTAGGTGGAGCCAAAACGATGTACACTGGCCCACTCATAAACATATCGTTAGCAACACTGGTTTCTACTTTATAGGTTAAAGCAGAATCAGGATAACTAACACCATTACTTGGTTTCCGGACTAATCCAGAACCTTGTAAAGCTTGATTCACAAACTCAGAAAATTTACTAGAGTCTGCTACTGCGTTATATTTTCCTACTACGTTAAATATAACAAAAGTACCGTTAGAATTAGTATCTAGACGATCAAATCTAAAATGATTCGTTTGATCAGTTAGACTACCTAAATATTGGGCGACTTCTTTATCTACTAATGGAATCATGTAGACATTAACACCACCAACAATAAAAGGATGGTTATCAGTAGGACTAACGTATTTAACCAGATTTAATACATTAGGTGTATTCTCAACAGTAACTGTTTTAGGGTAGACTGCAGTTTTAGGAACAACGCCTACTCTGGTAAATGAATATTTGTCATTAAAGAATTGTTGTTTAGCTGGTTTATCAGCAAACATAACTTCTTTAGTTTTATCTGTTACTAATCCAATCTCATTAGAAATAAGATCAATAAGCTTAACTTCCTCAGGTTGAATAATGTTACCTTTAGAAGTATAAGTTAAATCAGTTCCTTCGTAAGTCCCTTCAGGGATTTTAAATGATGGAAAACTAGTAGGATTAGTAATAGATAGTTTTAGTAAAACACGCTTGCCAGAAGTTGCATCTGCATTCATGTTCAGTACAAACGATTCAGAACTAAAGTCTTTGAAACTAAGCATGTTGCTTAAGGATATACTAACTTTATTAGGACCATACTGTACCAAACTGTTATCAATGCCATGGATGGTTAATTTACTATAATCCCCAGGACGTAATACGTTACCGATCCCAAAGGCTTCCATGACATATTGGTTAGTAGAAGTAAACTGGTCAACACCATAATCGTATTCTACATCTGAATCAGTAACTGTAGCTTCTGATATAAAATGTTCATTAACATCTAATCGCTTGTATCGATGGTGAAATACTTTATTGCCTTCTGCTTCAGGAGTAAAGGACTCTTGATGAGCATTACTGTATTGGGAGGCAATAGATGCAGGCACTTCGATATAGATAGAGGCATTCAGACCAGTTGGTGTTTCACTAATATTGACCGGACCTTGTTTTACTTTTAATTCAGAAACCCTACCTTCAGGATAACCACAATCTTTTAACAATAAGTCAAAGTTTTCGCGGTCAGATAGTTTAGGGTTATATTTAATTTTAAAAGTCATGTTTTATATCTTCTTATTTAAAGAAAGAATACATTAAGGGAATGCTGTTGGCCATGGGTCATTGGTGAGATAAGTAACGGTAGAGAACCGAACATTTGGAACAGTTTTCCTAAAAGTTGCCTGATCAAAATACTCAACACGAAATTGATTAGCATCATTAATACCGCCTAATTTCCATGCTCCGATCGCAGCACCACCGTCATCATTATAGATTGGACCAATCGTGCTGTTAGGTGATCTAAATCCAATAGGGATAATGTTCTTATTAGGCGTACAAATAAACGTACTAATTACTTTTGCTGTCGTGGTCGATGGGGCAGAACCAGGTACACCTGCCCAGTTAGATCCAGTTGTACAACCAGTGATCGAGAATAAATCGTAACGTTCCCCACCTAACCACCAAAATACCTGGTCATTAACTCGTCTTAATTTAACGAAAGATTTAGAACCATTACTGGTAATTCCTTTAAGCGTTACCCAACCAGTATCACCTTCTGTTACTTTCCATCCAGTGTTACCACCAGATGTGGTTTTTACCCATTTATAAGCACCCAAAGTACGATTAGTGTCGATATAAGTAACATCTTTATCAGCGACAACTCTTCCTTCTGGAGAACCTTGGCCAGTAAGTATTTTAACGTTTTTAATCGATCTATCTATTTCAGCATCTTTTTCACCAAGATAACGAGCAAAATCTAGGAGCAAGGTTTTTAATTTGGAATCTGCCATTTCAAAAACTCCTTTAATTACGAGTAGATTGTTTGTAGACATATATCTACTCGTAATCCTAGATATTAACTATTAGCCACGTGCAGTAGTGTAAGCTTGTTTGAGTGCGTCAAGAGACAGATCAGTTACGTCTGTTTTCTTAGCGTTTTCTTCCAAACTAGACACTTTAGTAGTCAAAGATTCCAAAGAAGCTTTATTAGCTTTAGACAAAGTATCTGCAGCTTCTGCTTTAGCAGTAGTTACAGGCAGTTGAGCAATGTTTTGTTCAACGGATTCAGCTTTAGTTTTAGCTGCATTTGCAATAGCTTCAGCCGCTGTAATTTTTTGGTTAGCAGTAGTCGCACCATCAGTCAGTTCTTGGATCTTAGTTTCGATATCGGTAAACTTAGACAAGATTGCTTGAGGAGTATTACCTTGAGCATCCTTCAGGTTTTTCAATTCAGCTACGATTTCTCGAATGGTATCGAGTTCTTCATCTACCTCACCACCCATTACAGTTTGGCGAAGAGTTTCAATACGATTTACCAGATCATCAAAAGTAGCTTTGTCTTTTTCACCCAAGAAGGTGGCAAAGTCATTTAAAATATTAACTAATACGTTTTCAGGAGAAGCCATTAGTTCAAATCCTTTTTTGAAATATTTATTTAATTATAATTATCGACGTGCGTCATTGTAATTGGTACGCATACGATCAAGTACTGATTCGCCTTGTACTTCGCTAAAACCAACAGTGTGGTCTTCATCAGATACTACTTCAGCAAAACCATTCAGATTTTGTTGAACAGTGATTTTAGGCAATACTACTTCGTCTTCACCAGAATAGGTGACGTATGCGTGCAGTTCACCACCAACGTAGTTAGAGATAGAAGAAGCAGGCAGTACAGAAATTTCCAAACGATGATCAGAAGCAGAATCACGTTCTACATCAACCAGATCAGCATACACGCCAAAGAAACGTTTAATCAATGAACGAGCTGCATTGAATGCATCTTGAGCATTGTCGTGTTTACCCAATTGAATGTCGAAACGACAACCATCATTGGTATCAGATGCCAGAATGAAAGATTTTACTTTAATACCGCTATCACGATATTTAGATTCTTGTTCTACATCCAATTCAAACTTACCGGATTCAGCAACCAGTTTAGAAATATCGGAAATACCGATCATCATGCGGATGTTGCCGTATACCAAACCATCTTGGTCACGTTCCATGTCTTTAGAAAGACGATACAGAACAGAAGACAAGTAGTTGCGAGAAGCAGTTTTCTCAATCTCTTGTTCAGATGTTTTAGGATTAGCAATCTCACCACGGAAAGATGGATAACGAACAACATCCAAAGCTTTGGCTTTTATTTCATCTTTAACTGCTTTAGCTTTAGTAGCGCCGTAAGTTTCAACCAAGAAACGATCCAAGATTTTTTCATCGGTTTCTTTAGAAGTACGAGCAGGTACAACGGACAATTCGTTATAGAGACCTTTGCTTACAACAGTATCTTCAGTCAAGAATGGGTTAACAGTAGAAACCAGTTTCACCATTTGTTTATTCAAGTTAGCCAGATACTGAACTTTCAGTGTGGCAGTACCTGCAAGACCCAAAGAATCACGACGAGCAGAAATGTCCAGTTTGTTAGCACCGTATTTCATTGAACCGTCTTGCAACTCGTAAGTCAAACGCTCACCAATGAAAGGATAACCTTCTTTAGTGAAACGATTCTTAACATAAGTAACAATATCCAAGTTATCCAGTTCTGTATCCAGAACGGTCATGGTTTTATTACGCCAGTGATGAGGAATTGGAGTAGTACGATTATAGAAGTGTACATTGCTGTACTTACCAGTAAGTCTGGTCAACTCACCAGAGTAGTTTACTTCTACAGCAGTATTACCTGATTTATTTTTGTACTCTGCATAACGATCGTCGCTAGAAGGACGAACGGCAACAACTTCAATATCATCCAAGTATTCTTTAGGATAGCCACAATCCATGAAAATTTGATTCAAGTTTTCACGAGGACTACGTGTAGCATAGTAATTAAATTGTTTGTAGTCAGACATTTTAAGTAGCCTATGTATAAGATAAAATATTTTTAGGGTAAATCAACACAGTAAGATAGTTCTGTTTGGTTTTTAGTAGGCCAAACATAGTTTACTTTATTGTGTCTAAAAGTAACAATATCTGCTTTAGATAAAGCTTTTAAGAATCTAATCTGTTCTTCAGTAGGGTTAGGATTTTCATTGATTACAGGAACGTAATATAAGCGCCCATTGATACCCATAGAAGAAAGATTGCTCTCTTCTCCGTCGATCGATAATCTAACTATAGACATCGCTCTCAAAGTATTTATTGTAAACTTCTTATTCCTACAAGTCAATACTAAAGCAACATGATCATCTTTACTCAGTTTGTATTTAATTCTACCACCTTCTTTTTGAAGACGTTTCCACTTTACAGTTTCTGTAGAAGCCACATTATCTCTAACAGATACCTCGTGTATGGAAAATACATGAGCAATCAAAATAGTGCACAAAATACTTAGAAGTAAAAGCAATCCTGTTGTTAACTTGTTTTGTAAGAATATCTCTCTGAGGATTCTTCTCATTTAGATAACCTTATTTATAACGTATAAATAAACGATAATTCAAATCATAAGAGTCAAAAATACCTACCACACTCACTACATGTTACTGTAGTGAGTGTAATAGATAAAATATAGTTTCTTTATCCCTCTAGAGAGAAAGAAATAGGCTCATGACTTTGGTAGTCTAACAACTTGAAATCATCCACAGTGATTTCTCCAGAAACAATTTTCTCGATTGTTAAATCTGGTCTAACATATAATTTAGGTAAAGGATATGGTTCTCTCTCTAACATCTCTTTTGCTTGATCGACATGAGATAAATACACATGAGAATCATGAACAGTATGGCGATGTGATAAAGGCAATACTTTTAGAGCATTTGCAAACATAATGTTCAACAAGGCATACTGAGCGACGTTGTGAGGTTTACCTACCATGACATCGTTAGAACGCATTACCAACATGGTCTCAATACCAAACTCATAAGGTTCGATATCATAAAAGGTTTCGAACGCATTAAACTGATCTTTCTGATATTGAATAGATTGTTCTTTTTGTTCTTTAGTTAATGGACGTAATGAAATATAGAATACTTGATGACATGTATCTAAAGCCATACTGCCTAGGTTTACGTTTTCAATAGGAGTCAGACTTTCATCTGGTCTTAAACCTAAAGCAATATTAGATAGGTAATGACGTCGAGAAATGGTTTTGGTTTCAATGTCTTTTTTAAGACCTTCTAAAACATTACTTACTTGGTCGATATGGACAACAGAAACCATTGGATCTTGACTACTACCTGCATAGTCAAGATATAATTTTACTTCAGGTTTCTTACGCCAAAGCATTGGATACATAGGACCAATCGTATTGGTTTCGTTACTGGTCCACTTTTCCCAGAATGGAACTTTATTCTCTTTTAAGAAAGATACATCTACTTCACCTTTCAAAAACCAAATCAATTCCAAGATGGTTTTATTTAACCATACTTTACGAGTAGTCAATAAAGGAAAATCACCATTAGACAATGGGTATTTTTCAGAAGTACCAATCAGAGAAATCATTCCAGTACCAGAGCGATCATTTTCAATAGTCGTACCTTCTTCTAAGATATTTTTCAATGTATCTAAATATTGTTTCATTTTACTTTCCTTTTAAAAACGGTAAAAAAGAAATAAGAGTATTCCTCTATAAAATAGAGGAATACTCGATTAATTTACTTATGTTACAATTTAACAGAAGAGAGACTGAACAAACGTACAGCAATGTGGCTATAATCTTTAGTGTAAATATTTTTACGAGAGTATACCAAATAGAACACACGGATAATCTTACCTTCTTTCTCAATAAATTCATGATGAATAGAGAAGTAAGCTTTATTGTTCAGTTCTTTACGAATAACTTGACTGTATTCAGAAATTTCTGAATATACTTTCTTGTAATTGATTTTCTCTAAAGTAATGCTTCCATTGGTCAACCAATTAGCAATAAGAGAAATACCAAAACACACATCATGAAGTTGTTGCTCAGTATAAGGAGCATCATCCATCAAATGTGGGAAGAGTTTTTGATTCAGCAAATTAGTAGTATAAATTTTATCACCAAATTTCAATACCTTCAGATCAAATACTTCGTTAGGATTGAAATGTTTGGTTTTAGGGAGTTGAGAAGACAGTTTGAACATCATGTCCAAATTATCCATCAGTTTTACTGTTTCTTCAGCAACACTATAAATACTATCGTTTTCTACCTGTTCGTATTTTTGATCCAAGGACAGATTAGTCTCTTGGTTTTCTTCACGCAGATAGACAGTAGATGGTTTATAATCCTCAGGAGCTTGCGCTACGGTTTGTTTTTTATCCCGATGCGGTTTCCCGTGATGTTTGTGTTTTTTGAACTGGTTTGGTTTTTTGTGAGTTTCAGGAGTAAACATGGTATATAATAACCCTTACTAAGATTTAAAGGAAAAGAAAATTACTATGAACGGCATATATTATTTAATACCGTTCATAGTTAGAGTTATATATACCTACTGTTTAACGATTATTATTATTATTATTCCACATCTAGCATACTACCATTTTTTCTAAGACCTGAATATTCTCTATTACTCTTACGATAGACTTCCCAGTAAGGAATTTTAATAAGATATTCTTCACTAATCTTCTTAGCCTTAATTTGGTTTTGTAAGAAGTTAAGGTAACAAGTAGTATTACGCATACGCATTTCGTAAATGAACTTTTCTAGTTCTTTATGTCCTTTTGTTTCCTCAATAAGTTCAAGCGTATCTTGATATCCTACTAAAGAGAAGATTTCACGATATTCTTCTATTGGTAATTTATTTACATCAATTTTAGACATGTTAATTTCCTTTCAATAACGATCAATAACAACACGGCGAGAACCATCTGTATTTTCACAAATTTTATAACTGTAGATAAGTTTATCAGAAGCTTCTTTCTGATTGTCTAAAAATACCTGATATGATTTTTCGTCACATCTTTGCATTTCATCAATCACTTCTAAGAATTTATCTTCTCCAAACTTATGGTAAATTATAGACAATAGTCTTTGATATCCTAATAGTTTATCTTCGTTCATTTTAACTTCCTTTCTGTTAGTTAGTAATTCAAATAAAAAATCAAACATAAATAAATTCTCTACTCCTTTTTACGGGAGTAGAGAATATATCTGTAAGCATTATAAACAAGGCAAGTCGTTCTCAGAACGATTGTTTACGGTTACTTCGTATACTGTACCACTAGGTACGCTAAATGAGAAAGTAGAAGCTCGATTCAAAGCTTTAACAATATCTTTACCGTCACCTTCAGTAGTATAGTAAGTTTTACCATCTACTGTAATGTCACGAACCATCACACCGTTAGAACGACCAAATACAAAATAAGCACCTGTATCAAATTTTACTAAATTTGAATTTTTATAATCACAACGATAACTAAAGTAACGTTGATAACCTTTGGTTGTCTTACGTAAATCGTACAAACCAACAATCAAATCACCATTTGTTTCTTTGGTAAGACCAAATGCTGCATTGATGTGTATAGGTTTTTCTTCTTTGGGTAATTTTGGTGTAGGTGACGGAGGAGGTGGTGGAGCAATTTCTACAGGACTTTCCAAAACATCTTTTCCATCAGGGATTCCTGTTGCTTCTGGCGTACTTAGATGATTATCTAAAGTAGTAATTACTGACTTATCCTTTTTAGCGTTTTCCAATTCTACCGCCACTCGTTTATCATTTATTGAAAAACGATAAGCAATAAAAACAACAGTACCAATTAGTATCAAGCCAAATAAAATACTTAAGCCTTGTTTGAGTTTAACTCTCATTTTATTTAGTTATCCTTATTCTTTTAATAATTATTCTGGATTAATGATTCGTCCGTTAGGATTAATCACATTACCATTAGAGTCATCTACTTCTTCTACAAAATCAAAACCACCAGAGTTGTGGGTAATGATTAGAGGAGATTGTTCTTGCTTAGGTTCTTCAGCATTACAGCAGCAATGATGGTGTTGGTGAGAAGGTTTAGCAGGACGACATTCTACTTGTTTAGGTTCTTGTTCCTTAAATCCCCAATACTCTTTATTAAAGTACTGAGTATTACCATCATTATCTTGGTATTGGAATGCTCGAACAGAAAGCAATTCTTGTAAGTAATTGCGTTTACCATTTAAACCTAATGACATAAAATAAGATTTGTTTACCAAGATTTGTACTTTGTCAGAAGAAACGGTGTAAGATGGACCTCCTACTGCTACAGTAACCATAGCAGTATCTGTAGAATAATTTTGCCAGCTTTTAATCGTAGAAGAATTAATTTCTTCTGCAACAAATCGAAAACCTGAACGAGTTGCTTTTACAGTGTTATAATAAACTTCAGTATTGTCGTATACTTTACGACGGAAAGTATTGTCTTGAGAAGGAGCATCTTTCAGAAGTAAAGATTTCAAAGTATGCAAAAGTTGATCTACAGTTTGTACAGGACAAGGAGAACCCGCCAATACAGCCATACCATCTTCAGACATGTACCAAGAAGGACGACAAATAGAATCGTACAGCAACTTATCTTTAGGGAGTTCTTCAAGATCTCGAATTAATCGATAAAGTTCCATTGAAAATATTCCTTTAGTCTTTAATAATAAATCAAAAAAAAAGAGTACCGATTATTTACCGATACTCTTTTTGTAATTTCTCATAGGACTATAGATCAGTTACCTTATAGTATTCCTTATTATTCAAGATACTGACAATTTCATTAACTGTTTGTTCTACTGAGACAGTAGGCAGTACAAAGTAATCATAAATATCTGGATTAAAATAAGAACAGTCTTCAGAGAACTTAACCATATAGTGATGGTATTTGTTACGCATGAGTTTATCAAATTCCAAAGAAGTTTTGTCAAACTCTTTATCTGATTCATCATTAGGCGTAACATTACCAGAGCGACGCTTACGTTCTTCTAAAGGACATTCTAGGAAGAATGGCAGTACTGGAGCCTGTGTTAAAGCGATCCAGTTTAAGAAGTCGTGAGCAGCATGGAGACGAGATAAAGCGATCATTAAGCAATCGCGTTCGTGAGAAGTATCTAAGCGGAATTGGTATTTCTTAGGATTTTTTACCATGTCGATAATATCGACAGGACCATATGCAAAAGAAGAACCAATGAAACGATCAACAATAATAGTGACATCTTGGTCAAAGTAGTTGACCATATCCACTAATGCTTTTAATTGAGTGGTTTTGCTAGAAATAATACTAGCTACTTCCATAACGAGAGCCAAGTAAGGTGCATCAACACCGTCCTTATTAAGATTAATATAATCTTCAGCAGTCATTTGTTTAGAAAAATTATTTTTCTTTACATTGCTGCGAAGACGATTAAAAGAATTAGCAACACTTTTCTTAGCTTGTCGAAGTGTTTCCATTGAGACTTCTATATTTTTAATAATATATCCATCTTTCTCAGGATTAAGAGAATCTACCTTAGAAATGAAGTATTCTTCAATATCATTCAGATCTCTATCGTTAGGGGTATTTAATACCAGTACTTTGTGATCAATTTTATTTTTCAGTTCATTGATCACTGTCGTCTTACCACTGTGGGATAAACCTTCCACGATAATCAGTTGTTTCAGCATGTTATGTTTCCTTTTCTTAAAATAAACTAAAAAATAATAGACTACTCCTTTTTAGGGGAGTAGTCTACCAAGCCGTGATCAGTAAACCAAATCACAAATATTGCCATTACGGAAATACTTCTCAGAAGCTGGATCTGAGATTACCGCAGGCACGCTATAACGATAGGTATGGGTATTTTCGAGGATGTTTTTATTAATAGCATCTTCTTGGAAAAGAGCCATTAATTCATCACGGTAAGTATTTGGATCTTTTACGTAGCTACCATATACTGCATCATGATGAGACCAGTCAGTGACATTCTCAGTGAAAGATATGCCTTGAATAGTCAAACGATTACCCAATTCACCATCTACCAATCGGCGAGGATCAGTATAGGTGAAGGCCGCACCAGTATTGTCATCAGTGATACCACCGACGGATACGTCGGCAATCAGATTGTAGTTGATGTCCAGGTAACGTTTGAAACCAGCAGTAGTCGTATTGCTAATACGATTACCCAGTTGATCAAACGTAGGATGTTTTTCTGGTTTGGTGACGTAGTTACGACGCAAGTAATCACCGTTATTGGTGATCACAAACTCGTAAGGGTGTTCTTTAGAATAGCGGGTTTCGAATCCTGGAGAGTAGATACCAAAACCACTACCTAATGAACCACCACCACAAGAGTAAATCAAGCGAAATGTTTCGCCTGAGTCGTTCTTGCCATTGTAGATCCAAGTAGGACCGAACTTTTGAACAGCATCGTAAGCATCTGGATCACGAGTACCTGCAGAATGGAATTCCCATCCATTGTTGAATTTCTCGTCAAGCTGTTGACCTGTTTTCTCTGGGTCGCCATAACCCAGATCTTCCGGAGCCATTTCTGGTGTCTCAGAAGCAGCAGCTTCACTAGCAGTAACAGAAGAACCAACAGCAGAAGCTGCTTGTACTGCTTCTTTAGTTTCTTTGCTTTCACAAGCAGTCAACATAGCTGCAGCAATCAGAAGAGTGATGATAGATTTTTTCATTTTGAGTTTCCTTTAAAAAGATGGATTAAATATAGTATTGCATCTATCCCTAAGTTTTAATTTACCTAGGGATAGACAGAGTTGAATTACAAGAATTGATCATTCAGATCAGTTTGTTTAATTTCATCAACATTACCATTAAGAATTTTAATAGCGTGATGCATTTTGTATTCCAGAAGCTGGATCTTTTCTTCCAGCTCTTTCACACGATCTTGGGCAATAGATTTACCCATCGCAATAGGATGGGATTCTTTTGTTAATGGCAATACATCGACCAATGATGTACCGATGTAATTACAGATTTGATATACGAGATCAATAGAGATCACATATGTTTTAAAGCTGTGGTGTCCTGGACTTAAAATGTTAGACAACATAGCCTGCTTAATACCCAGGTGGTCTGAAATATCTTTCAGAGGAATTTTCTTATCCTTGATGATATTTCTTAAGTTGACTTTTAATTCTGCATTGTATTTATACAGATCTAAGTTTTTAGAAGATTGTGCACGATAACCCATGGTTAATTTCCTTTATATAAAGTTAGAATAAAATTTGAGCTGATCAAACCCACTTAAATAGTATATATCTGAAATAAAATAAAAAAAAATACTCTCTACCCCGATAAGGAGTAGAGAGTACTTATCATGATTTATTTAACAGTTAATCCACTTTCTTTAGATTCTTTTTTGTAATCACGATTTAAAGAATCTTCAACAGTGAATTTCTCAGGATAACGAGCTTTTAGTTTCTTAATATTCGCTTCCATGATTTCTTTCAGAGAATAAGTCACGATTTCTGATTCTAAGTAACTGGTCACAACCACCCATTTCAGGATATCGACACACAAGTTACTCATCAGTAGTACATGTTTCTCGTGACTCAATTTTTGTTTATAGAAGTAATGTTTCTTAAACGTATCTAGTGCTTTAGCTGCTTTCTCTAAGAATACTTCTACGATACTGGACATGTGTCCGCTGTGTCTGAAGTTAGTAATGATATTTTGGAAACTATATTCGTTTAATAATCCTCTAAGGTGGTCATTATCTAGACTTTGCATTAGTCCAGGAAAACTACCTTTATTGATAAAATTAACCAAAGGATCATTCTCACCTTTATCTCTAAAGATTTCAGTAGCGTCGTAATACAAAGCAATATGCCAGAGTACATCGCCTAATTCAGAAACAAAGGCTTCGTAATCAGAGGAAGAACAATAACCTTCTTTATCGTACTTACGATAAATCTCTACTGCTTCAGACAATTCACCTACTAACCCTACAACGGAGTGCAAGATACGATCAGAAACATGGGATTGAGAAGTAGCATCGGTACGGACTGCTAACTTCACATAGTCTTTAAAATTAGTAATTTGGATATTCTCTACTTTCTCTAATTTAAGAGGATTAGTAGATTTAATAACGAAATAAGGTCTTCCGTGTTTTTTGTCCAAAGCTTGATGCTCGATAAACGCTTCGTAAGCTTTAGGATCATTTTCTCTCATTTTACCAAGAACTTGGCTGATGCCGTCAGTACCAAAAACCTCGTAAATGTACTTGAATGTTGTACAATATTGTTTGGTTGCTTCATTCACTTCTTTTTGAAGTTCAGCAATCTTCTCACTTTTTTGTTGAGAGATTTCTGCATCAGTATATACTTGACAAGGCATTGTATTTTCCTTTACTAGTTGGGTTAATTGAATTAATTCAATAAATAAACTAATATAAAAAAATAAATCCCACTACCTTTTACAGTAGTGGGATTTTCTTATTTACTTCTGCTCAGTATCGTTTCGATGCTTATTCATGTCCGGATACTCACGTGTAGCGCGTTGATCAGACGGAGGGCATCGAGTAGCTACTGGTTGCTCGCTGTAAGGTTTTCTTCCAGAAGCAATATGGATAGTCGGTTGTTCTGCATATCCTTTAGTAGGGTTATCACAAGTTGGTTGAGTAGATCTATTTGATGAACCACCGGAATATTGATGTGGTTCAAAAACAGGTTGATAATAGTCTTTATGAAGATTTGGGTTAAAATTTGGTCTCCAATCAGGACGGAATCCAGTATTGTATTGTTCCGCAGATGGTTGACTATAATCAGGATTATTAAACTGATAATTAATAAGATTAAAACCACCACGCAATGGGCTAGCAGCGACCGTATCGCAATAGTAGCTGTCAGCAATAATATTCGTCTTAATATTGTTAATGTGTTCTTTAGCAGTAATAAGAGAATAGATAACTTCTTCAGCTAAACGATTCATGTAGTTTAACTCATTAGAAGTTCCATTGCTGCTGAGATGTTCTTTCTTGATGAAGGAAGTTACTACAGCAATTTCATGAAGGATACCGTAAACTGGTTCTTCACGAGTCCAGTTACCATTCTTTTCAAGATACTTGTTAAACTCCTTATCTAAAAGAGCACTGTTCTCTCTTAACTTATCCAGGATGGAATGAGCTTCAGGACTTAGGTTAAGTGTGATGCTGTCATAACCATCTTCGTAAACGAGATTAACATACTTACGAATCTCGAATAAGTGATGACGGATCTTTCAGAACAATTTGGTAACATGTTCACGATACAATTGGATCGTATTAATGGTACGACTTGCTACATCCACCAGTTTTGCAAATTTTTCATCAGAGATATTTCCATTTAGGTTATCACTGATTGCTTTAGATAAAGACTTCTTCAGGTTCTCTTCTGAAGTAGTATCCAGTTCGTAAGTGATTTCGAAATTTGGGTTCATTTTACATTTCCTTTATATAAGTTAAGTTTTACTACATCATGTTAATAATATAGATTTAAATATAATTAGATTACTCTCCTCTCCTTATTAGGGAGAGGAGAGTATAATCTTTATTACATTCTACGAACACAATAATTCATCAATACTAAGAGAACAGGTA
>ENA-OWLI01000002-OWLI01000002.1-metagenome-genome-assembly--contig:-NODE-2-length-69012-cov-8.306930_pt1 | contig 69012 bp, 60 predicted proteins | sample MGYA00245346_ERZ651096 | MGnify/ENA primary metagenome ERZ651096 (study PRJEB26857, sample SAMEA4031766) | metagenome | biome: human; feature: oral; material: saliva | place: Philippines | collected 2014 | study...
TTCTCTCTAAGTAAAAGAGTCAAATAAATCATGATAGTGGACAAAATAGAAGCAATAGCTATTCTAATAATTTTATTTATTGTCATTATTTATCTCTATTTTAATTTATCTGATGTACTAAGCTTAGGGGAAAGGGATACTTCCATGCACAAATGAAAACATAACGATCTACACAAAATGAATAGATCGTTATTTGATCGGCGAATTTTAAAATTAAGTCTACTCTATAAATTATTCAAATCTAATACATCTGTCATATCAAACAATCCGTGAGATTGTTTTTCTAACCATTTACCTGCACGTACTGCCCCATTGGCAAAGGTCATACGACTTGATGCTTTATGAGCAATTTCAACACGCTCACCAATATCGGCAAACCAGACACTATGTTCACCCACGACATCAGAGGCACGAATGGTAGAAAAACCAATTTCATCACGTTTGCGTTCACCTGTAATGCCTTCACGACAAAATACGCCATGGGTTTTCAAATCACGACCAAGGGTTTTCGCAATGTGTTCGCCCATAGAAAGTGCGGTACCCGATGGTGCATCCACTTTATGGCGGTGGTGCGCTTCAATGATTTCGATATCGCAATAATCGCCCATCACTTTGGCAGCTTTTTCTAATAGTTTAAACACCAAATTCACCCCTACACTGAAGTTGGATGCAAACACAATGGCGATTTTTTCTGATGCGGCTTGAATTGCGGCTTTGCCTACATCATCAAACCCCGTGGTACCAATGACCATTTTTTTGTTATGAGCAACACAAAATGCGATATGCTCAAGCGTGCCTTCCGGACGCGTGAAATCAATGAGCAAATCAAAGTTGTCTTTTTCTGCATTTAAATCATCTGATACTTTGATACCTAATGCACCAATACCGGCAAGCTCACCCGCATCTGCGCCAACTAAAGAAGAACCTTTACGCTCAAAAGCAGCACCTAATTCTGCCCCTTCTGCATGATGTACAGCTTGAATTAATTGACGCCCCATTCTTCCGCCTGCACCGGCGATCGCAATTTTTAATGTCATGTTTTGTCCTTTTTTTATCAAATTAAAGCGTGTTGAACGCCACTATAAATTAAATAGATTCCGAAGAAAATAAAAATCAGCCCTGCTGCATTATCAATATAGCGACTATATTGGCTATAAAACTGTTTTGCAACAGAACGTGAGAAAAGCACCGAAATAATGTAGAAATATAAAAAGGTTTCTACGGTAATCACAGCAAGTGCGGTCAAAATTTGTGATGTTTCAGTAATATTCACTAAAACCAATGACATCACACTGCTGAAGTAAATCACCACTTTAGCATTAGATAAATTGACCAATAAGCCTTTCATAATGCTTTTTAAAGTCGATTGATTTGGCACATTTTCATTCTGTTTTTCATCAAAAACCGCATTGGTTTTCACTTTTGCCATCTTAATGCCGAGATAAACTAAATACGATCCGCCAAGCATCATCACAATGCCTTGAATAATTGGCATAGTGGCAAAAATAATGGCAAGCCCTAAAACAGCTGCCGTAGCCCAAATTAATACACCGATGGTAATCCCAATCACGCCACCAATGGCTTCTCGACGAGAGCTCATGGCAGAAATTCGGCTGACATAAAAAAAATCAGGGCCTGGAGAAAGTAACCCCACAAGATGAATAATCATTAAATTTAGCATGGCAAGCCTACAATACGTAATATCACAATCACGATAACCGCATAGATTGCTGCTAAAACATCATCCACCATAATCCCAAAACCACTTTCCAGTTTTTGGTCAAAGTATCGGATGGGATAAGGTTTTAAAATATCGAAGAAACGAAACAATACAAAGGCAATGACAATCCAAGTTAATGATAAAGTTGGAATCGCCGCTAACACGATAAATACCCCAACAAATTCATCCCAAACAATGGAGCCGTGATCATGAACGCCCATATCATCTGCGGTTTTTTGACATAGATAACAGCCAAGCGCAAAGCAAAGTGCGGTCAAAATTAAGAAGATTTTTAGTCCAAGGCAAGCTAATAATGCCGAACCTAAAATCGTTCCAGCTAAACTTCCCCATGTACCCGGTGCTGGACGAATGAATCCTGAACCAAAACCTAATGCAAGTAAATGAACTGGATTTTTTAAGCTGACTCTATCAAGTGGTGAACTATTCATTATTTATCCTTAAAATGATCGAAACCAGACGGCGCTTGATAATCGATTACACGTCTATCTTTTAAAAAAGTCATCTGATGGTTATTTTGCTGAACAATTTTTCCGATACAGGTACAAGGTACATTCAACGATTGAGATAACTTCTCAATCTCAGATTTTTTATTTACGGGAATCGTAAAGCAAAGTTCATAATCTTCCCCGCCACTTAATGCAAATGCTTCGGCTTTTTCTAAGCTATATGTTTTTTTGAGTGATGTAGATAAAGGCAAGAAGGATAAATCAATCTCCGCTGAACATTGGCTTCTCGTTAAAATATGCCCTAAATCGGCAACGAGACCATCTGAAATATCAATGCATGAATGCGCGATATCCATTAAGGCTTGACCTAATTCAACGCGTGGCGTCGGGTGAAAATGACGTTTTACTAAAAATTCAGCATCAAAATCGACCGCACTTTTACCCTGTAAGATCCCATTTAAACCCGCCGCGCTATCACCTAACGTGCCCGATACATAAATTAAATCGCCAACCTTCGCGTGATGTCGGAATAAAGCCTTTCCTTTTGGTACGAAACCTTGTGCCGTAATGGTTACAGAAAGTGGGCCTTTCGTTGTATCGCCACCAATTAACGTCACATCATATTGATTTAATGTATCAAACAGACTTTGACTAAATTGGCTTAGCCAGTTTTCATCAACTTCAGGTAATGTCAGTGCAAGAGAAATCCAAGCAGGTTTCGCGCCCATAGCCGCTAAATCACTTAGATTTGTCGCGATAGCTTTATACGCTAAATCTTGGGGATAAATAGAAGATAAAAAATGCGTGCCCTCGACCATTGTATCGGTGGTGATCGCAAGCTGATAGTCTTCTGGAATATGAGTGATCGCACAATCATCCCCAATACTGAAATCAACAAAGTGTTGATTGCCTTTTTGTATTGAGAAGTATCGTCCTATAAGATCAAATTCACCCGTACTCATTTTATCTGCGCACCAAAAAACAAAGGGCAGACATTTGTCTACCCTACATTTGAATAATTATTTGCGACCTAATGCAGGAGCGACTTTATCCAATACACCGTTAATGTATTTATGGCTTTCATCTGCACCAAACACTTTCGCCACTTCAATTGCCTCATTAATCGCCACTTTATACGGCACATCTGGCTCAAATTGAAGTTCGTAAACCGCTAAACGCAAAATCGCTTTTTCAATCGGATCTAATTCATCTAACGAGCGATCTAAATAATGACTCATTGAAAAATCAACGGCGTCTACATTCGCAACGGTTTGACGGAAAAGGCGGCTAAAATAAGGTTTATCCACACCTTTTAAATCTTGATCCACAACGAAAGTCAGCTCCACTTGTTCTGGTGCATTACCAGAGAGCGCCCAAGAATATAATGCTTGAACCGCACATTCTCTCGCTCTACGACGTGGCGATACTTTTTTTACAGGTTCTTTTTTCTCTGTCATTGGAATTATGCCGCATCAATTTGTTGTAAAAGGTTCACCATTTCAAGTGCAGTTAATGCTGCTTCTGCACCTTTATTACCTGCTTTGGTCCCTGCGCGCTCGATAGCTTGTTCAATGTTTTCAGTCGTTAAAACACCAAATGCCACTGGAATTTCAGCTTGCATTGCGACTTGACCTAAACCGCTGCTTGCTTCGCCAGCCACATATTCAAAGTGAGCTGTACCACCACGGATTACCGTACCGAGTGCAACGATTGCATCAAATTTTTTACTTTCAGCTAAACGACGTGCTACTAATGGAAGTTCATACGCACCTGGTGCACGAACGATTGTGATATTCTCATCTTTCACTTGGCCAATACGTTTTAATGCATCTACCGCACCTTCTAATAAACTTTCATTAATAAAACTGTTAAAACGAGCAATCACCACTGCGATTTTAGCATTTGGCGCAGCTACCGCACCTTCTAAAACTTTCATACTTTTTCCTAATCTGAATGAACAATAAATTTGACGGTGGATTTTAGCATAAAAAGAAACCCTGTGGAAATAATCCGACAGGGTTTTCTGTGAGTGGAAAAGAACTTACTTATCGAGTTTTAACGGTTCAATTTTCCAGATGTTTTTCGCATATTCAAGAATCGTACGGTCTGATGAGAAGAAGCCCATATTCACCATATTTTGAATGGTACTGGCTATCCATGCATCACGGTCTTGATATTTTTTATCTACCGCTTTTTGCGCTTCCACATAACTGCGGAAATCAGCAAAGGATTGATAATAATCGTGGTATTGTAAACCTTGAATGAGAGAGTGATAACGGTTCGGTTCTTCCGGTGAGAAATCACCACGAATGATTTGGTCAATGACTTCACGTAATTGCTCATCATTTTGATAATAATCAAACGGACGATAACCTTCGCGACGTAATGCTTCAACTTGTTCAACCGTATTACCAAAGATAAAGATATGATCCTTACCAACGTTATCTAAAATCTCAACGTTCGCCCCATCAAGTGTACCCAATGTTAACGCACCATTTAAGGCGAACTTCATGTTACTGGTACCTGATGCTTCTGTTCCTGCAAGAGAGATTTGCTCAGAAATATCTGCTGCTGGAATGATTAATTGAGCAAGACTTACGCTGTAGTTCGGGATAAATACCACTTTTAAACGACCTTTTAAGCGCTCATCGTTATTGATGACATTCGCAACATCGTTAATTAAACGAATGGTTTGTTTTGCCGCATAGTAAGCCGAAGCCGCTTTACCCGCTAAAATAAATACGCGAGGCTGCCAATCTTTTTCTGGGTGAGCCAACATTTCGTTATAACGAGCGATAATGTGTAACACATTAAGCATTTGACGTTTGTATTCGTGAATACGTTTTACTTGAACGTCAAATAATGCGTGTGGATCTAAATCGATGTTAAGTGTTTTCTTCACATATTGAGCTAATTTCACTTTGTTATCGTATTTGATATCTGCGGCTGCACGTTTAAATTCACCTTTATCTGCAAACGCTTTAAGTTTTTCAATTTGGCTTAAATCGCAACGCCATTCAGAACCAATATATTGATCAAATAAAGCCGCTAATTTCGGATTCGCTACTGCAAGCCAACGACGCGGTGTCACACCGTTTGTTACGTTGGTAAAACGTTCTGGATAGATGCGAGCAAAATCAGCAAAGGTTGATGTCACCATAAGATCTGAATGAATTGCTGCAACACCGTTCACTTTATGCGAACCAACAACAGATAACCAGCCCATGCGCACTTTACGTTGATATCCTTCTTCGATAAGCGAAACGCGACGGATAAAGTCCATATCAGTGGTGACATACGTTTTCACATATTCAAGGAAATGATCATTGATTTCAAAAATCATTTGTAAGTGACGAGGCAAAATCTTCGCCATCATTTCTACCGGCCAGGTTTCTAATGCTTCTGACATTAAAGTATGGCAAGTGTAAGAGAAAATACGACGAGTCACATCCCAAGCGTGTTGCCATGAGTAACCGTGCAAATCGATTAAAATACGCATCAACTCAGGAATGGCTAATGCTGGGTGGGTATCATTCAAGTGAATTGCTACTTTATCAGCAAGATTATCCAATGTACCATGGGTTCTTAAATGGCGACGGAGAATATCTTGTAAAGACGCTGATACTAAGAAGTACTCTTGACGTAAACGCAATTCACGACCATTCCAGGTAGAATCATCCGGATAAAGTACACGAGAAAGGTTTTGGTTAGCTGAACGTGTTGCAACTGCGGCTAAGTGATCACCACGGTTAAACTCCGCTAAATCAAACACCTCACCGCCATGGGCAGACCATAAACGTAATGTTGATGCCGAATCATTTTTATAACCAGGGATCATTTGGTCGTATGCAAGTGCGGTCACTTTTTCAGCCGGATTCCAAATACATTTTTTGCCTTCAAAATAAATATGACCACCAAAATCAATGCTGAAACGTTTTGATGGACGCATAAATTCCCAAGGTGCGCCTTTGTCTAACCAATCATCAGGGCGTTCAACCTGTTGGCCATTTTCAATTTTTTGACGGAACATACCGTATTCATAACGAATACCGTAACCCATTGCTGGAATCGCTAACGTTGCCAGTGAGTCCATAAAACAAGCAGCAAGACGACCTAAACCACCGTTACCTAAACCTGGATCCACTTCTTTTTCAATAATCTCTTCTAAATCAACATTTAATTCAGCCAAGGCTTTTTGTGCCACATCATAAATGCCTTCTGCGATCATCGCATTAGAAAGTGTACGACCGATTAAAAATTCCATAGAAAGATAATAAACACGGCGAGTTTCTTCTGCACGGGATTGACGAGCGGTAGTAATCCATCCCTCTGTCACTAAGTCGCGTACCGCATAAAGCGTTGCATTTAGCCAATCACGTTGGCTCGCCTCTTTTGGCGAACGACCAATTAAGAAAATTAATTTATAAACGATAGCTTTTTTCACACCTTCAACATCAACTTCTGGTCGATGGTAAAGAAATGGTGAATCAAAGTTGTCCATGATCATAGAAAGTAAAACCTCAATAAAAAAACGCGCAAATTTTAAGCTTTTTTAGAAAAAAAACAACAAAAATCTCCCTTCAAAGGCGATTATTTTTGAAGGGAGAGTCAATCCATTGAATTATTGGTTTAAAATGCTTAAATAGAGTTGCTCATATTGAGCGGCGGCATTTTTCCAACTAAAGTCCTGTGCCATGGCGTTATTACGCACCATTGCCCAAACACGTTGTTTTTGCCACAAGGCAAAGGCATGCTGGATAGCACTTCGCAAATCATCTGCTTCGGCTTTCTGGAATACAAAGCCTGTTGCGGTGCGCGCTTTAATGGTTTCGCTCGTACTGTCGGTCACTGTATCAGCTAATCCTCCCGTTGCACGAACAAGCGGCAATGTGCCATATTGCAAGCCATACAATTGAGTTAATCCACAAGGTTCAAAACGGCTTGGAACTAAAATCACATCACCACCGGCAACCATTAAATGTGAAAGCGCTTCATCATAACCAATTTTTACTGCGATATTTTCTGGATAACGTTGTGCCAATTGGCGAATCCCCTCTTCCAAATGTCTTGCACCTGAACCGAGAATCGCTAATTGACCACCTTGTTTCACAATTTCATCCGCTGTCGCAATCAGTAAATCCACGCCTTTTTGTTCTGTTAAGCGAGTCACCATCACAAATAAGAGTGCATCTGGCTGTTGTGGTAAATTGAAATAAGCTTGTAAATCGGCTTTATTTTTCTTCTTGCCCGCAATGGATTTCAATTTGTAGTGATGCTGAATATACGCATCACAACTTGGATGCCAAATTTCTTGATCTACGCCATTTAAAATTCCCACCAACTTACCTGACTCACGTAAGCCCGTTAGTAAGCCTTGCAAGCCATAAGCAAAGTCCGGTGTGGTAATTTCTTTCGCATAAGTAGGACTCACTGCTGTTACCATATCAGAATAATAGAGACCTGCTTTCAAATATGAAATTTGACCAAATAACTCTAGACCATCAACATGGAACATACCTTCCGGTAAGCCAATTTCATGTAAATGGCGATGCGCAAATTGTCCTTGATAAGCCAGATTATGAATCGTAAATACTGATTTTGCTGGACGACCTTTATTGAAGAGATAAGCTGCCGCTAAACCTGCATGCCAATCGTGCGCATGCACTACTTCAGCTCGCCACCAACTATCTAAGCCTGTCGCAAGCTCAGCGCCCACCCAGCCTAATAACGCAAAACGCTTATAGTTATCGGCATAATCATTGTAGTCTGTATCGTGATAAGGGTTCCCTTCTCGCCAATAAAGATGTGGTGCATCAATCAGATAAATCCCTACGCCATTGTATTCGCCATAACGTAATACAACATGACCTGCAAAATTATCAAATTCTGTCACGACATGCGTGTTCTCTATGCCCGCTGAAATTTTTGGATAAGCCGGCAATAAAATACGTGTATCAATACCAATTTCTTTTTGAGCAAAAGGTAGTGCCCCTAAAACATCGGCGAGTCCACCGGTTTTTAATAAGGGATACAGCTCCGAGCAAACATGTAAAACTCTCATAATTTTCCTTTTATACTTAAAATTGTGCTGTCATCAATAACAGCACAATCTTTTTAGTCCACTTAAAATACTGTCAAAATTGACCGCACTTTAATCCAAATGTTCTTCGTTATCGACTTCTTCACCCTGCAATTTTTTCAACATTGCTGATGTAACAAGTACAACTTTACCGGTAGAACTCACGCGGAAACGTTTACTGTCTAGGGCTTTATCCACACCGATTTCCATACCATCTGGAATAATACAATGGCGATCAATAATGCAATCTTTCAATGTACAATTTTTACCAATTTGTACTTGTGGTAATACAACACTGTGATCAACAGAAGAGCCTTCATTGATTTTAACTCTGTCGAATAAAACAGAGTTACTGATTGATGCATCGGTAATCATGCAGCCACCACCGATAAGCGAGTTATCTACCGGTTTGACATTCGGTTTTTTATAGAAGAATTTAGACGGATAAGCCTGTACTGGATTACCACGAATTGGCCAGCTTTGATCGTAAATATCTAATTGTGGATTTTCTGAAACCAAATCGATATTAGATTGCCAGAAGCTATCAAGTGTACCCACATCACGCCAGTAAATTTCACCTTCAGTATTTCGGCCCATACAAGAACGGCTGAATGGATGTGCATAAAGCACACCTTCTTCCAAGCATTTTGGTAACACGTCTTTACCAAAGTCGTGAGATGTGTAAGGAGTGTTCACTTCTTTATCCAACATATTGTAGAGATAATCAGCATCAAAGACATAGATACCCATTGAGGCTAATGATGTATCTGGTTTACCAACCATTGCCGGTGGATCTTTCGGTTTTTCAACGAAAGCTTTCACTTTAAGATTTTCGTTTACTGCCATCACACCAAATTCACTGGCTTCAGAGCGTGGTACCTCAATACACCCTACTGTACATTTTGCTCCACTTCTCACGTGATCCATCAACATGACACTGTAATCTTGTTTATAGATATGGTCACCCGCAAGGATCAAAATGTATTTCGGACGATAGTGATTGCGAATAATCGCCATATTTTGATACACCGCATCCGCTGTACCACGGTACCACGTAGAGTCATCAATTTGTTGACGAGCAGGCAACATATCCACAAATTCACCACGCTCTTGCGGTAAGAATGACCAACCTGTTTGTAAGTGGCGTAACAAAGAGTGAGCAGCATACTGAGTCACCACACCGATGCGATTAAGACCGGAGTTAATACAGTTGGAAAGCGCAAAATCAATAATGCGACGATTACCGCCGAAATATAACGCAGGTTTAGCACGTTTGTCTGTTAATTCATGTAAACGAGAACCACGACCACCGGCTAAAATAAGCACTAAAGTATCTTTAACCAATTCATATTTATTAAGATCACTTTTCATAACAAACTCCATAGTTTTAATCCTCCATATGTTCCAACACTTCAAATGCTATACCGCTCACATCACATTGTTGAAGCATTACATTTGCATTACCATCAATCTTTTGCCACTGCCCGGTTGGCAAATGAAAAGATTGTGGCTCGGTTTTCGCATTAACTAAGAAAAGATACTGTCCGTCCAACATCACTTGTAACGCCTTGCTTTCCCGATTATGCCAATCGTCGAGGGTCATGGGGTTGCCCCCACAATTCAGCCACGCGACATTTTCATCCGACCACCAAGCATCCTGTTGCAAACTTTGAATTTTTTTTCGCAACGCAATCGTTTGCTTGGTAAAGTCAAATAAGGTTTGGTTAAAATCATCCCACTTTAACCACGTAATTTCGTTATCTTGGCAATAGGCATTGTTATTGCCATATTGGGTGTTACCAAACTCATCCCCTGCAAGCAGCATTGGCACACCATTTGCTAGTAGCAGTGAGGCTAACAAGCCTTTTTCTGATAAAACACGGTTATTTTCGACCGCACTTTGCCATTCATCGGCTAAATCGAGTTGAGTACCTTCAATTCCATGATTGTAACTATAATTTTCATTCCGTCCGTCACGGTTCTCTTCACCATTCGCTTCATTATGTTTATGGTTATAGCTCACTAAATCTCGCAATGTAAAACCATCATGGGCTGTAATGAAATTCAAGCTACCATGCGGTAATCGACCTTCGCGATTAAAGATATCGCTAGATCCCGCAAAACGCTCTGCAAAGGCCCCCACTTCGCCACTTTGCCATAACCAAAAACGACACATATCATCACGGAAACGATCATTCCATTGAGAGAAATAAGCGGGGAAATACCCGACTTGATAGCCGTAATGACCAATATCCCAAGGCTCTGCGATTAATTTAATTTGTTGTAGAACGTCATCCTGTTCCATTTCCGCAAACAATTGTGCATTTGGATTGAAATCAGGTGTTTCACGACCAAGCACTGTGGCTAAATCAAAACGGAAACCATCTACATGGCATTCAGTCACCCAATAACGTAAGCAATCTAATACCCATTTACGAGTGACATCATTGGCAAGATTGAGCATATTGCCGCAACCCGTCCAGTTGAGATAATCTCCATGCTCGTTTTGCCAGTAATAGGTTTCATCATCAATACCGCGCTGACAAAATGTTGGGAACGTTTTTTCAGATTCAGCCGTATGGTTAAATACGACATCCAAAATCACTTCAATACCCGCTTGATGCAAGGCTTTCACCATGCTCTTAAACTCGTTCAAAGGCTGTTTTTGATCAGCCGCGTAACTTGGTTCTAAAGCAAACATGGCTAGTGGATTGTAGCCCCAATAATTACGCAATCCTTTTTCTTGCAAATGTGGTTCATCAATGAAGAAATTCACTGGAAGCAATTCAAGGCTAGTAATACCCAATGATTTAAAATACGCAATATTTTCGGGGTGAGCCAACGCCGCATAAGTACCACGAATATTTTCTGGAATACGGGAATTTAATTGGCTAAACCCTTTAACATTCAGTTCATACACAATGGTTTGAGCCCAAGGAATAGACGGCTTGCAATCCCCTGACCAATCAAAACTCTCATCCACAATACGACCTTTAGGTGCAACCGCTGCACTATCTCGTCCATCATTTAACAAGAAAATTGAACGGGCTTCTGGCGAACTCAAATCGGGTTTATGAGTGACCGCTTTCGCATAAGGATCAAGCATTAACTTTTGCGGATTAGCTAAAGTGCGGTCATTTTTGCCTGTGATTCTGAACGCATACTCATCATTCAGCTCAATGCCTTCAATTGCCACATGCCAAATATCATCGGTTCTGCTCATGGCAAAACGGCTTTCTTTGCCATCACGGAACAAGCAAAGTTCAATAGCATCCGCCGCACGAGAAAACAGCGCAAAATTCGAAATTTTTAGACCATTTTCCAGCGTTTGCGAATATCCCATTGGGGACGGTTTGCCATTGTTATAAATACTAAACATCGTGTTCTTCGCTATTGTTATGCTTTATATTTTAAATAGATCGTTGCTAGTGGCGGAATGATCACGCTAATCGAATTGTCACGTCCGTGACTTGCGATCGCTTCGCTTTCTACCAAGCCGAAATTACCTACGTTTGAACCTTGATAGTACATTGAGTCAGTATTCAATATTTCTTCGTATTCACCCGCTACATTGACCCCAATGCGATAGCCTTCGCGTGGCACAGGTGTGAAGTTACTGATCACGATAATTCGTTCGCCATTACTGCTTTTACGTTCAAAAGCAAAGACTGAATTTTCCGCATCATCTACGACTAACCAATCAAATCCTTCAGGTTCGCCGTCTAATTCAAAGAGCGGTGCATTGTTTTGATAAACGCCGTTCAAATCTTTAACTAATTGCAATACGCCTTTATGCCATGGACCACCATGATTTTCATCAAGTAAGAACCAATCCAAGCTTTCTTCATAATTCCATTCACGACCTTGAGCAAATTCATTCCCCATGAATAACAATTTCTTGCCTGGGTAGCCCCACATATAACCGTAGTAAGCCCGCAAGTTAGCGAATTTTTGCCATGCATCACCCGGCATTTTGCCGAGCAAGGAACATTTGCCGTGTACCACCTCGTCGTGAGAAAGCGGTAATACAAAGTTTTCACTGTATTGATAAATCATCCCGAAGGTCATTTTGTCGTGATGATAACGACGATAAACTGGATCGAGTGTCATATAACTTAGGGTGTCATTCATCCAGCCCATGTTCCATTTAAAATTAAATCCAAGCCCGCCATTTTCTGTCGGATGGGTTACGCCACCGAAAGAAGTCGATTCTTCCGCAATAGAAATAGCACCGGTCATTTCAGAATGGATTTTCCAGTTCGTATGTTTTAAGAACTCAATAGCTTCTAAATTTTCGCGACCACCGTATTGATTCGGAATCCATTCCCCTTCTGCACGGCTGTAGTCACGATAAATCATTGACGCTACCGCATCCACACGAATACCATCCACACCAAAGCGTTCTAACCAATAAAGTGCATTACTGGATAAGAAGTTTTTCACTTCATTACGACCATAGTTATAAATTAAAGTATTCCAGTCTTGATGATAGCCTTCACGTGGATCTGCATGTTCGTATAAGGCTGTACCATCAAATGCCACTAAACCATGTGTATCACTTGGGAAATGTCCCGGTACCCAGTCTAAAATCACATTAATGCCTGCTTTATGGGCTTTTTCGACTAAGCGTTTAAAGCCTTCAGGTGTACCAAAACGGCTAGTTGGAGAATACAAACCAATCGGTTGATAGCCCCAAGAACCATCAAATGGGAATTCAGAAATTGGTAAAAACTCAATGTGGGTAAAACCCATATGTTTGACATAAGGAATAAGTTCATCGGCAATTTGATCGTAATCAAGCCAGAAATTATTTTCTAAATTACGGCGCCATGAGCCCAAATGCACTTCGTAAATAGAAATGGGTTGGTTACGTTGGTTCGCCTTACGACGTTGCTCTGTCATTTCTACCACATCAGGCAACATGCTGATTTCTGATGCGGTATCCGGACGTAATTCAGAGCTAAATGCATAAGGGTCGGCTTTTAAACGAAGGTTGCCATAGCAATCAATTAATTCAAATTTATAGCGTTGACCAAGGCTAGCTTTTGGTAAGAATAATTCCCACACCCCACTTGCTGGATGGAAACGCATTGGATGACGGCGACCATCCCAATAGTTGAAATCACCCACCAATGAAACGCGTTTAGCATTCGGAGCCCATACGCGGAAATTCACACCCGGCACACCATCACATTCGGTAAAATGAGCACCTAATACTTCATAAGGACGCAATAACGAACCTTCCGCTAATAGCCATTGATCCAAGTCATTAATCATCGGATGGAAACGGTAAGGATCTTCAATGAGATGTACATCCGCTCCCCAATACACTTTAAATTGATAAGCAAAAAAGTGGTTCACGTCTGGCACGATAGCGGAGAAAAAGCCACGTTCATCCACTCTTTCTAAAGTAACCACCATGGATTGACTTTCTTTATCAATCACTTCCACTTTATCCGCATCAGGTAATAAAGCGCGAATCTCAATGCCATTGTGGGTTTCATGCATGCCTAATACTGCAAAAGGATCGGCATGTTTGCCATCAAAAAATGAATTAATTACTGATTGGGCGACTAATTTCGTCATTACATACTCCTTTATGCTTTCAAGCTTAATCAATTTACAAACGAGAGTATTTTCTCGTTTGTTGAGCGACAAAAAGCATTAAACGATAATAGATAAAAGACAAAGCAGGCAATAAAAGTGCGGTTGAATATGGAATTGTTTTTTCAAACTGAATTTGGTTTTGCTCATCGAGCAATTGATAACGCAAAGAAGCATCAGGAGGAGAAGAAAACGCGATTAAATCATCATGAATGGGTTCATTTTCAAAGGCACATATGACATTTTGGAACGGCTGATTTTGTCCAATATTCGGCGGAAATTGCAACTGCTCGATAAAATAATCAATACGGGTTGGCGATGCATCAATCAAATGCCCATTAATATCATAATGGGAAAACGAAATGCCACGTTTTTCAGCAGATTGTTTAAGTGATAAGGACATTTTCATACAACAAATGATACATCTATATAATACTTATTAAGTATTATAAGTAAGCACAGTTGAAATACAATTGCCAATCTCGCAAATTGTGACCTAAATCAAAAAAAACGACGTTTGAATAGAATAAAAAAGCACCTAAATCAGAATTATTCGGTTTCAATGACAAATTCAAACCAATCAATGACATCTTCTTCGTGCACGCCATCTTGAATTAAAATACCTGCTTTTTTCACAGAGTCAGAATCGCCACTGACTAATGGATGCCATTCAGGCAAAGACTTACCCTCATACAATAAACGATACGCACAAGTACTCGGCAGCCAACCAAAATCAGGCAAATTCTTTTGGGTTAATTTCGTACAATCACTCTCAATCTTGAAACGTTCAGGATAATTACGACACTTGCCTGTTTCCACATCTAATAGATTGCAAGCAATGCGTGTGTAATAGAGTTTTTCACGCTTGCCTCGCCCTTGAATGTATTTTCGATAACAGCATTTTCCGCAGCCATCACATAAGGCTTCCCATTCGGATTCCGTCATTTCAAGGAGCGATTTTTTTTGCCAAAAATGAGATTCAAATTGCATAGTGAAACCAATAAAAAAGTGCGGTCAAAATTTACGTGATTTTTGACCGCACTTTGTTGTTTAGAATTAGAAGCCTTCTTTTAAGCTTACGGTTAAGTTAAACACTAAGTGCTCTGGGCGGCTGTCTTTGTTATCCGCACAGAAATAACCTTCGCGTTCAAATTGGTAACCTTTTTCTGGTTCCGCATTTGCGAGGCTTTGTTCTACAAAACCGTGTTTTACCACTAAAGAGGTTGGATTTAACACGCTTTCAATTTCTTCCGCTGCCCCCGGGTTTGGTACGGTGAAAAGACGCTCGTATAAACGGAACTCCGCTGGATGATTATGCACTGCCGATACCCAGTGAATTACCCCTTTCACTTTGCGACCATCTGCTGGATTTTTACCTAAGGTTTCTGGATCGTAAGTACAGAAGATCGTAGTGATTTCACCATTTTCATTTTTTTCGACACGTTCTGCTTTAATCACGTAAGCGTTACGTAAACGCACTTCTTTACCTAATACCAAACGTTTATATTGCTTATTCGCTTCTTCACGGAAGTCTGCGCGATCAATGTAAAGCTCTTTCGTAAACGGTAATTGACGTTCACCTAATTCAGGGCGATTTGGGTGATTTGGTGCCGTTAAGGTTTCTTCGCCTTCAAAGTTTTCAATCACCACACGAACAGGATCAATCACCGCCATTGCGCGTGGTGCGTTTTCGTTTAAATCTTCACGAATGCAAGCTTCAAGTGCAGAATACTCTACGACGTTATCTTGTTTCGTCACACCGATACGACGACAGAACTCACGTAACGAAGCCGGTGTATAGCCGCGACGACGTAAACCTGAAATTGTTGGCATACGCGGATCGTTCCAACCATCCACAATGCCGTCATTCACTAATTTCAATAATTTACGTTTAGACGTTAACGTGCCTTCTAAATTTAAACGAGAGAATTCATATTGATGCGGTAATGGGCGTTCAATACTGATGTTTTCCAACACCCAGTCGTATAGACGACGGTTGTCTTGGAATTCTAATGTACATAAAGAGTGCGTAATACGCTCAATCGCATCAGAGATACAGTGAGTGAAATCGTACATTGGGTAAATGCACCATTTATCACCGGTTTGGTGATGGCTCGCAAATTTAATACGATAAAGCACGGGATCTCGCATCACCATAAATGGTGAAGCCATGTCGATTTTCGCACGAAGACTTAATGTCCCTTCGGCAAATTCACCGTTTTTCATTCTTTCAAATAACGCTAAGTTTTCTTCGACACTACGATCACGATATGGGCTGTTTTTACCTGGCTCAGTTAATGTACCGCGATACTCACGCATTTCGTCTGGGGAAAGCTCATCCACATACGCTAAACCTTTTTCGATTAACTCAATCGCATAGCCATAAAGTGCATCGAAATAATCAGACGCATAACGCGGTTCGCCTTCCCATTTAAAGCCTAACCATTCCACATCTGCTTTGATGGAATCCACATATTCCACGTCTTCTTTAACAGGGTTGGTATCGTCAAAACGTAAGTTACATAAACCGTTATATTCTTTTGCCAAGCCGAAGTTTAAGCAAATCGATTTTGCGTGGCCAATATGCAAATAGCCGTTTGGCTCAGGCGGGAAACGAGTATGAACACTTTTGTGTTTACCCGAAGCTAAATCTTCATCAATAATTTGAGTAATGAAATTGTGTGTGCGGGTATTTTCCGCATTTTCTAGAGTGTGTTCTGTATTGCTCATAAATTTCTCAATAAATTGAAAATAATTACTCCATTCTATACGAAAAGTCTGGCCTTGTGAATTTGATCCCAAAACTAACCGCACTTTCATTAAATTAATACTGAATTTTTTCGGATTTTTAGGTCTAATTTGAAGATTTTTCGTGCATACTGAAAAGTTTACCTTTAGAATACGTAAGCTGAACAATCGTTCATTTTTTTATTTGGGATGATAAAGTCTTATGAAAAAACGTTTTTTTATTTTACTCGGATTATTCGTTGCTGCCGGTGTAGCTTATTATTTTTTCGCTAGCCATAGCAAACAAGAAACGACTTATCTGACTGAATCGGTTACACGTGGCAATGTTGAAAAAACAGTTGTCGCTTCTGGTTCAGTTGAAAGTGTGAATGAAGTTGATGTTGGTGCCCAAGCTTCGGGAAAAATCACCAAACTCTATGTCAAATTAGGGCAAGAAATCAAAAAAGGCGACATGATCGCTAATATTGATTCTACAACCCAAATTAATACTTTAAATACCAAAAAGGCGGCATTGGTTAGCTATCAAGCACAATTAAAGGCGAAGAAAACTGCTTATGATGTTGCCCTTTCAAGCTATAACCGCTTATCAAAACTTTATACGCAAAAAGCAACGTCTTTAGATAGTTTGAATACCGCAAAAAGCACACTTGATAATGCAAAAGCTGAAATGGAAGCTATTGAAGCGAGTATCAAACAAGCTGAAATTGAGGTGAATACCGCTGAAACCAATGTGGGTTACACCAAAATCACCGCCCCAATGGACGGTACCGTTATTTCTGTGCCTGTTTCAGAAGGTCAAACCGTTAATGCCAACCAAACGACGCCAACAATTGTGACCATTGCCGATTTAAGCAAAATGAAAATTAAACCTGAGATTTCGGAAGGTGACATTACCAAAGTGAAAGCAGGTCAAGAAGTCAGCTTTACGATTTTATCGGATAACCAAACCCTGTATCACTCTGTCATTGATTCGATTGATCCAGCGAATACTACAACAAGTGATAGTTCTTCAACGTCATCTTCTAGTAGCTCAAGTAGTAGCTCAAGTAGCAGTTCAACAACAAGTGCAATTTACTACTACGCGAATGTATTGATTGATAATCCTGACCGCACACTACGCATTGGGATGACTACCGAAAACAATATCAAAATTGCCAACGCGAAAGATGTGTTATTGGTTTCCAATATGGCCATTCAAAAACGTGATGGCAAAAGCTTTGTGGTTGTATTAAATGACAAAAATCAGCCTGAGCCACGCGAAATCGAAATTGGTGTTCAAAATGATTTCCAAACTGAAATTAAATCGGGTTTAAACGAAGGTGAAAAAGTCATTGTGTCGCAAGTCGCGAATGGTGAACAAGTTGGTTCTATGCCTCGTGGTCCAAGAATGTTCTAAAAGTGCGGTAGAAAATTAATGAATATTATTGAAATTAAGGATCTCAACCGTTACTTCGGTGAAGGCGAAAATCGTGTTCATATTTTGAAGAATGTCTCTTTAAATATTGAAAAAGGCGATTTCGTTGCGATTATTGGGCAATCCGGTTCCGGTAAATCAACCTTGATGAATATCATCGGATGCTTGGATACTGCCACCAGTGGTTCTTACAAAATCAATGGCAAAGAAACCATTGAATTAAGCAAAGATCAGCTGTCAGATTTACGTAGCCAAAAATTCGGCTTTATTTTCCAACGCTATAACTTATTGTCGAGCTTGACCGCAGCAGAAAACGTTGCCTTGCCTGCAATTTATGCGGGGATGTCACAAGAAAAACGTCTTTCTCGTGCGAAACAACTTTTAGAAAAATTAGGTTTAGGCGATAAATGGCAAAATAAACCAAGCCAGCTTTCTGGTGGTCAGCAACAGCGTGTGAGTATTGCACGTGCGTTGATGAATGGCGGTGAAATTATTTTAGCCGATGAACCCACTGGTGCATTGGATTCACAAAGCGGTCAAAATGTGATGGAAATTCTGCGTCAATTACACGCAGAAGGTCACACTATTATTATGGTAACCCACGACCGAGAAATTGCCGCCAGTGCGAATCGCGTGATTGAAATTAAAGACGGCGAAATCATTGGCGATACGCAAAAAGAAGCAGTAAAAAGTGCGGTCGAAAATCCAACCAAATCTAAACCGCACTTTGGGTTCAGTAAAGATCAATTTGTTGAAGCCTTTCGTATGTCTGTGAGTGCGATTATTGCTCACAAAATGCGTTCTCTTTTAACCATGCTCGGGATTATTATCGGGATTACTTCTGTGGTTTCCGTCGTGGCATTGGGAAATGGTTCACAACAAAAAATCTTGGAAAACATTAAAGGCATTGGTACAAGTACCATGACCATCTTTAATGGTACCGGCTTTGGTGATCGTCGTGCTGACCAAATGCAAAATCTGACGATTAATGATGCCACTGCCTTAAGCCAACAAAGCTATGTACAAAGCGTCACGCCAAATAGCTCATCAAGTGGCACATTAATTTATGGTAACCAGACTTTCACCTCGACCAGTTTAAAAGGTGTAGGCGAACAATATTTTGATGTAGAGGGATTAAAACTAAAATCTGGTAATTTATTTTCTGCTCAAGATGTTGCTGATAACAATCAAGTAGCCTTAATCGATGAAAGTGCGAAAAAGTCGATTTTCCCGGATGAAAATCCTATCGGCAAAATCGTAATGTTTAATAAACGTCCATTACGTATTATCGGCGTGGTATCGGATAAACAAATGGGCGGAGCAAGTAGTTCACTTAATCTCTATGCCCCTTATACCACTGTGATGAATCGCATTTCGGGTAGCAAAAAAATTGGTTCGATTACCGTTAAAGTGGATGATTCAGTGAATACGACTGTTGCCGAAAAAGGGATTACTGAATTGCTCACCATGCGTCATGGTAAAAAAGATTTCTTTATCATGAATAGCGATACCATTAAACAAACCATTGAAAGTACAACCGGCACGATGAAATTGCTCATTTCTTCTATTGCCTTTATTTCATTGATCGTTGGTGGTATCGGTGTAATGAATATTATGTTAGTTTCTGTCACCGAACGAACCAAAGAAATTGGTGTACGTATGGCGATTGGGGCAAGACAATCTAATATTCTGCAACAATTTTTAATTGAAGCCGTGCTGATTTGTTTAATCGGTGGGGTGACAGGTATTCTGCTTTCGGGTTTAATCGGTCTGCTATTTAACGTATTTATGACTGACTTTACGATGGCATTCTCAACTGGCTCAATTGTTGCAGCAGTAATCTTCTCTACCCTGATTGGTGTGATCTTCGGTTACATGCCGGCAAAACGCGCAGCACAATTAGATCCAATTACAGCCCTTGCGAGAGAATAAAGAAACTTTGTAAAACACAAAAGAGCGGTTAAAATTCTCACTAATTTTTGACCGCACTTTAATAAAAAAGAAAGGAAAAATCCATGTTAAAAATGAAAAAATTAACCTTAGCAATCGCAATGGCAATGGCTCTATCAGGTTGTGCTAATATCGGCGATTCTTATAAAGCGAGCCAGCAGGATTACCAAAATTATGCGGAAATCACCAAACAATTTAATGTAAAAGAAAACTGGTGGGCACTTTATAATGACGCACAATTAAATCGTTTGGTGGAACAAGCATTAGTTAACAACAAAGATTTAGCCAAAGCGTCTGTCGCCGTAAACCGTGCTTTATATAATGCAAACCTTGCGGGTGCGAATTTAATTCCTGCATTTAGTGGTTCAACCCAATCTTCTGCAAGTAAAAACGTTAAAACGGGTGGCAACTCAACCGTAAGTCATCAAGGTGCATTAAATGTGAGTTATACGTTAGATTTGTGGCAACGTTTAGCGGATACAGCAGATGCAGCTGAATGGACACACAAAGCAACCACTGAAGATTTGGAATCCACCAAACTTTCACTCATCAACTCAGTTGTGACAACCTATTATCAAATTGCCTACTTGAATGATGCGATCAGCACAACCGAAGAAACCATTAAATACTACAACGATATTAGCAGCATTATGCAACGTCGTTTATCACAAGGTGTTGCGGACAGCGCAAGTGTAGATCAAGCACAACAAGCAGTGTTAACTGCGCGTAACAACTTGATTAACTATCAAACGCAACGTAAAACAGCAGAACAAACTTTGCGTAACTTACTGAACTTAAAACCGGAAGAAGCATTAAATATCAACTTCCCACACATTCTTAATGTGAAAAACGTGGGCGTAAACTTAAATGTACCGGTTTCTGTGATTGCAAATCGTCCTGATGTAAAAGGCTATCAATATCGCTTAAGCAGTGCATTCAAAAATGCAAAAGCAACCGAAAAAGGCTGGTTCCCGGAAGTGACATTAGGCGGTAGCTTAACATCAAGCGGCACCAAAGTAGATAACGCATTGCACAATCCTGTTGGCGCAGGGGTACTCGGTATTAGCCTACCATTCCTCAACTGGAATACCGTAAAATGGAACGTGAAAATCTCTGAAGCAGATTATGAAACCGCCCGTTTAAACTATGAGCAAAGCATTACTAAAGCCTTGAATGATGTAGATACCAACTACTTCGCCTACACACAAGCACAAAGTGCCTTTGCTAACTTACAAAAAACACACAGCTATAACCAACGCATCACCAAATACTACCGTGATCGTTACAATGCCGGTGTTTCTGAATTACGTGAATGGCTCACCGCGGCAAATACAGAGAAAAGCTCTCAACTTTCTATCTTGAATGCGAAATACAACATCATTCAAGCAGAAAATGCCGTATATAGCTCAATGGCAGGTTATTACTCCCGTTAAAATCATGATTAAGGAAGTTTCGGCTTCCTTAATCTTTTTTATGGACATGCAAAATGAAAAAACAACTGACTTTTTATTTCATTCGCCACGGTAAAACCGTTTGGAATACGGAAGGTTTAATGCAAGGTCATGGCGATTCCCCTTTAACTGAAGAAGGCGTTAATGGTGCGAAAAAAACAGGCATGGCACTTAATAACATTCCTTTCATTGCCGCTTATTCCAGCATATTAAAACGTACTATCGCGACCGCCTCTCACATTATCGGCGAACGTGATATTCCCCTTTTCCATCACCAAGGTTTAAATGAACAGTATTTTGGTTCTTGGGAAGGCAAAGTTGTCGATACGATAAGAGAACATCCTGAATTCCAGCAGCTAATTAAAGATCCCGCCAATTACAAAGCTCAAGTAAATGGTGGCGAAACATTTGAGCAATTAGGCGAACGTGCCATGAAAGCATTGCACGATATTATTAAGATTCATAATCAAGGTAATATTCTCATTGTATCGCATGGCCATACCTTGCGTTTATTGCTTGCCTTATTAAACGGCGCAACCTGGCAAAATCACCGTGATGAAGATAAATCGGTATCGCTCATTAATACCTCAATTAGCGTTGTACATTATGACGATGAGAACGGTTTTCACGTTGAGAAAATGAATGATGCGGATCATTTAAAATAAGCAAATTTAGCCAAAAAAATAACCGCACTTTGGATGACCTAAAGTGCGGTTAATTTTTATGATGTTTTTGTGATTATTTCACTTCGCGGAATAAAATCTCGCTTGGAATCACAGAACCTTGCCAGTAAAGCTCAGTTGACACTTTCTCTGCTAAATCTAAGAAAGATTTCGCAATTTCACTGTCTGGTGCAGCAACCACAGTTGGTTTACCTGCATCCAAATCTTGACGAACTTGGATATTCAACGGTAACTGACCTAATACTTTCACATTGTATTTTTGTGCCATTTTTTCTGCACCACCAGTACCGAAAATCGCTTCGTGATGGCCGCAATTGCTACAAATATGCATAGACATATTTTCCACAATACCTAACACTGGCACAGATACGCGTTCAAACATAGACACACCTTTCACTGCATCTAATAACGCAATATCTTGTGGTGTTGTGACCACTACCGCCCCCGTTACAGGGATTTGCTGTGAAAGCGTTAATTGGATATCACCCGTACCCGGTGGCATATCGATCACTAAGTAATCTAAGCTATCCCATAAGGTTTCATTTAAAAGCTGACTTAATGCACTACTTGCCATTGGACCACGCCAAATGGTTGCATTATCTTCATCCATTAAGAAACCGATCGAGTTTGCAGATAAACCATGTGCTTTAATTGGGGTAATATGTTGGTTATCTGGTGAAGTTGGGCGTTGATGCGGTGCACCTAACATATGTGGAATAGATGGACCGTAAATATCGGCATCTAAGATCCCTACACGAGCACCTTGAGCTTGTAAAGCAAGCGCAAGATTTACCGAAACGGATGATTTTCCTACCCCACCTTTACCGGAAGTTACCGCAATGATGTTCTTCACGCCCTTAACAGCGGGTTGATTATTCGCACGTTTTAAAGTAGCGATTTGATAATTCACCACCCATTTGATTTCTTTACTATCGGTTGCTTTTAATAATGCATCAGAAAGCTGCTGTTTCACTTGCTCTACGCCTGTGTTCCATGCAAAAGGCAATTGTAATTCAATGCGTAATACGTCACCGCCTTTTTCTACTTTCTTCAAAGTCTTTAATTCGATTAAGTCTTTTTGTAACGTTGGGTGTTGGAATTGTTGGAAAACTTGCAGAACTTGAGATTGTTGTTCTGCCGTTAAATTTTCAGAAAAAGCAGTTGCCATAATGTTCCTTTAATAAGTAGTAGGTAGTAGAGTAAATTTGTCAGGGATATTCTACCCTTTTTACATATCAAATGTTAAGCTAAAAGTATAACTAAACTAGAAAAAATCACACTAATCGGGTAACATACTCGTAATTTTTGCAAAAAGAATAAGAGAAAAATAATGACAACTCAACCTCGTAAAATTTTAGTCACTTGTGCATTACCTTATGCAAATGGTGCCATTCATTTAGGCCATATGTTAGAACATATTCACGCGGATATTTGGGTACGTTTCCAACGTATGCGTGGCAATAAAGTTTATTTTGTCTGTGCTGATGATGCGCACGGTACACCAATTATGCTTAATGCCGATAAATTAGGCATTACACCAGAAGAATTAATTGCAAAAGCAAAAGCGGATCACATCCGTGATTTTGCAGGTTTTAATATCAGTTTTGATAACTATCACTCTACTCACAGTGAAGAAAATAAACAAATCACCGCTGAGATTTACAATAAGTTAAAAGCTAAAGGCTTCATTAAAACCAAAGTTATTTCTCAATTATTCGATCCTGAAAAGAATATGTTCTTACCGGATCGTTTCGTCAAAGGGACTTGCCCAAAATGTAAAGCAGAAGATCAATACGGCGATAACTGTGAAGTTTGTGCTTCTACTTATAGCCCGATGGATTTAATTAATCCACGTTCTGTTGTATCAGGTGCAACACCAATCATCAAAGAATCTGAACATTTATTCTTTGACTTACCGGCTTTTGAAGGCATGTTAAAAGAATGGATTCGCTCTGGCTCACTTCAACCTGAAATTGCAAACAAAATGCAAGAATGGTTTGAAAGTGGTTTACAACAATGGGATATCTCTCGTGATGCACCTTATTTTGGTTTTGAAATTCCGGGTGCAAAAGATAAATTCTTCTATGTTTGGTTGGATGCGCCAATCGGCTACATGGCTTCTTTCAAAAATCTCTGTGATCGTGAAGGCATTGATTTTAATGAATTCTGGGGAGAAAACAGCGATGCAGAACTTTATCACTTTATCGGTAAAGATATCGTGTATTTCCACAGCCTATTCTGGCCGGCGATGTTAGAAGGGAGCGGATTCCGCAAACCAACCAATGTGGTTGCTCACGGTTATGTCACCGTAGATGGCGCAAAAATGTCAAAATCACGCGGTACATTTATCCAAGCCAGCACCTATTTAAATCACATTGATCCGGAATGTTTACGTTATTACTACGCAGCGAAGTTAAATGATCGCATTGAAGATCTTGATTTCAATTTGGAGGATTTCGTTCAACGTGTCAATACGGATATCGTTAATAAATTAGTCAATTTAGCTTCTCGTAATGCTGGATTTATCGCTAAACGTTTTGAAGGCAGATTAGCAGATAAATTAGAGGACGAAGCGCTTTTTGCTGAATTCACAGCTCAAGCTGAACAAATCGCGGCTTATTATGAAAGCCGCGAATACAACAAGGCGATTCGTGAAATCATGGCATTAACCGATAAAGCCAATAAATATATTGATGAAAAAGCGCCTTGGGTCATTGCAAAAGAAGAAGGCAAAGATGCCGAATTGCAAGCGGTTTGCTCAATGGGTATCGAGCTTTTCCGTGTATTGATGTCTTACTTAAAACCAGTTCTTCCAAAACTGGCTGAACGTGCAGAAGCGTTCTTACAAACAGAACTAACATGGGACAATATTGCTCAGCCTTTATTAGGTCATCAACTTGCTCCATTTAAACCACTTTTCTCGCGTTTAGAGAAAAAACAAATCGATGCTGTTGTGGAAGAAACCAAAGCACTGTTCGCTGAAGCAAACAAAGCGACAGAAAAAACAGCGGCAAAACCGACCGCACTTTTAAATGTCGAACCAATTGCTGACACCATTACCATTGACGATTTTGCTAAAATCGATATGCGTGTGGCAAAAGTGCTGAAATGCGAAGCGGTACCAGAATCTAATAAGCTCTTACGTTTTGAGTTAGACTTAGGTGATCACACTCGCCAAGTATTTTCTGGCATTAAAGCAGCTTACAACAAACCTGAAGAATTAGAAGGTCGTTTTGTTATTGTGGTTGCAAACCTTGCACCACGTAAAATGAAATTTGGTGTATCGGAAGGGATGATTCTTTCTGCTGGTACTGGCGGAAGTGATTTATTCTTACTTTCAGCTGATAGCGGTGTCACTGCGGGTATGCAAGTAAAATAATTTACTATTTAGGCGACTTTGGTCGCCTTTTTTATTGCTAAATAGAATCAAATACCCTACTATATCAATCAGCTATTTATCACATAAATTAAAAGGGATTCATTATGACAAACGAACTTATCTGCTATAAACAAATGCCGGTTTGGACAAAAGATAAATTACCTAAAATGTTCCAAGAAAAACACAATACTAAAGTGGGGACTTGGGGCAAACTTACAGTGCTAAAAGGTAAACTTAAGTTTTATGAGCTAACTGAAAATGGCGATGTCATTGCTGAGCATATTTTTACTCCAGAAAGCAATATTCCATTTGTAGAGCCACAAGCCTGGCACCGAGTTGAAGCTCTTTCTGATGACTTAGAATGTACCCTTGGTTTTTATTGCAAAAAAGAAGACTACTTCAGCAAAAAATACAATATGACCGCAACACATGGTGATGTGGTTGATGCGGCTAAAATTATCAAACCTTGTAAAGTGCTCGATTTGGGCTGCGGACAAGGTCGTAATTCCCTTTATTTAAGTTTAAAAGGCTACGATGTGACCTCTTGGGATCACAACGAAAATAGCATTGCCTTCTTGAACGAAACTAAAGACAAAGAAAACTTGAATATTAAGACCGCTGTTTATGATATTAACACCGCCAATATTCAAGAAAACTACGACTTTATTTTATCTACCGTGGTATTTATGTTCTTAAACCGTGAGCGAATTCCAGCCATTATTAAGAATATGCAAGAACACACCAACCCAGGTGGTTATAACTTAATTGTCGCAGCCATGTCCACGCCTGAAGTGCCTTGTCCATTAGCCTTCTCATTCACGTTCTCTGAAGGTGAATTAAAAGAATACTACAAAGATTGGGAATTCTTAGAATACAACGAAAATATGGGCGAATTACACAAAACTGATGAAAATGGCAATCGCATTAAATTAAAATTTGCGACAATGTTAGCAAGAAAAAAATAATTCGCTAATTTAGAAAAGAAAATGACCGCACTTTGTCATATAAAGTGCGGTCATTTTTTTATGGTATTTTAATTACTCTTCAATAGAACGCAATAATTCGTTGATACCCACTTTACCTAAAGTTTTTGCATCAACTTTTTTCACGATCACTGCACAGTATAAGCTGTATTTACCACATTTTGATGGAAGGCTACCAGAAACAACCACAGAACCAGCAGGAACTCGGCCATAGAACACTTCACCCGTTTCACGATCGTAGATTTTAGTTGATTGACCGATGAATACCCCCATAGAAATCACACAACCATCTTCTACAATCACGCCTTCAACGACTTCAGAACGTGCACCGATAAAACAGTTATCACCAATAATGGTTGGGTTTGCTTGTAATGGCTCTAATACACCACCGATACCTACACCACCAGATAAGTGTACGTTTTTACCAATTTGCGCACATGAACCAACAGTTGCCCATGTATCAACCATGGTACCTTCACCCACATATGCACCGATATTTACATAAGATGGCATTAATACACAATTTTTAGAAATGTATGCCCCTTTGCGTACGGTTGCAGAAGGTACGACACGGAAACCTTCTTGAGCAAAACGCTCTTCGGTATAGTCAGCAAACTTCAATGCCACTTTGTCATAGTATTTTGTTTCTGCTCCATCAATAATTTGGTTATCATTGATACGGAAAGATAATAATACTGCTTTTTTCAACCATTGGTGAGTGACCCATTCACCATCAATTTTTTCTGCAACACGGTATTTACCGCTATCTAATCCTTCGATCACTTCTTCGATTGCTGCACGAGTTTGTGCATCAACTGTTTTAGGGGTAATTTCCGCACGTTTTTCAAATGCAGCTTCAATAATTTGTTGTAAATTTGACATTTTGCTTCCTATTGTTGATGTGAAATAACGGTTAATAGTTTTACCATATTTTTGACTTTCAAGCAAAAAACAACCACACTTTCTTTTGATTTAAAGCATAAAAAAAGCGCACCTAATGGCCCGCTTTTTTTCTAGTTCTTGTTTAAGTTAGTTGATAACAGAAACATTTAATGATGAACCACCAACGATTCTCACACGACGACCTGCTTTAAAGCTAGGATCCGCTTTTTGAACCACAACGATCTCTTCTCTATTATCTTTTCTGATAACAAGCTCTGCACCATTAACTTGGCTCATTTTCTCTTCAATTTTGCTACCTGCAATGGCACCACCAATCGCACCAATCACACCAGCAATAGCTTGACCTGTACCACCACCAATTGTGCTACCGGCGATACCACCCAAAGCACCACCACCAACTGTACCAATTACACCATTGTTATCTGCTTGGATTTTAACAGGACGAACAGATACGATTGTACCATAGCTAATTGAACGCGCTTCTTTTGCTTGATCAGCTGTATAAACATCACCGCTAAAAATATCAGTGTTTGCACAACCGGTTAAGCCGATAGACATCATAAGTGCTAATGCTACTGTTACTTTTTTCATAATAAAACTAACCTTCTAAAAATGAATTAGATTGGATTTCTTGGAGACCAAGTAGAAATGTTTTTCACGCCTTGACCGTTGTCAGATACTTTCACACAAGCACCAGTTACTAAAGTTGAATCGTATTTGTGAACGATAACTTCGGTTTCACCTTCTTGTTTGAATGAGCAGTCGTTTTTACGAACGGTTAATTTTAGATCATCACCTTGAAATTCGGTGAAGATAACTTGACCTTTATAAGCGCTTTCATCTTTTTGTGATTGAGATGAACAAGCTGATAAACCTAAACTTAATAAGACAGTTAATGCTAAGGTAATTTTTTTCATTACACTAAACCTCGAGTATTTTCTTTATTGTATAAGGATGAACCTTTATGCAAACATGATTTTCTGTTTTATCAACAAAACTCACAGCAATGGATGGATTGGGCAATTGCTCCCCTTCCACCTTAGGTTCGCTCACCTTCATGGTTAATTGAGTTAGTTCCTTCCATAAAAATACATTGCAAATCCGATTAACCCAATCCTCAACAGATTCATGAGATAAAAACGGCATTACAATTTCAATATGTTCCCAAGTTTCTTGGGGATATTGTTTATTTTTAGGAAACGGTAATTCAATAACATCGACAGGCTGACCAATGAAATCAACTGGCTCATCTAATTCAATCAAATAGATAGGACGCCCATTGACGATATTATCGCTTAAAATTCTACCGCACTTTAATAACTCTGTCAGCCAATTTTTTGCTTTTTCTTCACTATTTGCTCTTAAAGCTAAATGATCGATTTGGTAATTCCCTAAATTCACTTTCATAACGGCAGCTAATTGCTGAATTTTTTCCTGAAATAAAGGTAATTCTTGATAAAGTGCGGTCGATTTTTCCATTAAATTTGACATTTTCTCCTGCTCTTACTTTGAGAAATCTATAAACAACGGTATCATAGCCGATTATTTTCATTATTCAATTTCAAGATTAGGAAAAACCGTGAATATTCAATCTATTTTATCCGATAAAATTAAACAAGCGATGATTGCTGCTGGCGCAGATGAACAATGTGATGCGCTTATTCGTCAATCTGGTAAACCCCAATTTGGTGACTACCAAGCAAACGGCATCATGGCTGCAGCTAAAAAACTAGGATTAAATCCACGTGAATTTGCACAAAAAGTTTTAGATCATGCCGATCTTTCTGATGTCGCTGAAAAAACTGAAATTGCCGGCCCAGGTTTTATCAATATTTTCTTAAATCCAACTTGGTTAGCGAATAATGTTTCTGCCGCATTAAAAGATCAAAATCTTGGTGTAAGTGCAAATGAAAAACAAACTATCGTGATTGATTATTCTTCACCAAACGTTGCGAAAGAAATGCACGTAGGTCACTTACGTTCTACCATTATCGGTGATGCTGTTGTTCGTACCCTTGAATTTTTAGGTCACAACGTTATTCGTGCGAACCACGTGGGTGACTGGGGGACGCAATTTGGTATGCTCATTGCTTATCTTGAAAAAATGGAAAATGAACACGCGAGCGAAATGGAACTTCAAGATCTGGAAGCATTCTATCGCGAAGCAAAAAAACACTATGATGAAGATGAAGCGTTCGCTGAAAAAGCGCGTAACTATGTGGTGAAATTGCAAGGTGGAGATGAATATTGCCGCACGATGTGGAAAAAATTAGTTGATATCACTATGCAACAAAACCAACGCAACTATGATCGCTTAAATGTAACGTTAACCGAAAAAGATGTAATGGGTGAAAGTCTTTACAATCCGATGTTACCTGCTATCGTTGAAGATCTGAAAAAACAAGGTTTAGCCGTTGAAGATGATGGTGCGTTAGTGGTTTATCTTGATGAATTCAAGAATAAAGAAGGCGAAGCAATGGGCGTTATCGTTCAGAAGAAAGATGGTGGTTTCCTTTATACTACTACTGATATCGCTGCAGCGAAATATCGTTATGAAACCTTAAAAGCAGATCGTGCATTAGTGTTCTCAGATACACGCCAAAGCCAACACATGCAACAAGCCTGGTTAATTACGCGTAAAGCAGGTTATGTACCAGATAGCTTCTCACTTGAACATAAAAACTTTGGCATGATGTTAGGTAAAGATGGTAAACCATTCAAAACTCGTACTGGTGGTACCGTAAAATTAGCAGATTTATTAGATGAAGCGATTGAGCGTGCAACTGTATTAATCAACGAGAAAAATACCAATTTATCTGACGATGAAAAAACAGCGGTTATTGAAGCGGTAGGTATTGGCTCGGTGAAATATGCGGATCTTTCTAAAAACCGCACGACTGACTATGTATTCGATTGGGACAACATGCTCAGCTTTGAAGGTAATACCGCGCCTTATATGCAATATGCTTACACGCGTATTCGTTCTATCTTCAATAAAGCAGATGTAAATCCAACCGCACTTGCAGAAGCTAAAATTCAGCTTTCTGATGAAAAAGAACGTGCATTAGCCATCAAATTACTTCAATTTGAAGAAGCCGTTCAAACGGTGGGTAAAGAAGGTACACCGCATGTCCTCTGTGCTTATTTATATGAATTGGCTGGTGTATTCTCCTCATTCTATGAACACTGCCCAATCTTAAATGCAGAAGATGAAAACGTAAAATTAAGCCGTTTAAAACTCGCTTCTCTTACAGAGAAAACCTTAAAACAAGGTCTAGAGTTATTAGGCATTAAGACAATCGAAAAAATGTAAAAAAAGAGCGGTCAATTTGACCGTTTTTTTTCTTTATACATCCACTAAAATAAGTATCGCCGCTTCGCCGCCCCATTCTTTGGGAGCTTGGTGTAACGCTCGGACTTTAGGGTGCTGAACTAACCAACGTGGAATTTGTTTTTTCAACGTAAACGTGCCGTAGCCAGTCATGATGCTCGCGCAATAAACATGCTCATCTTCGCAAGCTAACAGCAGTGCTGCCAATTCCATTTTAGCTTGCTCACGGGTTAAACCATGTAAATCCAAAAATAATTCGGGTGAAAAATCGCCACGACGAAGTTGTTTCAATAAATGGCTATCTTCCCCTTCGCGTAAATATTTGATGACACCATCATGTTCATTTAGCAAGGGTTCATATTCATCGGAAAAATAGAAAAGCGTATCTTCTTTTTCTCGAATATCACGTAAATGGGATTTTTTTTGACCGCTCTTTTGACGCGGTGCCACAAAGGTATCTTGCTTGATGGGTTTGATCCCTTTTGTTTCCGCCCGAAAAAGATCGAAATCATCTGGTTCTATCATTATTTTTCTCAATTTGTTATTTTGCTTAATGATAGCACATCTATTCTATGGTATAACTAGCCAAAATTTTTATTGAGGCATAAAATGGAAACCTTACACAATCAAGAACTTGTTGCGACAATTTTAGAAGATAATGTGGCAAGTGAATTAACGACCATTCAAGATTTTTTACGCTGGACATACAGCACATTCAATCGTTCTGATATTTACTACGGGCAAGGCCATGACAATGCATGGGATGAAAGTCTTCAATTAGTCCTAGCTGGACTTCAATTACCGCTCGATTTACCGCAAGATTTATTTAGTAGCAAACTTACTCATTCTGAAAAAGAGACTTTAGTACAATTAGTCTTAAGTCGTATTGAGCAACGTGTGCCAGTCGCTTATTTAACGAATAGTGCGTGGTTCTGCGGATTAGAATTTTATGTAGATGAACGCACAATTATTCCACGCTCGCCAATTAGTGCATTAATCCAAGATAAATTTGCTCCGCTTTTAAAATCTGAACCAAAACGTATTTTAGATCTTTGTACCGGCAGTGGTTGTATCGCGATTGCTACTGCTGAAGCCTTTCCTGAGGCTGAAGTGGATGCAGTCGATCTTTCTGTGGATGCGTTAAATGTGGCGGAAATCAATATTGCTCGCCACCAATTAGAACACCGTGTTTTCCCGATTCAATCAGATTTATTCCAAAATCTATTCGGCCAACAATATGATTTAATCGTCACCAATCCGCCTTATGTGGATGAAGAAGATTTGGCAGATATGCCGGAAGAATTTCATTATGAGCCTGAATTAGCCTTAGGTTCCGGTGTTGATGGTTTAGAAATTACAAAACAAATTTTAAAACAAGCGCCGGATTATTTAACACCAAATGGCATGCTCGTTTGCGAAGTGGGCAACAGCATGGTAAGTCTCATTGAACAATATCCAGATGTGCCATTTGAATGGGTTGAACTCAAAAATGGCGGTCTAGGTGTATTTGCCATTAGCCGCGAAGATTTAGTGAAATATCACGATTCTTTTTAATCTCAAGTGCGGTTAAAAATCGTCGTGAATTTTGACCGCACTTAACAAATTACTGGCGCGCGTTCTTAACGCGTGCTTTTCTTTTTTTTAATAACACAATGAATTTACAAAAACTTTTACTGACTCGTCGTTTCTTTTCTACCCTTGCATTCTTTTCCATGCAAACGGTATTTTTCATCTATTTACAAGGAAAAGGCTTAAGTAACAGTGAAATTGCCTTTTCGCTCTCGTTGCTTTTCTTCTGCAACCAAGCATTAGCCATTTTAGCCGGTATTTGGGGCGATCGTTTTGGACTGGCTAAAATGATGTTGCTCGGGTGCTTTTTAGATGTCATTGCCTATATTTTCTTTCTCTCTGCAGACAATTACATTCTGCTTTTAATTGCCACCATCTGTTTTGGCTTAGGCAGTTGTTTGTTTGGTACCAATGCGAAAGCCTGCCTATTGGTACTCGCTGGCGAAGAATACAAAGAGAAAACTCGATTACAGGGAAAATATTTAAAAGTCACCTCCATGTCATCTATGTTTGCGCCTTTGTTGGTGATTCCCTTTATCAAATACAATCACATTGAATGGTTGATTTGGGTCTGCTTTGCGATGGAAGCAGTTCTCTTTGCCTTAATGGTCAAACCGTTTTATCAAATCCAAACCTTGCAAACCTTAGTGAAATTTCGCTTTGCTCAAATTAAAGAAATCATCACCAAAGAATTTTTATTAGTGCATTTGATGTTGTTTATTCCCCTTTCCATTGCAACATCATTCTTTGTGATCTTCCCGTTTCTTTTTGACAACAAATTAGGCATGCCGGAACATTCCCCCATTGCACTTTTTGTAAATGGTTTGTTGACTGTGTCGCTACAAAGTTATTTTTCTCGAAAAATTAATTTAACGATTAAACAAACCTTATGGATTGCACCAATTCTGGCTATTGGCATCATCCTCCCTTGGTTTATTACGTTGAAATATATTTCTGTGGTTTCTGCTTATATTTACTTAGTCATTTTCACGGTGATTGAAGTCTATGCCTTAACAGCAATGGCAAATTTATTAGTAAAATTTGATAACGGTACCAACCGAGGTTTTATCTTTGGCTCATCACGATTATTGCTTTCTATCGCAACGGTTATCGTCATGAACTTAGTGCCTCATTTGTTTTTATTGTAAAAAAAGAAACGGTCAGAATTCACATTAAATTCTGACCGCTCTTTTATATTTTTCTATGCTTATTTCACTTCTAATTCAACATTATCAAACAATTTCTTCACGGCATTGTTATCACGCAATTTCTCGGCTTTTTCAACCATTGGGCGCGTTAAGTGTGGTGAGAAAAATTCGATAAAATCATACATATAATTGCGTAAGAAAGTACTGTGTTTAAACGCAATTTGCGTCATACTGGCACGGAACAAATGCCCTGCATCAATCGCCACTAAATCCTTATCTGCTGGCGTATGCGCCATAGATGCCATAATGCCCACGCCTAATCCTAAACGCACGTAGGTTTTTATCACATCAGCATCCGTTGCAGTAAACACAATATTCGGCAAAATCCCCGCGCGATTAAACGCATAATCCAAATCAGATACACCGGTAAAACCGAAGGTATAAGTGACTAGCGGATATTTCCCCAACTCCTCAACAGTAAGATTTTTCACTTTTGCCAAAGGATGATCAGGTTTAACAATCACCGAACGATTCCACAAATAGCAAGGCAGTTGAATCAAATCATCAAAAAGATATGGCGCTTCTGTTGTGATCGCTAAATCCACTTCACCCGAAATCAACGCATCATGAATTTGAGTGGGTGAACCCTGATGAATATGCAAGCTCACATCCGGATATTGTTTAGAGAAACGTTCCACTACGGCGGGTAGCATATAACGCGCTTGTGTATTGGTTGTCGCAATGCGTAACACACCATGATTTGGGCAAGTATATTCATTGGCAACCGATTTAATACTTTGCGCTTTCACTAACAGTTCACGAGCAATCGCGACAATCTTTTTACCCGCAGGGGTAATGGATTTAATGTGTTTACCATTACGCTCAAAAATCTCTAAACCTAATTCATCTTCTAACAAGCGAACTTGTTTACTGATACCAGGTTGAGAGGTATAAAGCGCATTCGCGGCTTCAGTCACATTTAAATTTTGGTTTACTATCTCAACAATGTAGCGGAGTTGCTGCATTTTCATCGCGAATACCACCTATTTTTTATAGCGTTTACTTAACTCAGTATAACGTTTTACTGCTTTACGAATTTGACCTGATTTTGGTCGGCGACGAGGTTTGGTTACGTCTAATTTGGTTTCGGTTTCTGGTGGCAAGCCCACTAACTCACGTAGATAGTTGACGCTTTCCAGATCCATTTCTTCCCAACCACCACGCGGTAAACCTTTCATCAGTTTAATGTTGCCGTAACGAATACGAATTAAGCGACTCACTTGAATACCTTGTGATTCCCATAAACGTCGTACTTCGCGGTTACGACCTTCCATTAAAGTCACGTCATACCATTGGTTAATCCCAACACCGCCCGCAAATTTGATTTCTTTGAAATTGGCTGGACCATCTTCCAACTGTACGCCTTTACGTAAACGCGCTAACATGGTATCGTCCACTTGACCAAATACACGCACAGAATACTCACGCTCAACTTCACGGCTTGGGTGCATTAAACGGTTCGCTAATTCGCCATCTGTTGTGAAAAGTAATAAGCCCGAAGTATTAATATCTAAACGACCGACTGCAATCCATCTTGCGCCATTTAAGCGTGGTAAACGATCGAATACGGTCGGACGACCTTCAGGATCACTACGAGTACAAAGTTCGCCTTCAGGTTTGTAATACATCAACACACGACACACTTCTTTTTGTGCTTGTTGAAGATTGATGATACGACCATCAATACGCACTTTTACACCAGAATGTACATCGATACGATCGCCAAGGGTTGCCATTTTGCCATCGACACTCACACGATTTTCAGCAATCATCGCTTCAATTTCACGACGAGAGCCTTGTCCTGCACGCGCAAGCACTTTCTGTAATTTTTCACCTTCTACAGTAGATTGGCGAGATGGCTTAGCCACCTTAGCTTTAGAGGGGGATTTGATGTCAGAATTGACCGCACTTTTACGATCTTTACGCTCAAAGTGCGGTTGCTTTCCCGCTTGTTTTTCACGTTCTTGTCTGACTGGTTTTTGAATAGGTTTCATCTGTTTTCCTTTGTCGCTTTCCCAAGCGTCTGAAATAAGTTAAATGAAAGGAGCGGTACTACCACTTCCTTCACGTAAAATTACTGGCGATTCTTCCGTTAAATCTACCACCGTTGTTGGCTCTTGACCTAAATAGCCACCATGAATAATTAAATCCACTTGGCGTTCTAAACATTCACGAATCTCTTCTGGATCGGAATAAGTCATATGTTCATTATCAGGCAACATCAGTGAGCAAGATAGAATCGGCTCACCTAATGCCTTCAATAAATCCAAAGCGATTTGGTTATCCGGCACACGCAATCCAATGGTCTTGCGTTTTGAGGTCATTAAGCGACGTGGAAGTTCTTTCGTTGCCGTCAAAATAAAGGTGTAACGCCCCGGCGTATTGTTTTTAATTAAACGATAAGCCGAATTGCTCACCGTTGCGTAGGTTGAAAGCTCGGATAAATCGCTACATACCAACGTAAAATTATGCCCTTCCGGCAACTTACGAATTGCAACAATACGATCCATCGCATGTTTATCGCCTATCATACAACCTAAGGCATAGCCCGAATCTGTCGGGTACACAATGACACCACCTTGACGCAAAATTTCTACCGCTTGATTAATCAAACGTGCTTGCGGGTTTTCAGGGTGGATATAGAAAAATTGGCTCATAATTTTGTCCTTAAAAAACTGACGAGATTATACACCGATTTAGATGCAGGTTATAAGAATTTGTTATAAAAAACGACCGCACTTTGAAATTCATCCAAAGTGCGGTCCATTTTTTAAGTATTTTATTTCAATAATTCACGGAGGGCTGAACCGATTTCAGCAAGACTTCTCACCGTTTTCACGCCAGCTGCTTCAAGTGCAGCAATTTTATCTTCTGCCGTTCCTTTTCCACCGCTGATAATCGCGCCTGCGTGTCCCATACGCTTACCTTTTGGTGCCGTCACACCTGCGATGTAAGCCACCACAGGTTTTGTCACATGAGATTTAATAAACGCTGCCGCTTCTTCTTCTGCCGAACCGCCGATTTCGCCGATCATGACAATGGCTTCCGTTTCGGGATCTTGTTGGAAACGTTTTAAAATATCGATGAAATTCGATCCCGGAATAGGATCGCCGCCGATTCCGACGCAAGTTGATTGACCAAAACCTTCATCTGTTGTCTGTTGTACCGCCTCATAGGTTAAAGTACCTGAACGAGAAACAATCCCTACTCTGCCTTTTTTATGGATATTGCCTGGCATAATCCCAATCTTACATTCATCTGGTGTAATCACACCTGGGCAATTCGGGCCGATCATCACGACACCCGTTTCATTTAATTTTTGTTTTACCAACAGCATATCCAATGTTGGGATGCCTTCTGTAATACAGACTACTAATTGAATACCGGCATCAATGGCTTCAAAAATCGCATCTTTACAAAATGGTGCGGGCACATAAATCATGGTTGTCGTAGCCCCCGTCGCTTGCACGGCTTCACGCACTGTATTAAATACCGGCAAACCTAAGTGCGTTGTTCCGCCTTTATTCGGTGAAACGCCACCCACTAACTTTGTGCCATAAGCCAATGCTTGCTCGCTGTGAAATGTCCCTTGCGCACCGGTGAAACCTTGGCAAATTACTTTTGTCGCTTTATTAATTAAAATCGCCATGATTATTCTCCTTTTGCCGCTTTCACTGCTGCTTGTGCAGCTTCTTGTAAACTATGTGCTGCAATTAAATTCACACCACTTTCAGCTAAAATTGCTCTGCCTTGTGGGGCATTGGTTCCTTCTAATCGAACCACAACGGGCACTTTCACACCGACTTCTTGAATCGCCGCAATGACCCCTTCAGCAATAAGATCGCAGCGGACGATTCCACCAAAAATATTCACTAAGACCGATTTCACATTTTTATCCGTGAGAATAATTTTGAAGGCTTCTGCGACACGCTCTTTCGTTGCACCGCCACCAACATCAAGGAAGTTTGCTGGATTACCGCCATATAATTTCACGATATCCATGGTTCCCATAGCGAGCCCGGCGCCATTGACCATACAGCCGATATCCCCTTCTAAGGCGACATAGTTGAGCTGATATTTTTCTGCTTCAGCTTCACGTGAATCACTTTGGCTTAAATCGCGTAAGGCTAACAAATCAGGATGACGATAAAGTGAGTTATCATCAATCCCTACTTTCGCATCCACACAGACTAAATTACCTTCTTTCGTCACCACGAGCGGATTGACCTCAACTAAAGAAAAATCTTTTTCGATAAAAAGCTGCGATAATTTCACAAAAATAGCCGCAAATTGTTTATTTTGTTCGCCACTTAAACCAAGTTTAAAGGCCAATTCACGACCTTGATATGGCATTCCTCCCACAAGAGGATCAATTGTCACTTTATGAATTAATTCAGGCGTTTCTCTTGCCACATCTTCAATGCTCATTCCTCCTGCTGAAGAGGCCATAAAAACAACTTTCTGCGAAGCGCGATCAATCACTGCACCAAGATAAAGTTCTTTATCAATCTGGCAGGTTTCTTCAATATAAATGCTATTAACGGGTTGACCTTTTTTATCGGTTTGGAAGGTCACTAAATGTTGTCCAAGCCATTTATCCGCAAAAGTACGCGCTTCTTCGGTATTATGTACAAGTTTCACACCGCCTGCTTTTCCACGTCCACCTGCGTGAACTTGACATTTCGCTATCCAAACATCGCCATTCAGCTGAAAGAGCGCCATTTCAGCTTCATCTGCTGTTTGACATACGACACCTTCACTCACTGGCAGCTCATATTGCTTAAAAAGCTGCTTGGCTTGGTACTCATGTAAATTCATATTTCCTTCCTATTTTGATGTTGTTTAGCGAAAAAAAACAAAAATTTGACCGCACTTCTTACTTTATTTCAATACGGAAAAATAAAAGGCTTTTCCCCTAAGTAGAGAAAAAGCCTGTATGCTTAAATTTCTAATAATAAACGAGTTGGATCTTCTAATAAGTCTTTAATTGCGACTAAGAAGCCAACTGATTCACGACCATCAATTAAGCGGTGGTCATAAGATAATGCCAAATACATCATTGGACAAATCACCACTTGACCATCTACCGCAACTGGGCGTTCTTTAATGGCGTGCATGCCTAAAATCGCACTTTGCGGTGGATTGATAATTGGCGTGGACATTAAAGATCCAAACACGCCGCCATTAGTAATAGTGAAGTTACCGCCTGTTAAATCTTCAACAGTTAATTTACCATCACGGCCTTTTTCTGCGAGTGCTTTAATTTGTTTCTCAATATCCGCCATGCTCAGTTTATCGCAGTTGCGTAATACAGGTGTTACCAAACCACGCGGCGTTGAAACGGCAATGCTAATATCAAAATAGTTGTGATACACAATGTCATCACCGTCAATTGAAGCATTCACTTCCGGATAACGTTTTAATGCTTCAACTACGGCTTTAATGTAGAAAGACATAAAGCCTAAACGCACACCATGTTGTTTCTCAAATTTCTCGCCGTATGTTTTACGTAATTTCATAATCGGCTGCATATCTACTTCATTGAATGTGGTGAGCATTGCGGTGGTATTTTTCGCTTCTAATAAACGTTCCGCAATACGTTTACGTAAACGGGTCATTGGTACGCGTTTTTCTGAACGAGAGCTATATGCCACGGTGCTAATAGTATTCTGCTCCGTTGCTACATCTTGTTTTGCTTTTTGAGCATCACGTTTTGCTACTTCGCGAGCAATATCTTCACGGGTAATACGCCCACCCACACCTGAGCCTTGAATTTTCTCTGCATCTAAATCGTGTTCAGCTAATAAACGACGAATAGCCGGACCTTGATCTGCTGAATTATTATGGCTATTTTCAATGGCTGCTCTTTGACGATCGGCTGGTGTTGGCTCATTGTCTTTCACTGTTTCAGTTGAAATATCGCCCGCTTGTTGGGTTGAAAGCTTACCTAAAAGCTGTTTACTTACTACGGTTGCACCTTCTTCTTGAAGAATTTCAGCCACTACGCCATCGCTTAATGCGGGCACTTCAAGTACCACTTTATCTGTTTCAATTTCCACTAATACTTCGTCACGTTTTACCGTCTCACCAACTTTTTTATGCCATGTTGCAACAGTTGCATCCGCAACGGATTCCGGTAAATCTGGAACAAGAATTTCGATTGTCATTTTATTTTCCTTTAAATTATTCTTTCTTTAAAAATTACTGAAATTTCGACCGCTCTTTTACAGTGTCAGCGCGTCTTCTACCAATTGTTTTTGCTGTTTGGTGTGTAAAGACATGTAACCTACCGCTGGTGAAGCAGAGGCTGGACGTCCTGCGTATTTTAACTTCACATGCTCAGGAATTGATCTGTCAAAGTTATGCTTACTACAATACCAAGCGCCTTGGTTTAACGGCTCTTCTTGACACCATACATAATCCGTCACATGAGCATAAGGCTCTAACGCTTTCTTCACGTCTTCATGTGGATACGGATAAAGCTGTTCAATACGAATAATTGCCACATCTGTTTGGTTATTCGCACGACGTTGTTCCAAGAGATCGTAATACACTTTACCGGAGCATAGGACTACCCGTTTAACTTGTTTCGGATCGATATTATCAATTTCACCAATGACTGTTTGGAATGTACCATTGACTAATTCATCTAAACTTGACACGGCAAGTGGATGACGTAATAAAGATTTTGGTGAAATACCAATTAATGGACGACGCATTTTACGGATCGCTTGACGACGTAACATATGGTAAACCTGTGCTGGTGTAGATGGAATACACACTTGCATATTCTGTTCCGCACAAAGTTGTAAATAGCGTTCTAAACGAGCGGATGAGTGCTCTGGACCTTGGCCTTCATAACCATGTGGTAATAACATCACCAAGCCACACATTCTGCCCCATTTTTGTTCGCCAGAACTAATAAATTGGTCAATCACGATTTGCGCGCCGTTTGCGAAGTCACCAAACTGTGCTTCCCAAATGGTTAATGTTTTTGGATCTGTCGTCGCATAACCATATTCAAAAGCTAATACCGCTTCTTCAGATAATACAGAATCCCACACCTCAAAACGACCTTGGTTGGCGTGTAAATGTGTTAATGGTACATAGCCCGTACCGTCATTTTGGTTATGCACCACTGCATGGCGGTGGAAGAACGTACCACGTCCTGAATCTTCACCCGATAAACGAACATTTGTGCCTTCATCTAATAAAGTTGCGTATGCCATAGTCTCTGCCATACCCCAATCAAACAATTTCTCGCCTTTTGCCATTTCACGGCGATCAGCATAGATTTTTTCGACACGAGGATGTGCACGCAAGGTTTCTGGATATTCACTGACACGCTCCGCTAAGGTTTGGAAACGTTCTTGTGGGAATTTACTTTCGTAAGGGGATGTCCAGTCATAGTTGAGATATTGCAACCAATCCATTTGGGCGGTATCCATTTCTCGCCATTCTTTCACTACGCGATCGCCATTATCTAAGGCATCACGATAGAGATTCATCATTTCAATGGCTTCTTCTTCGGTAATCACTCCTTCAGCAATTAAACGATCTGCATAGACTTTACGTGGCGTTGGATGTTTTTTAATGATGCTATACATCATTGGTTGAGTGGCTAATGGTTCATCAGCCTCATTATGACCATGACGACGATAAGAAATCAGATCAATGAAAATATCGCGTTTGAATAAATTGCGATATTCCACCGCCATTCTCGCAGCAAACGCGACCGCTTCAGGATCATCACCATTCACATGAATAATCGGCGCCTGAATCATTTTTGCAATATCAGTACAGTATTCTGTTGAACGGGTATCATTTGGGTTAGAGGTGGTGAAACCAATTTGATTATTGATCACAATTCGGATTGTACCTCCCACGGTATAACCACGCGCATTGGACATATTCAAGGTTTCTTGTACAACACCTTGTCCCGCTACCGCGGAATCACCATGAACAGTAACCGCTAATACTTGATTACGTTCTGTATCATTCTTTTTGGCTTGACGAGAGCGTACCGCACCAATAACCACTGGGCTAACAATTTCTAAATGGGATGGGTTGAATGCAAGGGTTAAATGCACACGACGATCATCGACTGCGAAGTCAGAAGAGAAACCTTGGTGGTATTTCACATCACCTGTACGCTCGCCTGAATGTTTACCCGCAAACTCGTCGAAAAGATCTTCGGGTTTCTTACCGAGCACGTTTACTAACATATTTAAACGGCCACGATGTGCCATACCAAACATTACATCTTTTACGCCTTGTTTGCTCGCATGGCGAATAATTTCTTTCATCAATGGAATAAAGGCATCACTTCCCTCTAAAGAGAAACGTTTTGCACCTGGGAATTTTGCACCGAGATAACGCTCTAAGCCATCTGCAGCGGTCAATTCACTTAATAAATTAATTTTTTCTTCTTTGGTAAAGAGCGGTTTATTTAATTGGCTTTCTAATTTACTTTGTAGCCAACTTTTTTGCTCCATATCCTGAACATGCATAAACTCAAGACCAATTGAGCCACAATAGGTCTCTTTCAGCATTTCAGCTAAATCACCTAATTTAATGTTATCGCGATGATAGACGTAGTGATTAATATTGAAGGTTTCATTGAGATCCTGCTCGGTAAAACCGTGATAACGGTAATCCAATTCAGGCACGGTGGAGACTTTCCAGCGATAATAATTGATTGGGTCAAGTTTTGCTTCTAAATGACCACGGAAACGATAAGCATTGATAAATTGGAGGACTTTGACTAATTTGGCACTGGCTTCTGGATCGATAACCGTCACGGCTTCTGTTGTATTTTCTCTTGCTAAACGACGGAAATAATCACGGACTGGTGAATGTGGTTGCTCTACTGCGGTTGTTTTCGGCAATGCATCAAATGTGGCACGCCAGCTTTCATCGACTGAAGATGGATCTTCTAAATAACGTTCGTATAACTCCTCAATATACGATTGATTAGAACCACCTAAAGCGGTTGAAGCCAACCATTCATCAAAGGCATTGTAATGCTGCATATCTACCCCTTGTATTACATGATGTTGTTCGCACATTATACATAGGATAAAAAAAGAAATAATCCTCAAATCACACTTTGTTACAATTTTGTGATCTACTTCAATAAAAAACCGCACATAAAGTGCGGTCTGTTTTATCTGAGTTTTCTTAGAAACTTAAGTATGGAGAGATTTTTTCAATTGTAGCTTCACCGATACCATCAATATTTGAAAGTTCGGCAGCACTTTTGATTTTGCCCACTTTGTTACGGTAATCAATAATTGCTTGTGCTTTTTTCTCACCGATGCCAGAAAGTTTTTGTAATGTTTCGGCATCCGCTTTATTGATATTTACTTTAGCAGAAGAAGCCACTTTCTCTTTAGCTGCGTCTTTTGTAGAAGTCACTTTTTCTTTTGCGTCTTTTGCTTTATCTGCTGCTTTTGTTTTTGCGTCAGATGCTTTTTCTTTCGCACTCTCTTTCACTGAATTTAATTTTTCAGTGGCTTTGTCTTTCATGGATGCTTGATTATTCTCAGTTGCTTTTTCTTTTAACGCATCTTTTGCAGAAGTGGCTTTATCTTTCACTGTATCTTTCGCGGAAGTTGCTTTTTCTTTAGCTGCATTAACTTTATCTAATGCGCTTGATTTCGTTGAGCTCGCACTATCCGTCATTGATTTAAGCTTATCATTTGCCGCATTTTTCACGTCAGCTTTTGTACTTTCAACCATTGATTTTGAATTAGTGACGACTGATTCTTTTGTTGGTAATACAGATGTATTCGTTGCCAATGCAGAACCAGATACGGCTAATGCAAGTGATGTTAATGTTAAAAGTGATTTTAAAGATTTCATAAAAACTCCTGTTTTGTTATTAATAGGTTCGACAAGCGAACCTGTATGCTAAGACTTATCTTAAGAAAATTAGTTCAAAACAAAAAAACGCCCCGAATAAGGGGCGTCTTTAAATTTAATACTGACTATTCATTGCTTGAGAAGATAGAAAGTAATCTTAATAAGCTAATGAATAAGTTGTAAATTGACACATAAATACTCACTGTTGCACGAATATAGTTTGTTTCGCCACCGTGAATAATATTGCTGGTTTCATAAAGGATTGTCATTGTTGAGAACACCACAAACAATGCACTGATCCCTACTGCTAGTGCTGGAATTTGGAAGAAGAAGCTCGCCACAATCCCTAACAATAACACAATAAATAATGAGAAAATTGCGGTAGAAAGGAAAGACATATCTTTCTTCGTTGTTAGCACATAAGCTGAACAAGCAAAGAAGACGATGGCCGTACCTGCGAAGGCAAGCATAATTAAATCTTCCATTCCTCTCGCCACATACATGTTTAAAATTGGCCCGATGGTATAGCCCATAAATCCAGTGAACGCGAATGCAGCCAAAATCCCCCACGCACTATTTGCTAAACGGTTAGTCACAAAAAGTAAACCGTAAAAGCCTACGAGCAATACGATAAGGTTTGGATAAGGCAAGTTTAAGCGCATAGAAATATAGGCAACAACCGCCGAAAATGCCATCGTTAATCCCAATAAGAAATAGGTATTACGTAGCACTTTATGTGTGCTAAGTAGTGATTCTTCCTGTGAATTAACCACAATGCGAGATTGCATAAAAGCTCCTTATTTTACAAAGAATAAAGTTGATGAAACATCAATCCGTAAAGTAAGGGCTACAGGTCAAAAAGTCAATAGTCAATCAAGAATTTGTTTTAATTTTTAAATTTAAGAAGGTAAAAGTGCGGTCAACTTTTAAAGTTATTTTTTATATGCGTTATAGTGAATAAATTAGCTTACTCAATAAGATGAATTACATTATAATGAACATACTATTTATTCCACATCATGGACATTATATGAACAGCAAAAAATCTTATCTCGCTATTTTTGCGCATCATTCTTGCAGTTGGATTGATGGCATCAGCGTTTATCTTAGGTAATCAATTTAAAAATTTACGCCAGACCGGCTCTATTTCAGTTAAAGGCCTGGCAGAAAGTCATTACACCTCAACACAAGGAACATGGGTTATTCGTGTAAATGGTTGGGGCCCAACTTATAATGATGCAATGGCAGCGAATCAGAAAAACTTGAATGAAGCCGTTCGTTTCCTTAAAGCTCAAGGTTTCGCTGATGAAAATCGAGAAATCACAGAATTAGATGTTTCTACTCATACTGACTATTATGAAAATGAAAAAGGTGAAACCAAAAGTAGAGAGAATGGCTTTGATGCTTCAAGAGCAATCAGAATTTCAACCAAAGAACTGACTAAGTTACAAAAAGCACTCACTAATATTCACCAATTGGTTGCCAACAACCAAGACATTAGTTTTGGTGATCCAAATTACTACTTAGAAAATCTTGAACAAATTAAACGTGAATTAATTTCAAAAGCAACACAAGATGCACATGTTCGTGCTGAAGAGTTTGCGAAAACCAGTAACGTCAAAGTGGGCGTGTTAAAATCAGCTTCACAAGGGCCATTCTACATTCAAGCACCAAATCCTGATACGGATGACTCTAGCGATTACACTGGTAGCTACGACACAAGCACGATTGAGAAAAAAGCACGCTTAGTCGTGACCATTGAATATGCAATTGAATAATTGTTTAATATTTACTAAATGCTAATAAAAGCAAGTACGGCAGTTTATAACATAAAGTTATACTAATAACTGCCGTTAACTATGAAATATCTAATATTTATTAGCCAGCATAATCAAACTTAAATTCTTATTTATTTTTTTATAAAAACCACACTACTCATCAATCTATTACATGATAACCAATATCATATTTTAATAAATCATTAAAAATAGAAATAACTTAATATGTAAAAAATAGGAGCTTATAATGAGAGAAATTTTACCTTTTATCATAATAGGTTTAATCATAGTATTCTCTTTTTTTATGATATTTTTAAACCTACATAATGAGGAGAAAAAATTTAGAGAAAAAATTAAACTGAATTCTTTTTTTAATTATAAAGAAAACAATCCAACTCTAGTAAAAGACGGCTATGTAAAATGTAATGTATGTGGTGGTAGTGCTATTGTCATAGTTTATAAATATGCTCCATATGATTCCGATAAACCATATGCTTTGGCTCATGTATGTAGAACATGTGGTACAACACTATATTACACAGAAAATGATTGATATTGTAAAAAATAGATTATCATTAAAAAGAAATAACATAAAACAAAAACTTGTCTTAAGGCACACATGCAACTCCCTACCCTACAATCTGCAAAATTAATTCGTCGCTATAAACGCTTTTTGACTGATATTGAATTACCAAATGGCGAAGTGATCACGATTCATTGTGCAAATACCGGTGCAATGACTGGCTGTGGTGAAAAAGGTGATACCGTTTGGTACTCTCATTCTGATAGCCAAACTCGCAAATATCCACACAGTTGGGAATTAACGCAATTAGCAAATGGTCAACTTGTTTGCATTAATACGCACAGATCCAACCAGCTAGTCTTTGAAGCCTTGCAAAATAAACAAATCAAAGAACTCGCTATGTATGATGAAATTTATCCTGAAGTGAAATATGGTGAAGAAAATAGCCGTATCGATTTCTTACTTAAAGGTGAAGGCTTGCCAGATTGTTATGTTGAAGTGAAATCCATCACCTTCGTAAAAGGCACATTAGGCATGTTTCCCGATGCGGTGACTACTCGTGGACAAAAACATGTTCGTGAGCTTTTAGCCATGAAAAAACAAGGACATCGAGCTGTTGTTCTCTTTGCCGGATTACATAATGGATTCGATCGTTTTAAAATCGCTGAGTTTGTGGATCCTGAATATGATCGCCTTTTAAAAGACGCCAAATCTCAGGGCGTTGAAGCTTATGCTTATGCGGGAAAATTTGACATTTCAGATGGAATTCCGACCGCACTTTCTCTCACAGAAAGTGTACCTTACATCGATTAAAAAAATAATTGAGAATTATTTGCATTTTGTTGTTGACAAGGTATTTGATAATAGTTATCATCTAGCCATTCCAAAAACAAACAGATAATCACTCCAACTTCACGCCTATTTTCCCACAAATAGGCGTTTTTTTTCATCTCAATCTTTTCATTTTAGCCATATTCTCTATAATGTAGCCTTTGATATTAAAATAACATTAGGAAATAGAATGACTGATATTAATACCGTTCTCGCAGAACTAAAACGCGGTACTGATGAGATTCTTTCTGAAGCGGATTTAATCGAAAAACTGAAAGAAAATCGCCCACTTAAAATTAAACTTGGTGCAGACCCTACTGCTCCGGATATTCACTTAGGGCATACCGTGGTATTAAACAAACTTCGTCAATTCCAACAATTAGGCCACGAAGTCTATTTCTTAATCGGTGATTTTACTGGTATGGTCGGTGACCCATCCGGTAAAAATACCACTCGTCCACCGCTTAGCCGAGAAGATGTGCTTCGCAATGCGGAAACCTATAAAGAACAGATTTACAAAATTCTAGACCCACAAAAAACGAAAATCGTATTCAACTCTGAATGGTTGGGTAAATTGGGTACTGAAGGGATGATCCGTTTAGCAAGTAACTACACCGTAGCGCGTATGCTAGAACGTGATGACTTCAAAAAACGTTTTGGTAACAATCAACCTATCGCCATTCACGAATTTATTTATCCTTTATTGCAAGGACATGACTCTGTTGCATTAGAAGCAGACGTTGAACTTGGTGGTACAGACCAAAAATTCAACTTACTTGTTGGTCGCGAGTTACAAAAATCAGCTGGTCAGAAACCACAGGTAGCAATTACGCTTCCATTACTGGTTGGTTTAGACGGTGAGAAGAAAATGTCTAAATCATTAGGTAACTATATCGGTGTGACAGATGCACCAAGCGATATGTTCGGTAAAATCATGTCGATCTCGGATGACTTAATGTGGGATTGGTACAACTTACTTTCTTTCCGTCCACTCACTGAAATTGCGGAATTAAAAGCAGAAGTAGCAAATGGTAAAAACCCACGTGATGTGAAGATTTTATTAGCCAAAGAAATCATTGCACGTTTCCATGATGAAGCGGCTGCCGAGGAGGCTGAACAAGAATTTATTAACCGTTTCCAAAAAGGGGCAATGCCGGATGAAATGCCTGAATTCACCTTTGAAGGCGAAATTGGTTTAGCCACCTTATTAAAAGAAGCAGGACTAGTTCCTTCTACTTCTGAAGCAATTCGTTCAGCGAAGCAAGGTGGTGTGAAAATCAATGGCGAAAAAGTCGAAGACATGAAAGCCAATGCGCCAAAAGGTACAAATGTTTACCAAGTTGGTAAACGTAAGTTTGCACGCGTAACCATCGCATAAAACACCGATGAAAATGACCGCTCTTTTTAAGTGCGGTTATTTTTTAACTGATATCCAAAATAGAAGGAAAATAATATGAGCCAAAAAATCTGGGTAACCGGCGATGCGGTTGTCGATCTTATTCCTGATGGTGAAAATCATTATTTACGCTGTGCCGGTGGTGCGCCTGCAAATGTGGCTGTTGCTGTGGCACGCTTAGGCAGCCCGAGTGCCTTTATTGGCCGTGTAGGTAACGATCCTCTTGGCCAATTTATGCAAGATACCTTAAATGCGGAAAATGTGAATACACAACATATGATTTTAGATCCGCAACATCGTACCTCTACGGTTGTGGTTGGTTTAGATAATGGCGAACGCAGCTTTACCTTTATGGTAAATCCAAGTGCGGATCAGTTCTTACAAGCTAGCGATTTACCGCCTTTCCAACAAGGTGAATGGCTACATTGTTGCTCTATCGCAATGATCAATAATCCATCTCGCGAAGCGACTTTCGAAGCCATTCGTCGCGTTAAAGCTGCTGGCGGTTTCTTCTCTTTTGATCCAAATCTACGTGAGTCACTTTGGCCTAACCTAGAAGAAATGAAAACCGTGGTCATGGAAGCCGTTGCGTTGGCTGATGTATTGAAATTCTCTGAAGAAGAATTAACACTTTTGACTAATACTGACAGCCTTGAAAAAGCTTTTGAAAAAATGACCGCACTTTATCCTGACAAATTGATTATCGTGACCTTAGGTAAAGATGGCGCGCTCTATCACTTAGAAGGGAAGAAAGATGTAATTGCTGGAAAAGCCTTACAACCAGTTGATACAACAGGTGCAGGCGATGCTTTCGTTGGCGGTCTGCTTGCGGGTCTTTCACAGCATCCAAACTGGAAAGAAAATGATGTGCTTGTGCAAATTATCCGTCAAGCCAACGCTTGCGGTGCCCTTGCTACGACAGCAAAAGGGGCGATGTCTGCGCTACCAAATAAAGCACAATTAGCCGCATTCCTAGCCAACTAAGGATCAAAGGTGCAAATTATTGCACCTTTTACTTACCCGATCACATTAACGAGGCATGATCACGATGATTATTTTCAATAATGGCAAATACAAAAGCATCCTAGCCGCAGAGAAAGGCGAACTCGCAGAAATTGCTGAAACCGTGCAAAAAGACAAAGATTTTCGACCGCACTTTCATATTGCCCCACCAACCGGCTTAATGAATGATCCGAATGGTTTGATCTTTGATGGTGAAAAGTATCACCTGTTCTACCAATGGTTTCCATTCGATGCTATTCACGGGATGAAACATTGGAAGCATTTAATCACGAAAGACTTCCAACATTATCAATCAGCAGATGATCTGATTCCTTGCGAGCTTTTTGAGTCTCACGGCTGTTATTCTGGTGGCGCTTTAAAAGTTGGTGATAAATTGGCCATGTTCTATACCGGCAATACTCGTCGACCAAGTGATAATCAACGCGTGCCTTATCAAAATTTAGCCATTTTCGATCTTAATGGGAAATTACTTAGCAAACGTCCATTAATTGAAAATGCACCTGAAGGTTATACAGAGCATGTTCGTGATCCTAAACCGTATTTTACTGAAGACGGAAAAATCCGTTTTATCTGTGGTGCACAGCGAGAAAACCTCACAGGAACAGCCATTATTTTTGAAATGGACAATCTTGAAGATACGCCTCGTTTATTAGGTGAGCTTTCCTTACCTGCTTTTGACAATAAAAACGTGTTTATGTGGGAATGCCCTGACCTATTGAAGCTCGGAGATAAAGATGTCTTCATTTGGTCGCCACAAGGTAAAGATCGGGAAGCGCATCAATTCCAAAATAATTATCATGCGACTTATGCTGTGGGTAAATTAACAGATTTAACCTTTGAAGCAGAATATATTAGCGAATTAGATCAGGGCTTTGATTTTTATGCCCCACAAACGTTTGGCGGCTTAGATAATCAAACTTATGCTGTGCTTTTCGGTTGGATTGGTTTACCAGATTTAACCTATCCGACAGACAAATTTAAATGGCATTCTGCTTTAACCTTGCCAAGAGAATTGCGCTTAGAAGGGACAAAAATTTATCAACGTCCGATTGCTAAAATATACGAAAATCTAACCGCACTTTCAGCGCTTCATCTAAATGAGAAAGCGGATATTGCCAATTTAGATCGTGCCTATCTTAAATTTGAGGCAAATAACCAAGCCTTTGACTTAACCTTCTTCCAAAATGAAAAAGGACAGTCACTGCGTCTATCTTATGAAAATGGCTTGATCTGCTTAGATCGCAGTCAAAGTGAACAAACGGAATTAATGGAGAAATTCGATACGAAACGTTTCTGTGAAATTGAAAATCTACAGACTGTTGAAATCTTCTTTGATCGCTCAATTATTGAAATTTTCTTTAATCATGGTGAAAAAGCCATGACATCAAGATTTTTTATTGAGAATAGAAAAAATACAATAACCAGCAATCGTCCATTAGATTTAATGATCGGTTATTTGCCGGCGATTCATTATGACAAATAATCAACTCAAGTGCGGTTAAAATTAACCGCACTTTTATTTCCAACCATGTTCTCTTATTAAGTAATGACCATGTTTGTTCAACAACAAAACGCAACGCCATCCAATATTGTGGCGTTCAATTTTCTATTAATTGCCTTTTTAACAGGGATTGCCTCTGCCTTTCAAACACCGACCTTGAGTTTATATCTGTCTCAAGAGATTCAAGTTTCACCTTTTTTTGTGGGCTTGTTCTATTCAGTCAATGCTATTATTGGCATTATCTTGAGCCAAATTCTGGCGAAATATTCTGATAAGCAAGATGACCGTCGCAAAGTGATGATTATTTGCTGTTTGATTGCCGTACTTGGTTGTCTGATTTTTGCTTATAGTCGAAATTATTATGTGTTGATTATTATCGGTACCACACTATTAGGGCTAGGTTCATCCGCTAATCCGCAATCTTTTGCTTTAGCGCGAGAATATGCTGAAAGTAGTCATCGTGAAGCGGTGATGTTCACCACAATTATGCGAACTCAAATCTCATTGGCTTGGATTGTAGGGCCACCACTTTCTTTTTTCATTGCGTTAAACTGGGGCTTTGATTACATGTATTTGGTGGCAGGTTCTGCCTTTTTACTGTGTGCAGGCGTCAGCAAATTATTGCCGAAAATCCCTCGTCAAAGTGCGGTTAAAAATCAAGAGATTTTAGACAATACGCCACCAAGAAAAAGTGTGATTTACTTGTTCATCGCTAACCTATTACTTTGGACCTGTAACAGCATGTATCTCATTAATATGCCATTATTTGTGATTAATGAATTACATTTAAGCAAGGCGCTGGCGGGAACATTGATGGGAACGGCTGCGGGATTGGAAATCCCTGTGATGATATTGGCGGGCTATCTCACCAAATATTTCAGTAAAAAGCGCTTGATGATGATTGCTTTAGTTTCAGGTCTCGCCTTCTATTCAAGTTTATTATTCGCTGAACAGACATGGCAGCTTATCGGATTACAAATGCTTAATGCGATTTTTATCGGTATTACCGCTACCATTGGCATGGTGTATTTCCAAGACTTAATGCCGACTAAAATGGGCACTGCCACCACCTTATTTAGTAATGCAGCAAAAAGTAGTTGGATTATCGGAGGACCTATTGCGGGTATTATTGCAGAAATCTGGCATTACAACTCTGTTTTTTATGTCGCTGTGGCACTAATTCTTATCAGTGTAGGTTGCATGTGGAAAGTCAAATCAGTTTAGTGAAAATAAAAAAGAGCGGTCAATTTTGACCGCTCTTTTACTTGACATGATCTTAGCGCCATGCTTTGAATTGGTTAATCAATCCATTTGTTGAGCTATCATGGCTTGTCACTTTCTCTTTGTCTGCCAATTCTGGAAGAATTCGATTTGCTAATTGTTTACCTAATTCCACGCCCCATTGGTCGAAACTAAAGATATTGAAAATCACACCTTGTGTAAAAATTTTGTGTTCATACATCGCAATTAATGCGCCAAGAACAAATGGTGTAATTTTTTGCACTAAAATAGAGTTGGTCGGCTTGTTACCGGTAAAGACTTTAAATGGCACAATGTTTTTTACCTCATCCAATGATTTACCGCCTTTCACAAACTCCGCTTCGACTTCTTCTTTGGTTTTACCAAATGCAAGCGCTTCAGTTTGCGCAAAGAAGTTTGATAACAATTTGCTGTGGTGATCACCTAATGGATTATGACTTTGTGCCGGCGCGATAAAGTCACAAGGAATTAACATCGTACCTTGGTGAATCAATTGGTAGAACGCATGCTGACCGTTTGTACCCGGTTCGCCCCAAATAATTGGGCCGGTTTGATAATCACGGATAACATTGCCATTACGATCGACATATTTACCGTTTGATTCCATATTGCCTTGTTGGAAATAAGCTGCAAAACGGTGTAAATATTGGTCATAAGGTAAAATCGCTTCAGTTTGTGCACCGAGGAAATTGGTATTCCATAAACCAATTAACGCTAATGTTGCAGGAATATTTTTTTCTAATGGCGCAGTACGGAAATGTTTATCCATTTCATGCGCACCACTTAATAACGCTTCAAAATTGTCAAAACCGATTGAAAGTGCAATAGAAAGACCGATTGCAGACCATAAAGAATAACGGCCACCAACCCAATCCCAGAATTCAAACATGTTGTTTGTATCAATACCGAATTCCGCTACCGCTTTACCATTGGTGGAAAGTGCGGCAAAGTGTTTTGCCACCGCACTGTTATCTTTCGCAGCCGCCAATAACCAATCACGCGCAGAATTCGCATTGGTCATGGTTTCTTGTGTGGTAAAGGTTTTAGATGCGACTAAGAAAAGTGTGGTTTCAGGATTTACTTTTTTCAACGTTTCAGCGATATGTGTGCCATCTACGTTTGAAACAAAGTGCATATTCAAGTGATTTTTATAAGGACGAAGCGCTTCGGTCACCATGTAAGGGCCTAAGTCCGAACCACCGATACCGATATTCACCACATCAGTAATTGCTTTTCCGGTATAACCTTTCCACTCACCTGAAATCACACGATCACAGAAAGCACTCATTTTCGCTAATACTGCATTCACTTCCGGCATCACATCTTTGCCATCTACATATACTGGTGTATTTGAACGGTTACGAAGTGCGGTATGCAATACGGCTCGATTTTCTGTGCGATTAATCTTTTCGCCCGTAAACATGGCATTAATCGCTTCATCTAATGCGGATTCTTTGGCTAATTGATGAAGTAATTTGAGGGTTTCTTGATTAATTTTATTTTTTGAAAAATCCACTAAGATTTGATTTTCAAAAGTTAAAGAATAATCGTTAAAACGATTTTGTTCTTGTTTGAACAAATCAGCGATGGTGGTATGAGCCAGTTGAGATTGGTGAGCTTCAAGTGCTTTCCAAGCTTGTGTATTGGTTGGGTTAATGTTTTTCATGAATTTTTCCTTTTAGTAAATTGAAATTTCTTTTCATACTCTCACTTTGCTACAAAAGCAATTAATCGACATATTCTGTTATAACACGAGGCGTTAATTTTGTAATCAGTTCATAGCTTAAAATACCACTGTATTTAGCTACCGTTTCAATTGGTAATTCCTTACCCCATAAAATCACTTCATCGCCCACTTTATCTTGGCTATCTAGACCTAAATCCACCGTCAGCATATCCATTGAGACACGACCAACAATAGGAACAATACGACCATTTAGATAAACTGGCGTACCTTCTGGCACATCACGTGGATATCCATCACCATAACCAATAGCAACCACGCCAATTTTAGTCTCTTTCGGACTCGTCCAAATACCGCCATAGCCAACAGGCTCCCCTTTTTTATGCTCACGAACAGCAAGCAAAGATGACGTTAAATTCATCACTGGAGTTAAACCAAATTCAGCACCTACAGTATCTGTTGGTGAAATGCCGTACATAATAATCCCTGGGCGAATACAATCTAAATGGGCTTCTGGCCAGAATAGAATCCCACCTGATGCGGCAATGGTTCTCTCTCCCTCTTTATTTTTTGTAGCTTGAAGGAAACGATCTAACTGAACTTGAGTGTAATCGGAATCTAACTCGTCAGCACGGCTAAAATGACTCACAAAACCTAAGTGCGGTTGAATTTGAGGGAGTTTTTTTAACTCTTGATAAAAATAATCTACTTCATCAAGTGACACCCCCAAACGGTGCATACCGGTATCAATTTTTAACCAGACTTTAATTGGACTTGGTACCACGGCTCGTTTTAATGCATCAAGCTGTTCGCGGTTATGTACCACCGTCTCAATATTATTTACTGCAATAATAGGCAGATCTTTTTCATCAAAAAAGCCTTCTAGCAATAAGATCGGTTTAATAATACCGTTGGAGCGTAACGATAATGCCTCTTCTAAACGCGCCACGGCAAAGCAGTCCACCATGCTTTCTAAAGCCGATGAGACAAATACTACGCCGTGACCATATGCGTTTGCTTTTACCACAGCAATAATTTTGCTGTGTGGTGCTTTTTCTTTAATAACTTGTAAATTATGTTTTAAGGCAAGCGAACTGATTTTCGCTGTTGCCGGTTTTACGTTCATTTTTCTAATCCGTTATCTCTTGCCTAATAATCATCTCTATATTCACGCTGTTCGGCAAGATTATCAAAGCGTGAGAATTGACCGTTAAATGCTAAACGTACACGACCAATCGGACCGTTACGTTGTTTACCAATAATGATTTCAGCCACACCTTTATCTTCAGAATTATCGTTATACACTTCGTCACGATAAATAAACATAATCAAGTCAGCATCCTGCTCAATAGAGCCTGATTCACGTAAGTCTGAGTTTACCGGACGTTTATCTGCACGTTGTTCCAACGTACGGTTAAGCTGGGAAAGTGCAATGACTGGGACTTCTAATTCTTTCGCTAATGCTTTTAACGAACGGGAAATCTCCGCGATTTCTAAGGTACGGTTATCTGAAAATGCGGGCGCGCGCATTAATTGAAGGTAGTCCACCATAATCATGCTCAAGCCCCCATTTTCGCGATACACACGACGTGCGCGCGAACGCAATTCTGTTGGGGTTAAACCAGAGGAATCATCGATATAAAGATTGTTTTTTTGCTTAAACATCCCAAACACGCTAGCAATTTTGCTCCATTCCGTTTCATCCAAGTTTTGGCCAGTACGAATTTTGGTTTGATCCACTCGAGCAAGAGAGGCAATCATACGCATCATGATTTGTTCCGCAGGCATCTCTAAACTGAATACTAACACGGGCTTATCACTTGCCATGGCGGCATTTTCACAAAGGTTCATTGCAAACGTGGTTTTACCCATAGAAGGACGTGCAGCGACAATGATGAGGTCAGAAGGCTGTAACCCTGCTGTTTTCTTATCTAAGTCAACAAAGCCTGTTGTGACCCCTGTCACACCGCTATGATTTTCAAGCTTACTTAAGGTATCAATTCGAGCAATAGTACTTTCCAACACGCTGATCACATTTTGTGGTCCTTCAGTTGAAGAACTGCGTTTTTCAGCAATAGCAAACACTTCTCTCTCAGCTTCATCCAACACCATTTTGATGTCTTTGCCTTTCGGAGAATAGCTGTTTTCTGCGATACGATTTCCCACAGCAATAAGCTCACGCAAAATCGCTTTTTCACGTACTATTTCCGCATAAGCCAAAATATTAATGGCATTTGGCGTGTTATTAGAAAGATCCGCTAAATAAGCAAAACCGCCTACGGAATCGCTAATACCTTTCGCTTTAAGGGCTTGATCAAGGGTAATTAAATCAATCGGTGTTTGGTTACGCATTAATTCTTCCATGGTTTGGAAGATGGCTTTATGTGCAAAAGTATAAAAATCCTCAGCGATCACTCTTTCTACAATACCATCCCAATGTTGATTACTCAACATGATGCCGCCAAGTACGGCTTGTTCAGCTTCAGTGGAATGAGGCGGGATGCTAACTTGTTCAGTTTTCTGATCAGGAGATTGGATTTGTCTTTGTGATGCCATAAGGATTTCAATTTAAACTAAAAAACTGTGCTTATGATACCGCAAATACGAGGTGGTTTTAAGAAAAAAGTGCGGTCAATATTTTCAATATTTTAGATATAAAAAACGGTGGAAAAATTCCACCGCTCTTTTTTATTCATGAATGTTGATTATTCAACCGTTAAAGTACGACATACGTTAGTTGTACCTTCTGATTCATCACCTTGTGTTAATAAAACAAGATCACCTGAAACTAAATAACCTTTTTCTTTTAATAGGTTAATCGCTGCTTTTGCAGCCGCAGAGCTACGAGATTCACCATCAAAATAAACTGGTGTCACACCGCGGTATAATGCACATTGGTTTAATGTTTCTTGAACACGAGAAAGTGCAAAGATTGGTAAACCTGAACTAATACGTGACATTAATAATGGTGTACGACCAGAGTGGCTTAATGTGATGATTGCTGCAATACCGCTTAAGTGATTTGCTGCGTACATTGCAGACATCGCTACACATTCTTCAATATCGCTGAATTCACGATCTAAACGGTGCTTAGAAATATTGATGCTTGGCATTTTTTCTGCACCTAAACATACGCGAGCCATTGCCGCCACAGTTTCAGCTGGATATTGACCTGCTGCAGTTTCTGCTGAAAGCATTACCGCATCAGTACCATCTAATACCGCATTTGCCACGTCCATCACTTCTGCACGAGTAGGCATTGGGTTGCTGATCATTGACTCCATCATTTGAGTTGCAGTAATAACCGCACGGTTTAACTGACGTGAACGACGAATTAATTTTTTCTGTACGCCAACTAATTCAGGGTCACCAATTTCAACACCTAAGTCACCACGTGCAACCATGATTACATCAGAAGCAAGGATAATATCATCCATTGCTGCTTCATCAACAACCGTTTCAGCACGTTCAACTTTAGCGACGATTTTCGCATCTAAACCAGCTTGTTTTGCTAATTCACGTGCATAGTTTAAATCTGCACTTGAACGAGGGAAAGATACAGCTAAGTAATCTACACCGATACGTGCAGCTGTAATGATATCTGCTTTATCTTTTTCAGTTAATGCATCTGCAGATAAACCACCGCCTAATTTGTTGATCCCTTTATTGTTTGATAATGGACCACCAACTGTCACTTCAGTAAATACTTTTGCACCGTCAGTAGAAAGGACTTTTAATTGAACACGGCCGTCATCTAATAAAAGAATATCGCCAGGAACAACATCTTGTGGAAGAGTTTTATAGTCTAAACCAACCGCTTCTTGATTGCCCTCACCTTTTGGTAATTCCGCATCAAGAATAAATTTATCACCAACATTTAAGAAAATTTTGCCATCTTTAAAAGTAGAAACACGAATTTTAGGACCTTGCAAGTCACCTAAAATTGCCACGGTTCTACCTAATTTTTTCGCGATTGAACGAACACGTTCAGCACGACCGATATGATCGTCTGGTGTACCGTGAGAAAAGTTCATACGCACAACATTCGCGCCTGCTGCAATAATTTTTTCAAGATTGTTATCGCGATCTGTTGCAGGACCCATTGTACATACAATCTTCGTTCTTCTTAATTTTTTAGACATTATCTAAACTCCACAAATAGTTACTATTTAAAAAAGCTTTTTTAATTTCGGCTCATCCGAGATAAAAATCGTCGCACATTATACGCTTAAACCACCGCAAAATCAAAATAAGCAATGAGAGTTTTTGCAACAAATTTTGATTATTTTTTTAGCAGCTAAATTTAACTTAAACAAATCCTCTTGTTTTAATCATTAAAACTGTTTATCATCTGCCACATCTTTTATGCGACTATAGCTCAGTTGGTTAGAGCACCACCTTGACATGGTGGGGGTCACTGGTTCGAGTCCAGCTAGTCGCACCATGTTGCAATCCCAAGCTTTTTTAGCTTGGGATTTTTTCTTTTTATCCCCTGCTTAATTTGAATGAATATTTTCTGAACAAACCATACAAGCAAATGAAAATAATTTGCATTGATCGACGTAAACGTTTTCGCTATACTTGAGGCTCTCTTATTATCTATCGGGTTATATATCGGAAAACAACAACTATGAAATTTAAATTAAGTCTTATTTCAACCGCACTTTTGGCAAGTTTCTCCGCTTCTACTTTTGCAGAAACTGAACAAGCCGCAAATACAAACACCGAAGTGCTTGAGCAAATTAACGTTCAAGATACGGGGATTAAACAAAATGGTTACCAAACGACAGGGACATCTGTCGTATCAAAAGCTGAAGTGCCAGTATTCGACACGCCAAACACAGTAAATATTCTTTCAACTAAACTACTAGAAGATCGCAAACCTGAATCACTCATTGATGCGCTTTATAACGTCAGTGGTGTGAGTCAAGCGAATACGTTAGGTGGTATGTTTGACGCCATTCAAAAACGTGGTTTTGGTGGAAACCGTGACAACTCAATTATGCGTAACGGTTTACAAGCTGGTCCAGCTAAAAACTTTAGCGCGACAACTGAAACCGTTGAAGTTTTAAAAGGACCAGCATCGGTACTTTATGGTATTCAAGATCCAGGTGGTGTAGTTAATATCATTACTAAAAAACCGCAACAAACGCCACGTTATGTCGTTGGTGGAACCTTAGGTAATCATAGCCTGTGGGGAACACAATTAGATTTTACTGGTGGCTTAGGAAATGGTTTTGCTTACCGCTTTATCTATGATAAACAAGAAAAAGACTACTGGCGTAATTTTGGCAAAGTGAAAAATACGACTTACGCCCCCTCTCTTTCTTGGGAAAATGATAAAACTAAAGTGCTTCTTTCTTATGAACACAAAGATATTCTTGAGCCATTTGATCGGGGTACAAATCTTTTAACGGCAACGAATGCATTACCGGATATTCCTGTATCGCGTCGTTTAGATGAGCCAAATAATGAAACAACCGCCAAAACCGATAACATTGATTTCAAAATTGAACACAAATTGAGTGACGGTTGGAAATTAAATGTGGGTTATAGCTATGCCCGTTATAAATATTTCTATAACCAAGCTCGTATTACGAATATCAATGTCAACACGCGTAAAGCCCGCCGTGCAATTGAACAGCAACAAGGTGATCAACGCGTTCATAGCGGTACATTAAATATCGTTGGTGAATTTGGTATTGGTGATATCGCTAACCGCTTTGTAGCCGGTATTGATGCTATGCGTAATATTCGTGATCTTGGACCTATTTATAACCAAGGTATTACAAATTCGGACATCAATATTGATAATCCAATCTATACCAATCCTGTTGCAGAACATAAAAACGGTAACGGCAACGCCTACCAATATAACTACCTCAAAACCGTTGGGGTTTATATTCAAGATACCGCCTACTTTACCGATAACTTTATCATGACGGGCGGTTTACGTTATGAGTATTTTGATCAATTTGCAGGACGTCATTGCTTAAATGCGGCAAACTGTAAAAAAGGTCAAAATCTAACAAAAACCGGAAATACCGATCAGCACGATGGTAAATTATTGTATCAATTGGGTGCCGTCTATAAATTTACGCCACATATTGCAACTTTTGCAAATTACTCGGAATCTTTCCGTCCACAGATGAGTGTGGCAACACCTGTGAGCGGCGATTTAAAACCAGAACAAGGTAAATCTTTTGAAATTGGTGCAAAATACGAAAACTCAGGCTTTAATGCGACACTTGCATTATTCAATATCACCAAACGTAATGTGGCTGAGGCTGTTGGTTCTGGTTCAAATGCGCAATTGAATATCGTCGGCAAACAACGTTCTCGTGGTGTGGAATTTGATCTTAATGGTCAAATTACGGATAGTCTAAGCGTAGCAGCTAACTATACCTACACCAAAGTAAAATCACTTGAAAATGAGCTTTATCCTGATGCGGTAAATCAACAACTTTCTGGTGTACCAAAACATCAAGCTTCTCTATTCCTAGCTTATAACGTAGGTGAATTTGATTTTGGTAACATCCGTGTTGGTGGTGGTGCTCGTTATTTAGGTTCTTGGTATGCTTATAACAGTGATTACACAAAAGCATACAAATTACCTCATGCCGTGGTATATGATGCCTTTATTGCTTACGATACCAAAATCTCTGGCAAGAAAGTCTCTTTCCAACTTAACGGTAAAAACTTAACAAATAAAACTTACTATCCATCCACTTCCGGTAACGCGACAAACACATTGATCCCAGTTGCATTAGGTTATGGACGTGAATTTGTCTTCAACACGAAAGTTGAGTTTTAATTGAGCGCGCAATACGAGGGCGAATCATTTCGCCCTTTTTTCGTTTTTTACTTTATGGATAATCAATGAATTGGCAAACTGAACTTAACTCAAGTTTAAGCTGGATTTTGACCGCGCTTTTCTGGGTGATAGTGTGCTTTAGCGTGACGACACTGGCACTCAAACAAACTACATTCGGTCAGAAGTTTTGGCATATTGCATCCCCTTCGATTAATCGCCGTAACAGCGTCAAAATCATCATCATGCTACTTGTGTTATTTACGATGATTTTGTTAGAAGTGCGCTTCAGCGTACTCAACTCTTTTTTCTATAATGGGCTTTATAGCTCAATGCAGGAATTAGATGCGGATAAGTTTTGGTTCTTTGCAAAACTGAACGCCCTCTTAGTATTGGTACAAGTTATCCACTCCATCGCCGATTATTTCTTGCAACAAGTATTTGAAATTCGTTGGTTGGAAAGCTTGAATAAAGTCCTGGTTAAACGATGGTTAGAAAATAAAAAATACTATCGCCTCAAATACGAAAAAGATCTGCCCGATAATATTGATCAACGTATTGAACAAGATGCACGTGAATTTATCAGTAGTACCGTTAAAATTGTGCGCGGTATGATTAATTCTATTTTAACTACGATCGAATTTACTATCATTCTTTGGTCACTTTCTGGAATATTAAGTCTTTTTGGCTTGAATATCGAAAAAGGCGTCGTTTTCTTTATTTATGCCTTTATTATCCTTGCAACGTTAATGTCCGTTTGGATTGGTCACCCTTTAATCAAGCTGAACTTCAATAAAGAAAAACTCAATGGTGACTACCGTTATTCTTTAATTCGAGTGCGAGATAATGCGGAAAGTATCGCGTTCTATCAAGGTGAACAGCAAGAACAACATTTATTGAAAAACAAATTTGCTCAAATCATTCATAACCGTTGGGCAATTGTGTTGAGAATGCTGGGATTAGACGGCTTTAATGGAAGTGTCACGCGCGTTGCAAAACTCTTACCGTTAATGCTGCAAGCGCCTCGTTTTTTCACTGGACAAATCAAACTGGGCGATATGCACCAAACTGTGCAAGCATTTAACCGATTAATGACCGCACTTTCCTTCTTCCGTTTGTTCTATGAAGAATTTACGCTCTACCAAGCACGTTTAAATCGTCTTTATGGTTTTATGACTAAGTTGGATGAGTTAGATCATTTAGAGGTTCATCAACCCATGAAATGTTCTAACCGTGTAGCATTATCAAATTTTGGTATTAAAGATGACCAAGGCAGATTGTTGCTTAATAACTTAAATATTGAATTAAAAAATGGTGATGCTTTATTAATTCAAGGTCCTTCCGGCACGGGGAAAACATCTCTATTAAAAGCAATGGCTGGAATTTATCCTTTTGAGACAGTTGGTCTGGTGGAACATCCTTGTGTGACCAGTTTATTCTTACCGCAACGTCCTTATATGCCACAAGGTACGTTACGTGAAGCAATTTGCTATCCGGATATTGATCCTTATCATCCTGAATTGGAAAAAACACTGGCTGATTGTTGTTTGGATAAATATCTTCATAGTCTTGATGTAGATAACGATTGGCAAGCGATTTTGTCACCAGGTGAATTGCAGCGTGTGGCATTTATTCGGATTTTACTGACGAAGCCTGAAGTGGTCTTTTTAGATGAAACCACATCAGCACTTGATGAGCCAACCGAGTATCTCCTTTATAAAACGATTAAAGAGCGGTTACCCAATATGATCATTCTGAGTGTAGGTCATCGTGGCACATTACATCAATTCCATAATAAACAATTGGATTTGGCAGTCTGCATCGTATAAATAACAAAAGGCTAAATTATATTTAGCCTTTCTTTTTACTACGCCCTTACAATTGCTTAGAACTTGTACAATGCTTGCTACACACCCCAATCCCCCCTATAATTCCTCCAATTTTTCTAATTCCATTTTCACAATGTCAAATAAAACCATTGCAAAAAATACGCTATTTCTTTACATCCGAATGCTTTTCAACATGGGAGCTATGCTGTATATCTCTCGTGTGGTATTACAGGTTTTGGGTGTAGAAGATTTTGGTATCTATAACATTGTGATGGGTGTCGTGGTCTTATTTTCCTTTTTTAATGGCACAATGACCGCCACCACTCAGCGTTTTATTAACGTAGAAAAAGCCTCGAATGACATTCAACGTGTCAATAAAGTCTTTAATATTAGTATCTTAAATCACTTACTCATTATTTTTATCGTATTGGTTTTAGCCGAAACTATAGGCTTATGGTTTTTAAATCACAAATTAGTTATCCCCGCTGAACGTTTGCAAGCCGCAAATATCGTTTATCAATTAGCGTTAATTATTGCCTTTGTTGAAATTATCAAAGTGCCATTCAATGCCATGATTGTTGCCCACGAGAAAATGGGATTCTATGCGTGGTTGGGATTAGGTGAAACCATCTTAAAACTGACCTCTGTCTTTATCTTAAGTCATATCACACAGTACGATAAGTTGATTACTTATGGCGGCTTATTGCTTTCAGTCAGCTTAATCGTGCTCTCTCTTTATGTGTTATTCACTAAATATTATTTCAAAGAAGCCACACGTTTCCGCTTATATAAAGATTTAAGCAAAACCAAAGAAATGGTGAGTTTTTCAGGTTGGATGCTTATGGGGCAAGTTGCTTATGTGGGGTCAACACAAGGTTTGAATATGGTATCAAACTTATTCTTTGGTGTCGCAGTCAACGCAGCTATCGCCATTGCGACACAAGTAGAAGGTGCCGTTTATAGCTTTGTGAATAATTTCCAAATGGCAGCTAATCCGCAGTTGGTTCAGTCTTATGCCGCAAAAGATTACGATCGCAATCGCCAATTAATTCTTGGTATTTCAAAATATTCACTTTATTTAATGGCGATTCTCTCAGCACCTGTATTGTATTTTCCCCATACCTTACTGACATTTTGGTTAGGCGATCATCTTCCGCAATATACTGAACAACTTGTACAAGCCATTATTGCTTGCTTATTGATTAGTGCAATGGCTGGCGCATTTTGGATGAGCGCATTAGCCATCGGCTCATCTACCGTAAAACAATACAATATCATCGTGGCGTTAATTGATCTTTGTACGGTACCATTGGCTTATTATTTGTTCACACTAGGTTATAATCCAGTATTTGCCTTTGTGGGTAAATTTAGTACGATGGTCATCTCACAAATCTATCGATTATATTTTATTAATAAAAAAATTAAATTTAACCAAAAAGAATTTGTCTCATATTTAGTGAATGTCGGCGTGGTATTTGGCCTGCTATTAGGTATCATCTATATATCCGATACTACTCGCAGTTATTCTTTATTGGAATTTATTGGACAATCCATCATTTTAGAAATGGTATTAATCTGTGTCATTTTAATCTTCGGATTAAACACAGCAGAAAAAAATTTCTTGTTTAGCTATTTAAAGAAAAGAGTAAAAAAATGAATCAACTCCTTATTGATTTAAAAAACAAACTGAATCCTATTATTGAACTGATCAAAGATAAAAACGACGTATTTTATTTCGACTACCCACTTCATTTGAATGTGGGCGATTTATTGATTTATCACGGTACAGAACAATTTTTCAAAGATCACCACATTAATGTGACCTTAAAACGCTGTGAGTACGATTTAGATCTTGAAGAAGTCAAAGCAAAAATCACACCAAACACCACCATTCTTTTACATGGGGGCGGCAACTTTGGTGATCTTTATTCGCAGCATCAAAAAATTCGCGAAGAAATGGTGACACATTTCCCAAATAATCGCATTATTGTGCTGCCACAAACTGCTTATTTTAAGTACGAAGAAAATCTACAAAAATCAGCCGCACTTTTTCGTAGCCACAATGATTGCCATTTACTGGCTCGTGACGAAAGAACAGCGAATCTATTTGCACAATTTTCTGATCATGTTTATTTATCACCCGATATGGCGCATCAGCTTTATGGCACCATGGAAACGAAGCAAGGCACAACGGGTGAACAACTTTACTTCTTACGTAAAGATATTGAAGCGAGTGATATCGAGAAAAATATCCTCGCACAACTACCTGCTAACAGTAATGTAAAAGACTGGGAAGACATTCTCTCAACAGAAGATGATGTGGTTTTAGCATTAAGCTGGCGAATCAGTAAAATGGCGAACAAATTTGGCTTAGATTGGCTGAAAGATCTTTGCCATCAATTTTGGTATGCCTATACTCAACGCATTGTAAAACGTGTTGCGCAAGTATTCTTAGCGAACGACAAAGTGACCACTACTCGCTTACATGGTCATATTTTCTCTTGCTTGTTAGAAATTCCAAATCGTGTTTGCGATAATTCTTATGGTAAAAATAGCAGCTATGCTAAATTGTGGACCAAAGAGTTAGATTTTGTTGAATTGGATAAATAATGTTTGAATTGAAAAAACTCATTACCGCGATGATTCTTCCCCCATTTAATATTTTAATTTTGTGGGGGCTGTCTCTTATTCTAGCTAAATTCAATTTCAAAAAATTAAGCCGAATTTCGACCGCACTTGGTTTCTCACTACTCTATCTTTTAAGTATCCCTTACACCGCACAAGTACTTAAAGATAGCCTCATTACTGAAGATCATTTGACACTGCAAGATTATCAACAAGCTCAAGCGATTGTTTTACTGGGTGGTGGCTTGCGTGATAGCAAAGAGCTTTATGCGCCATTAGCTTCGACCGCTATTCAACTTGAACGCTTACGCTATGCAGCATTCTTGCAAAAAGAAACCCACTTGCCCTTGTTGATTACCGGTGCAAGCCCTACGGGTGCTATTGAAGCCAAAATCGCCGCAGAAGAGCTACAAAATTTCTTTAATGTGCCTACCAAATGGATTGAACCTAAAGCACTCACTACGAAAGAAAATGCCCTTTTCACCAAACAGATATTGGAAAAAGAAGGTATTCATAAAATTATTTTAGTCACTAATGAATGGCATATGCAACGTGCAAAATTATTGTTCCAACAACAAGGCTTTGATGTGTTACCTGCGAGTGTAGGTGAAGGCATTACGCCCGACAGTTATGGACTTAATATGATGCATTTTATTCCACAAGGTGGCGCGATTACGAAAAATATGCAATTACTCAAAGAGTGGATTGGATATTGGAAAGAGCGCTAAAGTACGGTCAAAAGATCATAAATTAGATAATGTAAGAGGAAGAAAATATGAGTCAAATTACACGCGAACAAATGCTTCAAGTATTCGAAAATCGCTGTTCAACACGTTATTACGATCCGAATAAAAAAATTAGCCAAGAAGATTTCGCGGCAATTTTAGAATTTGCTCGTTTATCACCAAGCTCAGTCGGTTCTGAGCCATGGAAGTTCTTAGTTATTCAAAATAAAGCATTACGCGATAAGCTCAAACCTTTTAGCTGGGGTATGCAATATCAATTAGATGATTGTAGTCATTTAGTGATCATTCTTGCGAAGAAAAATGCTCGATATGACACGCCTTTCTTCCGTGATGTTGCGGTGCGTAGAGGTTTACAAGGCGAGCAATTAGAAAAAGCCTTGGAAAAATATAAAGGCTTACAAGAAGTTGAAATGAAAACCGCTGAAAGCGAGCGTGCATTATTTGACTGGACAAGTAAACAAACCTACATTGCCTTAGCCAATATGCTAACTGGTGCTGCCGCTATCGGTGTAGATTCTTGCCCGATTGAAGGCTTTAACTACGATAAAATGAATGAAGTTTTAGCCGCTGAAGGTCTCTTTGATCCAAATGAATGGGGGGTATCCGTGGCCGCAACATTTGGTTATCGTGCGAGGGAAATTACTAAAAAATCTCGTAGACCAATTGAAGAAATCGTCACTTGGGTTGAATAATCTATTTTCAAATAAATGGGCAGCAAACGCTGCCCTTTTCTTTATCCACCGAATAAGGCTGCGCCACCTGTTACAACCCCCATCGTGCCATATAACAAGCTTAGTGCAAAAAAGATCATAATTGCACCCGCAATACATTTGATCATGGCTTCGCCTTTTTGATTAGAACCCGCTAAACCATACCAATGGCCTAAGCGAGTTGCGACATTTCTCGCATAGCGTACTAACGCTGCAAAAAGCGAAAGCATTAAACCCGTACCCAAAGACATGGCAAACGTGGCTAAAATTCCCCACCAATACAGATCCAGCATATAAGCAAGAAAAAGCACAAAAATAGCACCACTACACGGTCGCATACCAATGGTTAAAATCACTAAGAGTTGAGATTTTAAATCACCTGATTGCTTAAGCTGTTGATCATTGGGTAAATGTTGATGCCCACAGCTACAGTGTGTTTGGCTTACTTTTCCTTGCTCATATCGAAAAGGCGAAGCTGTTCCAATCTGTTTTGGTAATGATTGAATCGATGTGATACGAAAAGATTGTTTTTTCTTTAAGCCTTTCAAACCTTGAGCAATCCAATAAAGTCCTAACAACAATAATAAAATGAGTGCGCTACGTTCCAGCCATAACTGACTAAGTTTAAAATATTTAGAGGAAAGATTAAGTATCACCACCACAATGGAGGTTGCTGCAACTGCGACAAAGCCCTGCATTAAAGAGGAAAGTAAACTTAAGCGTACACTCGTTTTAAGCTGGCTTTCATGCGTAGAAAGATAGCCTGCAATAATAAATTTTCCGTGTCCTGGTCCCAATGCGTGTAATACACCATAAGAAAAGGCGGCAAAAATCAACCACAATCCTGCAGTAGATGAATGAGCTTGAATCTGGTGTAGATTTTCAGAAATCAGCTGATTAAAGGCTTTTTGCCAATCGGCTACTTGCACAAAAAGCCAAGGTAATAAGGCGAAAATAATCACCAATAAGCCGATAAAAAGTGCGGTCAGTTTTAGCTTCATTTTTTATTCACATTTAATTTTCACTTTCTGTGCAAACAATACACCAAGAGAATCATCTTCATTTTTTTGAGATTTATCCAATGATGAAGCGTAGGATTTAATTTTTTCATCCACATTAGGTTCGAGCACTTCCCCTTTGCAATTCTTAGGAAGCGCCGAAAAATCAACCGCTCTTTTACCTATTTCAGCATAGCGCATTGCCACATAATAGGTACTGTCATAAGTCATCAAGGTAAACTCATTATCTTTTAACTCCTGTGGCTGAGCCAAAAGAAAATCCAAATAATATTCCACATTATTGCCTTTAATATTCATCCCATAATTCTCAGGCTGTTTTTTATATTTGATTTTATGATTTTCTTTATCAAAGACATAACTAAAGTAATGTTCATTTACGACATTCGCCATCACTTCATCAATGAGTTTTTGTTTAGCGACTTTATCGCCTTTCGCTTGCATCACATCATACAATACGGCTGAAGAACTGGCTTCATCCAGTAACCATTGAGTCGAAAAACCAATTAATTGATTATCTTTCACTAACGGTTTGGTTTGCATATCAATAAAGGCGTGAGGATGTGCGAGAACCGAAAAAGGAAAAATTAGCGATAATCCAAGGAGTAATTTTTTAAACATAAATGAGAATAAAGTGGGCTAAATGAATTGAATAGACAGATTTTATCACAAGCAGTTCCTAATCAAAATTGATAAAAATTGGTCGAAACATAAAAAATCCTGTGATTTTCTTGATTTTTATCAACAAATTATTCATTCTCATTTCCCTTATAGCTGAAATTTATGTACTATTTGTCTCGTCAAGTGATTGCTTGATATTCATAAAGTTCCTAAATAAAATAATCATAAATATAGCTAAACTACTTTCCTACCACCCTATACGGGTGGTTTTTTTTGCCTTTCAAATAGCTTATTCCCTAAACATCAAGTAAAATAACCGCACTTTTATTCATAACATCGAGAAAATTATGTCAACGCAATTTGTATATACGATGCACCGTGTCGGCAAAGTGGTGCCACCGAAGCGTCATATTTTGAAAGATATTTCTTTAAGCTTTTTCCCTGGTGCCAAAATCGGGGTTCTAGGCTTAAATGGTGCGGGTAAATCAACCCTCTTACGCATTATGGCGGGCGTGGATAAAGAGTTCGAAGGTGAAGCTCGTCCACAACCAGGTATCAAAATCGGTTATCTACCACAGGAACCAAAACTTGATCCGCAACAAACTGTACGCGAGGCGGTAGAAGAAGCCGTTTCTGAAGTGAAAACTGCGCTTACCCGTTTAGATGAGGTTTATGCACTTTATGCCGATCCTGATGCGGATTTCGATAAACTCGCGGCTGAACAAGCGAACCTTGAAGCCATTATTCAAGCACATGATGGGCATAATTTAGATAACCAATTAGAACGTGCAGCAGATGCGTTACGTTTACCGGATTGGGATGCAAAAATTGAGCATTTATCAGGGGGCGAACGTCGTCGTGTGGCACTTTGTCGTTTATTACTCGAAAAACCAGACATGCTCTTATTAGACGAGCCAACCAACCACTTAGATGCTGAATCTGTAGCATGGTTAGAGCGTTTCTTACATGACTACGAAGGTACCGTTGTGGCGATTACCCACGACCGTTACTTCTTAGATAACGTTGCAGGTTGGATCTTAGAGCTTGACCGTGGTGAAGGTATTCCTTGGGAAGGCAACTACTCTTCTTGGTTAGAGCAAAAAGAGAAACGCTTAGAACAAGAACAAGCCACTGAAAACGCACGTCAAAAATCGATTGCGAAAGAGTTAGAATGGGTTCGTCAGAATCCGAAAGGCCGTCAAGCGAAAAGCAAAGCACGTATGGCGCGCTTTGATGAGTTGAACTCTGGCGAATACCAAAAACGTAATGAGACTAACGAACTCTTTATTCCACCTGGTCCACGTT
>ENA-OWLI01000003-OWLI01000003.1-metagenome-genome-assembly--contig:-NODE-3-length-63980-cov-6.503309_pt1 | contig 63980 bp, 53 predicted proteins | sample MGYA00245346_ERZ651096 | MGnify/ENA primary metagenome ERZ651096 (study PRJEB26857, sample SAMEA4031766) | metagenome | biome: human; feature: oral; material: saliva | place: Philippines | collected 2014 | study...
CCGATCTAGAACAGGTAAATAATAGAAGTGTTCTAATTCACCCCAGTTCATACAATCTTTCACTAGTTCTTCAATAATCTCGACATCCAGAATATCATCTTCTAGATATTTTCTTAATTGAATCTCTAAGTGAGACTGACCATCATCTTCATCTCTATAAAATTCCTGACTAAATACATAACTCCTGTTAGGCAATATTTGATTAATCAGTAATTGGTCACTAACCACTTTGAATTTACGAGGATTAACAGAGGGTGTCATTTGAAAAGCATTACCAATAACTTCATCGTTCTTAATGTAGATCTTATTAGAATAAGTCATTCCATAAGGAGCTACTACTGCTTTAAATGCAGAATAACGAATAGAAGCAAAATTAGGGGAATTGGTAAACTCTTCTAATGTAATCGCACAAGACTTACTGAATGATTCTTTTAAAAGATAAGGATCTCTTTCCGTAATTGCATCCCAGATAGAAGTCGTTTGCAATATAGGAAATTCATCATCTGTATAAATCCTAAAGTGAACCATCTCAGGATATCTTTGAGATGAGAACCATTGTTGTATTGCTCTCATGAAGAATCCATCGTAAATCAATGTTCTTTGATTAGGAACAAGACAAGTTTCGTAAAAACGATGATAGAACTTTCTAAACCAATAGCGAGAGATACGATCGTATTCTCCCCTTAAGAAAGAAAAAGCATCTGCTTTCTTAGGAGTGAGTAATGGATTTTGTCCTGCTTTTAAATAATCAATGGAATACTTCAGTACTTCAATGGTTTTCTGATTTAAGTTAATAATCCGAGGATCATTTATCTGATCTCGAATCTCATAAGCCATTGAGAATTGGATTTCGTATAATGTATTACGACGATGAGTTAAACGTCTTACCTCATTAATGTTAAACCAACCTAAAGTATTACGACCAATATCCATTAACATAATGTCGCCCTTGTTTGGAATAACAGGAGGCAATACATGTGCTTCACCAGTAATCTCTGTAATCTTCAATTCAGTAGTGGATTGAGAAGTACCTAAAGATCCTTGTAAAAGAATCTCTAATCCATCAATACGTTCGTATTGCTGAATAGTACCGCTGGCCTCTAAAGAGAATTGAGTAACAGAATCATTCTTAGAAAGTCTTTGACGAAAGTAAGTAACTTTTTGACGAGAACCTTCGGCATATTGAACTAGAGTATCCAGTCGTTCTTCTTTATTATCAACAATTACTGATTTAAAGTCTTTAGGGACTATCTTTGGTTTTTCAATTAGTTCATGAACAGGCGTATGCTGTTCAGGTTTATAATTACTATTGACTAACTTAGGCATATCTGTCTAGTCCTTCTGATTGTAAACTATCTCGATAATTAATAAGATAGAAAGTCTGTACTGTTTTAATATTACCAATATTCCAACGATTATAATCGCGTCCCCAATTATCGTTATTATTGCTGTCTCGACCACCTTTAAGATAATCGATTACTCTGTTATAAAGATCAGAATAATATTTATTGAACATTGGGTGTAGTTTCAATTTATCTAACCAGTAGCGTAATCGGTTAATGGCATCTGGTGATAAATAAGTCCAGTCGTAATAAATCGCAATACGAATATTGTAAGTGTGTTTTAAATCGATCTTTTGATTCAGATAGAGTTTACCCTCTTTATCCATTTTAACCGCATTTCTAGACATCATCTGGTCATTCTGATAAAGAAGTATTTGGAATAATGATTGTCCAGTGTCAAAAAGATAATTTTGTTCTGAGATGATAAATTCCAATAATTCAGGATCGATTCTGAATTCATTATTTTCATCTCTTAAATCTAACAACTGACAACCAATGTCATCTTCATCTTCAAACAAAATCAATTGATCTACAAATCTCTCTGTTCCTCGAATAGAGAAATCTTGAGCAGGATCAAACTCATTCCAATGAGGAACACAAATACCTTTATATTCTTCCCATGAATGACTGTCTGTCATTGAAGTAAATTTAGCTAAATGATAAGCAGAATCCGTAAATACAGTATAGTCTTCAGGATATTCAGTAGGTGCATTAGGCTGGACAGTATTGGTTTGATCCACACCCATCAGAATAGCAGGAACGATTTGATTATAAACGACTCTTGGATAGTAAATAGATAATGATGTTGGTTTCATGTATCGTACCAAATAAGGGAAAGTACAAATCCAACCTGGTGTACCTTCTACCTTATCACCTTCTTCAATCATTCCATCAGTATCGTAATAACCTTGAATATTGGTTTGTACTTCAGAAACAGCAAAGTTAGTATTGATTCCAGCAGAATCAGAAATCTTACCAAAACGATGGGTAAAGTGATCTTGTAACCATGTCGATAAAGAAGGTAAGTTTTTATCTTTATTCTTGATTAATTTATAAACTTCAGATAAAATGTATATTGCCTTATCATCTACGATATAATGATATTCTAAATGATGAGGAAAGGTATCTGTAAACATTCTCATTTTAGATTTTACAGAATTTAACCATGCTCTTGCCGTATGTTTAGACTGAGTACGGTAAGTAATATTGAATTTCATGGTTACATGAGAATAATAAGGTGTGATGTGTGTTTGGGTATTGGGTTCAAAAAAGATAGGCATGAATTCCTGAGACCAATCTTGATATTGTAATAAAGACTGTTCTCCGTATTCTTCTTCTACTGTAATAACAATACTTTCAGCACCTGCTTCAATGATTCCTTCTTGTCCGTTCTCTTCAGTAGAAGTGCCTTTTTCTTTACGTACACCTTCTTCATCCAAGTGGACAATTAATGGGTTTTCTAAAATACCCATACGTAGATATTTTCTTAAATCATCTACGATTTTAAAAGCGATAGGTCTAACAATTGTTTGCTTCTCGCTAACGATAGGGAAATGTACTATCATGAGAATCTCCTATAGAATACTAGTCATACGAAAAGCATCTTAATTTAAATCAAAAAAAAAATAATACTCCTATCCGATTAAGGACAGGAGTATATTCTTTTAGCTGTACGTAACATTCATTGCTTTAATCTTAGTAAGTGAAAGATACACTCTACGATTAGGCATGGTTGTTTCAACTGTTTTCACCATGTTAGGTGTTGTTGGTGATAAGTAAGTATGGTTATATTTAGAAATGTATTCTTCAAACGTTTCATCTTCTGGACGATAATAGCTTGAAGTTTCGTATTTAAATTTCAAGGCACTCATGATAGAGTCTTGAATGTCTTCACCAATACGATTATTTGCTTGAGCATTTACATTGTATACCGAACCATCATTCATGATGACACAAATGTCTAATGCACCGCCTTTTAATTCACCAATGTATAAACAATGGATACCTGCAAACAATTTGAAATTTGAATTTAAATAATTTCGTAGATTGGTATTTTTCGGTTTACTTTTTAGTTTTGTTACTTCGTAAAATACTTCATTAGTGTTGCTTGTAATCAACATAGAAAATCCTTTTTAAGTTAGGTTAATTCACATTAATGTTATATATTTAAAATAAATCACACTACTCCAGTTAAGGAGTAGTGTGTATCTATTACTCTTTAATAAAGATAAACAAACCACTTACAGTAGTGTATTGGGTGGATATTGCTGAATCAGATGTCGCGTGGATATAGTGGTGAGCTTTAACCACGATACCTTCTAACATAGATTGTTGACTGGTATGTCCTTCCGTATAATGTACTCTAACAATGGTTCCTGGTTTAACTAATTCTGCTTGACTATTTTGCCATACTAAGGCAATTAACTTACCATTTCTTCCTTCTACTTGAGATACTTGTTCGTAAATGTTTGTATCTTTTTGTTCAGTCATTAATGGGGCATTGACTACTCCATTTTTAGAATCATTCAAAATGACTTCTGAAACATTATTCGCTCGAGAAATATAAGCTTTATTACCCGCTACTTTTACCGATTCATCAGTGGTTTGAATGTCTGGATTAATGACCCGAATACCATTACCTTTATTTAAAGTATTGGCAGAAGTAGAAATGTCTTTAGATTCACCATCTAAAGAAGCAATAATAAATAAATCATTACCTTCTTTAGTCCAAGTACTTTCTGCATATTTTAAAAAGTCTTTAGGAGAAATATAGATATTAGTAAATCTTACTTTATCATCATTTCTCTTGGTTCGATTCTTGGGGTAGACATACCACATTCCAGATTGAATATAGTGACCCATGCCCTGCTTATAGACACCGTATAACTTCTTCTGCATGTATAACGGTAATTCTAATAGTTTAACACCATGAGGAATGGGGATATTATCGTAGACCGTGGTATTATCTGCTTCTACCATGTCTACGCCTTTTAACATGTCTGAATTTTCCAAACCTTCTAATTTAGAAGCTTCACCCATGAGCAGTGCAGTAAGCGCATCAGTAACATTTGCATTAACAACATTCGTGCCTATTTGTAATGTCAATAACTTCTCAACCAGTAAAGGTACTAATTGAAATTCTACTTTTACAATATCCATTCGGTCAATTGTTTCAGTATTGACATTCTGTAGACGAGCATCTGTCTTACGGAAATTCACCATGGTCTTACAGTAAGCCCGATATCTGGTAACGATTGTTTCACCTCTGAAGTTTACAGGTTCGGCAATAATAGATATCTCTATGTTTTCAATAAAAGGCATAATGTAGTCTGTCCATGTACCTGGAGAGACAGCTAGTTCACAAGTAACCACATCGGCAAGATTATGCTCGTAATCTCGTTCAATATCCAAACCTAATAGTTTAATTGGTCGATAAGTCAAACCTTTATCGACAATATGGATTAAAGAACTATATGCGTATTTAGCTAAACCTTGTCTAGATCTGGCTATTTTCATTAATTCTTCAGTAATCGGAGAGCCTTCTAACATTAAAATCTCCTATTGTTGTAAATTTGATCCAGTATGGCTGAATCTGGTTGGTGTGGATCTATTTCTGTTTTATTTTCTTCTTTCTTAGCTTCTGGTTTAATGATATCAGAAATACCCAAGAAACCACTTGCTCTACCAAATCTATTTCTCAGTCTTGCTACTTCAGGATCAATGTCTTTAGTTTGATCGCGAGATTTATAAATAGCACTAGCAAATTCAGAAAGATCCATTAAGTCTTCAAATGGTACAGAATTTAAATAGATGGTATTTTCAGCATACACACGCCATTCGTGAATATGTTTGAAAATAATCTCGTACATGGTTCTATCATCCGTACGATTGGTTAAGTAAAAAGGAATTTGATTCTTATACAGTTCTACTAACTTGGGAATCGTCATCCCTACGGTGATTCTTTCATTAGCATTTTTCTTATCATCTTCTAAATCACCAGAGGTTATCGAACCATATCTTTGAATCTCGTTAATATTCATTAAATGAATATAATCGATAGACACAACAAACACTCTATCGAAAAGTTGATTCACTGTACTTTCTAGTTCTTCTTTTGTTACGTATCCTAGAAACTTCATTAGATTATCCTTTAAAATTAAAAAAAAAGAATCTACTAAAACAGTAGATTCTTTTTATTGTTAGATGTCTTTGGTAAAGATTTTGTTGTATTGAGGACCATAACGATCGTATCGTTTTTCCTCAAGACGTTCTACTTCTTTAATGAGACTATTATAGCCACATCCTGATTTCCAATTTGATTTATAATTGGATTCTTGACATACCGCAGCTTTCCAAGCTGCTCGTGCCAAGTTATTACCTACATGACCTACGGATTCTCGGCTATATTTGTTAGTTAAATAGCCTTCGAAATAAACGTAACGATCAAAACCCAAACCTTTCTTTTTACAGTCGCGTGGACTGTTACACCATTGTTTAGATTCATTATGGTAAATTTTGGCGAATTCATCGCTCATCATATCTACATCATCACCATTGTTTTGTGTTACAGGGGCAGTTGGGATGGCATCGATAACTGCATTAAGAACAGTACCTACTTCTGCACAACCAGTCAAAGACAAAGACAAAGCGATTAATGATAAAAATTTTTTCATGATAATTTCCTTAAATTAAGTTAGATAAAATTTGCAATAATGCAAATGGTCACAATAGTAGTATATATCTGAAATAAAATAAAAAAAATAATACTCCTCTACCCTGTTAGGTAGAGGAGTACTTTATATTAAAGGTTATATTGCTTTTTGTGGAACTCCACTAAGTTACAATAGTAACCAATACATTCAGGATCATTACGTGAGAAGTATTCAATTAACTCCTCACCAGTACCTTTAAAATCATTGGCACTCCATTTATCTTCAATTTTACTGGCGACAATATTTCTAATAGTGGATAATCTATCTCTAGGTATTCCAGTATTATAACCAATAACGCTATGGGGAGTATCCACATCAAAATTAAGTTCGTAATCACCACTTAATTCAAATGGTGCGGTAATTCTTGATTTCTTAACAGAAATTCGACCTATTAAATTAACTGAATTACCAATATCAGATTGGTCAACTCCTATTTCACCATATAGGTAAACTCCTGAATGAATAACAGAATGTCCATTTACTATAACATTTCCTTCCAGTGTACTGTCGATAATAACAGATTGGTTCGTGACAAAACAATGACCTCCGATAATAGAACGACCACGAACGACGGAATTTCTACTTACAATGCATTTACCGTATACTATCGCATCATCAAGTACTTTACCATCATCTTTAACCCTTGCTTCATCAAAGAGCCAACAGTTACCATATTGAGAAAGGTTATCTTCAGATTCAATATAACCACCTAATTCACCAACATGAACAACTGGGTTACAACCACCAGGTTTAGTAAATGTTTTCAATGCTTGAATTCTGTATAGTTTGATTTCAATAATACTCGTTTCTTCCTCTGGAGGAATACAAGATTTAAACTTGTGTACCTTGATAAAATCATCTTTCAAGATTTGGTACTTTTTACCATTCCGATTAAATCGACAAGTAATGTTGATATCTTTCTTTTCTGAATCTATTACGAAAGAAATTTCCTCACCATTATAACTAAAACCAGTAGCTTTTATATCAGAATCATTTTGGTTAAATTCAACGATATCTTTATATACTTCTTCGTAATCTTCTACAGAACCGATACTGTATATAACGTTATAGTAACCATCTTTATCTGTTTCAGAAATATCGTGTGTGAAATAATATTTCTTAAGTAATTTAGCAATAAAAAGTTTTGTTTGGATGATTTCTTCCTCAATAGATTCTCGTTCAGAATTTTCTTTATCGAAGAAATCATTAAACTTATCACTAATACTTTTATCAACTTCTTGATTTTGATTAGTGGTTTTATCTAAGAAATGCTCTGCAAATATAGTAACTCCTGGACTTACATAGTTATCTCTAGTAAATTCCACTTCTAAGCTTTTAATCTTAGCATCATCTTGTTTAATTTCATTACTCATGTTGGTTCCTCCAAATAGGTTAATAACTTTCTCTTTCGAGAACTTCAAAATCATCGATGACTGATCCATCTTCAGCAACAGCTTTTAAGAATGTAAACTTAACATATACAGAATCTGTTTTGAATTTGAATATGTAAAGTTTTCTGTGATGGATTTTAGGATCGCGAGAAATGCTGATAGTAGAATCAGGGAATTTACAAATCTTGAATTGATTTGCAAACTCTATTAATTTAGGCTCTACTTTATCAAATTCTTCATCGAATAATACGATTAAGTCTGATTTACAATCGTCATTAAATAGTTTTCTAAATTTTACTTTATGATTGGGATAGATACTAGCGATGAAATCGTTTAGTTGATTAATAAAAGAGTCTTGCATAATTGATTTCCTTTTTAGTTAGTAGTAGGTTTAATATAGCCAAAGTAAAAAGATACAGAGACTTCATCAATAGTTAAACCAATATTCATTGAGATAATCGTTCTTCCATTCTTTCTGTTTTTGTTACTGAAGTAGATACTAGAACCAGTAGGTAGATCTTTAGGAAACTTACAGTCAGTAATCTTAACAATTCTATAAAATACCTTATCCAGTATATCTGAATGTTCGGCACCAGTAACGATAAAATAACTAACCTTATTTTTATCACCTAAAGTTATTTCTTTATCGGTATTAATTAATGTCTTGTGTTTATCCTCATCGTAAGTTTCTTTTATTACAGTGTAGAGTTCGCCAAGATGGCTATTGCTAATTACCTCAATAATTTCATTTTCAGTCATTTTACATTTCCTTTATTAGTTGGTTTAGAACATAGATTTTGTTACGATTAAATATTTAATCAGCTTTCTTTTTAGGAATGAATTTTATAGCGTGAATGTAGTAATAATTCGTAATGAGATTTTCTTCTTTAAAGGAAAATTTATAACTAGATATTTTTACATTCTTTCCTTTGTAACAATGATTAATATCTACTTCCACATCGTAAATAGAATTTTCAATCTTTTCATCTAGAAGTTTATCGAGTTCTTTAATATTCAGTTTCCACTCATCATGATTTAAAATGAGGAAAGTATTCGTTGTAATATTTACTCCATCTTCTACTTTAGTACTGACATTATTTTCAATACTAAAAGCTTCTTTAATCTTGCGATTATGGTTTTCAATTTTAGCAAGTAATTCTTTTTGCATGATTAATTCCTTTTATAAGAAAGTTTAAATGTGGTGATAAAATTTACTAAATAATTCTGTAATTCAATAGGTTCGACATCGAAATTAAATTGACTATTGATACTATTGATATCACCTATTTTAACTTTTTCAATTAAATTCAATAAACGTTGGTAATCATCCTCACTTATTAGGTGAGAGATCATTTTTACATTCCCCTCAAATTCATCGATATCGGAGAATTCTATCTGAGAATAAAGAAACTTATGCTCTCCTAAACTATCTTCTCCGTTAGTAACTTTGAAAGTTTTCCCTTGTACCTTTTCTAAAGACTTAAAAAATTCTGTAAGAAAAGCATGTTTTTGCATAGATGTATTTTCTACAGATTTTTCATCAGTATGTGTTTTACGATAATTGATATCTGTTATAAATGTTTGTATTTCCATGATAATACTTTCTTTATAAAGTTAGTATTTAATACGATATGAAAAAATGTAGTGCAGAGAGTATTTCTCAGTGTTTAAAATAATTTTATAAATTCTGGTTTCTTTATCCTTGTCAAAATCTACAGAATGGAAATTTTTATACCCTATCAAACGGTATTTTATAGCAAACTCATCAATACTTATGCTATTATTAATTATTTCATTCCAAATATCTGAATTTTTGGTAAGGACATGTACACGAAGTTGTTCTTTACCATTAAATATTCCGGAGTCTGCTTTATAGGATATACTTTTCTTATCCTGTACATTCTTAAGTAACTCTTCTATTAGCTTTTCTATTTTTTCTTGGATATGTCCGAGATGGCTAGATTTAATTTCTTTAATTACTTCATGCATTATTTATTTTCCTTTACAAAGTTAGATTGGTTTAACCATTATAATAGTATAGGTTTGAAATAAATAAAAATACTCTCTACTCCCTAATAAGGAGTAGAGAGTATTTCATTAAAAGTTATTTCCATTCATCAGCTGACTTAACATTAAAGTCTCGCTCGCCTTCTTGAAATTTAGACATCTTAACGATAGCATCTAAACTAGGTTCGTAAGGATTATCTTTAGTTTCAGGTTCTTCTTCAGTACCTTCACCTTGAGTGACTTCGACAGGTGGGGTAACTGGATTGTCTTGATGAATACATTCTGGAGAACCAAAACCTTCTTGAGATACTGAACTATCAGAATTTAAACCATACAAAGAATACAATTCTTTAACGTATGTTAATTCTAATAAATCGACTATTTCTTGTAATTTTAACCCTACAAAATATTTAAAGTATACCAAATACAAATCATGATAATCATCCTCGTCGCCATGACCAACAAATTCAATTGCTGGATTTTTGGTATCGAGAGGAGATTCTAAACCATTTACAGTATTTAATAGTTCTTTGAACTTACCTAAAATATTTTTTGTTTTATCTTCAAATGATTTTACTTTCTCATTGAAACTTTTTTCATTAGATAAAGTAATCTTATCTTCAAAAGAATCAGTACTACGAATTGCTGGGATTCTGGCACCAATTTCTTTACCAAAAGTTATATTCTTATATTCGTATTTTTTAAATTCTGGTTCGAATTTTTCCAATGTTTGTTTATCTAAATTGTAATAAGAATATTTTTCAGCAAAATCTTCTTGAAGAGATATACCAACCCTACCTTTATACCAAAGTTCGTCAGCCATTGTTTTAAAAGTCTTAGCCCATAACTTATAAAATTCTAAATTAGACTTATAAGTACTAATTAAATTACTGATAACTTCTGGACTAGGGATGACATTTATTTGATTTAATGCTACGTCTAAAGGATCTTTTCCTTTAGAATAAGGAACCATAAGTACCGTATCATCAAACCCAGTAGTTGGTTTAATCTTTACTTTAAGGACTGTACCGCCATTTGACTCACCCACTTTTAAGAAAGAAAGATTATATTTTCCCTTAAGAGTTTTCTCTGGATCACCAAATAACTTATCGTAAAAACCACCGACACTTTTGAGAAGACCTTCTGATGCCATTTTTGAAATTTTTTCAACTAAGTTTTTGTCATCAGAACTTTCAGTAGATACTTTTACTTTACTCAGATCAACACCTAAGCCTTTTAAGTATTCGTAAGACTCTTTAGAAACTTCTTCAGTCTCGTCATTGTCTTCTCCTTGATCCGCTTCGCCTTCAGGCTTAGCATCATCTTTAGGTTTTTCAGAATCGCCTTCTTCGGAAGTATTACCATCTTCACCTTCCTCTTTCTCTTCTTCAGCTTTCTCTGCTTCTTCGTTTTCTTCTCGTTTATCTACAATCTGTTCTGAACGAGCTTCTACTTTATCAGCAGTTTCTTTTTCATCAGTAATGTTATCTACAGACATTACTTCTTTACCTGTAGTTTCATCACTTTTTTCTTCAGGTGTTTCTTCTGGTTCTTCATCGGTATCTACTTCACCTTCTAGTTCAGTAGTCGCACTGTTTTCGCCATCAATGTAAGGATTAGAAGAAGTAAAGAAACGATCCATAATAGGTTTCGTTTTCTTCTCGTATTCTTCTTGAGTCAGTTTACCCAATTCAGGAGGAAGAATCAATTCTTCTACTTCCAAAGGCAACTCTGGAACATCTTTACTATTAAGATCATCTACTTCGATCTCACAACGAACCCACGGGCAGTAAGAACCATTACCATCAGGAACAGCATCAATTTCCCATTTCTTATCCGTACCTTTAATGTTGAAAGTATATCGGTGTTTTAGCATTGCTACAGTAGACAATACTTTAAACTGGATGAAGTTTTCCTTAGTAGTCGGTAAAGTAACTTCGATACTGTCACCTTCACCCATTTTATTTTTGGTGGTTAATTCGTAGCGAGAACGACCATTACGAGCAGTAATTTTACACACTCGAATAGAACCTTTACCAGCATTCTCTTCTGTTTGCTCAATAGGAATAATATACTGTTCTTGAATCTCACCACGATTGGCATTTTTCAACTGAGAAAAGTTCATGATACGTGCAAAGATAGTGTGTTCTTTTTCACGAATAGCTTTACCACGATGCTGAAGTTTTGAAAGTCCTTGCTCTTTAGGTTTTGGTTGGTCAGACTCACTAACAATAGGAGTGCTTCCTTCTCTGGACAATTCTAATAGACTTTTAGCCATTTAATTCTATTCCTTATAGATTAATAATATTCTTTAATCAATGGTAGGTTTACTACCCATAGACATATCGAGAATCTTTTTAACAATAGACATAAACGAATTAATTAAGCCATTACTGTCAATATCATTAGTAACAATACCCATGGTGACGACACCACTGACAGTCATGACAAATAGAATCAGACAGGCAAATCCAAACCATTTAAAAAATGTTAATTTAAGGTTATTAACCTTACGTCCAAATTCTTCTACGTCATCAATATTGCCTGTTGCGACCATGTAGCGATAGATAAGTTTCACACGGTCTTTAAAATCCAATTGATTGATTAATTGTTTAAGTTCTAATCCTGAAATGTCTTCAGACAAATCCTCGTAACTAGAATGTTTAGCACTGATTTCACGATAATCTTTAATTAAACCATTGAGTCCTTCATCTGATTCTTTCCGATTAGCGAGTATTAAGTCGTTATTAATCGTAATCAAACCTTTCTTGACCATGGGGTCAAGTACATTATTGGTTGCTATTGTTTTTCTAACCATTTTCTAAGGCTCTTGATTATCTAAATAATCCGGAATACGGTTACCTTCTATTACTTTTATTAATTTCTCATTAATTTCTTGATAAGATCGATTCGAATTATTCAATCTCTTTACATCATTATTCAGCTTTAAAACTTCAAAGGTAAGTCCCGCACAAGTAACAATCAGGAGTGTAGTAACGAGTACTAAAAAACCATTCATGATACGTTCCGGATGTTTCTTAAATTTAATTAAGATTCTTAACAATTTAATCTTTTTAACATCCAAATTGTCAGTAGATGTCGTGTTGTTTTCAATCGAGTTCAAACTCATGTCTTTACCTATTTAAATTTAAGACATAATTTAAATACCCATAATGACCAATAGCCAATGCGTCAATAGAGTGTTCGTCTAATTCTAAAGGATTATTCTTTAGTTTTAAACGATCTTTAATTTCAGTAATGGCTTGAGTCATTTCATCTTTCTTAGCATTTCCTTTTGCTCCTACTGCTTTTTTAGCGGTAGGAGGATCTACTTTAAAGAAAGGTATTTGATAATTATATTCCCAAATGGTTTCATGAATAAGATTCACGACTTCAATCAAAATTGCATAAGCATTTGGTGTGAATGAATTGAAGAATGGGGATTCACAGACAATCAAAGAAGGTGAATAATATCTAAATACTTCAGCCAATTCTGACTTCATTGCCTGTAGTCTGGCAATCTTATCACCAAACTCATTACTGGTATTCCGACTATAAAAACAAGTATCTTTTGCTGAAATAGTAAAGGCAAAAGATTCTTTAATAGCCAATGTATTGAAATCTAATTTATAGATAGAAATACCCAGGTTACTAGAACCTGGGTCAATACCAAGTAAAGTGAATTCCCATTGACTGGTATTTGGAAAATTCATCTTTTATACTTTAATATTAATGTCCGAGATTTTGTAAAGAAACTTCACCTTGTTGCAGGTTATAGAGAGGTTCATTTACACCCAAGTTAAAGATAGAGTCGAAGCCATCGTTAACAGCAGCCAAATATTGAATGGTTGCGTTAATGTGTGCAATTTGTGCAGCAATTACTTCTTGGAATTGAGAGCGGCCAGATGAGGTTGTTACTTCAACCAATTTATCAACACCGGATACCAAACCAATTTCAGTAATCAAAGCACGGTTAGGATCACCATGACGAATGTTAAATACATTCTTCAATTCTTCAACATCTTCACGACTAATATTTACATTAACCTGTGCGATAGATCGACCATATTTTGCTTTCAAGATATTTTCTCGTTCAGCAGAAAGTTCTTGAGCAATAGGATTCAAGTTTGTAGTAGTAGGGCTGTAATCTTCCTCTGACAAACTACCATCATCTGCAACAGTAATGATTTTTGTTTCAACACGAGTTTGAGAAAGATCTAAACGTTTTAAATAATAAGAATAATATTTAACACCTTTATAAGTTTCCACTACACGCAAAGCATACTTAGTACGTTCCTGAGCAGTCAAGTCATTATTAAACTCACGCATGACAAAAGGAACGGGTTTAAATAAGCCAGTATCTTCTGCAGTGTGTTGGAAGATTTTAGGCATAGGGAATGCATCACTGTCATTCGTACAGTTTTGCAAAGAAATACCACCGTAACCAATACAGAAATATCCAATAGTAGGGATTGTAGTGTGAGGTGGGTGCATGGATTGGTTAATACCTAATAGCTGATTAAGTGTGGTGTTTGGTTTTACTGTATAAGGCAGACCAAGTTCTCGAATGACTTGGTTTTCGTTACCGATTAAGGTACGTACTGATTCAAACGCAGTGCGTTTGTTTGGGATAACTGGTTTAGCCATTGCTAATCATCCTTTTAATTTATTGGGTGAAAATTAGTAAATTCAATGTATCGTCATAAAGATCGTGGTAGGGGTAGATTACTACCCCTAACGATACTATTCGTTATAATCAAAACCATCGATAGATTTAACTTGGAAGTTCCATTCGATATCTTCTTTTGGTGGTTCTCGATTCTCTGGGAATGGATCCCAGTCCAGACAACCTTCAAAAGTATCAATCATTTTTCTTCTTTCTTTTAATGGCAATGATAAGAATGCTCTCATTCCTGGAATAGCCGGTAAATTACCTGGATTATCAATACCTGTTAAATCATCTGCTGGAGTAGTACAATAAGCACCAATGGAGATATTGTTTATTAAACGAACATTACTACCAGGAATATCGATATTCTTAACATCTACAGAAATATAAAAATGTGACTTACCTGTAGACCTTGGTTCGGCATAAATCTTGTTATCCGTATAATTGTGATCTAATGCACTTTGATGAGATCTGGTTTCTGTATCTACAACAGTTACTGCTGTACCATCGTTAATATCACTAACATAACGTCCTTTCTTACGACCACCACCATCTAAACGCAATGAACGCATGTTCGTAGAAGTAATAGGATGTTCATTAATCTCACGAATATAGTGAACAGAATAAGAAGAAAGCTTGGTCAATAACTGGATCATTGCTTTGTGAGTGTTAAACAAAGAATTTACTTTAACATTATTTAGACCTGTTGCTTTTTTCCAGATATCATTCGCCAATTTTAAGAAATCTGTTCTGTTATGTACGTCTTTTAGGTTTAAAGAAATAGAACTTAAAAACTGTGTAAAAGTCTGCATGTCTGGTTTTCTAAAAGAAACCAGCTTAGTAGCATAAAGTCTATAAAATTGCATTTCTTTATAAGCACGACCATCTAGATGCTCATCCTGGTTAACTCTATTGATACCTTCGTTTAATCGTTTAAACAATTCATTGGCTTGTTCGTAGAATGAGAATGTATCAATAATTGGTCGAATCTTCATGTAGTGAGAATCAATAAACGTATTCCATTCTTTATCTAATAAAGCTTTATCAGGAACACATTTATCCAGTTCTTCTTTAGAAGGTTTCTCTAACCTAGGTACGATACCAATCGTATAATCAGGAATACAATTTTCTTTAATATCGTAATAACGATAGATACAATAAGTATAAAGCAATAAAGCGTCTCTACCGGATAATGGAATTAATTCACCCGTCAATGGATGGTTTACCATGATGTATGCTTTATATAATCCACGAGAAGCCATTTCAATCCATGTATCGACTAATGCTCGCTCTAATGTAAATTGTTCAGAACCAGAATAGTCGATTGCTTTAGATTGAAGGATTTTAGTTTTAATAAAAGAATCTAAAGAACCTGAAGTATCTTTACGTGCAATAACTTCTAGATTTTCTCTTTCTTTTACGTTATAAGGCGCAAGTGGATCTTCTTTATCCAACATGTCTTTTAATGAAAGCGTATCTAATTCGGGAATAATATACTCTAATCCATTTAAAGATACTTTTTCAAACACTGGCGTGACTTTAGCCGTTTCAACAATATCTTCATCTTTCTGTAACATGTTGTATTCAGAAATAGGTAAATTTCTTAAAGTTAAAATCTTTTGAATCAACCATTTCTGAGTATGTCTTTGACCAACGTATCTTTCTACCCAACGAATATTCTTATAGAATATAATTGCTTGTTTAGGTGTTAATTGATCTAAGTAAAAATCCAAGAAACCATGAGAAGCCAAGAATCGACGATAGTGATAAGAATGAGCTTCATTCGTTAAACACATGTCTAATCGAATAGTCATCAGTGCTTCTACTAATTTAGGATAGAATGTACCCCAGAAAGCAATATTAAAATAACGATTATTAAGATTATACTGGCTTTGATACCATCGGTTATACATGCCGTATATCCAATCCTGTAATCGTTCCATTAAAGTATATTCATTACTCTCTACGAAAGATTTATCGTAAGATAGAATGGTACCTTCTTTTGCTTGAATCGCTACATCTACATCTACTGGATTAAGAATACCTTTAATTAATAATTCTTTATCAGGATAACGTTCAACTAACTCTTCGTATTTCTTGGTTCCGTAAGAGTATTCTTGTCTCGTTGTTCGATGTATTTTTAAGTTCTCTTTATTGAATATGATTGTCTCAGTCGTATCCATTGATACGACTGTCATTGGTGTATCCGTTTCGTGATATTCACCAGAAATATGTTTATAATAGATCCATGTATCTGGACGATATTCGTCTACAGCATTCATGTCTCTTGTTTTCACACGAACAGCGTTATTCATGTCGTGTGCTTGGTATTCTGACTTAATGATCATTGTCGATACCAAGCCTATATTTTTATCAATATAGACGCTGTAGTGATAATCGAAATCAGGTAACATAGCCTTTTGACCTTTTACTATAAATTAACCACTGTTAAGGATAAATAACAATGGATAACCAGTTATTTGAAAATATTGCGCTGCAACTAAAAAATAGAAGCGGTGCGGCTAATATAGGCAATACTGCAATTAAAGAAAACCCAACAGTATATGCTTTAATTGCTAAACTTAACTCTTCTCGTGAAGAAGAAGCTTTTAAAAATGATGGTGAACTAGCCAGTACAACACCTGACTTAGATTACATGCTGGGTATCTCTTCTGAAAAAGCACAAGAGATTGACGATAATGAAACCATCATGCAGCTGCTTCCTGATATGGAACGCGCTGCTCAAATTCTCTGTAGTTACATTCTGTCTCCAAAATATTTAATGAAGCCAGAATTACAGATTAAACCTCCTCGTAATCTATTCCCACAGAACACCATTACCGTAATTACAGATGAAATTAAAAAGTACTTTAAGAAACATTTCGATGTCGAAGGCAGACTTTATAAAATGCTTTACGATATCCTTTTCTTAAAAGGTGCTTACATTACTGCAGTCATTCCTGAATCATCTTTGGATGATATTATTAATGGTGATCTTGTAGAAGCTACTCAAGAGTCATATACCGTCCAGTTATCTAGAGAATCTTTATCCCATGTTAATAGCTTACTAGATAATAGTAATCGACCATCACGAGGATTCCTAGGTAATCCTAGTTACGGTAATAATACCGAGACTAAAAAGCCAATGTTGGCTCGTGAATCTGTAGAGGTTCATTTTGGTAATACTGATACTGATAATGATGTCCATCACAATAGTTTTAAATCATCTAATTATTCTACGGTAATTAAACCACCTACAAGCATAGAATTTACCTTACCGGCAGAGTATGCTAAAACTCATAAAGATGCGCCAAACTCCAAAGTGAATATTTCTAAAGAAGGTGTTTGGGAAATTGATTTGTCTGGTTGTAAAGATACCTTAATTGAGGTAACTGATGATTTAAATATCTTACGTCAGTCAGCAGTTAAGAAAGAAATCCTTTCTCAAGAATCTCGTCGTATGGCTGGTGTCCCTACTGGTTTTAAATCAACCAGTTTAGATAAGGAATTATTTTCAGATCGAAACATCATTGATAAAATCTTTAGACGAATTGATGATGTAAATAGTTATAGGACTGATGCTTTAGAACTGAAGAAAATGAAAACTTCAAAACAAACTGCACGTGAAGATCTTGACGAACCTTTATTCCTTAACTATCCTGTAGAAGCAGTTGTTCCTATCTTTAAACCAGGCTCTCCTTCAGAACACGTAGGGTATCTGGCATTACATGATGAAGAAGGTAATCCATTATCTAAAGCAAAACCAATTAACTATTATCGTGAATTGGCTAATGGTTACAACAGTCGTCAAACTGCAAGTACAATGGCTTCTTCCTTGATTCAACAAGGTAAGATGATGTTTGAAGGTTTCTCTAACAATCTAGATGAAGCTCGTCAATTAGAAATGTTATCACGCATTCATTCTAATGCGATTATTAAAGATATCCTAGAACGTTTGAAGAATGGTCTTTATGGTAAGAACTTAGATGTAGGTGATTCTGCAGAAGTTTCTCGCATTATGTTCTATCGTGCATTACGTGGTCAACGTACTCGTGTTCTCTTTATTCCTAAAGAAGTAATGTCTTACATGGCTTTTGATTACGATAATCGTGGTTTTGGTATTTCTTTATTGGATAACATGAAAGTACTGATTTCTTTACGTATTCAGTTCATGCTCGCTCAATTACGTGCAGGTATCATGAATTCTATTCCTGAAACCTTAGTAACTTTACGTATTGATGAAAAAGATCCAGATCCTCGTAAAACCATTCAGATTGCTAACGTAATGGCTTTGCAATCACGATCTAATTCTGGTTTGATTATTGGTGCTTCTAACGTACAGACGATTGAAGATCGGGTAAATCAGTCTAATATCCGAATGGCTATTGAGTCTGACAATCCTAAGATTCCTCAAATCGGTCATGATATCTCTCGTACGACTGCTGATATCCCTGCTCCAGATAATGATGTTGCTGAAGGTATTAAACGAGACACTATCATGGGTACGGGTCTTACTCCAGACATGGTGGATAACTCTTTATCTACTGAATTTGCAGCAAATGTATTACAAGGTAACTTTATCACTAACTTGATTGCATTCCAAAAACAAGATCGTTTTAATCCTTTACTAACTGATCTTATTCGTAAAACAGTGGGTGTCTCTCCTTATCTTTTAAAACGTTTACGTGAAATCATTAAAGATAACTTAGTAGAGATTATTGAGAATATTCGTGAAGCATCTGGCGATAAGACTTTAACAACTGAAGGCATGAGTAAATCAGCGATTAATGTTTTGGTAGATGGTATTGTAGATAAATTCGTGAGTAGTCTGGAAGTTAATCTTCCTGCCCCACCTAACGATAATCACGAATCTAAAGCTGAACAGTTAACTCAATACGAAGAACGTGTCGATAAAGCCATCTCTTATGTCATCAGCCAAGAGATCATTCCAGAGAGCTTAATCTCTGAAGATGGTGTGAACATGGTTGATGAATATGCAGCTATTGTTAAAGGTGACTTGTTACGTTCTTGGATGATTGAGAATAACTACATGCCTGAAATCATGGATTACATTACTATTGCTGAAGATGGTACACAAACCTACGAGAAGAATAAAGCAATTCGTGAATTGTCTATTAAGACAATTAAAGCGATGACTGAATTCTTTAAAGGAGGTAAAACCATTGCTGAATCTACATCTGCTGTATTGAAAGCTAATGATATGGCTGGTGAAGGTGATGATTACTCTAGCTCTAATAATGAGTCTACTGATAATACTGAAAGCGGCGGTGGTGATGAGTTCGATATGGGTGAAGACTTCATGAGTGATGACTTCAATGAAGAGAACCAAGACGATAACCAAGAAGGTAATAAAGAAGGAGAAGGTAATGAGGGAGAATCTGGTGATTCCAACTTAGGTCCTGATGCTTCTAAAGACGGTGCTTCTGACTAAAAAAGAAGTATTTTAAACTAAAAATAGCTTACTACCCTAGGGAGACCGAATGGCCTCCCTAGGGATTTATGTTCGCCACTTTTTATAGACCCTAATTTTAATTGGTAGGTTATAAAAGTTTAAATCTAATAAATTATTAAATTTAATAGTTATCTATTTCATAGAAATCCTTATCGGTATATCAAAATATTTATTTACCTTAGATGACTTATACGTTTTTGTATAAATCATGAAATATTGTAATTTGTTATTTTCGTATCTGAACTTAAGTGTAGACACGAAACCTTTTGAATGATCACCAAGTAATGCAGTTAACAATCCAATATCAAAAGAGCGGCCTAAAATATCAGCGATCTTCTGAAGATGTTCATTAATCTGGTTAAGTATAGCTGTGAATTTTTCATTCTTCGTGTATCTTGCTAAATAAGGTGTATCGAAATAAATCGTGCGATTTACTGGATAGGGTGAGTAATCCAGTCCGATATATCCTTCATTAACAAGTTTATCCATCTTCCAAAAAGCTTCTTTGAGATGATGGCAAACCAAATTAAAATCTACCACTACATTGGTGTATTTCTTTTTACGTTCGTCTGGGTTTGTTTCTAACTGTTTAAAGAATTCAGATTCCTTAAATTTCAAATCAGACTGACGAATAAAACGAGCGATCTCTAATTGTTCCTTTAATTCCAAAGAGGTATTAAAGTATACTGGATCCTTAGGCGTGAGTTTACCCATTGATTTAGTTCTTTATTGAGTTGATGTCATAGGGACAGAGTTAATCTGTCCCTAATATTTTAGTTCAGTACGCGAATATAAATCCGACTATCAGACAGATAAGTACTGTAACCTTTAATCGCCTCAATTAAGAAACCATCTTTTGTAACGATGTAGAATTCCTTAGCTTGCGGTTCATTTTTGTCAATAAGGTTGATTAAGAATGTATTCAATTCTACATAGTCGTCTTTAGACAGCTCAAACCAGCGGTTATAGCGACTTTCTTGGTCTGGACCTACTACGCCTTCAAATTCATTCATCTCTTTATCTAAGACCAATACAGAGCCAGTAACAGGCAATACGGACAGATAACGAGACTCTTCATCGTCATGTAACAATACACCTTCCTGCAAGAACTCTTCACTGATGAAGTTTTCAAACATTTCTTCCAATGCTTGTTTGTATTGTTCTTCACGACGAGGATTAGGTCGAATTTGAGTATTCTCAACAGCCTTATAAATATTGACTGTATATGTTACTCGAACATCAGGCAATCCACATTTAACCATTACACGATTATAATTACGATCCAACAACTCTACCAATCGTTTAGCCAAAACAGGTTCGGTTTCTTTAATTGGTTTATAGATGGTTTCGTAAAAATCATCCATGGTTGTACATTCTTTAATTAATGCCAATGTATCGTTATGGCGTTCTTTAGAGAATGTCGTATTGCTGGTAACCACACGATAAACTGCCGCTTTAGCTTTAGGATGGTATTCTTCATGAGATACCAAGCAAGCACTCACCAATTCATCCAGATTCAATACTTCACGAGTCGTACCGTCGTATTCTACATTAGCAAATTCTCGCTCTTCTTCAGCAAGTTTCTCTAACTGCTCTTTCAACTCTTCTTCAGAAAGCTTCAAGTTATCAGCCGCTTTAATCAGATCGGTATCACCATGTGTTTCGCTGTATGGAATATCTGTTTGGAATGTACCAGGTACGGGAAGTTTGGTTGGGATGATGTGGTTTTTACGTTCCATAATTTGTCGCTCATCGAGTTTGTATGTTTTCTGTACAGGATAATTAAATCGGTCAAGGATAAAGTAATAACCACGTTCGGTATATTTGGTCATGGTCCAAATATTCCAAGACGGATTACGGAATGCTACCGGTTCACGATAGTACTTACCTTCGGCAGAATAGTTCAGATAACCTACGTATTCATCGCCTTCTTTAACCCATTCAATTTCATCATCGTATACAGGATACAGATCACGAGGAACAAACTCACTACGGTGTTCATTCAATTCCTCATTACCTTCCACCCATACATCCAGATCCTTTTCAGGAATCGCCATCCAGTTAGTATTAATCACTCGATTAGGTCGACGTTTCAATACACGTACAGGTACGTCTTCAGGAGGCGTGTCTTCAGCATAATCGTAAATAGCCAGAGGATCGTCTTCAATTACTGCTTCTACGGGTTCGGTAGACAAACTGCTTGATGGTTGTTCATCAAAATCTACCACACTACTTGTATTGGTTTCAGTAACACCATTATTCATGGCCGAATGACTGATCAATTCGTAGTATGGTTTAGTTGTTGCAATTTGACCAACCTGAATAGATGCTTCTTGAATGGCGTTCTGTACTTTTTCTGGATCTTCCATATCACTGATGAACTTTTGATGTTCTTCTGGTGTTTTGGATACCGCATCAACAAACATCTTCTCTAATGAATCATCTGCTTGTCGGTTACGTTCTTCCTTACGACGCAATTCATCTTCTCTTACTCGTTGATTATGTGCCTCCATTTTGAGACGCATCTCTTCCAAGACTTGTTCTTCTTTACGTTTAGAAATCTCTTCATCAGAATAGCCAGTATTGATGTAGTAGTTGAATTTGAGTTCTCTACCAGAATTACGATTACCAATATTGAAGAACGCATTTTGTGCTTGTTGCTCAGAAAGCGTATTAGACTTATTACTTGGTTGAGTAGCGTTATTACTCATTAAGTTCATGTCCATGTTCGCTGTATTGGAAGCACCTGGGTTAGAAGTAGAAATAGCGAAACCACCACCGAATTGTTGCGGTACTTGTTGCTGCGGATAACCTTGCATCATTTGCATTGGTTGCATTTGGCCATACATGTTCATCTGAGGTTGTTGGAAACCTTGCATTTGCATGTTATTACCAAATGGCATTTGCTGCATTTGCATTTGTGGTACTTGTTGATTACCTATCATTTGTTGCTGCTGATAGAAAGACAACAAGAATCGTTGGTCACCATCGCGATAATTTACATACATACCTGCGGCTTGTTGCATTGCTTGATGCGTGTTAATATCAGGAGCGGGTGTGATATTGTGCGTACCGTAATTAATAGCAAAGAATGCTACGTATTCATTGTATACTTCGTAAGCCAAGTTAACCAATGAATTATAATCCTCTGGATTAAACTTACCTTGAAGATACAAAGACTCTACACGATTACACAAAGTGTTAAATACATCTTGATAGTATTTAGTATCCACTTGCATTTTTTGTACCAGTAACTGACGTGCTGGAGTATCTGCAGCCATTACTTGTTGATCCAAGCATTGTTTAATAACATTTTGCTTGTGTTGTGTATATTGATTATACATAGTTAGTTTCCTTTAAAGTTAGTCTTGTCCTAATTTATCGCGCAAAGAAGACATGATTGGTTCTAGCTCTTCATTAGGAATGATGGTTAAATCATCAGACAGTTTAACAAACAAGTTAATACGATTACGACCTGCTGGGTCTGCTTTAGCCATGTCCAAAGCAGCACCTACTTCAATCAAAGATGCATTCAGTTTATTCTCTGGAGAACTTACATCGAAAGATGTCTTAGATGTACGTAGTTTATCTGATTTCTCTTGTGGAACAACAATACGTCCTAATTTCAACAAAGGCAAATCTGTTGGATCTTCTACCGGAATAATCTCAGCATGTTCTTTAATACGCATGATTTCTTCTGGTCGAATATTACCTAAGATCTTACGAATGTCGTCATCTTTAATCACTTTGTTCGGATCTCGTTCTTGCTCAATACGAAGACCATTTAATTCAAAATAGCATCGGTTAATTGCTTTAACAATATTGAACAAGAGAAATTGCAATACCTGTAATTGTTTTCCGTAGAATGAATTAGATGTCGCAATCTTATTCACTTCAGAAACCATTACATTAAAGTTTTGCACGATAAAGACAAACAGTTTATAGACAGAATCGATTTGACCAAAACCAATTCGTTTAAAATCGTCATGCACCATCTCGTCAACATACTCATCCAAAGAGATCATGTGTTTATCCATTGCATTCTTGATGACAGCATAATGTTCATCTGAAGAACGGATAGACTCACCCAACATTAATCTCCATGAATCGATATTGTTAACCGTATCTGGATTCATTCGTTTAGGACTTGGGAAATGTTCCAAAACATAAATCAAAGTACCTAATACAGATGGTGCGGTAGAAATAGTTTCGTATTGTTGACGAGGTACCAAGAATAAATATTGCATTGGTGTGTATAATCCATAAGCGTAAGATCGTGCTGGTTTCTTACCAGTAGATTCTACTACAACCCAATCTTCTTTAGGATATTTGTCTGGATTTTGTTTAAACTCATCAACACCCACCATTAAGACATTACTAAGACCAAACAATTCCAATGTTTTAGTCATGCCGTATTTACAGCAAAGATAATGAACTAAGGTAGGTTTCATTTTGATCATTCGACCACCTGAGTTACTGTCTGATTCTTTATGGTGAATTTTAGAAAAGTAAATCGGAACGTATTCCCTTACCCCATCTACGACAATTTGGGAAACAAAACGCTCAAACCACAATTTTGTTTTAATTAATTTCACAAAAATGCTATTTGGTTTAATCGTCATGATCCCGTCAGCAACTACAGGGGACACCACATACTTCACACCATTCATGTGCATGAAACCATGGCGACTGATAAATGGCAAGTAAATGTATTTTTGCATAGGGGTTCCATTGAATTCAAAATGGAACACATACATTCTAATGTCGTTACGATTAATGTCGTAACGACGAATATTGTTTAATGCTCGTGTTTGATATCGATATCCTTCTAGTGGTGTTGCTTTACGAAGACCAATATATACTAACCCTTTAGGGAATGAAGCTGAATTAATACGTAATACCCGATCAATGAATGCTGGGATTTTATTAGATTCACTATAAGACAAACCATCACCGATCCTTGGATCGATGACAGGCGTATTATCTTTAATGAATTTATTTAACAAGGGATTCATGCAAATGTTCCTTTATTAAGTTTGGTTGGAGGGGTCAATATAATAGTATATTACTAATATTTATTTACTTCTAACCAAACATGCCTCTTACTTGATTGATGGTCTGAGGATTAATAGAAGATAACATTTGTAAAGCGGTTCCTAATTTAGAAACAGATGGACTAGCTGTTGCCGTACCAAATAGTTTGAATACTGTACCCAGTATAGACGATACTCCAGATATCATCGATAACCAGTTATTACTGATATGTCGTTCATTCTCTAATTGCTTATGCCCCAACTTACTTTCTAGCTCGGCAATTTTCATCCTTAGTGTTAATTCCGAATTATAGACATCATTTTGTCTTAAGTTGCGTTTATGCTCAAGATCCTGAATGCGATCATTCTGGTCTAGTATTCTTTCTCTTAATTTGTACTGACGATCACTAATCCTCTCATCTAATTTATATTCTCTTTCTTCATTACGATCTAATGCGTCCATTAACCGTTCGTTTAGTTGATGGTTTTTATTATCCATCTTCTCACGATGATCCATTTCACGCATTACACGTTTATGTACTGCATCTTCTACAAACTCTTTAAATTTCAAAGTAAGTTCTACATTCTTAGCTTTGGCTAATTCCTCTTTATGCTTATTCTCGAGAATGGCAATTTCTTTCTTTAAGTCCATCATCTCCATTTCATGTTTGGTTTTTAACTTAGTTAATTCTACATCAGAATTGTAATTACGTGCTTCATCGTAAGTTCTGAAAATAGATAATTCAGAAAGCTTATTCCGGTCATCTAATTCAATAAACTCATTGACGACATGTTGGTTACCATTTTCGTCATCTGCTGTTCCGATATAATGTAATCCTTCTTTTTCACCTGGTAATGGTTCTCTAGATAAAAACTTCTGGATATATTTACCAAATTTACGATACATGACAATAGGATTAGCAGATACCAAACGAATACTTTCTAACTGTTCGTTTTTATCTAATGTATCTTTCACCATCTTGAATATTTCAGATGGAATACTTTGGCTATTAATCGTAATCGCTGGATGATATATTCTTTTATGGGAAATATCATCAAATGTCAACGAAATGTCCAAAGCATTATCGTATAGTACTTGTTTATTACGAATATCTTCTTCTGAAATAAAGAATACCATATCGTCACAAACTTCACCATCCAATAAGCTTTCGTAATTACGTGCAGGTTTTCGATTAGAGAAGTAAGGTGCCCAGCGATTACGAATACGTTGATAGAATTCCAACATGATAGGATTACTATCGAGAATGGTTTTCTTTTCTGATTCGCTCATTTCATCGAATACTTTAAAATATTCGAAGATATGTCTGGCATTCCATCCATTCGTATTAAACCGAAGAACAATATAAACACCTTTACCATTTACTGGTGTAACTTTATATCGCTCTGCAACATGTTCTGGAGTAGGATACAATGGAACAACAATACCTGTTCGTTCTGCAACGAGCACAACATCCGAAGTGCAGTTTAAATACTCTTTAGTAAACTTGTATCTACCTAGTAAGCCGTTTCTTTTATCACGAACATGACTAGAAGAAATAGACAAATCAAAACCAATAGCGTCATCATAACCGCAATGAATTCTTTTGGCATAGTTGCCTTTAGAAATATTATTTAAAGACATGTTCACTTTATACTTCCTCTTATTTAAAATGAAAATAAAACTTATAGCTATAAGCTTTTAAAAGCTAAAAGCAAGGGATCCATTTTAATAATATAGGTCTGTATAATGTTTAAATAAAAAGACATAAATAAAATATTCCTCCTACCCTTTTACAGGTAGGAGGAATAGATTATCTATTTAAAGATTAAGATTCATAGCTGTCGATACCGGCACGGATTACAGAACCCAGTTGGCTAACTTCACCTACCATGTAAGAACAGAAAGAAGCACCTGGTTCACGCAGGATGTTCAGAGCACCACGGATCCATTTCAGAGCAGATACCAAAGCTTTTTGAACCACGCTACCAGAGAACTTAGCTTTAACAGTCAGAGCAGTTTTGATAACCATCAGTTGGCGTTGTACTTTTTTGTAGAACGCAGCTGTAGAATCCAAGTGTTTCTTCAGTTTAGAACATTCTTCGCACAGTTGAATCAGACCTTCTGAAGCTGAAACCAGTTCAGCCATTTTAGGTACTTTGATTTCCATGCGTTTATCAGTAATAAGATCCAATTTAGCCAGACGGAATTCCAAACGAGGAATACCACCGATAGCTTCTTTAGCAGTATTACTAGCAGCTTGAACAAAACCTTTCAGTTTGTTATCGGCCATCAGAGCAGAAGCAATGTTACCCAAACTAAAGTACTGAATACTTGCGCCAGATTTAGCAAACTCTTGTAGAGAAGGATAAATCAAAAGAACAATACGGTTACCTGGCAATGGTTTAGAACCTTTAACTGCTTCGCTAGGCTGCAAAGTAACACCATAGCGACTAATTGCTTCTTTGCTCAAATCTTGATCTACGAACGGAGCACAAGACAAAGCAAATTGAGTTACTGCATCAACACCTTTTTTAACGAAGTCCAAAGAACCAGAAGCAGCAGCTTGAGCGAATGCTTTGATATCCAAGTTTTTCAGGCTATCCAAACCAGAAGAAACAGCGTTTTTCGCTTTGTCAGCAACGCTGCTAGCGGCATCTTTAACAGCACCTGCAGCATCTTTAGCAGATTGTACAACGCCTTCGTTCTTAACATGGTTAGCACCATTGTAAAGAGCCGCAGCAGAAGCCAACAAACCACCTTCAGCATTTTTACGAACGCCATCGATCAAAGATTCAACATCGTTTTGGATCTTCATTGGCAGCCAATTAGTGGTCAATTCGGTAGCTACTTCACGCAAGTTACCGATAGCTGGGAGCAGACCAGCGTCAACCTCATTACCATAAACTGCTTTAACTGCAGGAGTGGTGATCATTTCGTGGCCTTCTTTCAGTTTAGTGAAAGAAGATTTACTATGGGCATAGTCACGCAGTTTTTCAGCAGTTTGTTTCATCTTGTCGAAAGAGCTGAACAGTTTATTCCAGATGTTCACACCTTGTTGAATAACCCAGTTAACACCTTCGATGATAGATTGAATGATTTTGGTCAGCATGTTTTTAGCAGCTTGCAAAATAGATTCTTGAGTCAAGCTGATTGCACCAACAGTAGAGAAAGACTCACGAGAGTAATCCAAGTTAGGAATATCACGTTTGTCCCAACCCAGAGTTTTACCGATGTAGTTAACGTGTTCGCGTACCAATTCAGCATGAGCCATGTTTACGCCATTACCGTAACCGATAGTGTATTGCAGGTTGTGAATCAGAGCTTCAGTAGCTACAGCAGCTTCTTCAGCATCGTCGATTTGTTCTTCGATTGCTTCTACTTTAGCGTTGTCATCATCAACAGATTCAGATTCGCCTTGAACTTCCAACAGTTCAGTTTCCAGTTCGTTAGAATCTACAACTTCTTCACCTTCTGGAGTTTCAGTTACAGTTACTTCAGTTTCGGTAGTTTCAGCTGGAGTTTCAACAGTAGTTTCTTCGGTAGTAGTGCCTACTTCTGCTTCAGGAGCAGTTTCAGTAATAGTTTCAGCGTTTTCTTCATCGGCGCTCAAGTTGCTAACAAATACGCCAGCACGTGCCAAATCGTACAAAGACATAGACATTTTTGTAATCCTATATTAAAAAAAAATTGTTTAATGAAAAGCTTTTGATTAAAAAATCTTAAAATAACAAAAATGTATATTTTAAGAGCATTTTACCATATAATAGAGAGAAATTTCTTTCTCTCTATTATATTTTATTTAGATAAAAATGAAACACCAAGGCTGAATTCTTCAACAGCACGATTGTAAAGCGCTTCCAAAATGCCTACGAAACGCTCATTAAATTCTTTCTGTTCAGTTACTTCAGCATGGTTGTGACGAGTATCGATAAACAAGATACGTGACAAGAAAGAAGATTTGTCTGGATTCTTATCCAAGATTTCTTTAATTTGTTTACAGAAACCCATCCACAAATCTTTATCAGTCATTGGAATATCAATATTAACACCTTGACCTTGACCTACAGTGTTTTTAATTTGGTTAGTAAAGCCATTTTTCCAAGAACGGAAGTCCAATGGGAACAGCTCAAGCTGGCGACCAGTACGCAAGTTATTGATGTTACGACGCAGTGTTTCTACAAGCGTTTTCTCATCACCTACTTTAATAGATTTAAAGAAACTCACGTCTTTAGCTTCAAACGGCAAATATACCGATTGTTTCATGGTAAGGTTATTCCAAAGCTGGCTAATGGTGCCACCACCTGCTTTGTTAGCTACAGCTACTTTAGCAAGGTTCATGTTTACTTCTTGAGATACTTCCAAAGATTCACGAGAAATACTTGCTACACGAGCTTTAATACGATTAATGCGGTTATCTTGAATCATTTGTACGTTTTTCAACAAACCAGAGATTTGAGATTCTACAGAACAAATCAATTCTTGAACCATATGGGTACGGTCAGCAAGTGTTTGATGAGATTCAATGGACATTACCAGTGGAGCAGGTTCTTTCAAACCATTATCGGCATATGCTTTAGAAATATCAGCATAGGCACGTACCAAAGATTCATGGTCTATTTTTACTTTGTGTTTAACAAACATGCTCAACGTACGGTTTACAGCTTCCAGAGAAGCAATAGTTTTCAGAGCATCACCAATCAGAGCATCTTCAGCACCTTCTACATCAGTACTGGATTCATCTGATTTTTCTTCAGGACCATTTTGTACCTTGCCATCACCTGCTACATTTTCAGGTTCTTTAGGTTCCAGATTTTCTGGCTCGCTATATGGCGATTCGTCAATAGTGTGTTCTTCACGAGATAAGTCTAGCAAACTAGCCATTACCTTATTCCTTTCTTAATTAAGTTTCTCTACCAACTTTCTATTAATCTCTTCGAGACGTTCGATCATTAAGTTATAAGCTTCTTGACCGAAAGTATTACGGAAAGATTCTCTTGACAAATGAAGAGGCAATGGAGCTTCCATATTACCTCTATTAAATGCCATCGTTACTCGTTGGTTAAATAAATTTAAAGATTCATGATCTAAGACTACTTCCTCTTCCTGCATGAGTTTAAGATTATCTTTAAAATTCTCTAAAGATTCCACTACATCCAAAAGAGTTTTAACAGCCTCTGCATTATCACGATTTTCAGAAATATCAGTGTTAATTTTTTCAGGTTGTTCTTCTGTAATATTCTCTACAGAAGGATGTTTTTCTACTTCTTCTACAAAATCTTCAGAATCAGTAGCTAAATCCAACAAACTCATTTCTTACCTACTTTCTTAATAAAGAGTCTTGTACCTAACAAGACTACTTTTTCTTTATTATCCATAATTAAATCTCTCTACGAATAACCAAAGAACCATACATGGCATTAAGGTAGGTAATCAACAAACCAACACCACCTTTTGTCATACACTGACGAATAAAGTTAATCGTGTTGTCTTCACTAGGTTGTCCAAAAACGTATTTAGAGAAACCTTCACTTGTACCTTTAGGATCAGGATTATAATCTACATGTTTAGTCAGTGAACCATCGTTTTGACGATTATTAAATTTTTCAGTCAAATAGTCTTTAATCAATTCTAAGTGATAAGACAATGGGAACAAAGGTCGTTCATCAGAAGTTGATCGAATACCAACATCTCGTAAAATATCACGAATCATTTCCCAAGCATGTCGATTAGAATAACCGGATTTATAAGCAGTCTCGAATAAAGAATAATAATCTTTAGAGAGAAGATTCAATGCTAAATTAATAACAGAATCAGTATTCTTGAATGCTGCTTCAGAAGAACCTTCAAACCATTCAGGATGATCTACATACATTGCGTATACGTAATCTACATCTTCAGAACCAGTGGCCAAACCAACGGTATGGGTCGGTGTGTTAGACACAGTATTGATTGTACGAATACCCATGTTATTGACTTGCCAGACATCATTTAAACCTAAACGTTTAAATGGCGTATGGTAAGTATTGGTCGCGATGAAAGCAGGCGTTACCTTACAGATTGAAAACTTAGATGCTAATGCAATATTGTCTTCTTTTCTGTAAGGAATATCAAGAATTGCTTCTGGGTAAGAATTCATCATCTTAACATTCCTTTATCTGTTAGTAACTGGTGCCTAATGCACGTTTTTCGTATTTATCGATTTCGTATTCTAACTTAGCCATACGCTCATGTGCTTTTTCTCGTTGTTTCTCGAGATAAGCATCGCCAGCACCACTGCTGATTACTGAATTCATGTAATCGATATCAATCTTAATCGATTCCAATTCTTCTTTAGACAGTTTATAGCGATAGTTTTGGTAATCTACCCAAGCCATTTGTATGTAGTACAAAATATTACCGGTAGTGGTGAAACGTTGCAGGGCACCTGTTGGATCCAAACGGTTTTGATTGAACATTTTCTTCTCAGAACCATCTTCGCTAATCGCTACTTCTGGAATATTACGAACCATACGTTCTAAGTTTTTCAGGTCTACTTTACCCAAAGAATCAATAGAACGATAGAAGTTGATCATGTTCTTTTTAATGTATTCGTCTTGAGGTTTAGAAATAGAACGATTGGCTGGAATGCCACCTACTTCTTCCAAATGGTAAGCCATGAAGTAGCGAATGTATTTTGGTACGAAAACGACCAAGAAGTCAATCGTTTCGCCCAAAGCCATGATTTGTGCCAAAGGATAGGTAATCGAGTTACGGTCAGTCTTCTCTGGGAAGTACTTAGAAACCATAGCAATCAATTCATTAATGATCTTTTCGGCATGAAGTGTAACATTACCTAAAGCTTCAAACAATCCTTGGCGTTCAGTACCGTTACCGTAATGACGACGAATATTGTGCAAGGTCATTTGGTAATTTTTACTGGGTGTAAAGTCAATGTTGCGAGTCTCTTCAATCGCGATAGAAACAGCAGGGATAGTTGAGTCACGCAAACGAGAACGAGTATCTTCCAAAATATCGGAAATATCGTTAGATTTAAAAAAGTTAGTAATACCATCAAAAATGGCAGAGAAGCTAAATGCTTCTCGAGCTAATTGTACATCTTGATTCATGATAACCTCATTGATGGTTTAAATAATAGGGGCGGAACCCTGAGACATCAATTTAAACACGTCCATGTCGAAATTAGGAGATTCTGATTTTTTCTTCAGGTACTGCATGGTGATTTCTGAAACATCATCCAAACCATGGTTGTACAAGAATACACGTTGATAATCAGGATTATAAACAATCAAAGTCATACAGCCAGATTCAGCCATAAACTTATCACGAGCACGTTTATTAGACAAACGTGCGCCAATAGTCGCTTCTACACGAGCAGCTGTCATGTCAGAAATAATCCAAGTATTCGCAACTGTACCTACAGAGAACTCACCAGTTAACAAAGAAGAAATTTGGTTGTTTTTATTCTTCTTATAAGTTTGTTCGTAATAGCCAGTAGTGTCTTCAACTAAATGACGACGATGGGCTTCTACCAAATCACGACAAGAGATCCAGTCCCATGCTGATTGAATTTGGTCACGATCCCAGAAAGCAATCCAGCGTTCACGGAAAGAAGTAGGCTTCTTAGAAATACCTGCAATAGCCGCAATAGAAGAAGAGCGAAGACCAACCAAAGTAGGTTTCAAGAGCATGGTAATGTCTGCTTTAACATTGTCACGAGACAAAGATACATTCAAGAGACGACCTACTGCTAAGTTTTGCATTTCGTTAATGTCTTTAGCATTAGACTGAGCATTATTGCCTACCAGTTCAGATTCTGGTGTTTCTTCTTCAGGTTGATTAATACCCAAAGCTTTGTCTACTTTATCGTCAATATACTGGCGTGTTTTGTCCAATACATATTTACCTGCAGCTGAAGCAGCTGCGGCACCGGCTACGGCAGCAATAGAAGCTTCAGCAGATACTTCAAGATTAACGGTGTTATAAGCGTGGGCTACTGCTTCAGTACCATACTCCAATGCAAGCGCATCAAAGTGTTCCATAGAGGCAATAACATCACCCAAAGACTCACGAGAAAGTGCGTAAACACCTTGGAATTTTTTAGGCAAATCAGGAATAGATGATTCAATACTGAGTTTAGGAGAACTTAAAGTATTTTTCTTAATTTCTTTAGCCAAATGTGGTAAGTATGACTGATGGGAAACAACTAAACCATCAACAGCCGCACCAATACCACCACCAATTACATTAGATGCGTTATTGTAAGCAGAACGGTTAGGTGAGTATTTGCCTACCATACGACCTACAGACACGCCATTAATCGTATTATCAATAGACAGAGCAAGAATATAATAAGCCGCGTAGTTAGACATAGCGGTTTGAACCAAAGTCTGCATGTTTTGGTCATTCAGAATTTCACGTTCAATGGCGATGGTCGGTCGAAGCTGTAACTCTTGTGAGTATTGGCTAAGAGACTTAGCAGTCGCATTATTCACGTCTGCCATAAGCAATCGTGCTGCATTGCTTTTTAAGGTGTCGCCAATGTGTCGTACGGCTGTTAATCCAGAATCGACTACATTAATCATTTTTGTTTTCCTTTTTAATTTAAACAATAAAAACTAGTTTTTAAAGAAAGTCTAATCATGACCATCGATATTACACAGATCGGAGATGCTAAATTTAGCATCAACGATATCCTAAGTGATAACTACACGGGAACCATCAAAGAAATGATCGACAGTCTTGTTAAAGTAAAACATGGATTCACAGTGAGTGAATCCATGACTGATAGCTTTAGAGGACCAAACATCGTTACTAACGTTCCGATGATTAAACCTAATACAAACTTACCAGGTTATGTTTTCACAGTAAGACCAGACTTAAACATGTCTAAGAATAATCTTAGAATCGATCGTAAAATGGCTCCTCTTTTAACAGATAAAGAAAATTCCATTATGCGAGCAATTCGCTGTATTCTTGGTCCTCAGTGCATGATGCCAATGCCAGGGTTTCCTAATCGATCAGAACTCATGCCATATATTACTTGCCCTCTGATCGATAAACGTTATCCATTTATTGCTATTTCTGATAATAATGTCAGAACATTAACTGGTTGGCCTTCTGGTCAACTGGGTGTTCGTCGATCAGCAGCAGGTATTCTTAAAGAAGTCCACATCATGGCTGATGGTCCAGCTACTTATAAAGGAGACTTTTCCCTTAACATGAGTTTAAACTCAATGAAAGGTAATCCATTAATGTATTTATACTATTACTGGATTCTTTATATTGGGATGGTCTATACTCAAAGTTATGGACTGATGCCTTGGCCCGAGTATTTGTCAAACGGACGTATGGATTATACCACACGTATCTATCGACTCATAATGGATGAAACGAAGACTTACGTTACTGAAGCAGCCATGACAGGTTATGCCATTCCTACCAGTATCGATATTGGTCCGTATTTCGATTACCAATCTGATAACTATCGCCCATTCGTTGATAAAACAATAGAAGTAGAGTTTGCTTGTTCTGGTGTGGAATACTTAGATGAAATCATTATTAAACAATTTAACCGAACAGTAGAAATGTTCCAACCATTCATGTCTGACAAATACCGCAGTAAACAATTAATCAAGGTAGATAAGCGTTATCAGAAAATCATGAATAATAAAGTATACCCATGGATTAATCCAGTTAGTCGTGAACTAGAATGGTGGTGTACTCCTCAGAATTGGAAAAATTCTGCCTCTTTAATACAATTAGCTGACCTTAATAATCCTTACTTCTAGGAGTTAATGAAAAATGGCTGAAGATAATACTTCTTTAATCGTTAAAAATATAGAAAAGTATGGCGGTAGTCCAGCCATGCTGATGCGTGACTCGTTAGCCACGTTAAAAGCAGTACTGAATAATAACCATGGTATTGTGTCTGCAGAAAACCCTGTGGCATTACTCATGGAGATGTCCGCAGTGCAAACTGCTGGTGCAATTGGTAAAAGCTGGTTGCTTAATCGTCGTCAATATCCTGTTGCCGCAAAAACACATGAAGATCTATGGTATCATTTAAGCGATCTTGATTGGGTCGGTGCCTTTGCATTACCGAGTGATGCTACATTTGTTTTGGCTTTCGATTACGATGAACTAGAACAAATCATGCTACCAATGCCTAATGACGATGATGGTCGTTTATTACGTATTCCAAAAGGTATTCGTATTACAGTTGGTAATGTTGACTTTATGTTGGATTATCCAATTAATATTCGTCAATTACGTCATGGTGGTTTCCGTGTAACTTACGATACAGCTGAGAAGTCTCCAATCCAGCAATTAGAAAGTAACATCATTGAACACTCTGTAGCGAATATTGATGGTGTGAAACATTTCTTGATTCGTATTCGTTTAATCCAAGTAACCGAAACAGTAGTAGAAGATTCTATTACAAGCAATGCAACCATTACGGTAAATAAAAACTTTAATGACCAGTATTATTACGCTCGTGTCTTTACAGGTAATGATGAAACTGGCTGGAAAGAATTGACCACCACTCATGCTCCAGACATCTACGATGTTAATAAATTAACGGCAGTATTGAAAGTTATTGAAAATACCAACGACAGTACTTTAACAGTAACGGTTCCTAAGATCTATAACGTTTCTACTACCAGTAATAATGGTTTAATCAGTAATCGTTTGGGTAGTCGTATTCGTGTACAAATCTATTCTACTTTGGGAGAAATCTCCATGAAGTTAGATGAGTATACACCTAATCAATTTAGTTACGATTTCTTTCCACAAGGTGAGCGTAAACGAGATTACTCGACCATTGGTAATTATAGTGCAGCACTTAAGTCATTGCGTAATATGTCTATCTGGTCTGACACGTTTATTTCTCAAGGTAGAGACGCATTGACATTTGAAGAGTTACGTGAACGAGTCATTAACAATACGGTAGGTCCTAATGAGATTCCAGTCTCTAATAATGCCATTGAAGATAAGATCCAAGACTATCGTTTCAATATCACTAAAGCCGTAGATTACGTTACGTCACGTGCTTATTGGGCAGTTCGAGACATGCCTAATCCTGAGTCTTCTAAACTGATTACTCCGGCCGCATCTTCAGTAGAAGTTTTGACTACTTCTATTTCAGCTCTGATTGGTTCAGGTACAGTCATTGATAATGATGCTCGTGTAACGATTACTCCGGAATCGGTTTATTCCATGAAAAATGGTAAACTATCTATGCTGACTAAATCAGACATTGATCGTATTAAAGAGATGAATTCTGAGAATAAGGCTAAGGCAGTTAATACGAATGAAATGTTCTTCTCACCATTTCATTATGTTGTTGATACCAATCACGATACCATTCGTCTTCGTCCTTATTATTTAGATAAGCCTTCTGCAAAAACGAAATCTTTCATTACTGCTAATGATAAAATTGATATTGCATTAGGTATTGATCAATACACAATCGAAAGAATCGATAAAGGTTATCGATTGATCGTTACCATGCAAAGTAATGATGTTTATAAGAAGATGCGAAATGACGATTACTGGGCACAGTTATTGATCCATCCTTATAAAGACAAAGGTTATGTTTATCTAGCAGGTAAGTTCATTGGACGTACTCCTGAAAACGAACCCATGTTCCAGTTTGATCTAGATACTCGATTCGACTTGGATGATAACCATAACTTAATTGTTAAGAACATGTCTTTACAAGGTTTTGGTGAATTAGATGTTCCGATTCCTCTTGAAGCTAAATGGGAAGTCATGTTTGGTTTCTATGGTCAAATGCCAAATTGGTCTAGAATTAAATTAGATAACTTGATTGGTTTACATTTGGTCAATCCAGATGCTAAAGCCTGCTTGTTAGAATCTATTGATGTTCGTCTTGGTTATTATTTAGAATACCTCTGGACTCGTGCTCGTACCCACGCTACAGAAACATTCTACAAACGTTACGATAAGAATATTCCTTTAACTTATCCTGAAGATGTTTACGATAAAGACCAAGCTACTGGATCCATTGTTAACATTGTTAATGGTAAAGTAACTTATAACTTGCGACATCGTAAAGGCGATCCTGTTTTAGACGAAAATGATCAACCAGTATACTTACACAGAGAGGGTGATGTAATGTTGGATGAAAACCAACGTCCAATCATTAAAGAACCTCGTAAAGTGATTCGTCGTCTAGAATTAATGTTGGTGGATGCTGTTTATCTTTTCGCTACTGATGAGATCGCTAAGTCTTATCGAGAAGAGATTGTGGAAACATTCTTAGACTGGATTGTAGATGACTTAAAACCTATTAATGATAAAACTCTTGAACAAACTCGTATTCTATACTATCCATCTTCCACAATGGGTGAATTTAGAGTAATGTATAACGAGGGCATTGAAACATTTATCAATGCTGCTCAATCATTACAAATTTGGTTTACAGTAAGTAAACAAGTATACATTGATTACGATATTCAAGAGAAAATCAAAACAGCTTCTATCCGTGTAATCTACGAAGAATTGAAAAAGAACACTGTGTCTATTTCTTCTATCGTAGCCGCATTGGTAAAAGAACACGGTAAAGACGTAATGGGTATTAAAGTACGTAATCTTGGTAACAATGACGATATTGTTTCATTTACAGTATTGGATGAAGGTAAACGTGCAACACTTCGTAAGAAGTTAATTGTACAAAGTGATGATACTTTAGCAGTAGCTGAAGACATTACTTTTAACTTCATCTTGCATGAATCCGAACAAAATCTTTAATACATAATAGATTATTCTCCTCTACCTTTAACGGGTAGAGGAGAATAGTCGTTATGTTCTATTATTTAATAGTCATGACTGGATTTGCAAAAATCTCTAAAGCTTTGTCAGAAGCTTCTTTGATTCGTTGAGCTGAATCGTATACTGAATCAGGAAACTCTTCGTTGTTTTTAATCCAAGAATCTACAACATCAGACAGAGTACTGAAAACAATTTGGTAACCAGCCATTACTCCCAAGAAGTAATTACGCTTACCTACATAAACGGTAACGTCTTTAACTAAGTTTGCAGACAAAGTAAATACTAACTTACGGATGTCATCGTACAAGTTACTGATGATTTGTTCTTCTTTTGCTGAGAAGATATCTTTACGAGATTTGATATATTCATCCAGAACAGGAAGCAAATCATGACAATAGAAGTTAATGTAATTTTGAATCTTCTTAAATTGAGCATTCATGAAATGTGTATTATTTTTAATACATTCAGAAATCGCTTCGGTACTAGAATCTAATACATCTAAAAGAGGTTCATACTCAAACACCTCTGGTTTCAGATAAACAGAAGAGATATCAAATTTATCAACATCACTGTTTACACTAATATAGTTTTCAAAAGAAGCTTTACCAGAGTATTGAGTATCTTCAGGAATTGGACTACCGTTAATAATAGCATTAGCAGTATCTGTAATCCATTGATTGATCTCATCTAGCTGATGACATACTCGGTTATGTGCTTTTTGCTCGTGAGTTTCAGTAATATTGTAAACCTTACGATCAGTAATATAATCTTTTAAAACATAAGCGATATTCGAATATCTTCCGAGTTCTTCTTCCATAGAGAACAAAAGTTTTTGTTGATCTGGACTCATGTAACTCTTAAACCAGTTCATCAATTCTTTTTCATTGGTAAAGATTTCACGAGTAGCAGTCATTTGATCAAGTTGTTCGGTAATCATCTGGTAGATGTTCTCATCTTTACCTTCTACAACTTCTTGATCTTTTTTAGCCGCTTCTATCTTACTTGTAATGTCACGAACAAAATTAACAATAGCATCTCGTACTGCTTTGATTGCTTGGTCTCGTCTAAAACCACCATCTGCTACTTGAGAGATGATGTTATCGATATAAGCCAAACGTTCTGCTTCTGATTTATCACCACCAAAAAACAAATTCTTAGCCGCAGTGATTCGAAGATCACCCGCTACGCCAGCCATGATTACTTCATTGGCACTGATTGTATTTCGCAATGCTACTTCTGTTTCTTCTGCTTGATTTTCAGAAGGTACAGTCGTGTAGTTATTTGCGGATTCTAAAGAAATGCTCGGTGCTAATTCTTTTAAATCATGATGCGTACCTACAGATACTTTTCCTGTTTGTTGGATATGTTTGTAGATTTGTTTCAGAGACTCTTGAGTAGCTTCTAGAGTTTCAATCTTTTCTTCTACTGCATCGGTTTCTTTCAATACTTTATAATCTTTATTGATGGCTTCTTCAGGAATGTTTAAGATTTCTTCAATCTCAATTTTAGGAGTAGCACGATCATCTACTGTATTTACTGTGTTTTCTACAGTATCGGCCGCACTTGGATTAGTTTCGATAGGTTCATCATCCCATCCGTATTTAGACATGTCATTGTCCTTTCTTGAATAAAAATGAAATATAGCTATATTGGATTTCACTCATAGTCTTATGAAATATTTAATTAAAACATTTTTGTAAGAGAATGAGTTATGCAACTTAGTGATTTATTACATAAAGAGGATGACCCTCTTAATTATATCGACGGAGAACATTTTATTCCTAAACACATTGGTCTATCTGCTGAAGATGAACAAAAACTTGATGAGTTAAGAGTAAAATATCTTTCCGATAAAACGGGTTTAGATCCTAAAGATATTGATTTAGCAATGGTTAAAAAATACTAAAAGATTACTCCTCTATCCACTTAAGGATAGAGGAGTAGTTCTTTATTCATCTACATCTGTTTTTGATTTACTAGGATGGTGGTTATCTTTTTGTTTATCTTCACCTAAGGCTAAGTTATAAACAATACGTGCTACTTCTTTAATACCACGACCTGTTGCTTTTGCAGCATCTACCAAACCATCAGCAGCATCTCGTACTGCCTGATTTCGGTTTTCACGTTTACGCTCTTCTTCTTCAGTTTTCCTAGCAGTTTCTTCATCGTGTTCACGATTAATCTCTTCACGAGTTTTCTTGTCTACCGTCATGGTCACTGATGCATTTCGTGCTTCTTTTTCAATCGCATTTTTAACATCATTAACATAACCTAAACCCCACTCGCTTGATACTTCTGTATCATCAAGAGAATTTAAATTGAGTAGTGACATGTCTTATTCCTCTACTGGAACAGAATAAACTTCGCTCAGTTTAGCACACATGTTCAGAATAGATTCATGATGCAGGTTAAATACTTCTGTTTCTTCAGCAGTAAAGTATTTAGAAAAATCAACAACTGCCTCAGTAAGGCTATTTGCACCACTCTTGATAGAGAATGGATTAATACGGGTTTCGTACAAGCCTAAGAAAGTGTGTTGGAACACATTTACGGCTAAACGCACATCAAATACAACAGAACTATTGATTTCAGAAATATCTGGAACATACAGATCTTTTACTTTTTGCTCGTATACTTCTTGAGCATTAGTGGATTCTGCTTTTACATAGTTCGCTGCAGTAACACCATAGAAAAGACCAAGTGCAAAAGCCAAACCTTTAGAACGACCTTCACCAGGAAAGATCTCTTGAGCGAATTGACGAACATTTTGTTGAATAGACATTATTTAATTCCTTTTTAAAGTTGTTTTAAATCATAAGCACTAACGAATAAATCATTATTACCTAATTTTTCTAATTCCCTATAGTATTCTGTTTGAGTACCAATACGTCGACGAGATGGGATAATATAATCTAATACAGAAGCGATGACTGACTTGTATTCGTTATAGTCTTTAAGAATGTTATCAATCTGCTTAATATCTGCTCGAATACGAGCACCAATCGCAGTATCGATTTTCTTGTCCTTTAACATGGATACCAAGTCTTCACGAATACGACGATATCGATTTAATTCAGTATCGTAAGTACCATCAGAATTATTAGTATAACCAAGACCTGCTAAAGTTAACATATAGTTAATTGCACTTACAATTACTGCAGAAATAACACCAAAACCTACAGCTACATTAAGAGCGATACCAAAAGCAAGAGGAATAGTAAGCATTAACTCATTAAAGATGAATTGATTTAAAGACATCTTGGCACGAGTACCATGAGCACTGTAAATCTTATCAAGCATAGAGACTACATAAGCTCCCGCACCTACACGAGCTGCAAATTTATCCGCTAAGTATTCTGCATTAATTTGCTCGTATGCGTTATGTCTCATGATGGATTTAAAATCACGAGTATAATTGCCTACGATTGCTGTCACGATTACTTCTTTATTTTTACTAGAAAGTTCTTTAACGTCAACAGTAGTCAGATTAGTAGGTTCGTCATTCCATTCTTTCAACACTACTGTTAATTCCTCAGTATTTTTCGTTTTAAAAACACGATTAACCATACCAATCATTGGCATGACTGCAGAATAAGTATAAGCAGCTAAAGCGAAATAAGAGAAAGCATGGCCAATCTCGTGACATACGGCAGCTGCTAACTCTTCATTAGTTGCCTTATAGAAATCACCATAGATCATTTCTGGAGAAATATACAGAGTAGATTTCATTAAACTAAAATCACCAGATACTCTGAAATTCTTAAGATCAATAAATCCTCTAACCTCGTCACTTCTTTTACGAATTTCTTCGTTAGTATAGTATTGCTTATTCTTAGGTTTAATCAAAATACTATTACTGTTAATATCGGGAGAGATAATACCAAATTCATGGTAATTTGTTCCTATTTCAATATTAATGCCAGTATTTTTAAAAATAATATCTTTAAAGCCTTTTGCTACTTTTGGATCACTGTATAGTTTTCTTGGATGGACATTACGTCTGATCCATCTAAAGTGATCGATCAGTTCAGGAAATAGGTCAGAATCTACTCTTGTCCAGTTTCCTTCACTCAACATAAGTTCTTGGGATACCTCAGGCATCCCTAAGTTATTTAAATTCGAAATATTCATTTTAATTATTCTTCTTACAAACAATTTAAAATAATTACACCAAAGATAAAACGTATGAAAAAGTATTTTTATCTTTGTATATAAAATGGCTTAATCTCATAGAGTAAGGATTGAACAATGGCGGAATTAAAAGGAACACAGTGTCGTAATGTCGTATACTGTAAAAATCCTAAACATATCGACTTTGACTTGCATTTAGTTAAAGTCACAGATTACTACGATGATGGAACTAAAGAACCTAAAGTAAAACTAATCAAAGACTTTAATAAAACATTTTGGGTAGCAAATAGAAAAAACAGACATTATAAGCAAAAAAAAGAAAGGTTTCCTTTGGCAGATTGTGATGAAGTAAAAGCACCTCGTCGCAGAATGGCCGAAGAAGCAGCTAGAGCATTGGATATAAAATTTCTACCACCTAATCCAAACGATCTATTAAAAGATCCGTACGTATTTGGTACTGACTTAACTTCTTCTGCCGAATTGAAATTCAAATACAACCAATCTAAATATGCTAAGGATACAGAGGAATTAGCAGATGTAGCAGCATTTGACGTAGAGACCAACATCCGAGATAAGAAGAGATGGCAATGGATTGAAATGGCCACTTTATCTTTTAAAGATGTAGTGATTACAGTAGTAGATAAATATTTCATTCAAGAAAAGTTTCCACAAAAGACTAAAGAAGATATTATTAACGATCTTTATAAATACGACAATATCTATTTAGGTGAAGTTAATAAAGATCGAAATATCAAACAAGAGTTTTATGTTGCTGATTCTGAAATTGATGTATTGAAGATCTTATTTAAACGAGCACATGAATTAAAACCTGATTTCATTTCAGCATGGAACATGGACTTCGATATCTCTCGTTTAATTGAAGCTTGTAGTCGAGCTAATATTAATCCTGCTGATTTATTATCCGATCCATCTGTACCTCGTGATTTCAGGTTCTTTAGATATAATCCTGGTCGTGAGTCTGGCATGTCTCAAAAAGGTGTATGGAAAACATTTGCGAACTACGAGAAGTGGCCTCAAGTATTTTGTCCTAGTTCTTTTGTGTTTGCAGATTCCATGTGTTTCTATTATGGTTCTCGTAAACACAAAGGTAAGCTACCTAAGTATTCTTTGGATTATATTCTTTCTCGTGAGTTCCCTGATGAAATTAAACCAGGAATGTCTGAAAAGGAAATTGAGAAAAGAAAACGAAATAGCCGTATTCGTAAATTGAAGTTTGAAGAGTCTAATCATTTAGTAGGTACACCTGACTGGCATATCTTCATGCAAACCAAGTATCCTTACGAGTATGTTATCTATAATAAGTTCGACTGTATTGCTTTAGAATACTTAGACGAACAAACATTAGATATTTGCCATACTTTGGTTTCATCTTGCGAGTATAGTGATTACAAAGATTTTGAATCAGAACCTAAACGATTAGCAAACCACATGCATTGGTTTAATCTGGGACATGGATATGCTTATGGAACAGGTGGTCAGAACTGCGTCATTCCTTTAGATAATAAACTTATTGGTAGGGATGATTGGATTATTACTTTACGAGCTGACTTATTGGTTGAGCCTGGATTGAATAATCTAGAAGATGCTCCATTACTCCATACTAACGTGCATCAGGATAGTGGAGACATTGACGTAACCTCATCTTATCCTTATTCTAATCTTACCATGAATACATCAGTAGAAACCATGACTAAAGAACTGATCAGTATTGATGGTGTAGATGAATTGGATCGTCGACAAGCAGGTATCAATTTTAGTGCTGGATTTATTAATTCAGTTGAGAATGCTTGTAAACTATTCCATGCTAAGAATATGGTTGGTGTATTGAAAGCTTATCGTAGTCAAAAATAAATCAAAAAAAAAAGAAAGGGCAGTTTTCACTGCTCTTTCTTTAGTTTATTTTATAATTCAAGAGGTCCAGTTTTCTTGGACTCTTTTTCAGCTACAGGACCTTTGATTTCTGTGTAGAATTTTGCAGCTACAGTAGCGATAAACAACAATGCAAATTTACCTAATTTCATTTTTTATTCCTTTACAAAAAGTTAGAAAGAAATGAGATTACTCTCATTGGATCATTTTAATAGTATATACTTGAAATAATCTAGATTGAAATCAAAAAAATAAAGAGTAGTGAAAACTACTCTTTATTATTAAAGGATACCTAATATATCCTAACCCCAGAAAATTATTTTTCAGTATGGTCGCGATAAACAACCGTAAAGAAATCAATTTCAGGTCTAGTCTCAGTCTCCGGAATTGGAGTGAGATTAGTCAACTGGAAAGCTACTTCTTTTTTGATGGAAGATTTTGCAGCTTCCATTAAAAGACCCGACAAGCCGAAGCCTGCGAATGCATTTGCGTATCGATAGATTTTGAACATGGTTGAAAACTTCATTTGGATATCCTTTACAAGGTTAGTTAACTGTTACGATAGATTTCTCTATCAGGTTCGTGGTAATAGTATATATTTGAAATAAAATAGAATGATAAATTACTCTCTACTCCAATTAAGGAGTAGAGAGTAATATTCATCTATACTTCTAATACAATACCTGAATCCAATTCGATTACTGGCAATAGTTTCCCTTTAAAGATCCTATCCCTTTTATCGTAATGGTATTTACGATGTGAATCAATATCATCACAAACAAAGTAAACAAAGTCATGTAATGCACCTTCTGTAGGTAACTTACGTAAACGACCTTGTACTTGAATATTGGTTTGTTCAGAACCAATCGCTACCGTCATGAATACTGCAGCTAATTTAGGAATATCTAAACCAGTACCTGAAGACTGATGAGTAGACACACAAATCGTAGAATTAAATGCATTTGAATCTGGATCATCTTCAACAAATGAATTCACTTCTAGTTCTGGATAACATTCTTTTAAATAAGCAGCTAGTGCTCTAGCCATGTTAATAGAAGCAACCACAATCAAACATTTATATTCTGGATCTAATGGTAGTCTGGTTAAGAATCTATCGTATACCAAATTATCAATCATTCCAAAATATTGTTTTGTCAAACCTTTTCTTTTCAGAATGGATTTTTCAAAATTAATGTGATTGTATCCCCTAAAACCTTCAGATCGAATCATGTAAGGTTTATCAAACTTGAAGTGAAAAGCAGTAGGCTGTACATGAGGTGTAACGTTCTTTTGCATGTATCTATTCTTAATAGGATAAGCATATGCTGCCATCTTGTTCACAAATGGATCAGAAGCCTTAATCGTACCTGTAGCACCTACCATTTTATTCACACCTAAGTAAGTAATCAACTTACATTGGAAATGAGAATCTTGATGGACTTCATCTACAAATACAGTATCTACACCCAATACTTTACCCAATTCCATAGGCGTTGCATTGAATCCTAAATCTTTAAATTCCTCTTCAGAATAATCTTCGTAGTACTTAACGTAATACTGTAAAGTCTTATTGGAAATCAATATAACCTTATAGTGTAATTCACCAGCTAAAGCTAAATTAATAATAGACTTTAATTCTTTATTGCCAGATACTGTACAGATATCTTTAGGATCTACTTTAGTAGACTTAGCAAACTCTTTAATCCAGCCAGAAATAGAGTCTTCTGTTTGTTCACCATGATAGCCTGGTCTCATGATACAGACCATTCTCTGTTTTAACTTCTGGCAAATCATGATCGCCGATAAGCTCTTTCCGGCTCCTGTAAATAAAGCCATTAAGTAACAACCATTATGGTTTTTGGTAATAAACTCAATGAGGTCTCCTTGTTCACCTCTTGGTTTAATGTGGTCTAGTACTTCAGGATATTTATTCTCAACTAATTTAATATCCAGATATTTCTCTTCAACGATAAAATCCTTACCTTCTACTTTTCTGGCTAAGTTAAGATGAGCAATGAAATCAGGAAGCATGGTTCTCATTGCTCTAATGTTACTTCTGTCTTTACTAAAGAAAACATAAGCTGCGACAGGAGTCGTAACTTTCTGTTTTCTTCTCTTATCCCAGTAGGTATTTACCCTAATAAAGTTTCTACACCATAATCGAATTAATTCGATGTCTTGTTGATTTCTAGGATAAATAATAAACTGCAAAGGATAAGCTTCTATTCTCATGGGTTCCATTAAATATCCTTTCTGAATGAAACTTAATAATTTTCTGGATGCAAATATCGATCTTTAAGAAAGTAATAACGAGAACCTACGTATTTATACATGCCCTCTTCAAAACTATCTTTTAAAAGATCTAAAATTTTATTTTGATGTATTGGTGTAAAACCATTATTGACTTCACCATTTTTAATGTGGATGAGTTCTGGTTCTAACATCAACATGTCGTTTGAATCATCCAGAATAAAGAAGCGTGTATCTACATCATCTGGTTGATCGACTAACCATTTTAAGATTTGCCATCCACGATAATGTAATTTACCATCTTCTTCTAGTTTTTCAAACTCTTTTAAATAATCGCCACCATCTTTAGGACGATACCTTTCGTCAGTGAACGTTTCTGTGTATTTACAGTACTTGTAATAGTCCTGATAAGTTGGATGAGTGTGATTAACTGTTTTCCAATTTTCATGGATATTAATTTCATATCCCGACTGTCTAAACAAATGTTCAAATTCTGACTTAATCTTATTGATTCGCCAACTACTAGAAATCACGACTTCTACTTCAGGATGCTGTTCCTGAATCTCTTTTAATAAAAGCAAACAAGTAGGATCTACTCTCCAATTATAATTCCAATCTCTTCTTAAACAATAGCGTCTGTAAGCATCGTGCTGTAATACGCCATCAATATCTAAAAAGATAACGGTTTGTTGTTTTCTTTCCATAATTAGTTTCCTTTAAATAATAAAAAATAAAGAGACTCCTGATTAGGAGTCTCTCTACTTTGTCTGTTTATCATACCTTACGGTATTTCAAATCCATTTGATTAGGAACAAACAATTCATCCATAGGTGAATCCGTTCGATTTGTATAATAGAACGAATCTACTGAAGACAAGATTTGTGTTTGTTTCTCGTACAATAATGCTGCTGATAAAGATCGACCAATCAGCAAGTGATCCATTGTACCTACCGCATGGTTTGTATGTGGTTTTGGTAATGAGTAATCTTTCTTAGAAGGATCTGTACACATCATGGTATATGCTACAATCTGTAAAATGGAAAGGTTAATTTCCAGTTTCGTATTAATAACATCTACCAATTCCATTAAGAATGATTCTGGAGTTACTTCAGTATTACGACGTTTAATATCTTTTACTGAAGATTTAAGAATCTTCTCAATACCACGAGAATATGCAAACATGTCAAACTGTTTCGGAGTGATCTCAATGATTGAACGTTCTGGATCGTATTCAGTAATATCGATTTCAATATTGCCATCGCTATCGACAGTCCATCCTTTCTCTTTCATGTGTTTTAACATATCCGCAGATAAATAACCTTCATCACGAATAGATACAACATCAAGAACTTCATCAGTTACGTTATTTTTCTTGTCTGTAATTCTTAACAAGATACGATTAACATGACTTGTTCTTCGTGGTGATAAGATATTGGTATCTTCTACTTCTCGAATATCAGATAATCCTTCAAATACTACTTCAGGTAATACCAATTTAATGGATTTATACTTACCTAAAACATCAGGACGAATACTAATACCTAAACCATCTTGAATTGCTCTTAAATAATTCAATGCATTGTCAAACAACTGTACTGTCGAAGCAGTGGCAGATGAGATATGGTGTTTTGTAGACAATACCATTTGGGTAATAATTTGGGTAAATGCAATAACGCAATAATGACCGAGATTACGATAACGCGCAATATTACGAGATGCTTCACCAAAACAAGTAGAACATACGCCATTAGGATCTTTATGCTTACATCCTAATACAGTACGTACTTTAATACGCTTACCGATCAAATGAGTATCTTTTAAACGAACTGGACGATAAGTCCCCGTTTCTTCATCTAGGTAATTCATGCCTTCTAACAAACGCAAGTCAGACATTACTGATCCTTGTCGTTCGCCACGTACCTGAATCTCTAAATGATGTTTAGATCCACAATCACCATGATGCAATCGAGCCAATTCCATACCAATTAACTGAACACGACGAGATAGGTATTCAGTAAACTTCAATGGACCAGATTGGTTATTTAAAGCCAATGCTGCAGTACGTGATTCAATTAACACATGATAAATGTCTTTTAAACCATGAAAGAATCCCGTATCAATAGGATGTTTAAAGATGGATGAATCCATATCTGTTAAGGAACCACGAGGACCCATACATTGGTAAAGCTGTTGCGCTTTGATCGATCCGGATCTTAACAGAATAGAGATATTGTTTTGTCTAAAACGATCTTGGTCAATCACTTTCTTTTTACGAGAATAGATACCAGGAACATATCCTGGATCCACTACTGTTTCATGATTAACCGGATATTTCTTCTCAATATCCAATATCTCTTTATCAAGCATGATTTCAAGAATATCTTCAATATTCATGGTTGCGTGGTTTTGTGCACCATGAATCATGACATCATTAAAGATGGCATTGTTGATATCCATGAATGTTTGCCATAATTCATCCTGCATTTTATTAATGGCATCAGTATTATTGTTCCGATAATAAACATCCCAAATATCGGTCATGATACTACTGTTTAAGTTTAGAATCGTACTGGGTTTAAAATCAGTATCCTCTTTCATGAATGTAGAGATGTGGTGACGAGCATACAATCCTACATTAGGAAACTTCTTATTCAATTCCCAAGCATAACGAGACATTGCTAATTGCATTCCGGTTGATTCGATGACTTGTCCGTCGTCAAAGACCAGTTCAAATTTACCACGGAAATTGTTTAACACATCTACAGGTTTTGCATTTAATATTGCTCTTGCAGAATATCTTTGCATGACGTTTCACTCCGTTTTAATCTATTAATCTGCTGCAGGATCATACTCAACAATACCGATATCGTCATCATCATTTTGATCGTTATCGTCCTCATCCTCATCATCGTCATTTTCATTAGATGATTCTTTAGCATCGATACCTTCCAAGATGATTTCGGTTTTGGTTTTGCGCTGAACTTTAACTTCTTCCTCATCATCATGCTCAATCATCATGACAGGCTTACCTGTAATTGGATCTAACTTAGAAAGTGATTGCTGAGATGGGTCAAAAGGTTTATAAGCTAAACGATAACCATTACATTGGAAAATATGGTTTACGATACTTAGTGAACGATTATTACCAAGAGGATATTTATCTCGATCAATTACTGATTCGATATTCGTTGGTTTATCAGATGAATAAATATTCTCTAAGATAGATTCAATTACCGTAGGATTATTAGAACGATCATGGATTTCTGCTACAATACCTGATGGTGCACCGGAAATCAAACAACGAATTTCAGATTCTGCTGGGAATCGAGTTGCTTGACTACGTGCACCATGACTTCTGGCTTTATCTTTAGAAGTGATTGGGGCAATGATACCATTTGGCTGTGTTGCAGCTGTAGATACTGCTGCAGCTTCATCACCAATCTTTTCCAAGAAGATATAGTAGTTAGGGCCAATACGATGCTCTAGAGTAGTTTCCTCTTCTTTACCTGTATAAGGATTGAAATATTTAAGTTTACGTGGTGGCGATAAGAATCCTTCTTTAGCTAATGTATCGAACATTTCCAAATAGGGATTCGGATTATCAACTGGACGATAAAGATAAAACTTCTCTTTTAATACATGATAAAGATCAATGGTTTTGTCTTTAAAATCTAAAGAACGATACCAGTGGAATTGTTTATCAACGGTGATTTCAAGAAATCTCTGAATACGGTCAAAACATTCCTGTAGTACTTCTTTAGGAAGATGAATAACAGATTCTTTCAGATTAGGAGATTTCTCATCAAGACCTGTCTTATTAACTAACCACTGTCTCAATTCAAGCATTGCGGTTTTCAGCGTTTGTTCGTAGATCCGGCCATAGTTCATTCGGTTATTGGTTGTTTCTGGTGAGATTACTACTTGTGCTCTCAAACCAGTTACAGGATCGTATGGCATTTGTTCTGGCGGTAATGTTTTAGCAACTACACCCTTGCCGCCGTGTCAATACCTTCAATACAATTCGTTAGATTGTATTCTGTCTGAATAGACAGCTCTACCTTTCAGTAGACGTTGAGACTATATCTTCACCTTCAGCATTACCTGGTCAGTACCTACTACTATCAGTAGTCGATATCCCGCATGTCTGCGAGCGTGTCTCCTATTTCCATTTAAAGCTCTTAGGCTACCCACTTGGGCCGTACGCTATACCTAGCTAGTCGTTGAACGTTCATCCTAATAGGACGCTTCGATGCTGATTACCCAATCTTATTTATTTTCAAACATTCACGCTTATCATTACTGATTACGTTGTAGTTAAATAAGCTCTAAGGGACTCCCAGCAATTAAGGAGATCATTTGTTCCGAGTATTTCTACTTCGGTGACACACTATTACTATTGTAAAACTATGTCGGTAAGTTTGTAACCAATACCTAATTCTTTCTCGTATTCTGTTTTGACAATAACCACAATGTCATCTAGCTTACGATTGAAATTACCTACTTTTTGAATAGGTAATGACTTTCCTTTAGTATCAGGAATAGGTTCGTTACAAATAGCCATGCAATGACGAATCAGTTGATCGAATTCATCTGTAAATTCAGCTGCTCCATGATTATTGGCTTGGATGGCTTTATACTGATGCAAGATTCGTTCACACCATTCTTTATAAGCATCAGCATATTTATTCAATTGTGCTAATACTTTATCAGAAACCGCAGAAGTGGTTTTATTTTGTTTATAAACGATAATATCAATTACCCGTGCTCCTACACCATTACCATCTAAACCAATATCGGTAATTGGATTAAACTTACGAGTAGATTTCTTCGTAAATGTAATCGGAATCAATTCAGGACGATATTCTCGTTTAGCCATGATGATGCCTTCGTAAGCTTCACCAGTAGGGCGACAATATTCGCCAATATCTGGAATGACTTTATAGTTATCATCATCACCGTAGAGATTTAAAGGAAATTCTTTTTCACCCAATTCCATGGTACGGGTTACGTATACCTTGGTTTTGATCTGACTAACAATGTCTTTAGAAACCAAAATAGAATCTTCAATGGTTCCTTCTAAAGAAGAATATAATGTCAGCAATTCTTTACCAGGACAGTAATTACCATCAGGTCTTTTAGCTGGAGAATCGTAAAGAATGGTTCCTTTTGGAATAGACGCACCTACTCGAATATTCGATGCATCTGGTGTTGGTTTATAAGGGAATCCAAATTTAGTATGGTTACTACAAACACGTTCGATATTGATAATACCATATAAAGGCTTACTGGTATCTTCGTCAAATGTTTGATAGATAACGACTCGTTGTGGAGAAAACTGAATTCCATTAAATGAACTAGGTGTATAACGATCCACAATAGCTACAATATTGTGAATGTTGTGTTCCGTCTTGATAGAGTAAGTGTATTTCCCCACTTCCTGAGAAAAACCTGTCTGGATGGAATCAGGTTCTGCGCCATTTATGACGTAATGTTGTGAGAATGCCGATGCTTGCATCTGCGCTCGAGAAGCAGATACAGTATCGCCAAATGAATTAAATGCGGTCATGCCGCGTAACTCCAGTCTGTTCTGATTTAATTCATGACTCATGTTCAAAAATCCTTTAATAAGGTTGGGATAAAAAATGTGTAAATTTACTTAATTTGCTATATAGCAATATAATGATATATGTCTGAAAGGTTTTTTAAGATGTCCTTACTAAACGATACTTTCGATGACTCTGGTTATGGTCACGAAGATTTTAAAGTGGTGATTGAAGACCACCTCCCTATTCTTTCACGCAGTGATAATATTGAAAAAATCATTCCTGTAGCCCCTATTGATGCAGCACGTTGGGAATATGATTTTGAAGGATTACTGCGTTTCCTAGGTGTACAACCACAATACCATTGGGCTACCATGAGAGTCAATGGTTTGTATAGCTCTGATGAATATCGAGCAGATATGGTACAGATTAAAATTCCTAGTAAAGAAGTTATTGATCGACTTTACAACTATTACAACACGGTTATTCGTAGAAGTGCAGGATAGTTGTATTCCTATTATAATTCGGAACTAAAAATAATAATCTGAATAAGTTAAACACTAGATTACTCTCCTCTACCTTTATCGGGTAGAGGAGAGTAGTCATTATGTTTTATCGTTTAGCGATACCAAATAACTGACTTACGTTTTGCATAGGTTGGTTAAATTGGTTATATCCGCCAAACGGTTGCATTTGACCCATTGGTGACTGACCGCCGAAAGGAAGCATTTGTTGTGGCTGACCATAGAACTGATTCTGTGGTGCCATGTACATGCCGTTTGCTCGAGGATCGTATTGAGAGATCATTGGTTGCAAATGCGCTGGTACTTGTTGAACAGGTTGAAGATATCCTTGAACCATTTGCGGCTGCATCATCTGTGGTTGCATTGGTTGTTGGATAAACTGATTGCCTGGTTGCTGTACCGGTTGTTGATACTGTACTTGCTGAATAGGCTGCTGGTACATTGGTTGCGGTTGAACAGGCTGTGGCATAAATTGATTTTGCGTTGGAGCCTGTTGTACCTGTTGTACCGGTTGCTGTACCTGTGGTGCTTGTTGCACGGGCTGTTGTGGAATGGGTTGCTGGTATGGTGACTGTTGTACTTGCGTAGCTTGTGCTTGTACCGCATTACCAGTACTTGGTGTAGATACCGTATCCCATTTCTTAACAGGTTGTTGTACCGGAACAGCTTTATTCGCTTCTTCTACAGAAATATTACCTTCGTTACCTTCTTGCAAAGGAATCATTACGTATTCTGATTTCCATTTAGATACGGAGAACTCATCCTCAATCCAATCAATATCGGAATACACATGAGACATTTCTTCTTCAGCTACTGCTGCAGCAACAATAGGATAAGAACCAGAGAAGAACACTTTAGCAATGCTATTGGTGCGTGCTGGTAATGTTTTCAGAGAACGAATGAATGCTTCGATGTATGGAGCATCAGTCGCATCGGAAGTACCATACAAGCTACCTTTATCGATATCAGGCATGAAGACATCACATACTGCTTTTAATGTTTTCAAATCTGCTTTACGAACAGGAACACCAAATACTTTTGGTTTGTAATCTTTAGACTTCTCGCAATATTCAATAGTCTTATTGATTTCATCAACCAATGGAGATGACCACATGGCTACACGAGAATATTTACGATTACCAATCGTTACACCTTTACGCAATGATAAAGTAGCTGGAGTATTGGTACCACCTTGTTTTGCCAAATTGGTAATAATTTTACCAAAGTTTTCTGCAAATGTTTTATCCGTTTTACCAAACTTACCAATAATCTCCAATTGTTCTGGAGACAATTCATTGTGTTTACCGAAACTAGACAAATCTACCAATGTAGTCATCAGGTAAGCCAATTGAGCACCGTAATGACGAATATACTCTTTACGGATTACTGACAGTACACGGGATTCTGAACGAGCCAAGTTTTCGATAAACGGATGGAAGATGACGTAACTGGCTACTGAAGGAGAATTAAGATTCTCTCGTGTCGGTAATACCATGTAACGATGATCATCTCCAAACTTAATTCCCAAAGGAATCATTTTGTTATTGAATTGACGCTTTACCATGCCTGCATCATCTACATGCAGATTACATGTATTCAGGATGCGTTGGTAAGTTTCTAACATATTCATGTTATTTCCTTAAAAGTGTTGTTTTTGGTTATCTGTAGATTGAACCGAAGAACCCCAGTTCATTGCGCTATTAACAGTATCATTATTACCCATCATTGGTGTGCCCCATCCTTGTCGATTAGATCCACCAAATAACTTCTCATCGAATACATCAGTAACGATATTCATTGCTGCATTAATATCGTTAGAGTTATGTCTAAACAAGTCACTATTTGTGGTTAATATAGGCGAAATGATTGAGTCTGCAAACATTGGGAATACGAATGCTTCTTCAATACCATTATCGTACTTCAGTCGAATAAAGATATCAATACCCATATCCGCACGAACATACAAACTGAAACCAGCATTATTGTTACGAGATACAATCGGACCCAACTCATCTGTCAATCGCTGACAATAAGACGGAATGAAGTTTCGATAAGCTAAAGTTTGATTAAAGCCACGAACATCACTGATCTTAGTATCTGTCTGGAATGATGAAACAGCTCCACCAACCATTACTGGCAGCATATTTGTTGTTGTAAACTCAATCGAAGTTAAAGAAGCACTTGTCATGAATGAAGTAACAATATTCGATACCACTACCGCCATGATTGATTCGATTGTTGGTTTATCCCACATACCTTGGTATTGTGTTGTTTGATAACCTTTATCATCAACAGCCATGATTTGGTCGATCATTGGATTAATTTGTGTTAAGAATCCAAAATCAAAACAAGCAATACGTTGACTGAAATAGTTATACAACGAATTCATGAAGATAGAATTGAAAATAGATGGGTCAGCTACTGCTGCACGTACTTGATCTTGTGCAATGATAGGATCCACCATACCAGATGTTGCATCGGCATTAATTGATGTTGCCATATTCTCAATAATTTTAGAGAATACATTCGTTGGTGAGTTATTATTGCGATTAGTCAATACGGCTGCGTTTTGTACTTGACGATAATCCGAACCAATAATAGGTGCACTACCAGTAGGAGGAATAGTAGATAATCCTTCTACATGACTGTTTCTTGCAGACTGAATCATGTTCTGCGGGGTCATTCGCCAAGTAGTGGCTCCTAAGTAAGCATCTGTAGAGAATCCACCACCAATAACAGAATAACTGTTAACAACAGTAGGTACGACGATTCCGTTGATAGAACGTTGAGACAACTTAGTTACTGCATTTACGTAGAAAACAGTATCTGGAGCAATATGGATTGTACCACCATAACCACCTTGTCCATATGTTGCATCACAACGGTCAGTATATCCAGTAACCAATTCACGAGTCGCTAAGTTATCAATCGTTGTTTCAACAACCATGATAAACGTATAACGGTGCTCTTTCCAACCATTAGGCATTGCTACACTTACGGAACGTCCTTGGTAACTTTCTACACGATCCGATGGCATGATGAAATCATTACACGCCTCAGAAATTCGACTGGTCGGAATACGTCCATTAAACTGATCCGTCATTTCACGAATGTTATTTTCTACCGTATTGGTCATTGCCGTACGATATGGGCGTAAGTACTGATCTTGAAAACCGTTTACACGGACAAGCTTCAAAGATTCAATTCTAAAATTAATTCGTTGACCAGCATTTCCAGCAATGGAATTATAAGATGCCATATGTTTGTTCCTTTACAGTTAGATGTCTTCAATCAGCTTTTGATTTGCTTCAATGAAGAGCATGAGTTCAGCAATACGATTTCGGATATTAGATTGTACAATCAAACGTCCTTCTTTTGTTTGGATTTTGTTTTGAGCTAACCATGAATCGGGTAAGGTTAGTAACCAGTTGGTTCCAGAAATCTCTGACTCAATTAAACCAATACATCCGATTGCAGACATATTGCGTTTTTCAGATTTAGTATTGCCAGCTAAATCAAATCGTTTTTCCAACATTTCCTGAATCGCCGGAGTAATATTATCTCGATGAGAATAAGGAATATGGATTTGATCAAAACGTGGTTCTAACGAGATTGCTGAAATGATTGCTGCAAATTCGTAAAACTCACGATGCCACAGAATTGCTCGAATAACTGCGATCAAACCAATAAACTCTTCCAATTCAAGAGAGTCGAAAATCACGGTATTAACAGACTCATCAACTAACCATTTTAAAATAATCAACTGAACTTCTTGTAATGGTTTTGAATAACCATCTTCATTAGACTGAATTGACAAATCGAATTTAGTACGCATTGCGTCAAGCGATTCGTAATAAAGATCAATAGGAAGATCAGGACAAAGTGTATTGATTAATTGAGCGTGATCATTAATTGCCATTTTCAGAAAAATCTTATCGTCTGACAACAAATTGCTACGAGCATAACCCACATCTAAAATAGATTGTGAATTACTTTCTGAAAAACTATTGTTATCTGTAATTGGATTTCTCTTAATCTGTACTTGATTAGGATCCGTAGTAGATGGTTTAGAAATTTGTTTAATCTTAGAACGATACAAATAATAGATATCTTTAATTAACTGATAGCTACCGTCTGCACCAGAAATATCCCCTAATGTAACTTTCTTTAAAACAATGATGGCATACATGTAGTTTTGGAAATCTTCTTCAGATAACCCAGACACAACGATATTGTTAATATCGGTTTGTACCTTTGTATTAGCCATGAATTCTTTTAATCGTTGCTCTGCCCGGCAATCATCTAAAACTGTCCCATGCAACATTTCCATTGCATAGACTTCTTTAGCATTCCTGCCGTATTCTTCGCGTAATCGACGATAGGTTACTTCACCTAATACTGGAGCTGCCAGACGCAATGCGAAAGAGTAAATTACCAATTCCAAATAGTCTTCGTATTCGTAAGTTGTTTCTTTCGGTACGGCAATTCTGTTTTCATCGTATCGAGTAGCAGGTTTCGTGGTTACGTATACTGGAGTATTAGGATTAATAATCCACATTTTGATTTCTTCTAAAGAAATCATGTCGTATACTTTTACAAAAATCTTATTTAATTGTTGTAAAAGAAGTTCCACGTTATTAACCGTATCGATGGTATTTCTTAATTCCTTATAATAACCAAACAGTTCACTTTGCCACGCTTGTGGTTTGGTTGTGATCCATTGGTTAAATTCATTATAAGGAGAAGCTGCGGTTTCGACATCATTACTGTCTTTTCCCTTAATGTAATAAAGAGAACTGAAAGTAACTGTTTCGGAACCATACTTCACGTGTATCGACGCTTTGTTTCCTGACATGTCAAAATAAAGTTGTGACACGATAGTTTCCTTTTTGATTGTTAACAAACTAAAATATAAGGATACGTCTACCCTTACAATATAATATTATATTGTTGTAATAATTTATACTAAACTCTCTAGAGACCCGTAAGTCTCTAGAGTAGTATAGTATTTAAGATTAAGGAAGCAATGAATCGAAGTCATCTGCAGCAGAAGCATTACCGCTAGATTGACGATTACCGCCATTGTTACTACCACCAGACTGACCACCTTCTTTTTCAGAATCTTTATCAACAAATTCTTGAGTCAAGACATTAGCCAGGATCAGTTTAGCATTATTAACAAATTGAAGCATCATGCGTTCTGAAGCTTCTTTTGGTTCGATAGGTTCGTTAGAATTAATATCGTAAATAACAATATCACGATCCATTTCAAAATTGAATTTAACTCGACCATGAGTATTGTTAATAGCAGAGATAAAGTAGATACCGTTCTTATCACGACCTACCAAAATCTTACCAATCTCGCGACGTTCTGCTTTTTCCATGTCTTTGAATTTAACGTAACCAAAGATAGAAGAAACGATTGTACGTGCTTCACCATCAAATGGGAGTTCTGACAGTTGGACCAAACCTTGCAAGATTGCCAAGAATGAAGTAATTTGACCGTCTTTAAAGTCAAACTTAATTTGTTTTTGACGACGTTGTTTATCTTCAGACAAACCAGTGTATACTGTTAAGTGTAGTACATTACCAGTAACGTAAAGATTAAAGGAAGCTACGGTTTTCTCTTCGTTACGACCCCACAGAGACATGATGCGAGTATGGGTAATATTACGACGATACTTAGAAGCAAATTGTTGTTGTTCAGCCATTTTTAAAAGTCCTATAAAAGGTTTAAAGTGAAATGTAAATGTGTTTCATTAAATAGGCAAGTCGTGAATTTATTCACATGCCTGTAATAACATCTAATAACCGATGACGAATTTGGTAATCTTTAACAGAACTAATATTTGCACGTATCTTATCTGTAGTAGTAAGAGGGGTCCATCTATTCGCTTTGGCTAATTCGATTATCGTCTGTCTAAATTTTGGTACTTTGGTACGAAATAAGGTTTTGTCTCCTAAGATAGTCAATAAGTCTAATCTAAACGGCATTGGAGGAACCGCAGAATGATTTTCGTATTTAGTATACCATAGCTCCCGACCTTTAATTGCTCCTGTATGTGTTTCCAGTAGTTTTAAATTACTGAACTTTCTATAAGCGGTTAAGTCGTAAGCATAACTTGAAATGATAAATGTTTTTCTTGTCTCACGATCAGTAATTTGGTTATTATAGACTCGGATCATGTGATTACGATCAGAAGTATTATTAATATCCATACCTTGGTTATATCGTTTTAAAACAATCTCCAAAGTCCTGACCATTCTTTTTGTGTAGTTTTTCTGCAGTTCAGTATTATCCATTCTTAACAATACTTCGTTATTAATGGTACCTAATCCAAAATAATTAGGTAAATAATAAACGACTTCTAAACCACGACATTCATTTCGACAAACATCTCTAATCATTTCCATTTCAAATATCAATGCTTCTGCTAATTGCATATCTGAAACTAAATCGTGTCGTATTCTGGGGATTGCTCCCCAGAGATTACGAAATAATGTTTTGACATTTATCCAGATAACTTCTGTCTCTAAATAAGGAGGGATCTTGTGTTTCAGATCGTCATGGATATTTAATAATGATTCAAACGCTAACGAAGTACCAATAGATATCGGTACTTTACCTTTCTCTCGTTCATTAGTGAAATCCATGATTTAGTCCTTAAATAATAGTTTGTAAGTATTCTGGTATTAATTTAATAAGCTCTTTAGAATTACCACGTTCTACTGCTTTTCTTTCAATCAGTTCAATAATGTTATTTTCATTAATGATTAATGGAACGTATTCATTCTCTGTAGAAAACACTTCCTTATCTGTTGCGATAACACTTTTATCCGTTACTACTTTAATAGACCAGTTAATGGATAAATACTCTGTTTTCAAAGTAACAAATGATCTATCGGCAGTAATAGGATGTCCTTGTTCACACTCTATTCGAACTTTACTGTTTTCTGGTAGTTTATTCACAATCCTTTTAATCTTATCTAAAGAATCATCAATACTCAATCCAGTAACAGTAATGGTCTTATAAATAGTAGCTAATTCATTTTCAATGAATTTTGCTTTAAAACTATTGTCTACATCCATTACGAAATCAATCATTCCTTTTGGTTCTTCTTCACCGTGTCTTAAACGAGAAAATGAACCAGGGGCGATAATTCGATCAAATGTAGAATGTGTATGGACATGACCAATAAATATTGGTCCTTTTACAATGGATAAATAATTATCTTCTATGTGTTTGTGATCAGCAGAAATCTCTGGTAGTTGATATTGGAAGCAACCATGCATGACTGCCATGTCTATTTTTGATAGCTGTTTTTCTTCCATTATTTCTTTAACTCTCTGATAAGTGTCATCAGGAGAGGAACGAGGACGATCAGGAATAAACAAAACATGAATATCAAATTTGTCAATATACTTAATGTCGACATCTTTAACAAATATTAAATCGGCACCTATACCGGAATTTTCATTAATGTGTACAAACTTCTCCATTTGTCCAGCATCGTGAAGAGGAGTACCATCTACAATGATGAGTAGACAATCGTGTTGTTTGTGCCACTTTAATAAATAATAAATTGACTCTTCAGTCGTGAATGTATCTGGATGGTTATTGGGCATTAACTTATCCCAATAGTCACCATCCAAAACAGTAATATCGTAGGAATAAGAGTCTTTAGAAAAAGGAAAGTAATGTCTCACTTCTTCGAATATTTTCTCTGAAGGTGTTTGAGCATGGCAAAAATGAACATCACCAAACACTCTTCCTTTTATTGGTCTTAACATCTCAAATTCCTTATCAGTCTATCTTTAGAATACGTCTTCAGAAGAAAAGATATTGCTGATATTATTTTTATTTTCATTTACCTGAGTTTCTTTTTTAGTCTCAGGGCTGTTGACATTTTTATCAATAACACCCATGAATCTAAAGAATTCTTTCCATTTCTCTTTATGGGCATTAATGACATCAGAATCTACACGAGATACCAATGCATCGTAATAATTTTTACGTTCTGCATTACCGATTTCATGGTAGTTTTCAGCATATTGATTAATTTGTTGTAGTGTGTTGCCTACTGTTTTATCATCTGGATCTACTGTTTCTTTTTCACTAGAAACCAGATTATACAAACCATCAGGATATAAGGAAGGTACTTGTCCAATTACTTTACCTTTATGGGTAAGATTTACAGGACGATACATACCACCTGCAAATTCTAACCAAGTATCCATAGAGTACTGATCATTTTCAGAAACATATCCACAATGAAGTGCTAAGAAATTCTCAATATAATCATTTACATCAATAGTAGAGAGTTCAGTATCAATCTGATGTCGAATATCCTGAATTGTCTGCATGTGTTCTTTAATAGCAATATTCATTGCTTCTTCAGTACTGGCTACATCAGTTTCCGCATTACTTTTTTCAATATCAATCAAACTAACTTCTGACATGATCAACCACCTTTATTGAATTTATCCAACGTGTATTTAAATACACCACCTTCGTACATTACTGGTTTATTCATCTCAATGTATCCTTCTTTATCATTCACTGTAACTGTTAAGAATAAACCAATTCTTGCTTCAGGAAGATCTATGAGATCTTTCTTATTACCTTGCATATCTGCTAACGATACATCGACATTAACAGAATTAAAATATTTACTTAAATAAGTAAGAAGATAGGATTCCATTGATGAGCGCAATGCTTCAACATCATTAACATTATCGGCATTGATTACTTGATAAGTTTTAAACATCCGATAATAAAGAGAAGATTGCGAACCATCTGATGTAAAGAAGTTTGCTAATAGCCTATCTAGTTTAATACTAATACCTCGGTCTATCCAACCTATACCGTCTAACGTAGGAACGAGTTTTACGTCTGGGTCGTTATCTGTAAACGCCATTTGCTTAACCTCAACAATACAAAGTAAAAAAAAAGAGTAGGTAGTATTTCTACCTACTCGATTTACAATTCACATTATAAGAAATTACCATCGATACTGGTTGGATCAATAATACTTTCGTAATCCTCTTCTTCAGAAGAATTAGAATGAATCAGATTGTATAATGTATTCCAGTTTTGCTTGATGATAAATCTCTCATTGATCATGAGTTCTGGAAGTTCCTCAACTTCGTCATTGTAATACTGAACAATAACGTCTTCAGAATCTTCATCCAACCAATTCTCATCACCATATTGTACCGCACCTTGCATTACATTTTGGAAATACGGATCTCGTTCACCAGTCAATTCTGGATAAGTTCGTTCTAATTTCCAACCTTCCATACGTCCTGATGTGAATTCTCTCAAGAAATAAGGATTGCTACAAATGTAATGTTGGTTATTCAACGAAGCCATACGGAAATCATCCACTGTAGATAATTTACGCACACCCTCATCAAACATATTACCCGTACTATCCAGATTGTTCTTAGCCAGTGTAATAGATCTCATTGCTGATGCATTAAAATTAGACATCAACTGATTTTGAAATCCAGCAGCTACTTCACCATAAGTCGCTGTTAAACTAGCAATTTGACTCTGAATAAAATTTGCGGTATCTTGAGATATTGCTCCGTACATGTGGTTACGCATTGCATCACGACCACCTGTAATTAACATAGCCATAAAACTTCCTTTCGACGTTTAGTCCTACGCTACAAACTGAGACATGAAATCCAGTTGTTCTTTGGTAGGATTCTGTTCTTTAGTCATGGCTACCGCAATAGACATGGTTGTGGGTTTAGGTAATGAAGTTACACCATCTGCCATATAAGGTTCGATCAAATTGTTTACTGAATATTTAGGCTCGAATGGTTGCAATGCACGTGCCGTAATATTATCCAATAACAATAAGAAATTCTCTGTGTCGCCATCGAAATCACCATTATACAGTGGGGCAATAGGACCTGATGTGGATGCAGACATATCTCTAGGATCTGTTTTGATTCGTGTAACTCTTAACAAAACAATAGAACCATGTTTTAATGTCGGGTTACGGTTAAGTAAAATCGGAATACCTTTTTCACCACAAGGTGCTCTGGATTCATCAATAAGTTCCGTCATGATTTTGTGAATTTCTTCATTATAAACCATTTGGTACTTAGTCATGATGGCCATTACTTTATTCGAAGAATATCCTTTCTTATAAAGCTTAGATCGGATATGTGGTCCAAGTAATGACATTGCACCTACCCATGGTAACCATACTTCATCAAAACGATGTGGTTCTGTAATTGCCGTTACCACAAATCGAGCAGAGAAGTGAGATCGGGTGGCATCGATATGTTTACGGAATAAACCGTATTTCTTACTTAAGTAATTAGGGTCAATTTCTTTACCATAATACTCAGCCATTTCGGATAAGAATTTCGAAGTTCTTGATTGCTTGGTTTTCGCTGAAGTTTTACTTCTTAAATTCTCATCGTTATCAATACCTACCATTCTTCGTACTGCTTTTAGTAGCTTAGGTGTTGATGCGTCTACCCATTGTTTACCATTAGACTTTTCAATAATCGTTAATGCACGGTTAGGTATTTGTACATACTGTACCCATACGTCTTTACGATTCTCCATGATCAAACGATAAAGTTCTGGTCCACGCTCTAATGCACGTGTATTGAACTCTGGATTCAGTAATAGGAATTCCATGTAACGATCAAAGTTATCGTAGAAAAACTGATAGCTTCTTACATTTAAACCATGTTCATCTAACTTCTGTAATGCCTTTCTAATAGGTGCTGACATCTTTGTTAGTTTTGGCTTATAATCAGGATCAGTAAGCCATTGTAACAAATTAAATTTAAAAGATGAGCGTTGTAGGTAAGTTTGTAACTGATACCAGATTTTAATATTCATTAAAGCAGGAACCCCTTCAGGTGCTCTTACCCAAATCTTATCATCTAAGTTATTGGTTACAATCTCTTCTACAACAGTATCACATTTCTTACATCGTACACCTTTATACATTTTCATGGATAATGCACCACAAGAACATCGTGGTACGTTATCAAAAACCTCACCTACTTCCAACATCAATAAACTATTGATGGTTGCTTTGTCTTTCTGGGAGCGATTTGGAAGATCATTAACAATAATCTTAGCACAAGTTGTATTGTTATAAATCTCATCGCTATTCACGTATTGTAAGTAAGTTCCCATTTATAAACATTCCTCATGTAGTTAGTTCGTTCAAAAATAGATCATCAAAAAATATTTGACTTCTAAAAAATAAATTTAGATGAACATAATACAAAACCCCTGACTCTAGTTAAAGAGTCAGGGATTAGTATTATCGAACTACATTAGGATTAGTAGTGTGGGCGATGTTGACTGAAGTTAAACGCACCCATACCACTGGTACCAGTAGTTGTACGACCATAGCTCAAGTGAGCATCGATGTTGCTGATCATTGCATTGTTAACGTGAGTAGCAAATTGTACTTGGTTAACTGGAGTAACAGTGTTGCTGTTAATCAGGTTCAGACCAGCAATACGCATTGCATTTACCAGAGCACGTACAAAACGAGAATCAAAGTCAACACGTACGCCATAGCCAGTGACTTTAGCAGAAGGTGCTTGACGTTTGATAATGTCTTGTTGGATACCCAAACGTTGCAGAGTGTTCAAAGATGGGTCTACAGAAGCGTAGTTCCAGTCAGCGATAATCGCCATGTTTTCTACAGAACCGTTAACTTGGTTCAACAACAGACGACGGTCGAAGTCTTGAACAGAACGAATAGTTTTCAGGGTGTCATTGTAGTAAGAACCTACCAAAATTTGACGATCACGCAATGTAGTTACCACACGACCATCACCACCCAGTTTATTGTATTCGGCAGTAAAGGCACCGTTAGTCAACAAAGTAGCCAAGTCAATCAGGAAGCCATTGAAAGAACCTGGTTTCACAGCATCTTCGTAAGACTCGATGGCTGCTTGCAGAATGGCGTTGTATTTCCATTCGCCAGCAGAACCCAGACCAACTTCCAGAGAGAATACTACATCTTGACGGAAGTAAGTGTTCAGTACGTTAATCCATGCTGCATCGTTAAATTCAGGGCTGTCAACAGGGATCGGTTCAAATTTAGGCAGGCGCAACATTTGAGAAATGTCGTAACCCAAACCAGCTACTGAATGCAGGCTATTAGGCGCTTGTTGTTTTGGATTCAACGCAGTCATTACCCACCAGTAGTTGTCCCAAGAA
>ENA-OWLI01000004-OWLI01000004.1-metagenome-genome-assembly--contig:-NODE-4-length-61975-cov-9.794864_pt1 | contig 61975 bp, 68 predicted proteins | sample MGYA00245346_ERZ651096 | MGnify/ENA primary metagenome ERZ651096 (study PRJEB26857, sample SAMEA4031766) | metagenome | biome: human; feature: oral; material: saliva | place: Philippines | collected 2014 | study...
TTAACTCGGAGAAGAATATGATTATCGGACCTTATATCAATGCATTAGCGATTATCAGTGGCGCAGTCATTGGCTCGATGCTAGGTGGTCGAATCCCAGAGCGTTTACGCACTAATCTCACTTTAATCTTTGGCTTGTGTTCCATGGGGATGGGGATTGTGATGGTGGCGAAAACTACCAATATGCCGGCAATGATTTTATCGGTGTTATTAGGCACGATAATCGGAGAATTGCTTTTATTAGAACACGGAATAAATAAGCTTGCCTCATCAGCGAAAGGTCTTGTTGAAAAGATGTTCCCTAATACACCAAGTAGCATGCATAGCCAAGAAGAGTTCTTGTCTAAATTTGTTGCGATTGTAGTTTTGTTTTCATTTAGTGGAACGGGGATTTTCGGGGCGATGAATGAGGGGATGACAGGTAATTTTGATATCCTTATTGTGAAATCTTTTTTAGATTTTTTCACCGCGATGATCTTTGCTACATCACTCGGCATTTCTGTAGCAAGTATTTTTGTGCCACAAACATTCGTTCAAGTGATCTTAGCTTATTCTGCAGTGTTTATTATTCCTTTCGTGACACCTGAAATGCGAGGTGATTTTGCTGCGGTAGGCGGTATGCTCATGATAGCTGCAGGTTTTCGCATTTGTAATATCCAAATGTTCCATGTGGCAAATATGTTGCCGGCTCTTTTCCTCGCCATGCCAATTTCTTATTTCTGGAGTGCTTTTTTCTAAAGAAATAGGCGTTATCACGCCTATTTCTTTTTCTGACAATGAGGGCAATAAAAGCTATTGCGTTGCCCAATAATCAGGCTTTCAATCTTAGTGCCACATTTAGGACAAGGTTTATCTTTGTTTCCGTACACTAATAATTCCTGAGCAAAATAACCTGGACGTCCATCGGGTTGTAAGAAATCTTTTAATGTTGTTCCACCTTGCGTAATGGCTTTCGCTAATACATTTTTAATTATTTCAACGAGTAAGGCACATTGGTTTCGCGTGAGATTTTCGGCTAATTTCATTGGGTGTAAACCACATAAAAAGAGCGTTTCATTGGCATAAATATTTCCTACGCCCACGACGACAGCATTATCCATTAAAAAGGTTTTAAGTGCGGTCGATTTTTTACGTGATTTTTTAAAAAGGTATTCTGCGTTAAATTCATCTGAAAGCGGTTCAGGACCAAGTTTTAGGAAAAGATGAAAGTCATCTAAGTTTTCAGTCCATAACCATGCACCAAAGCGTCTAGGGTCGTTATAACGCAGTAATTTGCCATTATTCATCACAATATCAAGGTGATCGTGTTTATCAATAGGACTATCGTGCGGCACAATTCGAACGGAGCCGGACATGCCTAAATGACCAATGATATAACCTTTTTCTGTATGAATAATGAGATATTTCGCACGACGAGAGGTATCCAAAATTTTAATGTTTTTGAGCGTTGTTAATTCTGGAGAGACTACCCAACGTAATTGTGGTTGACGTACGACAATTTTTTCAATGGTAAAACCTTTCAAATAAGGGCTGACACCACGCAGGGCAGTTTCGACTTCAGGAAGTTCAGGCATAGACAATCTCTGTAATGAATTTGTGATATAAAAAAACCCGAACAATGTCGGGCTTTTTTCAAATCAGCAAAATTATTTGATTTTTGCTTCTTTATAGATAACGTGTTTACGCACTACTGGATCAAATTTTTTGATTTCCATTTTTTCAGGCATATTACGTTTGTTTTTATCAGTTGTGTAGAAGTGACCAGTCTCTGCTGTAGAAACTAAACGGATTTTCTCACGAGCGCCTTTAGCTGCCATGTTTTAGCTCCTTAGATTTTTTCGCCACGAGCACGGATTTCAGCTAACACTGCATCAATGCCTTTTTTATCGATAATACGCATACCTTTCGCAGTTAAACGTAAGGTTACGAAACGGTTTTCACTTTCAACCCAGAAACGGTGAGTGTGAAGGTTTGGAAGAAAACGACGACGTGTCGCATTCAACGCGTGTGAGCGGTTGTTACCCACAGCTGGACGCTTGCCTGTTACTTGACAAACTCTAGACATAATAATCTCCAATAATTTAAATATAAGCTCGAGCTTATGGTTCGGATAATGAAGCTTAAAACTAAGCTTGCTTCCTCGTCAGGTCGCAGTATCCGACCCACTTACTATATTAAAGGTCGCAAATTATACTGACTTTATTTTCATTTCTCAAGTCTAAAAGCGATTTTTCCGTCTTTAAATGGAAATGAACGATAAAAAAATCATCAAATTCCCTAAAACTATAACAGATTATGTTCAGCAAAAGAATAACAAGTCCCTTTGCCGACAATAAAATGATCCAAAATACGAATATCCATTAATTCGGCGGCTTCAATAATTTTTTGTGTGATCATTTTATCGGAATAACTGGGTTCTGCGATACCAGAAGGATGGTTGTGAGCCAAAATTAAAGCAGCTGCATTGCAGTAAAGGCTTTCTTTAATGATTTCTCGTGGATAAACATTTGTCACATTAATTGTGCCTAAAAATAACCGCTCTTTTTTAATCAAACGATGTTGATTATCTAAAAATAACACCATAAAAATTTCACGTTCTTCGTGATGAAGCTCTGTTTGAAGATAAAGCTTTACCGTCGATGTGTCGCTAAATACATGTTCTATCAGTAATTCTTGTTTGAGATAGCGTTTGGTCATTTCTGTGGTGGCTTGTAGTTGAATAAATTGTGTAATGCCCAATCCTTTTACTTTGCAAAAGGCTTCTTTATCTGCACTTAATAAGGTTCGAAGAGAGCCAAAATGTTGCAGCACGTTATGTGATAATTCCATGACAGGGCAACCTTTAATCCCTGTTCGTAGAAAAATAGCGAGTAATTCGTGATCTTCTAAGGCTTCAACGCCATATTTCAACAGTTTTTCACGAGGCATTAAGGGAGCGTTTGTTTGCATATTAATTAATGAAAAGAAAAAAGTGCGGTCAATTTTCAGGATATTTTTAATCTTTGCGAGAAGTCAGTTTTGTTTTTGGTATAGCGATCGCAAAAATAAAATTTTTTATTGACGAAATTTGAAGTAAAATAGGCGACCTTAAGTTGTTAAGTACTAACACACAAAACATATCCATTCTATTAAGTCGCAGCGGAGTAGCAAATGAGCTTGAGCGGAAAGCGTATTGTTGTCGGGATTACAGGGGGCATTGCCGCCTATAAAACCATTGAGTTTATTCGTTTATTACGCAAATCTAACGCAGAAGTTCGAGTGGCTTTAACGCCAGCCGCCGCTGAATTTGTCACGCCTTTAACGTTACAAGCCATTTCTGGCAATGCAGTTTCTCAATCTTTACTTGATCCTCAAGCAGAATTAGCCATGGGGCATATTGAGCTGGCCAAATGGGCTGATGCGATTGTGATTGCGCCAGCCAGTGCCGATTTTATTGCGCGTTTAACCGTTGGAATGGCAAATGATTTACTCAGTACGATTTGTCTCGCGACAAGTGCACCTATTTTGCTCGCACCGGCTATGAATCAGCAAATGTACCGCCAGGCGATTACACAACAAAATTTGACCGCTCTTTCTGCGCGAGGTATTCATTTTGTGGGGCCAAATAGCGGTTTTCAAGCTTGTGGCGATGTGGGCGCGGGCAGAATGTCCGAGCCGGCTGAAATTTTCGAATCACTTCAATCGCTTTTTGCTGTTCAACAAGATTTAGCTGATTTAAGTGTCACCATCACGGCAGGCCCGACGCGTGAGGCTATCGATCCGGTTCGTTATATTTCTAATCACAGCTCAGGTAAAATGGGCTTTGCAATCGCTGAGGCCTTTGCCAAACGTGGTGCAAATGTCACCTTAATTGCAGGGCCTGTTAATCTGGCTACACCGAAAAATGTTCATCGTATTAATGTGACAACCGCCCATGAAATGTGGCAAACCTCCCTTGAAAGTGCGGTCAAAAATCGTATTTTTATTGGCTGTGCTGCGGTGGCAGATTATCGAGTGGCGGAAGTTGCTGATCAGAAAATTAAGAAAACCAATGATAACGATGAGCTTTCTCTTAAATTGGTGAAAAATCCAGACATTATCGCCAGTGTGGCAAGTTTAGAAAAAGATCGTCCATTTGTTGTGGGTTTTGCAGCTGAAACGCAAAATGTCGCTGAATATGCGAAGAGCAAACTCCAACGTAAAAATTTAGATATGATTTGTGCCAATGATGTATCGGGTGGGCAAGTATTCGGACAAGATCAAAATGCCTTGCAGATCTTTTGGAAAACAGGCGAAAAAGCGTTGCCGTTAGCGGATAAAAATAAATTGGCAGAGGTGTTGGTCACCGAAATTGTTGAGCATTATCACAAATAAAATACGTTCAAAATTTGTTGGATTTTATGACCGCACTTTTGTATGACAGATTTCTTTTAAAGGATAAATAAGCATGAAAAAAATTGATGTAAAAATTTTAGATAGCCGTATTGGCAACGAATTTCCTTTACCAACCTATGCAACCGAAGGTTCAGCCGGTTTGGATTTGCGTGCATTGCTTGAAGAAGGCATCGAAATTCAACCAGGTGAAACCAAACTTATCCCAACAGGCCTTTCAATTTATATTGCCGATCCAAATCTTGCAGCAGTGATTCTGCCTCGTTCTGGTTTAGGTCATAAACACGGTATCGTATTAGGTAACTTAGTGGGCTTAATTGATTCAGATTATCAAGGTCCATTAATGGTGTCTGTATGGAATCGTGGCCATGAACCGTTCAAAATTGAAGTTGGTGACCGTATTGCGCAATTAGTCTTTGTGCCGGTCGTACAAGCGGAATTCAATATTGTTAGCGAATTTACCGAAACTGAACGTAGTGAGGGCGGTTTTGGTCATTCAGGTAAAAAATAAACTATGGTAGAACAATTATCTCTCGTAGAAGTTGATGAGATTGCTGCGGAAATCAAACCGCCAAAAATCGAAAAACGTACGGTAAAAGAACGTCGTCAACAAGTGTTGACGGTGCTTACCCATATGCTGCATTCTGAACGCGGAATGGAGCGTATGACAACAGCACGTTTAGCGGAAGAAGTAGGGGTGTCAGAAGCGGCACTTTATCGTTACTTCCCAAGTAAAACCAAAATGTTTGAAGCGTTGATCGATAATATTGAAGCGAATTTATTTAGCCGTATCACCACATCAATTCGTAATGAAACCAATACGATGAATCGAGTGCGTGACATTATGCAGATGATCCTCGACTTTGCGCGTAAAAACCCGGGTTTGACACGTATTTTGACCGGACATGCCTTGATGTTTGAGGAGCCACTTTTACAGGCTCGTGTCGCGCAATTTTTCGATCGTCTTGAAATGCAATTTGTGAATATTTTACAAATGCGAAAATTACGTGAAGGGCGTGGTTTTAATGTCGATGAACGTATTATTGCAGGGCATTTAGTGACCCTTTGTGAAGGGCAGTTTATGCGTTATGTCCGCACAAACTTCCGTTTAGGTGCCAATCAAAGTTTTGAACAGCAATGGCGTTTTCTTGAACCGCTTTTTGCTTAATTGACTTTAGTTGATAAATATATGATTATTCCGTGGCAAGAATTGCCAACAGAAACCTTAGAAAATATTGTGGAAAGTGTGGTACTTAGAGAAGGTACTGATTATGGTTCACACGAATTTTCTTTAGAACAAAAAAAACAACACCTACTAAACAAGATTCACAATGGAAGTGCAGTGATTGTTTGGTCAGAATTACATGAATCCATTGATATCAAAGATAAAATGGAATTTCTAAAATGAATCAATAGGAGCTTATATGTCAGAAGATGTAGAATTACTTGAAGAACAAAAGTTACAAGACGATGATCAGCAACGCGATCCTGCTCTGGATTGGTTCCTAACTCACTGTCATTTGCATAAATATCCGGCAAAATCCACCTTAATTCATGCAGGGGAAGATGCCAATATTTTATATTTCTTAATTAAAGGAAGCGTGATGGTTTCATCGAAAGATGATGAAGGCAAAGAGATGATTTTATCTTATTTAGGTGCCGGACAATTTTTTGGTGAAGCGGGTTTATTTGATGAAGGTTCGAAACGTTCTGCTTGGGTGAAAACGAAAACCCCTTGTGAAATTGCGGAAATTTCCTATAAAAAATATCGTCAGCTTATTCAAATTAATCCTGAGATTTTAATGTTCCTGACTTCTCAGTTATCAAAACGCTTGCAGAATACATCTCGACAAGTGACTAACCTGGCCTTTTTGGATGTGGCAGGGCGTATTGCTCAGGCGCTTATGCACTTGGCAAAACAACCAGAGGCCATGACTCACCCGGATGGCATGCAGATTAAAATTACGCGTCAGGAAATTGGTCAAATGGTGGGCTGTTCACGTGAAACTGTAGGGCGAATCATTAAGATGCTGGAAGATCAAAATCTAATTCATGCGCACGGTAAAACCATTGTGGTTTACGGCACACGATAGCAAAAATAACCGTCTTTAATCAGGCGGTTATTTCATTTTTGTTACATTGATGTGATAGTTGAAATGCCTTTGTTAATTTTTATACGAAAAGCGAAAAAATACTTCTTTTAGTGCAATATCTTAATTGACAAAATAGTGGAAGACTTCTATCATAATACTGCCTTCCAATGTGTTTGTTTGGAAGTCAGGATTGGTCTCCTGAATATATAAGTGGCTTTTAAAAGATGCTTAATCTTTTAATTTTATATCGCAGACTGGAACCCCAGAGATGCTTTAAATCTATGGTGGGCTAGGTAGAAATCCCGCAGGGATGCGATGCAGTAAGCCACTTGCTGTTAAGACCAATTCTGCTTAGTTCCACCACCCTTCAAAACAATCTTCAACTTTCAAACTTTCATTTAACTCACTTCGAACGATAAATTCTCAGCTAAAGTGCGGTCGTTTTTTACTTTATTTTTGGCAAAAAAATACCGACCCATTTCTGAGTCGGCATTTCATTTACTGTGTTTTATTTCACTTTTTGTTTCATGGCTTCTGCCACAAGTTCAGCTTCAGGGCCGAGAACCACTTGTAAGCCATCGTTACCAATTTTCACGATACCTTTTGCGCCAAGAGACTTAAGCTGTTCTTCATTAATTTTGTGTTGGTCCACTAAGCTTAAACGTAGGCGAGTGATACAAGCATCAATATTTTTGAAGTTATCAGCACCACCTAAAGCATCAATAAATTTGACTGCTCTTTCTTCGCGAGATTGGCTCGCTGCTGGTTGTGTTGCAGTGGTTTCTTCAGCTTCTTCTGTGCGACCTAATGTTTTTAAGTTGAAAGCTTTAATTGCAAAACGGAATACTACATAGTAAATCACGAAGAATACTAAGCCTTGTACGATTAGCATATACCATTCAACGGCTAATGGGTTGCGTGATGAAAGTACCATATCCACGAGACCCGCACTGAAACCGAAGCCTGCGATCCAATGCATTGTTGCGGCGATAAAGACAGAAATACCGGTTAATACCGCGTGGATGAAGTAAAGCACTGGTGCAACAAACATGAAAGAGAATTCTAATGGCTCAGTGATACCAGTGAAGAATGAGGCAAACGCACCCGCAAGCATAATTGATGCCACTTTAGTTCTTTGGCTTGGTTTAGCGCTGAGATAAATCGCTAATGCTGCACCCGGTAAACCGAACATCATAACAGGGAAGAAACCGGCTTGATACATACCGGTTACACCAAGCGTTGCAGTACCTTCAGCAAGTGATTTCGCACCCCCTAAGAAGTTTGGAATATCATTGATGCCTGCGACGTCAAACCAGAATACTGAGTTCAATGCGTGGTGTAAACCAACAGGAATGAGTAAACGGTTGAAGAAACCGTAAAGACCTGCACCAACAGCGCCTAAGTCTTTAATGCTTTCACCGAATGACACTAAACCGCCGAAAATATATGGCCAGATGTAAAGCAATATGAAGCTGATGAACATCATGGCAAAAGAAACGACGATTGGCACAAGACGTTTTCCGCTAAAGAAGGAGAGTGCTTTTGGCAATTCTACTTGATAGAAGCGGTTATAAAGTTCAGCTGAAATCACCCCGATCAAAATCCCAATAAATTGGTTATTGATTTTCCCGAAGGCGGCGGGCACTTCACTTACATCGATATGTTGTAACTGAGCAACACTACCAGGTGAAAGTAGAGTGGTTACCACATAGTAACCCACTAAACCTGAAAGTGCAGCGGAACCATGTTTGTCCTTAGATAAACCGAAAGCAACGCCAACGGCAAAAAGCAGGCCCATGTTATCGATGATAGCACCGCCTGATTTAATTAAAAATGCAGCAAGTTGACTGTTAGCTCCCCAGCCATCTGGGTCAAGCCAATAACCAATACCCATCAGTACAGCTGCTGCTGGTAAGACAGCAACAGGTACCATTAAGGCTTGCCCAATTTTTTGCGCATAACCTAACACATTCATTTTTTTCTCCTATTTATAAGTAATGAAGTATTACTTCATATTCTAAAGTAAAAAAAAATATTTTGTATAAATGTGATGACTTTATCTCAAAATTGAGAAGCCGATCACAATTTTTGAAATTGTACTTCAAAAAATATTTTTTTATGGTGCAAGTTTTACTGCGTTTTACTATAATGGTCATAAAGCCAAAAAGGAAACCAAGTGTTACTGTCTAATGTAGGAGTTTATATGTCGAAATTATCACATAATGAAGTCTTAGATAAAATCAAATTTGGTCTTATTGCTTCTTGTCAGCCTGTCGATGACGGCCCGATGGATAAACCAGAAATCGTGGCAGCCATGGCACAGGCTTCTGTTATTGGTGGTGCCGCTGGATTGCGTATTGAGGGCATAGAAAATCTTAAAGCAACACGCCCTACTGTGAATGTACCGATTATTGGTATTGTGAAACGTGATTTACCTGATAGCCCAGTGCGAATTACCCCATTTTTGCATGATATTGAAGATTTAGCGAAAGCCGGTGCAGATATTATCGCCGTGGATGGGACAAATCGCCCTAGACCGGTAGATATTGAAAGTGCGGTCAAAAAAATCCACGAATTAGGCTGTTTAGCCATGGCGGATTGTTCGAATTTGGAAGAAGGCTTGTACTGTCAAAAACTCGGCTTTGATATTGTGGGCAGTACGATGTCTGGCTACACAGGTGGCACTGTGCCGGAAGAGCCTGATTATCAATTAGTTAAAGATTTGAAAGCGGCAGGCTGCCGAGTCATGGCGGAAGGACGTTATAACACCCCTGAGTTGGCAAAAACGGCAATTGAAATTGGTGCTTATTGTGTGACAGTTGGTTCTGCATTAACTCGCTTAGAGCATATTGTAAGCTGGTTTGCACAAGCCATTCATTCAGCGAAAAAATAAAGGAAGAAGATATGTCATTAACAGTGGATAGTGGTCAGACATTACAGCGTTGTTTGGCATTAGATATTGGTGGCACGAAAATCGCTTCTGCTATAGTGAAAAATGGTGAGATTCAACAGCGAAAACAGATTTCTACGCCACAAGATGATGCTGCACAAGCCATGCATCAAACCCTTGCTCAATTACTAAAAGAATATGAAGGGCAGTTTGATTATGTCGCTGTTGCTTCAACAGGCATTATTAATCAAGGCATTCTGACTGCACTTAACCCTAAAAATTTGGGTGGATTAGCTCAATTTCCATTAAAAGACAGTATTGCACAGCACACCGATAAACCAATTGGCTTACTTAATGACGTACAAGCAGCAGCCTATGCCGAGTATCAATTACAAAATCCTAATGATGTTCAAAATTTTACCTTTATTACGGTTTCCACAGGCGTAGGGGGCGGTTTAATTTTAAATCATCGTTTACTTACTGAGCCAAATGGCATTGCTGGGCATATTGGTCATACTTTAGCCGATCCTAATGGCCCTGTTTGTGGCTGTGGACGCCGTGGTTGTGTTGAAGCCATTGCATCAGGTCGGGCGATTGAAGTCGTTTCTTCTCAATGGGATGCTCCTTGTGATCCGAAAGAAGTTTTTGTGCGTTTCCGTCAAAATGATGAAAAAGCAACCGCACTTGTGACTCGTTCAGCTCAAGCCATAGCGAATTTAATTGCGGATTTGAAGATTGGATTAGACATGCAAAAAGTCGTGGTTGGCGGTAGCGTAGGATTGGCAGAAGGTTATTTACCGCTAGTTCAATCTTTATTAAGTGAACTTCCCGCTGTTTATCACTGCGAATTAGAAAGTGCTCAATTTGGACAAGATGCAGGCTTGATTGGCGCGGCTTACTGGGTAAAAGATTGCTTATTACAAGCAAAAAATACGGGAGTGGTTTATGGCTAAAAACGGCAATATTTTAAATACCATCAGCTCGTTGTATCGTAGTTTAACGAAGACTGAAAAGAAAATTGCGGATGCAATTTTATTGAATCCCGATCTGGCGGTGCAAGCGCCTTTAGCTGAAATTGCCGCCCATTTAGAAGTGGGGGAGGCGACCTTTGTGCGTTTTTGCCGCACTCTCGGCTTTAAAGGCTTCAGTGATTTTAAATTGGAATTATCTATCGAGCTTGCCACAAAAGATGGCAAAGATAACACCGTATTAGATTCAGATATTACCGATTCTGACAACTCATTGAATATTGCGCATAAGCTGAAATCTGCTATCAATAACGTGATGGATGAAACCATTAATTTATTGGATTTTGAGCAGTTGGAAGAGGCAGTAAAAACCATTCAACAAGCGAATCGTGTCTTTTTATTTGGTGTGGGTACATCCGGTATTACCGCGGAAGATGCCAAAAATAAATTGATGCGTATCGGTGTGCAAGTGGATGCGACAGGTAATAATCATTTTATGTATATGCAGGCATCGTTATTGACGAAAAAAGATGTGGCAATTGGTTTGAGCCATTCCGGTTATTCTCAAGAAACCACTCATACCATGAAAATCGCCAAAGAAAATGGTGCCAAAACCATTGCGATTACGCACAGTTTGCGTTCACCCATCACAGAATATGCCGATCTTGTTTTAGTGAATGGGAATAAGCAAGGTAAGCTACAAGGCGACTCTATCGGCACGAAGATCGCTCAATTATTCGTATTAGATTTGATTTACGCTTTATTAGTACAGGCATCACAGGAAAGTGCGGTCAAAATAAAGCAAAAAACATTAAATGTCATTTTAGAACAACGTATCAAATAGGAGAGAAAAATGCGTAATTTAAAAGGTATTTTTAGTGCGTTATTAGTATCATTCAATGAAGATGGCTCTATCAATGAGAAAGGTTTGCGTGAAATTATTCGCTATAACATTGATAAGATGAAAATTGATGGTTTATATGTAGGCGGTTCAACAGGTGAAAACTTCATGCTTTCTACGGAAGAGAAAAAACAAATTTTCCGTATCGCGAAAGATGAAGCAAAAGACCAAGTCGCGTTAATCGCACAAGTGGGTAGTGTGAACTTACATGAAGCAGTGGAATTAGGTAAATATGCAACCGAATTAGGCTATGACAGTCTTTCTGCAGTAACCCCGTTCTACTATAAATTCAGCTTCCCTGAAATCAAACATTACTATGACACTATCATTGCTGAAACAGGCAATAACATGATCGTGTACTCAATTCCGTTCTTAACTGGCGTGAATATGGGGATCGAGCAATTCGGCGAACTTTATAAAAACCCGAAAGTACTTGGTGTGAAATTTACCGCTGGGGATTTCTATCTATTAGAACGCTTGAAAAAAGCTTATCCAAATCACCTCATTTGGGCTGGCTTTGATGAAATGATGGTGCCGGCAGTATCTCTTGGTGTAGATGGTGCGATCGGTAGTACATTCAACGTAAACGGTGTACGTGCAAGACAAATCTTTGAATTAACCAAACAAGGTAAATTGGCTGATGCGCTTCAAGTTCAACACGTGACCAATGACCTTATCGAAGGCATTTTAGCGAATGGCTTATATCTCACTATCAAAGAGTTATTGAAACTCGATGGTGTGGATGCAGGTTATTGCCGTGAGCCAATGACAGCGAAAGCAACACCAGAGCAATTAGCGAAAGCGAAAGAGTTAAAAGCAAAATATTTATAAATTAATGGAAAAGTGACCGCACTTACTTCTTTCCTCCCTCTATAGCGGGGAGGAAAGAATGTCAGTATGGTACTGATAAGGAAGGTTATTATGCGTCTCATTCCTCTGAACAATGAACAACAAGTCAGCCGTTGGGCGGCGCGTCATATTGCTGATCGAATTAATCATTTTAAACCTACAGCAGAACGTCCTTTTGTATTAGGTTTACCAACAGGCAGTACACCACTTAAGACCTATCAAGAATTGATTAAATTAAATCAAGCGGGAGAAGTGAGTTTTAAACATGTGGTGACCTTCAATATGGATGAATATGTGGGTTTGCCAAAAGAACATCCAGAAAGTTATCACAGTTTTATGCATAATAATTTCTTCAACCATATTGATATTCAACCGCAAAATATCAATATTTTGAATGGTAACACAGCTGACCATGATGAAGAGTGTCGTCGTTATGAAGAAAAAATTAAATCTTACGGCAAAATTCATTTATTTATGGGCGGCGTAGGTGTTGATGGCCATATTGCCTTCAATGAGCCAGCTTCTTCTTTAAGTTCGCGTACCCGTATAAAAACCTTAACGCCAGATACTATTATCGCGAATTCTCGTTTCTTTAATAACGATGTAAATCAAGTACCCAAATATGCTTTAACAATCGGCGTGGGGACATTACTTGATGCAGAAGAAGTGATGATTTTAGCTACGGGTCATAATAAAGCCTTAGCCGTGCAAGCTGCAGTAGAAGGCTGTATTAATCACCTTTGGACAGTAAGTGCCTTACAGCTCCATCGCCATTTTGTTTTAGTATGTGATGAGCCTGCATTGCAAGAATTAAAAGTGAAGACAGTGAAATATTTTACTGAATTAGAAGGACGCGCGATTCATAGTGTATTATAAGTGCGGTTAATTTTTATTGGATTTTAGGAAGGTATGATGAAATATGCATTAATTAACAGCGTAATCTACACCAAAAATGAAGTGTTAAGAGATTATGCAGTGGTTATTGAAGGGGAATATATTCAATCCGTTATTCCACAAAGCGAATTAGAAAGTGGGATTAAAACCATTGATTTAAAAGGGCATAATCTCACAGCCGGCTTTATTGATTTGCAATTAAATGGCTGTGGCGGCGTGATGTTTAACGATCAAACAAGCGTGGAAACATTGGAAATTATGCAAGCCACGAACTTGAAATCAGGCTGTACCAGTTTCTTACCAACGTTTATTACTGCCCCAGATGAAGATATCAAACGTGCAGTAAATATTATGCGTGAGTATTTGAATAAGCATAAAAATCAAGCGCTTGGCTTACACATTGAAGGACCTTATTTGAGTCTAGAGAAAAAAGGGGTGCATCGCCCGGAATATATCCGTGAAGCGACGCCAGAGATGAAAGATTTCTTATGTGATAATGCGGATGTCATCACCAAACTTACCATTGCAGCTGAAAACCCAACAGTGCAATATATTCCTGATTTTGTGAAAGCAGGCATTATTGTGTCTATTGGGCATTCTAATGCGACTTATGAAGTAGCGAAAGCCGCTTTTCATAAAGGTGCGACTTTTGCTACTCACTTACACAATGCCATGTCGCCGATCAGCTCAGGACGTGCGATGGGTGTAGTGGGTGCGGTATTAGACTCCGATGTTTACACAGGCATTATTGTAGATGGCGTGCATGTGAATTTTGGTAATGTTCGCTTAGATAAAAAAGCGAAAGGTGACAAACTTTGTATCGTGACCGACTCTCTTGCGGCTGCAGGTGCGCCACCTGAATTGGAAACCTTCACTTTTGTAGGAAAACCGATTTATGTGAAAGACGGTCGTTGTTACGACGCAAATGGTACGATTGCAGGCGCATCAATTACTATGATGGAATCTATTAAGAATGCTGTAGAGTATGTAGAAATTCCATTAGCAGAAGCGATTCGTATGAGTAATCTTTACCCAGCGAGAGCGATTGGCGTAGATGATCGTTTAGGCTCTGTTGAAGCAGGAAAAGTCGCAAACTTAGCGGTATTCACAAAAGATTATGATGTGATTGGTACCGTATTAAACGGCGAATGGAAACCAAACTAAAGTGCGGTCAAAAATAGTATTGTTTTAAACGTAATCCGATCCTTAAACAGATCGGATTATTTTTTATGGTTGCAATTCGCTGATCTTACCGGAATCGACTTGGAACAATTTTCCTTTTCCCACTTGCATCTCTTTGAGTTGACCTTGAGTAATAGCGGTTACGAAAACTTGAGAACCACTTTGTTGTAAGCGTTCAGCAAGCAGGGTGCGTTTATGTTGATCCAGCTCAGAGGCAAAGTCATCAATTAGAAAGATGCAATGACGTTGTTTTTGAATCATTAAGTGCTCACCCTGGGCTAAACGTAGCGCGCACATCAATAATTTTAATTGACCACGAGAGAGTACGTCTTCCACGGGGAGTCCATTGGCTTTAAAGCGGAAATCGGCTTTTTGTGGGCCAGAAACCGTATAGCCAATGGCTTTGTCTCGCTCAAAGTTTTGCGCCAATAATTCACCATATTCTGTCTCTTTCTCCCAGCCTTGATGAAAGCTAACAGTAATCTCTAATTCAGGTAAAAATAACTGGCAGGTTTTTTCAATTTCTGGACGTAAGGCTTCAGCGTATTCAGCTCGCCAATTACTCACTTGGTGGGCTAATTTGGCTAATTCAATGTCCCAAATTTTTATTGCAGAATAAGGCTGGTTTTGACTTAGTGCAGCATTCCGCTGTTTTAATAAGCGGTTTAATGCGACCCAAGAGGAATGAAAACTGTTATGGTGGTGGAATAAGCCCCAATCTAAAAAAGCGCGTCGAAAACTCGGTCCGCCATTTAATAGGGTCAGTCCTTCTGGTGTAATTAATTGCATGGGTAAAAGGTGAGCGAGATCGGCAATTTTATTGCCGTCTTCACCGTTTATTTTCGCAATGGTATTACCTTGACGAAGTTTTTGTAAGCCAACAGACCATTGATGCTGACTTTCTTGAATTTGGCCAAAAAGCGTGAAATGAGGTTCGTCGTAAGAAATGATGCGATTTGCGACCGCACTTTTGAAAGAGCGTCCATGTCCGAGATAAAAAATGGCTTCTAATAAGCTCGTTTTCCCACTGCCGTTATTGCCGACTAAAAAGTTAAAGCCGTGATCAAATTCAAGATCCACGGCATTTAAATTTCTAAATTTTTCAACAATTAAGCGGGAAATGGCCATTATTTCTAGAGGCGCATTGGCATAATGACGTATTCTGCACTTGCATCTTCGCTGTTTTCAATTAAGCAGCTTGATGACGCATCAGTGAGGCGAATACGTACTTGTTGGCATTTTAAGGCGTTCAATACATCTAAAATGTAAGTCACATTAAAGCCCACTTCCATTTCTTCGCCTTGATAATTTACATCTACGATTTCTTCTGCCACTTCGTGTTCAGGGTTAGATGCGGTAATTTTAAGTTGGTTTTCACTTAAGTTTAAACGCACGCTACGTATACGTTCATTTGAAAGGATAGAAGCACGTACAAAGGCTTGTTTTAAGGTTTCCCAGTTACCTTCTACGATACGAGTTGCATTACGTGGTAATACACGACGGTAATCAGGGAAGCGACCATCAATGAGTTTTGAGGTAAACACAATGTGGTTTAAGTGAATACGAAGATTATTTGTACCAATTTGCAAACGAGCAAGTTCGTCACTGCTTTCTAATAAGCGATTCAGTTCTAATACACCTTTACGAGGGAGAATAACGGAATGAGTTTGCAGATCTTGATCTAATTCGATCGTACAAACAGCAAGACGATGACCGTCAGTTGCAACCGTACGTAATAAATTACCTTCCGTTTCAAATTTCATGCCGTTTAAGAAATAACGAGCATCCTGGTTTGCCATTGAAAATTGGGTGGCTTCAATTAAGCGACGCAAGGTGCTTTGCGGTAACGCAAAATCCACTTCAGATTGCCAATCCGTTAGATTTGGATATTCTTCAGCAGGCAGAGTAGTGAGATTAAACTTACTGCGGCCTGACTCGACAATGGCGCGATCTTCTTCAAAGGTAACTGTAATTTCAAATTCATCTGATAGCGTGCGGCAAATATCTAAGAATTTTTTAGCCGGAATGGTGAAAGCGCCATCAGCGGTTGAAGACGAAAGTTGAGTGTAGCTAGAAAGCTCAACTTCAAGGTCTGTACCTGTAATGGTTAAACGGTTATCTTCAATTTGTAATAACACATTATTTAATACAGGAATATTCGGACGATTGCTCAATACGCCACAAACTTGCTGTAAGGGTTTTAATAGATTTTCTCTTGAAATGCTAAATTGCATCATTGGCTCCTTATGCAGATAATGTGCGAATTAAATTCGCCCAATCTTCTTGAATACTGCTGTCTTTTTCACGGAATTTTGGCACTTCACGGCAGGCATTTAAGACTGTCGTGTGATCGCGTTCAAAGGCACGGCCAATTTCCGGTAAACTTTTATTGGTTAATTCTTTTGCTAATGCCATCGCAACTTGGCGTGGGCGAGTGACGGATCTTGCTCTGCTTTTTGATTTTAAATCCGCCACTTTAATTCGATAGTATTCTGCCACGACTTTCTGAATATTTTCAATGGTTACCAAACGTTCTTGTAAGGCGAGAATATCTTTTAATGTGTCACGGACAAAATCAATATCAATGTGACCACCTTTGAAGTCTTGCATCGCTTTCACACGGTTTAGCGCACCTTCTAATTCACGAACATTGGTGCGTAAACGTTGTGCAATAAAGAATGCCACTTCTTCTGGTAACTCCATATGATGTTCTTCTGCTTTTTTCAGTAAAATCGCAACACGAGTTTCTAAATCTGGTGGTTCAATCGCAGTGGTTAAACCCCAGCCGAAACGAGATTTTAGGCGTTCTTCAATTTTCTCAATTTCTTTTGGATAGCGGTCAGAGGTCAAAATAATTTGACGGCCAGTTTCAAATAAATTATTGAAAATATGGAAAAATTCTTCTTGTGTTTTTTCTTTTTCTGCGAAGAATTGAATATCATCCACTAATAATGCATCAAGAGAACGATAGAATTTTTTGAATTGATCCATCTTATTATCACGCATCGCTTTGACCATGTGCTGCATAAAGTTATTAGCATGGATATAAAGCACGCGGGCATTTGGTTTATTCGCTAAAATGCCATTACCAATTGCGTGTAATAAGTGGGTTTTACCTAAACCTGTACCCCCATATAAAAAGAATGGGTTTGCCGTTGGTTCACCTGGTGCGAGAGCAAGTTTTTGACCTACTGCACGGGCGAGTTGGTTTGATTTACCTTCAACAAAGTTTTCAAATAAATGTTTACGATTTAGGTGTGATTCAAATTTGCTTGGTGCATCAGATTCTTGCTGAAAACTGACCACACTTTCTTGATGATTAGTTGTTTGAGTTGAGGACGATTCAACCGCTTTTGGAGCTGGTTTTACCCCTTCTTTTACGATAATTTGTAAATTCGGGTTTTTAGCAAGGGCTTGGCAAATTTGATGAATTTGAGCCAAGTAATGATTTTCCACCCAGCTTTTTACAAACATATTGGACGCATATAACACCACTTGATCTTGCGAGATGACATCCGCTTGTAATGGGCGTAACCAAGTGCTGAGATCCATCGGGGAAACCTGATCTTGTAGTTGAGATAAGCAATCTTGCCATAGGTTGGAAAGGCTCACGATAAATTATCCTTATGTTATATGCGTATAAAATAAAAGCCGCAAAAGTGCGGTTAAAAATCGAAGAGAATTTTACAATAATTTAGGCAAAAGATCTTCTGTTGCTCATCAAAAAAAGACAAAAAGGTTGCTTGAGATTTTGCCCAAAATCCGTATAATCCCCCACGATTTTAGAAGAAACGGAAGATTATTTCGGAATTTTCTCTTTTCTTATTTGACGAAAGCCCAATTTATGATTAAAATTGCGGTCTATTTTTTATAACCCTTGTTGTGTTTTGAATATCAAAACAGTAAACCATTTTGATTTAGGTAGATTACAATGAAACGTACATTTCAACCTTCTGTATTAAAACGTAGCCGTACTCACGGTTTCCGTGCTCGTATGGCAACTAAAAACGGCCGTCAAGTTTTAGCTCGTCGTCGTGCTAAAGGTCGTAAGAGTTTATCTGCATAATCACCTCTTTTAGTGATTAAGCTAAACTTCTCTCGGGAGTTACGATTGTTAACTCCCTCTCAATTCAAAAATGTCTTCGAACAACCGTTTCGAGCAAGCACCCCTGAAATTACCATTCTCGCACGCAAAAATAATCTTGAGCATCCACGCTTAGGTTTAACTGTGGCTAAAAAACATCTTAAACGAGCGCATGATCGTAATCGTATCAAACGTTTAGTTCGTGAAAGTTTTCGTTTATCTCAACATAATTTGCCCTCTTGTGATTTTGTCTTTGTGGCGAAACGTGGCATTGGTCAGCTTGATAATCAAACGTTTTTACAAACTTTGGATAAATTATGGGCACGTCACATTCGTTTGGCACAAAAATCCTCATCGCTTTAATTAAGTTTTATCAAGTAGCGATTAGCCCTTTAATTGGGCCGCGTTGTCGTTTTGTGCCAACCTGTTCTTGTTATGGTATTGAGGCGTTAAAAACACATGGATTGTTAAAAGGTAGTTGGCTTACGCTAAAACGTGTATTAAAATGTCACCCCTTAAGCGCCGGTGGATTCGATCCTGTTCCGCCGAAAAAGATTAATAATAACGATGAGAAAAAATAATGGACTCAAGACGTAGCCTATTAGTGCTTGCACTACTCTTTATTTCTTTCCTTGTTTATCAGCAATGGCAACTTGATAAAAATCCACCGGTTCAACAACAGACCACGGAACAAACAACAACCGCCTCTTCTGATGTACCGGCAAGTTCTTCTTCATCTGCCGAAGTAGTGGCAGACTCACAAACCAAAGGTCACATTATTACATTAGAAAATGATGTGTTACGTTTGAAAGTGGATACATTAGGTGGTGATGTAGTTAGTTCTGAATTATTAAAATATGATGCAGAATTAGATTCAAAAGATCCTTTAGTCTTGTTAAAAGATACAAAAGACCATATTTATATTGCACAAAGCGGCTTAATTGGTAAAAACGGGATCGATACAAAAGCAGGTCGTGCACAATATCAAGTTACGGGTGATAATTTCAAATTAGCAGAAGGTCAAAATGAACTTTCTGTACCATTAACATTTGAAAAAGATGGTGTCACTTATCGTAAAATCTTTGTGTTAAAACGCGATAGCTACGATGTAGGTGTTAACTTTGAAATTGTGAACCAAAGTGGTAGCGCAATTGAAGTTGAACCTTATGGCCAATTAAAACATACATTAGTTGAAAGCAGCGGTAACGTGGCAATGCCTACTTATACCGGTGGTGCATATTCTTCTTCTGAAACAAATTACAAAAAATACAGCTTCAGCGATATGAAAGACAAAAATCTTTCTATCGATACCAAAGCAGGTTGGGTTGCTATCTTACAACACTATTTCGTATCAGCTTGGATCCCAAATCAAGATGTAAATAACCAATTTTATAGTATTACAGACAGCAAAAATAACGTTGCGTCTATTGGTTATCGTGGTCCAGTGGTATCTGTTCCCGCTGGAGCAACAGAAACAATCACCAGCTCATTATGGACGGGGCCAAAATTACAAAACAAAATGGCTGAAGCGGCTAACCACTTAGATTTAACCGTCGATTACGGTTGGGCATGGTTTATCGCGAGACCATTATTCTTGTTATTAACGTTCATTCAAAGTATTGTATCTAACTGGGGTGTGGCAATTATTTGCGTAACCTTAGTGGTGAAAGCGATTTTATATCCGCTGACAAAAGCACAATACACTTCTATGGCTAAAATGCGTATGTTGCAACCGAAAATACAGGAAATGCGTGAACGTTTCGGTGATGACCGTCAACGTATGAGCCAAGAAATGATGAAACTTTACAAAGAAGAAAAAGTGAATCCGCTTGGTGGCTGCTTACCGTTGCTTATACAAATGCCGATCTTCATCGCCTTATACTGGACCTTCATGGAAGCCGTTGAATTACGTCACGCACCATTCTTTGGTTGGATTCAAGACTTATCGGCTCCAGATCCGTACTACATTTTGCCAATCCTGATGGGCGGCTCAATGTTCTTGTTACAAAAAATGTCACCGACCCCGGTAGCGGATCCAATGCAGCAAAAAGTGATGAACTTTATGCCGTTGATCTTCATGTTCTTCTTCCTCTGGTTCCCAGCAGGTCTCGTACTTTACTGGTTAGTATCTAACTTAATCACTATCGTACAACAACAAATGATCTACCGTGGTTTAGAGAAAAAAGGGTTACATACCCGTAAAAAATAACAGATAGAAGGCATCGAAAGATGCCTTTTTTCTATCATTGATTGATATAATCACATGGGCGTATTAATGCGCCCTCTCATTTTTTAATCGCAGATAAAAGTGCGGTCAATTTTTAGTGAGTTTTTATGAAAGAAACAATCGTCGCACAAGCGACAGCACCAGGACGTGGTGGAATTGGTATTTTACGTGTATCCGGCCCAAAAGCAGTTGAAGTGGCACAGGCGGTACTAGGCAAATGCCCTAAACCACGTATGGCAGACTATTTACCTTTTAAAGATGCTGATGGCACAGTACTAGATCAAGGCATTGCGCTTTATTTTAAATCGCCGAATTCCTTTACTGGTGAAGATGTATTGGAATTGCAAGGACATGGCGGACAAGTGGTATTAGATTTGTTGCTAAAACGAATCTTACAACTTGATGGTATTCGTCTTGCGCGTCCAGGTGAATTTTCTGAACAGGCTTTTTTAAACGATAAATTAGATTTAGCCCAAGCGGAAGCCATTGCCGATTTGATTGATGCGACTTCGGAGCAAGCTGCTCGTTCAGCATTAAAATCGCTACAAGGTGAATTTTCCAATAAAGTGAATCAGTTGGTGGATTCCGTCATTTATCTGCGTACTTATGTGGAAGCGTCGATTGATTTCCCCGATGAAGAAATTGACTTTTTGGCAGACGGTAAAATCGAAGCAAAATTACGAGAAATTATTGATCAACTTGATTTAGTTCGTAGCGAAGCGAAACAAGGCTCGATTTTACGTGAAGGGATGAAAGTGGTGATTGCCGGTCGTCCAAATGCAGGCAAATCCAGTTTACTGAATGCTTTAGCGGGTAGAGAAGCGGCTATTGTGACAGATATTGCAGGAACCACGCGTGATGTGTTGCGTGAGCATATTCATATTGATGGCATGCCTTTACATATTATTGATACCGCAGGGCTTCGTGAAGCGACAGATGAAGTTGAACGTATCGGGATCTCGCGTGCCTGGACGGAGATTGAGCAAGCCGATCGTATTATCTTAATGTTAGACAGTAGTGATCCGGATAGCCAAAATATTGAAAAAGTGCGGTCAGAATTTTTATCAAAATTACCAAATAATATGCCGGTGACCATTGTTCGTAATAAAGTAGATTTAAGCGGCGAGGCCGTTGGGCTAAAAGAAGAAAATGGAACAACGACCGTTTGTTTATCCGCCCAAACGCATCAGGGGGTAGATTTGTTGCGTGAGCATTTAAAACAGGCGATGGGCTTCCAAACAGGGATGGAAGGCGGTTTCTTAGCGCGCCGTCGTCATCTTGATGCCTTAGAAAAAGCGGCCGAACATTTACAAATTGGATTAGTCCAATTAACCGAATTTCATGCGGGTGAATTATTGGCGGAAGAACTTCGTTTAGTGCAAGCTAACCTGAGTGAAATTACGGGGCAATTTACCTCGGATGATTTACTCGGCAATATTTTCAGTTCTTTCTGTATAGGAAAATAAACGTTAGTTTATGACTTTTCATATGTTGTGGATCATTGCTCTTGGTCTCTCGATGGATGCCTTTGCAGTTTCCATCTCTAAAGGCTTAGCAATGCGCGCTTTTCGATGGAAACAAGCATTAGCTATCGCATGCTGTTTTGGGCTATTCCAAGGCACCATGCCAGCAATCGGCTATGTTGTCGGACTGCAATTTAGTCAGATGATTCAACATTGGGATCATTGGATTGCCTTTGTTTTGCTTGCGCTCATCGGTGTGAATATGATTCGAGAAGGACTTAACTCGGATGATGAACCCGCTCCTTCATTGATTAGTTTAAAACACTTGCTAACACTTGGTGTGGCAACGAGTATTGATGCATTAGCCGTCGGCGTCTCTTTTGCTTTTCTTTCTGTGGACATTTTATTGGCAGTCTTCATCATAGGTTTAACAACCTTTGTCATCTCTTTTATTGGCGTAAAGAGCGGTCATTTTTTAGGGAAAAAATTCAAAAGCAAAGCAGAGATTTTTGGCGGTTTAGTGTTATTAGTCATGGCTGTGAAAATCCTACACGAACATGGTGTTTTTTAAGTGCGAATTTTCGCCTTTTAGATTATAATCTTACGAACTTTGTCTTTTTTAAAAGGGTAATAATTGAATGTTAATTGAAAAAATGCATGGCCTCGCCCATAGCTTTATCGGGAAAGCGATCTTTGCTTTACTTCCAGTTTCATTTTTAATCGGTGGGATGTCAGGCTATTTGTATGGTGGCAGCGAGAGTTTTGCTGCAAAAGTAAATGGCGAAACGATCTCTCAACAAGATTTTTTAAATCGTTATAACCAAGAGTTTGAAGCGAGAGCACAACAAGAGGGCGAGAGTTTCTTAGCGAAAACTGACTCTGTTGAATTTGTGACCGCACTTCGTCAAAATTTAATTCAACGTTTAGTGGATCAAGAATTAATCCGTCAATATGCGAAAGAATTAAAATTAGGTGTAAGTGACGACATGATCAAACGTGCGATTGTAAGTGATCCTAACTTTCAATCTAACGGTAAATTTGATAACGCCCGTTATCAACAATTATTGACTCAAAATGGTTTAACGTCCGATACTTATGCGGCTATTTTACGTAATGCATTAACACTTGAACAAATGCAAAACGGTTTGGCTGATAGTGAATTTGTTGTGCCGGCTCAAGTAAAAGATAGTGCGCAAACCTTTTTCCAAGAACGTATCGCTCGTCTTGCAACCCTTCCATTAGCCGATGAAGTGGCAAAACAAAAGGTTACAGAAGAAGAAATTAAAGCGTATTACGATGCAAATGCGAAATCACTTGTTCAACCTGAACAAGCGAAAGTGCAATATATTCGCGTTTCAGCAAATGAATTAGGTAAATTACAACCTGTAACTGAAACACAAATTGCACAATATTATCAAGAAAATAAAGCGCAATTTATTAGCCAAAAATTAGCCCATATCCAATTAGCAACTGAGAAAGAAGCGGATGCAGTTTATCAAGAACTGCAAAAAGGCGCTGATTTTGCTGAGTTAGCAAAAGCGAAATCTATGGATAAACTTTCTGCTGCACAAGGCGGTGAATTAGGTTGGGTAAAAGACAACGAATTACCGAAAAACTTTGAAGATGCAGCATTATTATTAAATGTTGGTCAATATAGTACACCAGTTAATGTGGATGGGGCTTACCATATTATTTTAGTGCAAGATCGTAAAGAACGTACTTTAGATGAAGTAAAAGAGCAAATCGCAGATACCGTACGTAAAAACTTAGCAGAAAGCCGTTTCCAAGCGGTAGAAAAAGCGGTTCGTGCAAAAGCGGCTGAAAGCAGTGATTCTTTAGCTGCGGTAGCAGAAGCAGCAGGCGTGAAAGTGGAAGAAACAGATTATTTCGGTAAAAATAATGTCCCTGCGGCATTAAATTTCCCAAATGTGACTTCTGCCATTTTTGAATCAGATATTGCAAACGGCGGCGCAAATTCTGAACCATTAACTGTTGGTGAAAATGAATTTGTTGTGGTACGTGTCTTGGATCACAAAGATGAAGGTTTACAAAGCCTTGATGAAGCGAAATCAACGATTGAGCAATTCTTAAAACGTGAAAAAGCCGATAAAGTATTGACTGAAAAAGCAGAGCAAGCGGTTAAAGCGCTATCTGCCGATCCAACCAAATTACCTGCAGGTATTAGTTTTGGTGAGCCACAAACCTTTACGTTAGTGGATAATAAAGATCCAGTGCTTTATGAAGGTGTATTTGCCATTGCAAAACCACAAGATGGCAAAGCGGCTTATCAAGTTGCTCGTAACAGCAAAGGCGATGTGGTTGTGGTTGCCCTTGAACGTGTAGAAGAACCTACTTTAAGTGAGCAAGAATTAGCGAAATTTAGCACTCAACTTGTTCGTGCGCGTCAAGGTGAATTGCAAGAACAGTTAATACAAGCATTGCGTGAAAAAGCACAAATCGAGATTAATACCAGCTTTATTAATCAAGATGATTCAGAAGAAGGTGCGGCTCACTAAGCCGATTGAGATGTCATTCATCATCAATTTCTGATGGAAAATAAAAGCAAAGTGCGGTAAATTTTGACCGCACTTTTTTATATAAAACAAGGAGAATACTATGGCTCAAGAAACCATTTTCAGCAAAATTATTCGCAAAGAAATCCCAGCTAATATTGTTTATCAAGATGAATTAGTGACCGCCTTCCGAGATATTTCACCTCAAGCGAAAACCCATATTTTGATTATCCCAAATAAAGTCATTCCAACGGTTAATGATGTGACGGAACAAGATGAAGTTACTTTGGGTCGCTTATTTACTGTCGCGGCTAAAATGGCTAAAGAAGAAGGCATTGCCGAAGACGGTTATCGTTTGATCGTGAATTGTAATAAACACGGTGGACAAGAAGTATTCCATATCCATATGCATCTTGTTGGTGGTGAACCTTTAGGTAGAATGTTGGTGAAATAATGAAAAAGATCCTAATTACAGCAACGGTATTATTTTTAACGGCTTGTTCATCTGCACCAAATATTGTGGGAACCAATAAGCCAATTTTAAATATGTCGGCAAATTTAGCGCCCGCTTTAGATGTTGATTTGTCTGATAATACGGCAGCTTTCAAAAATAAAACCATGCAACAACTCAATGTGCTTTACCATCTTTATTGGTATAACACGCAAGGTGTAACGCAAGTTTGGCCGAATCAGCAAGAAAGCCAATCAGGCAATATTTTATTGCAACCACAAGAGAAGAAAGTGTTTGAACTACCAAAACCAAGCACAGAAAGTAGCAATTATCGTCTTTACTTAACTTACAATAGTTTATGTCCACATTATTAATTGACCTTGAAGGTCATGAACTCAAACAAGAAGAAGTTGAATTACTGGAACATCCTTTAGTTGCCGGTTTGATTTTATTTACCCGCAATTTTTATGATCGTCAGCAAGTTCAAGCGCTAATTAAATCCATTCGTCAACGAGTGAAAAAGCCTTTATTGGTCACAGTCGATCAAGAAGGTGGTCGCGTGCAACGTTTCCGTGAAGGTTTCACTCAGCTACCCGCAATGCAAGCTTTTGCGGCATTAGTTAAGGATTCAACTCAGCAACAGCAAATAGCAAAAGAAGCGGGCTGGCAAATGGCGGCTGAAATGGTGGCGTTAGATATTGATTTGAGTTTTGCTCCTGTGTTGGATTTAGGTCACGAATGTCGTGCGATTGGCGATCGTAGTTTTGGCTGTGATGTAAAAAGTGCGGTCAATTTAGCAGCAGCTTTTATTGATGGTATGCACCAGGCGGGCATGGCAACAACAGGAAAACACTTCCCAGGACACGGTCATGTTTTAGCTGATTCTCATCTTGAAACCCCTTATGATGAGCGTGCAAAAGAAGTGATTTTTAATCATGATATTTTACCATTCCAACAGCTGATTCAACAAAGTAAGCTTGATGCGATTATGCCGGCTCACGTGATTTATACGCAATGTGATAGCCAGCCAGCAAGCGGTTCGAGTTATTGGTTAAAAGAGATTTTGCGTAAACAGTTGGGCTTCCAAGGGGCGATTTTCTCTGATGATTTAGGCATGAAAGGCGCAGGCTTTATGGGCGATTTTGTGGCTCGCAGTGAAAAAGCCTTGAAGGCTGGTTGTGACTTATTATTGCTTTGTAATGAGCGTGAAGGTGTCATTCAAGTGCTTGATAATCTGAAGTTAGAGGAAACAACGGAGCATTTCGCAGCACGCCAAGTGCGCTTGAAATCGCTCTTTAAACAAAAATCCTTTGATTGGTCAGAACTCACAAAAACTTCGCGCTGGATTGAAAATCATCAAAAACTGACCGCACTTCAACAAGAGTGGCTTGCTTCTAAATGATTGATTGCCATCATTATCAAAAAGGCGATTGCCGTTCTTGTCAATGGCTTGAAATGCCTTATGAACAGCAACTTGCCAAGAAAGAAGAGCATCTAAAACAACAACTTGCCAAATTGGATTGTGATGGTTTAATTTGGCATCCGCCTTTTTATTCCGCCGAGTCTGCCTTTCGTAATAAAGCGAAAATGGTGGTAAGTGGCGCGGTGGAACGTCCCATTCTAGGTATTTTACAAGACCCGAATGATCCACAAAGTGCGGTGGATTTATGTGATTGCCCGCTTTATCCCAAACGCTTTGCTGAACTCTTTCCGATTCTGAAAGATTTTATTGGACGTGCAGGCTTAGTCCCTTATAACGTAGCGAAACAAAAAGGTGAGCTGAAATATATTCTGCTTACAGAAAGCCAACATACAAAGAAATTGATGTTACGTTTTGTATTGCGTTCAGAAACTAAACTATCGTTAATTCAACGTGAATTTGCAGGGTTATTGGAAAAATTGCCACAACTTGAAGTGGTAAGTGTGAATATTCAACCTCAACACGCCGCAATCTTAGAAGGTGAGAAAGAAATCTTTTTGACGGACCAGCATACCTTATCAGAGAGCTTTAACGGTATTCCGCTATTTATTCGTCCTCAAGGTTTCTTCCAAACGAATCCACTGGTAGCACAAGGGCTATATGCAACGGCGCAAGATTGGGTACAGGATTTACCAATTGCTAAACTTTGGGATCTCTTTTGTGGCGTTGGTGGGTTTGGACTTCATTGTGCTAAAGCTTTACGGGATAAACATCAACAAGAAGTGGAATTGACCGGGATTGAAATTTCCCCATCTGCTATTCAAGCAGCGACTCAATCCACTCAGGTGTTAGGGCTAAAAAATGTTAAATTCCAATCTTTGGATGCCGCTAATTTTGCTTTAACACAAGATGCAAATAAACCCGATTTGGTGATCGTCAACCCACCTCGTCGAGGCATCGGAAAGGAACTCGCAGAATTTCTCAATGAAATGCAACCGCACTTTATTCTTTATTCCAGTTGCAATGCGATTTCTATGGGAAAAGATTTGCAACACCTAACCAATTATAAACTTACTCAAATTCAATTATTTGATATGTTCCCGCATACAGCACATTATGAAGCACTGATATTGTTGAAACTCAATTCCTAATAAAAAAGCTAACATCTCTGTTAGCTTTTTTATTTAAAGATTTAACCGCACTTTTATTTTGCTATAAATCAGTGCGAGTAAGAAGAATGCGGCCTGCAGCAAAATAATACAGGCACCAGTAGAGGCGTCAAAATGATAGCTAAGTAGCACGCCGAGTAGACTTGCAGTTACAACACTGATAATCGCGATAACAAGCATCTTATCGAAGCTATTCGTCAGGGTTAGCGCGGTGATACCTGGCGCAATTAGCATCGCTACAACCAAAATAACCCCAACGACTTGCATCGTACTCACAATCGTGAGCGCGAGTAATGTGAGCAAGCCATAGTGCAGTAATTTAGGCGAGAGACCTGCAACGCGGGCATGGCTAGGATCAAAGCAGTAGAGAAGGAAATCACGACGCTTTAATCCAAGTAAAATAAAAATAATCAAGGCAATGATAGCTGTTTGAATCAGCTCTTGTCGGCTTACACCCAATACGTTTCCGAATAAGATGTGTGTGAGGTGTTGTGATGTTTGGATTTTAGTGAATAGCACCAAACCAATGGCAAACATCCCCGAAAATACAATCCCCATCGCGGTATCTTCTTTGATACGACTGTTTTCTTTTAAATAACCCACCCCTAAGGCGCAGGCAATACCTGAGACAAATGCACCAATCACTAATGGAATACCGGCTAAAAAAGCTAAGACAATGCCAGGTAGGACAGCATGAGAAATGGCATCCCCCATCAATGACCATCCTTTCAACACTAAATAGCAAGAGAGTAGCGCACAGATCATGGCAACAACTAATGCGGTGAGTAGCGCATTTTGCATGAAGGCAAATTGAAATGGCTCAACGAAAATAGCGAATATTTCATTCATGGGCCACCGCCTTACGTCGTTTTTGACTCATTAATCCGTATTTAGGCGAGAATAGAAAAGCCAATAAAAATAACAAGGTTTGCAATGTTACGATGACACCACCGGTTGCGCCATCCAGATAATAGCTTAAATAGACACCAACGAAACCAGTGATTACGCCTAATGCTACGGCAATTTTGATAAGAGTTTTGAATTTATCTGTGAGTAAATAGGCAGTTGCGCCTGGTGTGATTACCATGGCAATCACTAAAATCGCCCCGACAGTTTGTAATGCCGCAACGACACAAGCACTTAAGAGTGTAAAAAAGAGAACTTTGTAAAACAGCGGCGAAAGCCCAACTGTTATTGCTTGTGTTTCATCAAAGAAAATCAGTAACAGATCCTTCCAAAAAATAAGTAATAAAACCAAGCAAATCAACATAATGATGGCTACTTGATAAATATCTTCATCGGCAATCCCGAGGATATTACCGAGAATAATATTTTGCACATTTATTGAAGTTGGATTCAGAGAAATAATCAACAATCCCAAGGCAAAGAATGTGCTGAAAATAAAGCCGATAACGGCATCTTCTTTGAGTTTAGAAATGGATTTGATCCATAAAATGGAAATTGCCGCCAAAATGCCGGCAAAAAAAGCACCTAAAGCATAGGGGAGTGAAAAGGCATAAGCTATCGCCACACCCGGAACCACGGAATGAGAGAGCGCGTCGCCAATTAATGACCAGCCTTTCAACATTAAATAGGCAGAAAGAAAGGCACAAATGCCACCAACTGCGGCACTGAGCCACATGGCCTTTTGCATATATTCATAGGAGAAAGGTTCCAGTAAATATTCAAGCATGACTTATTCCTTGTCAGACGGAGGTAGACGACAGGATTTTACAGCCGTTGCAGGCGGATCATTTTTGGTTTCACCATAGAAGACAACAGGGCGTTCATCATCCGTAAGCACGGTGACAGCACGTTTATCTTCATCATTATGCAGATCTTCACCCAATAATTTGATGTGTCGTAATACACCACCAAAGACTTTTTCCAAATTATGCTGATTGAATGTCTCTTCTGTTTTACCGGCAGCAATCACAGTACGGTTAATCATTACCACTTGGTCACAGAAATCGGGTACAGAGCCTAAATTGTGGGTAGAGACTAAAATTAAATGGCCTTCAGCACGTAATTGGCGAAGGAGTTCCACAATGGCATTTTCGGTTTTAACATCCACACCTGTAAAAGGCTCATCGAGTAAGATAATCTTACTTTGTTGTGCTAATGCTCGAGCCAAAAATACGCGTTTTTTCTGTCCACCAGAAAGCTCGCCGATTTGTCGTTCAGCTAAATGCTCGATGTTTACTCGTTGCATCGCTTCGAGCACTTTTTGTTTGTCTTCAGCCTTTGGAATGCGTAGGAAATTCATATAGCCGTAGCGTCCCATCATAACGACGTCATAAACGGAGACGGGGAATTGCCAATCGACTTCTTCCGCTTGCGGCACATAGGCAACCAAATTTTGTTTCAACGCTCGATTAATTGGCAAACCACAAAGCGCAATATTGCCTTGCTGTGGTTTAATTAAGCCCATGATGCTTTTGAATAGTGTTGATTTTCCGCTCCCATTTACGCCGACAAGGGCACAGATTGTTCCTCCCTCTAATTTGAAGGAAACATCATAAATTGCAGTGTGCCCGTTGTTGTAACGCATGGTTACATCATTAACGGAAATTGAAGCGGAAAGTGCGGTCATTATTTTTCAAATCCTTTCACGATGGTGGATACAGTGACATTGAGCAAATCGATATAAGTCGGTACAGGGCCATCAGTGGCAGAAAGAGAATCGACATAAAGTACGCCACCGTATTTAGCGCCACTTTCTTTCGCTACCTGTTGAGCAGGTTTGGCTGACACGGTACTTTCACTAAATACCACTGGAATCTGATTTTTTTTCACTAAATCGATAAGTTTACGTACTTGTTGAGGCGTACCTTGTTGTTCAGCGTTAATTGGCCATAAATAGCCTTCTTTGAGATCGTAATCTTTCGCTAAATAACTAAAGGCCCCTTCACTGGTCACTAACCAACGTTGGTCCGCAGGAATTTGTGCGAGTTTCTCACGTAAAGGTTTATCGAGTTGTTTGATTTTTTCTGCATACGCTGCTGCATTTTTTTGATAAATATCAGCATTTTTCGGATCGTATTTAACTAATGCATTTTTGATATTTTCTACGTAAATCAACGCATTAGATGGAGACATCCAGGCATGTGGATTAGGTGCATCTTTATAAGGGCCTTCATAAATAGAAAGCGGTGTAATACCTTCGGTTACCACAACGGCTGGCTTGTCTTTGATATTTTGGAAGAAGCGCTCAAACCAACGCTCTAAATTGAGTCCATTCCATAAAATTAAATCAGCAGATTGGGCTTTTACAATATCTTTAGGGGTCGGTTCATATTCATGAATTTCTGCGCCAGGTTTGGTGATAGATTCTACCGTCGCGGCATCGCCCGCAACATTTTGTGCGATATCCTGAATAACAGTAAATGTGGTCACCACTTTAAATTTCGCTTCGGCTTGTAAGGCGGCTAAACCTAGAGCGATAACAGATAGGCTTTTAAATAAATGCTTCATGAGATCTCCTTAAAAATAATGATTGATTAGCATTCCGCAGAATAATACCATTTTTTATAAGGCCTTTAAATGAAAATAATTATCAAATAGATAGGCGATTAAAATTAAAAAGCGGAAAATTTTTTGCAAAATTGACCGCTCTTTTTTGAAATAATTAACCACCAACTTGTTGGATTAGGCGCTCCATACCCGCTTCATCATAGCCTTCTTCATATTGGGCTTCATCAACGGTAAAGTTGTGCATGCTCCGTCCTGCGATACAACCGTATTGTTCTAATTTTCCTTTGGTAAAGTTAGTACGAAACGCAGATGAATGGTTATTTAAACTGATCACCCCAATGGTAGCGCGATTGCATGGATTTTTATTCACGAAGACTAAATTATAGCCAGACTCACGAATATAGCCTGTTTTATTAATTGCTGCATCAAATACTTCTTCACGCACTAATTTATTGGTGTTTTTAACAAAAACGCTGCGTCCGCCTGCTTGAATGAAAGCACTTGGCATATTCGAGAGGTTTTTGATTTGTGCTTTGTTAAGAGAGTATTTAGCCAATTTAACCAGATCCATCACACTTGAAATGTTGCTTTCGGATAAGCCAGAACTATCTGAAAAGCGGGTAGAGCGCATACCTAATTCTCGTGCTTTCTCATTCATTTTTTGGATAAATTGCAAACGACTCATACCCGCAGAGCGAGAAAGAGCATGAGCAGCATAGTTGTCAGAATGGACAAGCATCGCTTTTAATAATTCATGACAAGAAATCGGCGTGTATTTTGGTAATTTTGTATGTGTGCCTTTAATGTAATCGTAATCGTCGTCAGTAATCGATGCAGTACAATTTGCGTTTCGATTATTTTCAAGAAACACATTCGCCGTCATTAACTTGGTGACGGATGCGATAGGTTGAACATGATTCGGTGAGCTACTTTCGAGCACTCGATCATGGGTGAAATCATACACGACATAAGATTGTGCCGTTGCCATTGCAGGCACTAAACACAATACAGAAAGCACTTTTTTTAACATATCTTTAATATAGCTAACTTAGAGAATAAACCAAGGTTTCTATTCTACCAGTTTTTATATGGGTTTGGGATGTAGAAAAGAGAAAAATTTTGAAGTTTTTTTAACCGTACTTTTCCCTTTCATTTTTTTGATTTTTGCGATGCTGATCGCAAAGAAGTGCGGTCAAAATTTTCGTTGTTTTTCAAATCTGCTAGCTTATCCGTCGGTAAATCTGTAAAATCTCGGCTCATTTTTAATATGCGAATTTTTTGTTGCTCAATTCTGAGTAACATCATCGCCGTAATGTGTAATAACGAGGCTTTATGTTAGAACAACCCCTTTCATCCGAAACGAATACAAAAAAGATTAACTTAATGGATTTAACGCGTCAGCAGATGCGTGAGTTTTTTGCTGAACTAGGCGAGAAACCATTTCGTGCGGATCAATTAGTGAAATGGATTTATCATTTTGGCGAAGATAACTTCGACAATATGACCAATATCAATAAAAAATTACGAGAAAAATTAAAAGCAGTCGCTGAAATTAAAGCGCCAGAAGTGGCGGTTGAGCAACGCTCTGCGGATGGTACTATTAAATGGGCGATGCAGGTAGGTGAGCAGCAAGTTGAAACAGTCTATATTCCTGAAGCAGATCGTGCAACACTTTGTGTCTCTTCTCAAGTAGGTTGTGCCTTAGCTTGTACTTTCTGTTCGACAGCACAGCAAGGCTTTAACCGTAATTTAACGGTGTCTGAAATTATCGGTCAGGTGTGGCGAGCATCAAAAATTATCGGTAATTTTGGTGTGACGGGTGTACGCCCGATTACCAATGTGGTGATGATGGGCATGGGTGAACCATTGTTAAATGTAGCCAATGTTGTACCCGCAATGGAAATTATGCTCGATGATTTCGCGTATGGATTGTCTAAACGCCGCGTGACGTTATCCACTTCCGGTGTCGTGCCTGCGCTCGATATGTTACGTGATAAGATTGACGTGGCATTAGCGATTTCACTTCACGCACCGAACGATGAATTGCGTGATGAAATCATGCCGATCAATAAAAAATACAACATCAAAATGTTGATGGATTCGGTACATAGATACTTAGAAGTATCGAATGCTAACCATGGTAAAGTGACAATTGAATATGTGTTATTAGATCACGTGAATGATGGCACAGAGCATGCGCATCAATTAGCTCAAGTATTAAAAAATACGCCATGTAAAATCAACTTGATCCCATGGAACCCGTTCCCAGAAGCGCCTTATGGTAAAAGCTCAAATAGCCGTGTCGATCGTTTCCAAAAAACCTTAATGGAATACGGCTTTACGGTGATTGTGCGCAAAACTCGTGGTGATGATATTGATGCCGCTTGTGGTCAGTTGGCGGGGGATGTGATTGACCGAACCAAACGTACAGCAATGAAACGTAAGTTTGGCGAAGGTATTGACGTAAAAGCGGTTAATTAAGCTAAATATAGCAATACTTGTAAAGGAAAAATGGCCTGGAAAAGAGTGATAAGATAGAGGAGTGATAAGATGAAATTAATCCCAATCAACATTCTAAGTGCGGTCATTTTTCCTTTTGTTTTTTCGGCTTGCGTCTCTCAGCCTTCAGTTGATTTTAATAAACAACAAGCCGCAAAAGCGCGCGTTGAGTTGGCATTAGGCTATCTGCAACAAGAGGATTTTGTTCAAGCAAAACTGAATTTAGATAAAGCCTTTGAACATGATGACCGTTATTATCTTGTGCACTCGGCACTTGCGCATTTTTATCAATTACAAGGCGATACGGAAAAAGCGAAGCAAGCTTATTTACAGGCGATTAAGTTAGACGATAAGCAAGGTGATGTGTATAACAACTTTGGTGCATTTTTATGTGGGCAAGGTGAGTTTGAACAAGCTTATTCACAATTTAATGCGGCACTTGCAGCACCAAATTATTATCATCAAGCCGATACCTACGAAAACATGGCACTTTGTGCTTTTGCCGGAAAACAAACCGACGTTTATCAACAAGCGTTGGAGAAATTGCGCCAAGTTGATCCTTCTAGAGCGGAAAAGCTCCGCACGCTCAAATAATCATTGCCAAAAGCCCCTTTCGACTTTAAAATTTGGTATTTAGTTTTTTTATTTCTATTTCTCTATTTTTTATACCTATGAATACAATCGTCGAACAAACTGAAACAACTGAAATTTCCTTTGGGGATAAACTTCGCCAAACACGCGAAGCACTAAACCTTTCTTTAGAAGATGTGGCAAAGGCCATTTCTTTACGTCCAAGCATTTTGGCAAAATTAGAAAATAATGAATTTGTCCAAAAAAATGTACCTTCAACCTTTTTGAGAGGTTACGTTCGCAGCTATGCGAAATTTTTACGTATTCCTGATGCTGAATGGGCTCATTTAACTTTTGGTGAAGCACATAAAAATGATTTAAGTAAAAATGCACGTGCGACGCGTTCAGTTAACCAATATTCATCTCACAGCCGTTGGGTAGGCACACTCACAACTATTATTTTGCTCGCGGCTGTTGGAATGACTGGCTTATGGTGGTGGCAAAATTATCAAAAATCAAACGAAGAACGTGATAATTTAGTGCAAACCTACGTTGAAAAAGAAAAAACAGCAGCAGTACCGGTTACTCATTCGAATGAAATTCCAGTAACAGTAAAGAGTCAGTCTATGACGTCAAATAATGAGACAGCGCCGGTGGCAGAGACAACAAATAATGTCGCTGCGGAATCTACTGTTTCAACTACTCAAGAAAATCAAGCTCAAACAGTAAACGCAGAAGTTTCAACTGTAGCAACTTCAGCACCTACTGTTGAACAAACTCAAGCACCTGTTATGGAACAAACGTTACCTAACACAGAACCAACAACAGAGCAAACTGTGCCAGATACACAAAGTGCGGTTGAAAACCCCGCTATTTCTGAAGCCCCAACTACAGCGAAAGGCGATCTCGTTATTGAGGTTACAAAAAATTCAAGCTGGATTAGTGTGAAAGACAAAAACCGTAAAGTATTAGCGCAAAAAGAATATAAACAAGGCGAAGTTTTAACCTTTAATGGTGACGAATATGCTTTGATTATTGGTGCGCCAGGTAATGTTCGCATTACTTATAAAGGCGAAGCGTATCCGCTTACAGTTGATGGCCGTGTGGCTAAATTTAAATTACCAAAACCTTAACGAATAATTTACGAAAGAATGTCAGCAGTAAAACCTACTATCAAACGTCGTGAATCGACAAAAATTTATGTGGGCAATGTACCAATCGGTGGTGATGCACCGATTGCCGTACAATCCATGACAAATACTCGCACAACTGATGTTGAAGCGACCGTTGCGCAGATTAAATCTTTGGAACGAGTTGGAGCAGATATTGTGCGCGTTTCTGTACCGACCATGGATGCCGCCGAAGCCTTTAAAATCATTAAACAGCAAGTGAATGTGCCATTAGTGGCGGATATTCATTTTGACTATCGTATTGCGTTAAAAGTGGCTGAATATGGGGTGGATTGCTTACGTATTAACCCAGGCAATATCGGTCGTGAAGATCGTATTCGAGCAGTGGTGGATTGTGCGCGTGATAAAAATATCCCTATCCGTATCGGTGTCAATGCAGGCTCATTAGAAAAAGATATTCAAGAGAAATTTGGTGAGCCAACACCAGAAGCCTTATTAGAATCAGCGTTACGCCATGTTGAGATCTTGGATCGTTTAAACTTCGATCAATTTAAAGTGAGTGTAAAAGCATCCGATGTCTTCCTTGCGGTGGAATCTTACCGTTTATTGGCAAAAGCCATTAAACAGCCATTGCATTTAGGTATTACGGAAGCCGGTGGCGCGCGTGCGGGCTCAGTGAAGTCAGCGATTGGTTTAGGGATGTTGTTAGCCGAAGGCATTGGTGATACCTTGCGTGTCTCCTTAGCCGCCGATCCTGTAGAAGAAATCAAAGTTGGTTTTGATATTTTGAAATCGTTACGTATTCGTTCTCGCGGGATTAACTTTATTGCTTGTCCAACTTGCTCGCGTCAAGAGTTTGATGTAATCGGCACGGTGAATGCACTGGAACAACGTTTAGAAGATATTATTACCCCAATGGATGTGTCTATTATTGGTTGTGTGGTAAATGGCCCGGGTGAAGCATTAGTGTCTGATCTTGGCGTGACCGGCGGTAATAAGAAAAGTGGTTATTATTTAGATGGTGAGCGTCAAAAAGAACGTTTTGATAACGACGCGATTATTGACCAATTAGAAGCAAAAATTCGTGCCAAAGTTGCACAACAAGATCCAAAAAATCGAATTATTTAAGGAAAACTCGTGGCAAAAAATATTCAAGCAATTCGTGGGATGAATGACTGTTCCCCAACTGAATCTCCACTTTGGCAATGGATTGAAGGGCAGATTCGCCAAATTTTAAGCAGCTACGGCTATTCAGAAGTGCGTATGCCAATCGTGGAAAGTACGCCATTATTTGCTCGTGCAATCGGTGAAGTCACAGATGTCGTCTCAAAAGAAATGTACACATTCTGGGATAATGATGAGCAATTAACACTTCGTCCAGAAGGTACGGCAGGATGCGTGCGTGCGGCGATTGAACACGGTTGGATTTATAACAATGAACAACGTTTATGGTATATGGGACCAATGTTCCGCCATGAACGTCCACAAAAAGGTCGTTACCGTCAATTTCACCAAGCTGGTGTAGAAGTATTTGGTATCGCAACCCCTGAAATTGATGCGGAGTTAATTATTTTAACGGCACGTTTGTGGAAAGCGTTAGGGATTGATCAACATGTTTCACTTCAATTAAATTCGATTGGTTCATTAGAAGCACGTGCAAACTATCGTTCTGCATTAGTAGCCTTCTTAGAAAATCACCAAGATTTAATGAGCGAAGAAGAGAAAGAACGTCTTGTAAAAAATCCATTACGTATTTTGGATACTAAAAATCAAGCATTACAAGACGTATTGGACGGCGCACCAAAATTATTAGATTATTTAGATGACGAAAGTCGCGAGCATTTTGCGCAGTTATGTGCTCTATTAGATGCCGTTGGCATTCAATATGAAATTAATCCAAAATTGGTTCGTGGTTTAGATTATTATAATAAAACTGTATTTGAATGGGTGACATCCGCATTAGGGGCGCAAGGAACCGTATGTGGTGGTGGACGCTATGACGGCTTAGTTGAACAACTTGGTGGCCACGCAACAAGTGGTGTCGGTTTCGCAATGGGCTTAGAGCGTTTAGTGCTACTCGTTCAAGAAGTGAATAAATCGATTCCGGTAAAAAGTGCGGTAGATATTTATGTTGTTTATCAAGGTGAAGGGACAACATTAGCCGCATTCCAACTCGCTGAAAAACTTCGCTCAGAATTACCGCACTTAAGCACTATGTTGCATTGCAGCGGCGGTAACTTTAAAAAACAATTTAAACGCGCAGATAAGTCTGGTGCGACGCTAGCCCTTGTACTTGGCGAAAGTGAAGTGCAAAATAATCAAGTTGTGGTAAAACACTTACTTGGTGCAGCAGAGCAGCAAACCATTGATGTGGACAATTTAATTGAACACGTGAAAGCCCAATTTTAATTTTAGAAGGATAGGAAAATGGCATATACCATTGAAGAAGAACAAGAACTGAACCAGTTAAAAGAGTGGTGGAAAGACAATGGCAAAACCATTATTGCCGCTTTTATTCTTGGTGTAGGCGGGATGTTGGGCTGGCGTTATTGGCAGTCTTATCAAGCCAATCAAATTATGCAAGCGTCTGCTGAATATGATGCTCTAGTTTATACCACAAACAAAGATGCTGCAGCACAACAAGCTAAAGTGGCTGAATTTGTGAAAGCGCATGATAAAACCAGCTATGCGGTATTTAGCTTACTAGATGAAGCTAAAGGTTTTGTTGCAAAACAAGATTATGCCTCTGCTGAAAATAGCTTAAAACAAGCGATTGCTCAATCACAAGATGATATCTTAACGTCTCTTGCAGCGCTTCGTTTGTCTGCGGTGCAATTCCAACAAGGTCAATTTGATGCAGCATTAGCAAGTCTAAATCAAGTGAAAAGCCAAGGCTTTAGTGCACGTAGAGATCTTTTAGCGGGCGATATTCAAGTCGCAAAAGGCGATCTGAATGGTGCTAAAGCAAGCTTTGAGAATGCACAAAAAAGCGGTAACCCGTTAGAAAAACAAATGGCGCAGATGAAATTAAATAATCTGTAATATTTTAATTAGCCCGAATTGCTCGGGCTTTTTTATTGGATTTTTGATCTTATGATTCAGAAACCTATTGTGCCGCCACCCATCATTTTTATTGGCTGTGTACTTATCATGGCCTATTTGCCTAATCCTTATCCACTCGAAATCAATGTATTAGCAGTTTATTTGATTATATCGGTTTCTTCTGCCATTGCTTTTTTTAGCCTTTGGCAATTCTATAAAAGTAAAGCGAATATCCATCCTATTCACTTAGAAAAAAGTAATGTGTTTGTGGTAAATGGTATTTATCGTTTTAGCCGAAATCCCATGTATTTAAGTTTAGCGGGATTGTTAGTGGCATGGGCAGTTTATTTGCAAAGTGCGGTCAGTTTTCTAGGTGTTTTTCTGTTTATTTATCTCATCACACAATGGCAAATAAAACCTGAAGAATACTGGCTAGAGAAGAAGTTTGGAGAGTCTTATTTGGCTTATAAGAAAAAAGTCAGACGCTGGATTTAAACCAATAAAAAAATCGCCTAAAAATAGGCGATTTTTTATATATTTTGAGAAGCGATTATTTAGCTGCACATCCGCAATCTGCTAATTTTTTAGCAAAACGCTCTGCAACAAAATCCCAGTTTACTACGTTCCAGAATTCTTTGATGTAGTCTGGACGACGGTTTTGGAATTTCAAGTAGTAAGCGTGTTCCCAAACGTCTAAACCTAAAAGAGGGAAACCTTCACAACCTGCAATTTCTTTACCCATTAACGGAGAATCTTGGTTTGCGGTAGAGACAACAGATAATTTGCCTTGGTTGATCACTAACCATGCCCAACCAGAACCGAAACGAGTTGCCGCAGCTTTTTCAAATTCAGCTTTGAAGTTTTCTACAGAACCGAAATCACGTTCGATAGCGGCTTTTAAATCACCTTGTAAAGTGGTGCCTTTTTTCAATGATTTCCAGAATAAGCTGTGGTTTGCATGACCGCCTGCGTTGTTACGTAATGCAGTACGTTTTTCAGCCGGGATTTTGTCTAATTGGCTGATTAATTGACCTGAGCACATTTCAGAAAATTCAGCAGGTAACGTTTCTAACACCGCGTTTGCATTGTTTACATAGGCTTGGTGGTGTTTAGTGTGGTGAATTTCCATTGTTTGTGCATCAAAATGTGGTTCTAACGCATCATAAGCGTAACCTAATTCAGGTAGAGTATAAGACATAATATGTTCCTTTTTTAAATGAAGTTAAGGTAATGTTTTTGATAAAACAACATCAAAAAGTAGTTAAATGGTAACAGAAAATTTGATTTAGATCAGTAAATCTTTTAATTATTTGATTATCCGATAAAAAAGCTAGGAAAATTTAGTTTGTTTTAAATCAATAAACACACCGATCTACGCCTAAATAGTTATACCTTTTAGCCCTTAAAATCTCGTCAAAATTTCCCCTTGTGGTAGAATATCCGCTGATTTTTCACAAGATTTTATTTTTAAGGCTGAGACTATGTTTCCTGCTCATCAACTTCAATTAGAACAATTGGCGTGTCAGCGTGGCGAGCGCGTATTGTTCACAGATCTTTCACTGCAATTTCAAAGCGGTGATTTCGTGCAAATTGAAGGGCACAATGGTATCGGCAAAACAAGTTTATTACGGATTTTAGCCGGCCTTGCACAGCCTGTAGAAGGTAAAGTGCGGTGGAATTCAGACGAAATTACAAAACAACGCGAAGAATACCATCATCAGCTACTTTATCTCGGCCATCATTCTGGTGTGAAGCCTGAATTAACGGCATGGGAAAATTTAAAATTTTATCAGCAGATTAGTCAAAGTCATCAAGGCACCGATATTTTATGGGATGTGCTTGAAACGGTAGGCTTACTTGGTCGCGAAGATTTACCGGCGGCTCAACTTTCAGCGGGTCAGCAAAAGCGTATTGCCTTGGCGAGATTATGGATCTCGGAAGCACCTCTTTGGATTTTGGATGAACCTTTTACAGCAATAGACAAAAAAGGGGTTGAAGTTTTGACCGCACTTTTTGAAAATCATGCTAAAAAAGGTGGAATGGTGATTTTAACGAGCCACCAAGAAGTGCCGAGTACGTTATTGAAAAAAATCAATCTTGCTGATTATAAATATAACTTTTAGATTTTTATGATATTTTTACAGATTATAAAGCGTGAGCTGAAGATTGCGACCCGTAAACAAGCGGAAATATTGAACCCGCTTTGGTTCTTTTTAATCGTGATTACGCTGTTTCCATTGGTGATTGGGCCGGATCCTAAACTCCTTTCTCGCATTGCACCGGGGGTTGCTTGGGTGGCAGCATTGCTTTCTGCGTTGCTGTCTTTTGAGCGCTTATTCCGAGATGATTTTATTGATGGCTCTTTAGAACAATTGATGCTCACGGCTCAACCTCTAGCGCTAACGGCACTCGCAAAAGTTGTTGCACACTGGCTATTAACGGGTTTGCCGTTAATTTTACTGTCACCCATTGCAGCGTTATTACTTTCGTTGGAAGTGAATATTTGGTGGGCGCTGGTGGTCACCTTGCTAGTGGGAACACCAATTTTAAGCTGTATTGGCGCGATTGGCGTGGCATTAACGGTAGGATTACGTAAAGGTGGCGTATTGCTGAGTTTACTTGTGGTACCATTATTCATTCCGGTTTTAATTTTTGCCTCAGCAATTTTAGATGCCGCCGTGTTAAATCTCCCTTATGGCGGACAGCTTGCTATTTTAGGTGCAATTTTGGCTGGCGCGATAACCTTATCGCCTTTCGCTATTGCAGCGGCACTACGAATTAGTTTAGATAATTAATCACTATTACGGTGAAAGTGCGGTCAGATTTTTAACTGTTTTTTATTTTTTGGAATTAAGGATCTTTTATGTGGAAGTGGTTACATCCTTACGCAAAACATGAAACCCAATATCATTTATGTGGCAAATTAAGCCCATTTTTTGGTGCGATTGCGGTTTTATTATTGACTGTAGGCATCGTGTGGGGCTTAGCTTTCGCACCGGCAGATTATCAGCAAGGCAATAGTTTCCGAATTATGTATGTGCATGTGCCGGCGGCGATTTGGTCAATGGGCGTGTATGGTTCGATGGCGATTGCTGCGATTATTGCGTTAGTTTGGCAGATTAAAGCCGCACACCTTTCTATGGTTGCCATGGCGCCTATTGGTGCGATGTTTACCTTTATCGCGTTAGTCACTGGTGCTATTTGGGGTAAACCAATGTGGGGGACCTGGTGGGTATGGGATGCGCGTTTAACCGCAGAACTCATTCTTTTCTTCTTATATATCGGTGTATTAGCCCTTTATTCTGCCTTTTCTGATCGTGCGGTGGGCGCAAAATCAGCGGGAATCTTGTGTATTGTTGGTGTAGTGAATTTACCAATCATTCACTTCTCCGTAGAGTGGTGGAATACTTTACATCAAGGGGCAAGTATTACGAAGTTTGAAAAACCGTCTATTGCAACGCCGATGTTAATTCCACTGATTTTATGTATTTTTGGATTTTTATTTTTATCCATTTGGTTTACGCTCGTGCGTTATCGCGTTGAATTGCTAAAAGAAGATAGCAAACGTCCATGGGTAAAAGAGTTAGCAAGTAAGCTAAAATAGTTTTTCATTTTTATTTTAGGGAGCGGAAAATGTTTTTCCAAAGTTGGAGTGATTTTATCAATATGGGAGGCTACGGTTTTTATGTGTGGCTTTCCTACGGCATTAGCCTTGTGGCAATGATCATTTTGGCGATACAAAGCGTCAAGGGGCGTAAAGCGGTGTTAAAAGAAGTGTTACGCGAGCAACAACGTGAAGCCCGTTTAAACCAAGCAAATAAAGGAAATACCCTATGAATCCAAGACGTAAATCAAGACTTTCGATCATCATCTTTGTGATTTTAGGTATTTCGATTGCAACAGGCTTAGTACTTTATGCGCTTCGCCAAAATATCGATTTATTTTATACGCCATCAGAAGTGATTGAAGGTAAAGAAGGCAAGGCGGATCAAAAACCTGAAGTGGGACAACGTATCCGTGTAGGCGGCATGGTTGTGGAAGGCACAGTAAAACGCGATCCAAAAAGCTTAAAAGTTCGCTTTGACTTAAATGATATTGGTCCATCGATCACTGTAGAATACGAAGGTATTCTTCCTGATCTTTTCCGTGAAGGGCAAGGTATCGTCGCGCAAGGCGTATTAAAAGAGCCTACTTTATTAGAAGCGACAGAAGTACTTGCTAAGCACGATGAAAATTATGTGCCACCTGAATTAGGCGAAAAAATGCAGAAAGTACATAAGCCAATGGGCGCAGAGTTAAACGGCGAGAGTGAAGCTGATCGTCGTTATAAAGAAACCCAGCAAAAACCGCAAGAAGGTCAATAATGATTGCTGAACTAGGAAATTATGCGCTTGCTTTAAGTCTTGCCGTTTCATTCTTTTTAGCGATTTTCCCGTTATGGGGCGCAGAAAAAGGTCACCCTCAATTAATGTCATTGGCTCGTCCAATGACTTATGGTTTATTTTTCAGTTTAACCATTGCTTTTGCAGCATTATTCTATCTGTTTGCTGTTAATGATTTCAGTGTGCAATATGTGGTAAATAACTCTAACAGCAGTTTACCGATTTATTATCGTTTATCTGCGGTATGGGGTTCGCACGAGGGCTCATTATTACTTTGGATTTGGTTATTAACCCTTTGGAGTGCGGCAGTTGCCTTATTTAGCAAACACTTACCACAAGAAGCAGTGGCTCGTGTGTTGGGTATTATGGGGATTATTAGCATCGGCTTCTTACTCTTCGTATTATTTACCTCAAATCCATTTACCCGTACATTCCCTGACTTCCCAGTAGATGGCAGAGAACTCAACCCAATGTTGCAAGATGTGGGCTTGATTTTCCATCCTCCATTGCTTTATATGGGATATGTTGGTTTTTCTGTGGCTTTTGCCTTTGCGATTGCCTCATTAATGACAGGGAAATTAGACTCTGCTTGGGCAAGATGGTCTCGTCCTTGGACGATGGCGGCTTGGGTCTTTTTAACACTCGGGATTGTGCTTGGTTCTTGGTGGGCGTATTATGAGCTAGGCTGGGGGGGCTGGTGGTTCTGGGATCCAGTAGAGAACTCTTCTTTAATGCCTTGGCTTGCTGGAACCGCATTAATCCACTCTTTAGCGGTGACTGAAAAACGTGGCTCTTTTAAAGCTTGGACTGTGCTTTTAGCAATCCTTGCTTTCTCACTTTGTTTACTGGGTACGTTCTTAGTTCGTTCCGGTATCTTAGTGTCAGTACACGCCTTTGCTTCAGATCCTACGCGTGGTTTATATATTCTTGCTTATTTGGTTGTGGTAATTGGTGGTTCTTTAACCTTGTATGCTTACAAAGGCAACCAAATTCGTTCGCGTGATAATGCAGAACGTTATTCTCGCGAAACCTTATTGTTATTGAATAATATCCTATTAATGACCGCACTTTGTGTGGTGTTCTTAGGGACGTTGTTGCCATTAGTTCACAAACAATTAGGTTTGGGCTCTATTTCGATCGGTGCGCCGTTCTTTGATCAAATGTTCCTGATTATTATGACCCCATTTGCCTTATTACTAGGTATTGGGCCATTAGTTAAATGGCGCCGTGATCAGTTCTCTGAAATTCGTACACCGGTTGTAGTGAGTGTGATTGTAACGGCGATTGCAGGCTTTGCCTTGCCATATTTCCTACATAATAAACTCACCGTCAGTGTTGTGCTTGGCACCATGATGTCCGTCATTATTGTGTTATTAAGCCTTTATGAAATGAAACAACGTGCAACACACCGTGAATCGTTCTTTAAAGGTATTACCAAACTTTCCCGTTCCCATTGGGGGATGATTTTAGCTCACCTTGGTGTGGCGATGACAGTTTGGGGAATTGCCTTTAGCCAAAACTTTAGTGTAGAACGCGACGTGCGAATGGCCGTTGGCGATACTGTGCAGATCGCTGACTATGACTTCAAATTTACCGGCGTGAGTGATGCAAATGGACCTAACTATATGGGTGGCAAAGCACAAATTGATATTTCAAAAGACGGTAAACCGGAAGCAACATTATTTGCTGAAAAACGTTTTTATACCGTCAGTAAAATGCCAATGACGGAAGCGGCAATTGATTGGGGCTTTACCCGCGATCTTTATGTTGCCTTGGGTGAAAAAATAGAAGATAACTCATGGGCGCTTCGCCTTTACTATAAACCGTTTATCCGTTGGATTTGGATTGGTGGATTGTTTATGGCGCTAGGTGGCTTGCTCTGTATGTTTGACCGCCGTTATCGTTTTAGTCGATTAGTTAAACAGTCTTAATTGTAATAAGGGGCGTATTGCCCCCAGAAATAGATGTGAAATTGATAGTGTTATGAATAAAAAACTACTTATCCCACTTATTGTTTTTCTTGCGGTAGCTGCAGCTTTTTTAGTTCAGTTAGGACGCAATGCACAAGGTGATGATCCGAAAGCGTTAGAGTCAGCCCTGATAGGGAAACCTGTACCACAGAAAACATTAACGGATTTATTGGAAAATAAAACCTACGGTAATGAAATTTTCCAACAAGGTAAACCAATTCTCTTAAATGTGTGGGCGACTTGGTGTCCAACTTGTTATGCAGAGCATCAATACTTGAATCAATTGGCCAAACAGGGCGTAACAATCATTGGTATCAACTATAAAGATGAATCACCAAAAGCTGTAAAATGGCTAAAAGATTTAGGCAATCCTTATAGTCTTGTACTTAAAGATGAGAAAGGTTCTTTTGCATTAGATTTAGGCGTTTATGGCGCACCGGAAACATTCATTGTAGATGGCAAAGGTGTGATTCATTATCGCTTAGCGGGTGATGTGAATGAACGTGTTTGGAATGAGACCTTGAAGCCTATTTATGACAAATTAGCGGAGAAACCATAATGAGAAAATCATGGCTTTTTTTGACCGCGCTTTTTATGAGTGTCTCTGCGACTGCCGCAATTGATGCGCTAAATTTTGCTTCGCCAGAGCAAGAAAAGGACTACCATCAATTAACGCAAGAACTGCGTTGTCCACAATGTCAAAATAACAATATTGCCGATTCGAATGCAACCATTGCCGTAGATATGCGTGGCAAGGTGTTTGAATTGTTGCAAGAAGGCAAAAATCGAAATGAAGTGGTGGATTATATGATCCAACGTTATGGCAATTTCGTGACTTATGATCCACCAATGACGATGTCTACAATCATATTATGGATTGCACCAATTTTATTAGTATTTGTTGGCATTTTATTTGTATTTAAACGTAAATCGAAAAGCTCAAGTGCGGTAAATTCTGACGTGATTTTAGATGATGAAGAGAATGCACGTTTATCGGCTTTACTCAAAGAAAAGGATAAATAATGAATTTTGCATTAAGTATTATTGCGCTCACTTTAGTGGTGGCATTGATTTGTTTTTATCCCTTGTTGCGTCCTGTTAAAGCGAAAGAAGATAAAAAGCGTGATGAATTAAATAAAGCACTATATTTTTCTCGCTTAAAAGAGATTGAGCAAGATAATCAACAGGGTTTAGTTGAAAATGTTGAACAACTCAAACAAGAGCTACAAAAAACATTATTAGAGGATATTCCTCAACAAGAAACACAAACTATCGATAAAAATGCCAAAAATTACGGTAAGTTATGGTTTGTTTCTGGTTTGCTCGGTTTAGCCATTATTGCTGGGGTTTCTTATTTCCCATTAGGCTCTTGGAAAACCGAAGATATGATGGAAAAAACATTGGCAAAATTACCTTATTTCTTTGAACGAATCAAAGAAGAAGATACAAACCCAATGACGGATGCCGAAATGCAACAATTTTCGACCGCACTTCGTTTGGATTTACAAAAAACACCAAAGGATGCTAAAAAATGGTGGTTGCTCGGTCAGGTTGGGATGAATTTGGGTAATGGAAAATTAGCCTTTGATAGTTATCAACAAGCAAATAAGCTTGAGCCGGATAATTTAACGTATAAGCTTTCCTATGCACGTATGTTAATGTCTTCTGAAGATCAAACGGATAAACTGAAAGGTAATCAGCTTTTACGTGAGATTATTCGTCAAGATCATTCTAATCCTGAAGCATTAAGTTTACTTGCTTTCAGTTATTTTGAAGGTGAGGATTATAAAATGGCGGCCGTCACCTGGGCAATGATGTTACGTTTATTGGAACCGGATGATCCTCGAGTGCCAATGCTTGAGAAGAGTATTCGTGCTGCACGTGATGCACTTGCGTTACAGGAAGAAGAAAAAGCAAAAAGTGTCACACCGGAGAAATAATGAAACCTCAATTATTAGGTTTTCACCATATTGCGATTATTGCTTCGAACTATGCACGTTCGAAGCATTTTTATATGGAGATTTTAGGAGCAAAACAGCTAAAAGAAACTTATCGGGCAGAACGAGATAGTTATAAATTAGATTTAAGTTTTCCTGATGGGAGTCAAATCGAGTTGTTTTCTTTTCCAAATCCACCATCAAGAGTAACCTCTCCAGAAGCTTGTGGTTTGCGACATTTAGCATTTAAAGTCGAGAATATTGATGAATATGTCGCTTATCTTTTGGAAAATAACATTGATTGTGAACCAATTAGGGTTGATGAATTAACAGGAATGAAGTACACTTTCTTCAGAGACCCAGATTATTTACCTATTGAATTATACGAAAATAATTATTAACGTAGAAAATCAAATTATTATGAGTCATATTAAGAAAAAAATTGGGATTTATTCATTTTGTATTTTGGCATCAACAGCTGTTTTGGCCGAAGGTAGTAGTGTTGTATATGCAACAAAAGTGAAAACACCTGAAAATAATCTTTCAGTCAATGTTTCAGAAAGTAATGTTTCTGAAACTGTGAAATATATTGATGGAAAAGGACAGCGAAGTTTAGATCCTAAATCTGAAAAAGATATGGAAGAGCTGGCCAATAGTGTTGAATTTGAAATATATAAATTTAACGAAACTGCGGCGTCAAAAACAACGTTTCTGTCACCTGCGGGGATTTGTAGCGGTTTTAAGAGTGATGATGGTGTGGATGTAACGAATTCTAGCAATTATTACATTAAGCCAAATGATGCCAGTGAGTATTATGGAAGCGTATTAGGAGCGACAATTTATAAACAGGGCGAAACGAAAACCTCGCAGTATGTACCTGTTTATGCAATAAAGAATCCCAATGTAGCGAAATACATTGAAAATCACGAAGATCCGAATGTTAGAAGAAAGGCGAACGAACGGATCAAAGAAGGAAGAGAAACACTTAATAAAGTGGTTTGTAACAAAAGGTAAAATTTATGAAAAAATTAATCTCTATTGCAGCATTAGCTGTTTTAACTGCATGTACTGCACCTCAGGAAGCTTCAAGTATTGGTAATGGCGCTGCTGCGTATGATATGAATACTGTACAAGATTATAATTCTCGAGTAACAAGTGGTAATACTGTTACTGCTCGAGAAAAAGCGAGAGTCGCACAAAGAGATAGCGTTCCAAATGAAGTGAATGCAAGCGATCATCGTCCAAAATCAACTGGCTATTCTCGTTATCCTGTAGCGATTATGCCTGCATTTGGTTATTGCCATCATTGCTGGTAATTAAATAAATAAAAAAATAACCGCACTTGAAATGAAAAAGTGCGGTTATTTTTTTATCTGTTTATAAGCCTAAAATAGATTTCACAAAAGGAATGGTCAGATTTCGTTTAGCTTGCAATGAGGCTTTATCAAGTTGAATTAATGCCTCTTTTAATGTCGCCATATCACGATCTAGACGAGTAAATATAAAATTGGCAGTCTCATCTGAAAGCATAATGCCTCGCTGGTGGGCATTTTGTTTCAATACAGCGAGTTTTTGTTCATCGCTGAGTGGAATCAATTGATAACTCTCTCCCCATTTTAAGCGAGAAGCCAGATCTGGTAATTTAACGGGGAGAGCAGTAGGAGATTGATCTGCACTGACAACTAATAAGGTTTGGCCATTAGCCTTAATGCGATTAAAGAGATCAAATAAGGCAATTTCCCATTCTGAATTTCCAATAATTGTTTGCAAATCATCTAAACAAACTAATTCTTGCTGTTCTAAATTATCAAAAACAGCAGTGGAGAAATATTGTGATTTGCTCAACGGGACATAAATGGCGCTCTGTTGTTTCTGGATATATTCATTACAGAGTGCGCGTAGAAGATGAGTTTTTCCGACGCTTTGGTTTCCCCAAAGGTAGAAGAATTGTTGCTGTAAATCAGTCATATTTTGACGCAAAGAATTGAGCAATAATGCATTATTATCGCTATAAAAATTCTCAAGCGTTTCATCATCAATTTGATGAATAGGTAAAGAAAGTTGCTGATTCACGGACTAACGAGTTGATTTAAAATAAAAAAGAAAGGGCTAAATTTTCATTTAACCCTTTTGTTTGGGAAGTTTTATTCTACTTCATTTTTTGCTTTTGGCAAAATCAAGTTCAGTACAATCGCGACGATAGCACAAAGGCTGATACCTTTTAGGGAGACAGTATCGCCGACGTTGACAAACATATTACCGATCCCGAAAGTCATCACCACAGAAATGATGCAAAGGTTGCGAGGCTCAGTCACATCCACTTTACCTTTAATTAAGGTACTCATCCCGACAACGGCAATCGAACCGAATACCAACATCATAATCCCCCCCATTACGATAGTTGGAATAGTAGAAAGGAATGCGCCTACTTTACCACAGAAGGAAATCGCAATTGCCCATACTGCAGCCCAAGTCATAATATTTGGATTAAAGTTGCGAGTTAGCATTACAGCCCCCGTTACTTCTGCATAAGTGGTATTTGGTGGACCACCTACTAATGAAGCTGCAGCCGTTGCGACACCATCGCCTAATAAGGTGCGGTGTAAGCCTGGTTTCTTAAGGAAATCTTTACCCGTTACAGAACTGATTGCCATAATCCCACCGACGTGTTCAACGGCTGGTGCGATAGCAATGGGTAGCATATAAAGAATGGCTTCTAAATTAAATTCTGGTTTGGTTAACTGAGGTAATTCAAACCATTTTGCGTCTAAAACAGGTTGGAAGTTAATTAAGCCTAGGAATAAACAAACCACATAGCCGGCAATGATACCAAACATAATTGGAATCAGTTTCATCATACCTTTGGCAAATACCGCAACAGAAAGAGTGGTGACCAAGGTAATCATAGAAACCAAGACAGAGTGCTCATAGCTGTATGCACTGTTTTTTCCTAATGCCATATCCACAGCAACGGGTGCAAGTCCCATACCAATAATGATAATTACGGGACCGACAACAACAGGCGGGAAGATACGTTCAAGTGCTGCACTACCACGTAATTTTACTAAGATTGATAGTGCGAAATAGACTAAGCCCGCACAAGCAAGTCCACCCATTGTGGTTGGAATGCCCCAAGTCTGTACGCCATATTGAATAGGCGCAATAAAGGCAAAAGAGGAGGCCAAGAAAATAGGGACTTGTTTACCGGTACAAAGTTGGAAAAGTAGTGTGCCGATACCCGCGGTAAGAAGGGCTGTATTAGAATTTAATCCAGTGATTAAAGGAACTAATACTAAGGCGCCAAAGGCAACAAATAACATTTGTAAACCGACAAACGCTTGTTTGCCCATGCTTTGCACCTCAACAGGTGCGGTTGTAGTTTGATTACTCATTTAGTTTCAACTCTCGGTTTGAATTAACTGCAAGTGCGGTCGGTTTTAATGCTTTTTTAGCTTTTGTGTTTTCACGCACGGAAAAAAGACGGCTATAAATGCCGTCTTATTAAAAGGGAATTATTTCGTCCCAAAAATCTTATCGCCTGCATCACCCAAGCCAGGGATGATGTAGCCTTGTTCATTTAAGTGATCATCAATCGATGCACAATAAAGTTCGATATCAGGATGTGCTTTTTCTAACGCTTTGATTCCTTCTGGTGCCGCTACCAATACTAATACTTTGATGTGTTGGCAACCTTTTGCTTTTAATAAATCAATTGTGGAGATCATTGAACCACCCGTTGCAAGCATTGGATCCACAACGATAGCTAAACGTTCTTCTAAGTCACTGGCTAGTTTTTGGAAATAAGGGACGGGTTCAAGGGTTTCTTCATTGCGATAAATCCCGACTACACTGATGCGAGCACTAGGAATATGTTCTAATACACCATCCATCATGCCAAGACCAGCACGTAAAATTGGTACAACAGTAACTTTTTTACCTTTGATACGGTCAATTTCAACTGGGCCATTCCAACCTTCAATAATCACTTTTTCTGTTTCGAGATCGGCCGTCGCTTCATAGGTGAGTAAGCTGCCCACTTCAGTTGCAAGTTCACGGAATTTTTTAGTATCAATATCAGCTTCGCGCATCACGCCTAATTTATGTTTAACAAGCGGATGTTTTACTTCAACGAGTTTCATCTTTTTTCTCCCTTTAAAAAACAAATCGAAGAATTTTATATCAGAAATATTGAATTGCCTAGTATTTTTATTATGACAGTTGGGTATAAAAACAGTGATAAAATTGACCGCACTTTGCTATTAAATACATCCACCACAGCTACCACAGCGCCAATCTTCCTTATTCACCGCTTGATAGAATGCTCGCATGGTTTCTTCTTCTAAAGGAATATTGTGCTCAATAAAGACATCAGAAAGCCAATCAATGTTTTCTACAATCCAATCATCTTCCATTAAGCCTTCTCGATAAAGTTCATCTTCGGGATCCATGAAATTATAAATATTATTTGTGCCCATATCTTTATCACGGCGTTCAAGTGGCAGCACTACAGGTAAACTAAGATAAGTAATATCCCAATGACCTAGACATAGCGTATTGCCCTTTGATGACCAACTCGCGTTGAATGGATTGTCACTCATGTTGAAATGTTATAAGAAAAGTTGAAAAGTATGGAAAGTATAGAGCTAAAGACAAATTTAATCATACTTAAAAGAAGGTAAATGATTTGATGGAGATCAAAGTAGGGGCAGAAAATTTAACGAATTTTTCACAAATAAAAAGCGGCCAATTACTTAGCCGCTTTTGCACGATAATAAATTTAATTATGCTACTTTTTTAGGTTTAAAGAATACCATCGTAAAGATTTGCCAGAAGAAGGCTAGTGCACCGAAGATGAAGACAACGTCGCCACCAAAACGAACCCAACGTAGAGTATCGAATAGAGGTTGTTGCATAAATTCTTCACTACGTGCATACCATAAGCCTTCAGAGATACTTGCATAACCTTGAATAATACCGATTGGTAATAAGCTTGATACGATCATTAACACTAAACCGCCATTTAATAACCAGAAGCCCCATTTCATTAACTTATCGTTAAATGGTGTATCTGGGCGTAAATAACGAGCGATTAAGAAGACGAAACCTAATGCTAAGAAACCATACACACCGAATAATGCAGCGTGCGCGTGAACAGCAGTCGTGTTCAAGCCTTGGATATAGTAAAGCGAAATTGGTGGATTGATTAAGAAACCAAATACGCCAGCACCTAACATATTCCAGAATGCCACTGCAACGAAGCAGTAAAGAGGCCATTTTAAGCGTTCCATCCAAGGTGTTTTTTGTTGCATCGCCCAGTGTTCCCAAGCTTCATGGCCTAATAACACTAAAGGTACCACTTCAAGCGCAGAGAATGATGCACCTACAGCAATAATTGGAGTGGTTGTACCAGCGAAGTATAAGTGGTGGAATGTACCAGGGATACCACCGATTAAGAATAACGCCGCTTCAGTAATGGTTGCCACAGTCGCAGTACGACGTGAAACTAAACCTAAACTTACGAAGATGAATGAGAGTGCCGCTACAGCGAATACTTCAAAGAAGCCTTCTACCCATAGGTGAACTACCCACCAACGCCAGTATTCCATCACAGAAATGTGAGTGTGCTCGCCGTAGAATAATGCTGGGCCATAGAATAAGCCGATTGCAATCACAGAAGCGAAGAACAAGGCTAATAAATTTTTGTCTCCCGGTTGTTTGAATGCGTTCACTGTACCGCGAAGCATTAAGACTAACCAGAATAAGATGCCCGCGAATTTCACCGCTTGCCAGAAACGACCTAAGTCAATGAACTCATAGCCTTGGTGACCGAACATGAAACTCCATTCTTCCGGAAGAATATGTGCAATCGCTAAATAGCTACCAGTGAATGAACCGACGACTAATACCACTAATGCCCAGAATAAAATATCCACACCCAATTTTTGGAATTTCGGATCTTTACCACCATTGATGATCGGTGCAAGGAATAAACCACCGGCTAAGAATGCCATTGCAATCCAGAATAATGCGGCTTGAATATGCCATGTACGCACTAATGAATATGGGAAGTATTGAGAAATATCAATACCATAGAATTCTTGACCTTCAACCGTATAGTGAGCAACAATCGCCCCTAAGTTCACTTGCAGTAAGAATAATGCAAGCACCGTAAAGAGATATTTGCCTAATGCGCGTTGAGAAGGGGTTAACTGTAGTTTTGTGAGGGGATCAACTTCCGGAATCGGTGGGTCTTGTTCATCTTCACGTTTTTTGAATGACCAAATCCATATCACAAAACCAATACCTGCAATGAGGATTACTATACTTGCAATAGACCAAACTACGTTTTCTGGTGTTGGCACGTTATTGATTAATGGCTCATGTGGCCAGTTGTTGGTATAACTTGCATTTGTATTTGGACGTTCTGCAGAGGCAGTCCATGCAGTCCAGAAGAAGAATTTTGTTAAGTCTTTACGCGCTTGTAAGTCAGGAAGGGTATTATCCTTCATCGCAAAGTGTTCACGAGTCACTTTAGTTGCTGGATCATCACCGTATAAAGAAATGTAGTATTGTGCCGTTTTTTCCATTGCCGCTAAACGGGTATTAGAAAGCACAACAGTACCGTTTTCAACTTTGCTTCCACGATATTCTTTGGTTAGGCGCGCTTTTAATAACGTTTGTTGTTCATCATTTAAATCTGCAAAGTTTTTACCAAATTCTTTATTTGCAGTGATATCTAACCAGTTGGTTAATTCACGATGTAGCCAATCTGCAGTCCAGTCAGGCGCTTGGTATGCACCATGCCCCCAAACAGAACCCACTTGCATACCACCAGTGGTTTGCCAAGCGGTTTGACCATGTAAAATATCATCGTGAGTAATCACTTTTTCACCTGATTCTGAAACATATTGTTGCGGAATTGGTGGTGCTTCACGATAAACTTCGAACCCATAGTAACCGAGAATGGAGAATCCTCCAATTAATACGACGACTAATAGGTACCAGAACTTTTTATACTGTCCCATTTTATCACTCCTAAATTATTAGAAAATATCACTTCCTGATGATTAAATGACGTAGATAATCATCAGGGACTAGATTCTACGCCAAGTAAAATACCTGAGCAATTATATATGGTATATTTTGGCAAAATTACCTAAAATTGAGTAATTTAATTGGGTGATGGAGAATGCTGAGCGAAAGATACATGTTTCTTTGGAGATGAATGGCGTTATTAAGTTTAAAACGAAAGAATAGAGGCTAAGGAGAAATCAATCAGATTATTAAAAAAAGACTGAGCTTTACGATGGTAAAGCTCAGAATAGAAGGTATTAATTTTAAGAAAATAGGTTTTATTTAAAGACTAGAGAATGATACTTCCAATTAATGCAATAATAAAACCTACGACACCGATTGAGGTTTCGAGTAATGTCCATGTTTTTAAAGTTGTTTTTGTATCCATTTCTAAGAAACGACTGATTAGCCAGAAACCTGAGTCATTTACGTGAGAAAGCACTGTTGCACCTGATGCAATAGCGATCACAATGAAGCAAAGATCAAATTGGCTTAAGTCAGTTGCCGTAGCAACGGTAGGCGAAATCAGAGCTGCAGCTGTGGTTAAAGCAACGGTTGCTGAACCTTGTGCGACACGCATTACCATAGCGATAACGAAAGCGGCGACAATGATTGGCATTCCGGTATTGGAAAGCATCGTAGATAACACATCACCAATACCGCTGGCACGTAATACACCTCCAAACATTCCGCCTGCACCAGTAACGAGCACGATAGCACAGATAGGACCTAAGGCATTATCACAAATTTTTTCAATTTGTTCATAACTACGCTGGTCTTTTAGTAACAGAACTGTGACAATTAAGGTGATTAACAGCGCAACAGGTGTTTTGCCAATTAAGCGAAGAGCTTCAACCCAAGTTTGTGAACCATCAATGACTTTTGCCACGCTTAATGTATTTAATCCAGTGTCTAATAAGATTAACAAGATTGGCAGTAATAATATTGTTATTACACGGGCAAAGCTCGGTGGATTTTGTACCGATGTTTCACTGATTGCAGTGGCATTTAAGAATGCTTTTGGCAAATCAATATGAATTTTCTTGCTAATGAATAGGCTAAATAGATAAGTACCGATATACCATGTCGGAATTGCACAAATTAAGCCCACAATCACCAATAAACCGATATTTACACCTAATAAATCCCCAGAAGCTACCGGACCGGGATGCGGTGGTAAAAAAGCGTGCATTACAGCAAATGCACCGGCAACAGGAAAGGCATAGCGTAAAACAGAGCCACCAAAACGTTTAGCGACACTAAAGACGATAGGTAACATCACGACAAGCCCTGCATCAAAGAAAATTGGGAAACCAAAAAGTAATGCAGCAATACCTAATGCAAAGGGGGCTTTTTTCTCCCCAAATTTATTGATTAGTGAATCTGCAAGTACTTTGGCTCCGCCACTAATTTCAAGAAGTCGACCAATCATTGCGCCTAAACCTACCAATAAGGCAACTGCTGCCAGTGTATTACCAAATCCACCGAGCAAGGTTGGTAGGATTTTTTCTACCGGAATCTGAGCGGCGAGTGCGGTAAGTAAACTCACAATAATTAATGCCACAAAAGCATGAACTTTGAATTTAATAATGAGTAAAAGTAGCAATAAGATTGCTACGATCATAATTGCAATGAGCATGGTTATTCTCCAAATTGAATTGTTACCCGTAACATACGCTTAATTTAACATTTGGTAAATGATTACTTTTCAAAATTGTGATCTCATTCACATTATTTTTATCCTTAAAAGTGCGGTTAATTATGACGATGAATTTATTTTGTGATATTGATCACAAAATAAAACGTTACCAGTAACATTTTGTTTGTAATTAGAGTATGGTAAATGAAAATTTGAAGAGGTGTATGATGAGTCATAAACAAGAAAATATGGGAAAAAGTTTTATTCTAATGGGCGTATCAAGTACGGGTAAAACCTCCGTAGGAACAGAGGTGGCCCACCGTTTAGGAATAAAATTAATTGATGGTGATGATCTTCATCCTAGAGCGAATATCATCAAAATGGGAGAGGGGCATCCGTTAAATGATGAAGATCGCGCACCTTGGTTGGAGCGTATTCGTGATGCAGCATTTAGTCTAGAACGAAAAAGTGAAGTGGGGATCATTATTTGTTCTGCACTAAAGAAAAAATACCGCGATCTCATTCGTGAAGGAAATGGAAATGTGAAATTCTTATTTTTAGAAGGCTCTTTTGAACTGGTGCTTGAGCGCATGAAACAGCGTAAAGGGCATTATATGAAAACCGATATGCTAAAAAGTCAGTTTGAGACGTTGGAAGTGCCAGGTCAAGATGAATCGGATGTTATTCATGTGGATATTTCTGGTAGCTTTGAACAAGTGATTGAACGTTGTGTAGAGGCATTAAAACCACTGCTCTAAAATGAAAGAAGTGCGGTCAAAATGTTAGTATTTTTTGATCGCACAGCTTATATGCTTTCACCTAAATGGATTTTAAACCCTAGATCAATTATTTTCTCTTTTAGTGGCTCGTCATTGAGTCTTGCTAGTAATTCTTGTGCGGCAAGTTTGCCAATTTCTAAACGAGGGGTCATAACAGTTGCGAGCTGAGGTGTGACCGAAAAGCCTACGTCATGTCCATGGAAGCCTGCAATTGCAATCTGTTTAGGCACAGCAATACCTAATCGCTGACATTCAAATAATGCACCAATTGCTAAGTCATCATTTGTACAAAAGATGCCGTTTGTTTCTGGGCGTTCTTCTAAAATTTTACGTAGCTGTTTTCCACCCAATGTGAAAGAAGATGCGGCTTCAGTAATCAAGCTATAAGGTTCTAACCCATATTTTTTCATGGCTTGTTCATAACCTTGCATTTTTAATTGGGTTCGTTTATCCATTCTTGCCGTGAAATAGACGATATTTTTATAACCACGCTGAATCATGGTTTCTACCATAGCTTGTGCCGCAGCAACGTTATCAAAACCAATGACTTGTTGAATGCCTGCTTGTGAGCTATCCATGATTTCAATGACTGGAATATTGGCGATTTCAATCATTTTAAGCGTACGTAAAGAGTGGTAGTTTTCCGATAAAATTAATCCATCCACATTGTAAGAAAGTAAACTTTCAATCCGTTCTTCTTCTTTTTTGACACTATATCCATAATGCGCAAGCATCGTTTGATAACCCGCAATATCGGCAATTTGCTCAATGCCTTTTAATACATCAGCAAACACGTGATTAGTTAAAGAGGGGAGTAACACACCAATTGCTTTACTCTTTGCATTAGACAAAATTTCTGGTGCGCGATTAGGAATATAACCAAATTGCGCAATGGCGGCAGAGATACGTTGTTGGGTATCTTTTGCAACAGAATCAGGATTGCGTAAATAACGGCTTACCGTCATTTTAGTCATTCCAAGATGGTCGGCAATATCTTGTAAAGTAGGGCGTTTTTGTTTCATTGAAATAAGTAATTATGAATATTTTACAAGAAAGTATAACAAAAAACCTTTAATTTTTTGACCGCACTTTCTATCAAAAATAAATTAATTTTAATTAAAAATAATTGAGTTCTGTATTATACAGAACTCAGAATATTATTAATTGATCTCTTTGATTTTATAGGTTGATCTTTATAAGAAAACTAACGTTTAAACATGCCACCTAAACCGCCAAGGCCACCTAAGCCGCCTCCGCCCATTAAGCCTTGCATGCCGCGCATCATTTTCGCCATTCCGCCTTTGCGCATTTTTTTCATCATACGTTGCATTTCATCAAATTGTTTCAGCAACTTATTCACATCTTGCACTTGTGTGCCGGAACCTAATGCAATACGACGACGGCGAGATCCTTTGATAATATCTGGATTGGCACGTTCTTTTAATGTCATGGAATTAATGATGGCTTCCATTTTAATAAACATTTTGTCATCTACTTGATTTTTGACATGATCCGGTAAGTTTTTCGCACCCGGTAATTTTTCAAGCATCGACATCATGCCACCCATTTTTTTCATTTCTCGGAGCTGTTCACGGAAATCGTCTAGGGTGAAATCATCGCCTTTCTTGAATTTCTGTGTCATTTTTTCCGCTTTTTCGCGATCCACTGAGCGTTCAAGATCTTCGATAAGGGAAAGTACATCGCCCATGCCTAAAATACGCGATGCTACGCGATCAGGATGGAATGGCTCAAGGGCTTCTGTTTTTTCACCCACACCAAGGAATTTAATCGGTTTGCCGGTGATTTGACGAATAGATAAAGCCGCACCGCCACGCGCATCACCGTCCACTTTGGTTAAGATAACCCCAGTAAGTGGCAAGGCTTCATTGAAGGCTTTTGCTGTATTTGCCGCATCTTGACCGGTCATCGCATCAACCGTGAAGAGCGTCTCGATTGGATTTAATGTTGCGTGAACTTGCTTGATTTCATCCATCATCTCGCTATCAACGTGTAAGCGACCTGCCGTATCCACAATTAACACATCGTAGAATTTGAGTTTAGCGTCAGCAAGTGCCGCTTTTGCAATCTCCACCGGTTTTTGTTTGACATCAGAGGGGAAGAAATCCACGCCAACAGATTGTGCTAAGGTTTCAAGCTGTTTGATCGCGGCAGGACGATATACGTCGGCAGAGACTACAAGTACTTTCTTTTTATGACGTTCGCGTAAGAATTTTGCTAATTTACCCACGCTAGTGGTTTTACCCGCACCTTGTAAACCCGCCATTAAAATAACTGCGGGTGGCTGTGTCGCCAAGTTTAAGCTTTCATTGGCTTCACCCATGGCTTTTTCGAGTTCGCGCTGAACGATTTTTAAGAACTCTTGGCCTGGTGTTAAGCTTTTATTGACTTCTTCGCCTAATGCGCTTTCTTTTACTTTGGCGATAAATTCACGTACGACAGGCAAAGCAACGTCGGCTTCTAATAATGCCATACGCACTTCGCGTAGGGTTTCTTTAATATTATCTTCCGTTAAACGCCCTTTCCCGCTAATGTTGCGTAGCGTTTTGGAAAGGCGATCCGATAAATTCTCAAACATTTTAAATCCTGTTTTTTCTTAAAAAATTGCCGTGATTATACCGAAATTTGGGCGTTTTTCATCATTTCAAATAAAATTATGGCGATCTAGAGAAAAGATCCGTTAAAATAAGAATAATTCCTAGTAAAGAGAAAGCATTATGTGGTTTGCCCTTTTTTCGATTATTTTTTACATTCTTAGTTTATTGTTAATCGCCCCATTTTTGATGAATTCATCAGAAGGGAAGTTGAGTCAAAGTAAAATCCCGTTTTTTCTGACCGCACTTGCAGCCATTATTCTGCATGCGGTTAGTACTTTCCCTCTGCTAGAGGATCTTGCCTCAGGGCAAAGTTTTAGGCTAATGGGGATCGCTTCCTTAATGAGCGTCATTATTGCCGCATTGGCGACACTTTCAATGTTTCTCGTTTCCACGATGTGGTTTGTTTTGCCGATCGTATATGCGTTTTCGATCATTAGCTTGATCTTTGCGACATTCTTATCAAGCCATATTATTCAAATGCTTAATCAAAATACATTGATGTTGTTCCATATCGGCTTGTCGCTCTTTACCTATGCCGTGTGTTTTATTGCAACGCTGTATGTGATTCAATTGGTATGGTTAGATCGCAATTTGAAAAAGCGTAAAATCCAATTTTCACCAGCAATTCCACCATTGATGGCAGTAGAACGTCATTTCTTCTGTTTATTTTCGATGGGGGAAGCATTACTGACGCTCACTTTAATTTCTGGTACTTATCATGTATTGCAAGCAGTGACCCCAGAAAATCTGCATAAAGCGATTTTTTCTTTCCTTGCTTGGATTAGTTTTGGTATTGCTTGTTTTGGTCACTGGCGATTAGGCTGGCGTGGAAAAAGGATGATTATTTACGCAATTTCGGGTATCATGTTGCTCACGATTGGCTATTTTGGTAGTCGCTTGATTTAGCAAGAATCAAAGAACAAGTGAAAAGTGCGGTAAAAAAATGACCGCACTTTTTGTTGATTAACGAACAAAAGGACTTTCCCTTGGACAGTATTCCCCTTAGTACTTTATTTATTACACTGATTATCTGTTTAATTTTATCTGCCTATTTTTCCGGCTCAGAAACCGGCTTACTCTCTCTCAATAAATATCGTCTTCGCTTTCTGGCGGAACAAGGCAATAAAGGTGCGCAAAAAGCAGAAAAACTGCTTAAAAAGCCTGATACCTTGTTAAGTTTTATTCTGATCTTTAATAACCTTGTTAACATTAATGCTTCAGCCATTGCAACTATGATTGGTATGCGTTTATATGGTGATGCGGGGGTAGCAATCGCAACGGGTTTATTAACCTTTGTGATGCTTGTTTTTTCTGAAATTTTCCCTAAAACGGTTGCGGCGATGTACCCAGAGAAAGTGGGATTATTTTCAAGTCACATTTTGTCGCTATTGTTAAAAGTGTTCTATCCATTAGTTTGGTTTATGAATATTTTTACGAAAACCTTAATGCGAATAGTCGGATTAAAACCCGATTTACAAAAACAAGCGATTAGCCGCGATGAATTAAAAAGTATTGTATCGGAAGCGGGCGAAGCGACTCCAGATGAACAACATCCACAGATGTTGCTTTCTATTTTAGATATGGAAACCATCACTGTGGACGATATTATGGTGCCACGTAATGAAATTGGTGGGATTGATATTAACGATGATTGGAAAGCCATTATGCGTCAGCTTGCTCATGCGCCACATAATCGTATTGTGCTATATAAAGGTAGCCTAGATGAGCAAGTGCTAGGGATTTTACGTGTGCGTGAAGCTTTCCGCTTGTTATTAGAAAAAAATGAATTTACCAAAGAAACCTTATTACGCGCCATCGATGAAGTGTACTTCATTCCACAAGGGACGCCACTAAAAACACAATTAGCGAATTTCCGTGCGAAAAAAGAACGTATCGGTTTAGTGGTGGATGAGTATGGTGATATCAAAGGGTTAGTCACACTTGAAGATATTTTGGAAGAAATTGTAGGTGATTTCACCACTTCTATGGTTCCATCTATTGAGCAAGAAGTGGTGCAACAATCTGACGGTTCGATGATTATTGAAGGTTCGGCAAATCTTCGTGATTTGAATAAAATGTTTGGTTGGGAATTGGATACGGAAGATGCTCGAACCTTTAATGGTTTGATTCTTGAGCATCTTGAAGATATTCCTGATGAAGGAACGATTTGTGAAATTGATGGCTTGAAAATTACGATTTTGGAAGTCAGCGATAATATGATTAAACAAGCGAAAGTGGAGAAGTTAGCCTCTTAAATACGGCTTTTTCTGACCGCTCTTTTTGTTTAAGAAATACGTTATTTTAACAAAGGATTGAATATGACGGATGAGATTCGTTTAACACAATACAGCCATGGCGCAGGTTGAGGCTGTAAAATTTCGCCTAAGGTGTTAGGGACAATTTTACAGACAGAACTCGAAGAATTTGCTGATCCCAATTTATTGGTGGGAAATGAAACAGCGGATGATGCAGCGGTTTATGATCTAGGTAATGGTACTGCAATTATTAGTACCACGGATTTTTTCATGCCGATTGTAGACGATCCTTTTGATTTTGGACGTATTGCGGCAACCAACGCAATTAGTGATATTTTTGCTATGGGCGGTAAGCCGATTATGGCGATTGCCATTTTAGGTTTCCCGATTAATAAATTACCGGCAGAAGTGGCACAGAAGATTGTTGATGGTGGCCGTTTTGCTTGTCATCAAGCGGGGATTTCCCTTGCCGGAGGTCATTCGATTGATGCGCCAGAACCCATTTTTGGTTTAGCTGTAACGGGCATTATTGCAACCGAACGTGTAAAACGTAATGCCTCAGCAGAAGCAAATTGTAAGCTTTATTTAACCAAACCATTAGGTATCGGCGTGCTGACTACTGCTGAGAAAAAAGGCAAATTAAAACCAGAACATCAAGGCTTAGCGACGGCAGCCATGTGTCAAATGAACCTGATTGGTAGCCAATTTGCGGAAGTTGCTGGTGTAACCGCCATGACGGATGTCACTGGCTTTGGTTTATTAGGACACTTAGCTGAAATCTGTGAAGGCTCAAATCTTAATGCGGTTGTGCATTTTGATAAAATCAAATTATTAGATGGCGTAGCGGATTATATTGCTGAAGGTTGTGTACCAGGTGGAACCAACCGTAACTTTGAAAGCTATGGTCATAAAATTGGTCCTCTTACGGATTATCAAAAGGCGGTACTTTGTGATCCTCAAACTTCAGGTGGCTTGTTGATCGCGGTTAAACCTGAAAGTGAAGCGGAAATTTTAGAGATTGCGAAAAAAGCCGGTATTGAGCTGAGTGAGGTCGGTGTATTGAAACCTCACCAAGAAGGTGTGCTGGTCGAAGTCAAATAAATCTTTTTCGTCAAAATAAAAATGCGGTGAAAAT
>ENA-OWLI01000005-OWLI01000005.1-metagenome-genome-assembly--contig:-NODE-5-length-58646-cov-8.902101_pt1 | contig 58646 bp, 53 predicted proteins | sample MGYA00245346_ERZ651096 | MGnify/ENA primary metagenome ERZ651096 (study PRJEB26857, sample SAMEA4031766) | metagenome | biome: human; feature: oral; material: saliva | place: Philippines | collected 2014 | study...
CAGGATTAAACCTAACAGCCGATCTTAATTACTTCTCAAACTCTGTGGATGGAAACTATGAAAAAATAAAAGGCTACTCTACAACTGATTTAGGATTAAGTTACGCTCATAAAACGGGTTTAGGAGTACAAGCAGGAGTTAAAAATGTATTTGGTAAAAAATATTACAGATATAAAAACGGAGATTCATATATTCCAGAAGCTGAAAGAACATATTATGTTGGTGTAAGTTACAACTTCTAAAAATAATTTTAAATATGAAAAATGGCAGTCAAGCAATTGTTAATAAAGTTGTTTGGCTGTATTTTATAAATAAATTTTTTATATAAGTAAGAATAATTTACTCCATTCTCGATGTTAAATGCGCATTTGATAAAAACACGAAAAGTGCGGTTGTTTTTGACCGCACTTTTTCGTTGGGTTATTTGAATCAATTAACCTGCGACTTGTTTTTCACGAATTTCAGCAAGGGTTTTGCAATCGATACAAAGATCAGCAGTAGGACGAGCTTCTAAGCGGCGAATGCCAATTTCTTCCCCACAAGAATCGCAATAACCGAAATCATCGGTATCTAATTTTTTCAATGTGTATTCGATCTTTTTCATTAATTTACGCTCGCGATCGCGGTTACGTAATTCAAGACTGAATTCTTCTTCTTGGGTCGCACGGTCAGCTGGATCCGGGAAGTTTGAAGCTTCATCTTGCATATGGGCAACAGTTCTAGATGCTTCTTCCACAATTTGCTCATGCCATGCAGTTAAAATTTTTCTGAAATGAAGAATTTGATCTTCATTCATGTATTCCTCACCTTTCTTAGGTTGATAAGGTTTAACACCGGCTAAATCCAGCAAACTTAGAGATGCCTTAGACATTGATAACTCCTAATAATAGTACAGAATTTAATGACGTCCTGTCTTGTTTTTTGTGATTAGTTCTTATTGCTAAAAATAGCTGACGTAAGAACCTAGTTATTTTAAGGGCGATATAAATAGCAGAACTTCATCTATTTAGCAAATAAATTTAGCTTGGAAATTTCAATTTTGCGATCGAGATCGCAAAAAATGGCGTAATTATTTGTTTATTTATGAGGTTAAGGCTAGGTTGCCTTATTTTCTCGCTATAAATCACACTCCAAATGAAACTCACATTATTTCAACTGTGCATCATGCTCATCATTTCAGCCTTTTCTTTGCTTATCGTACCAGATTTTTTACTGTTTACCTGGCAACGAGCGGGGCTGAGCATTTTATTGTTGGTTATGACCGCACTTTGTTTCCATTGGTTCAATTATTTTAAAGTCAGAAATTTTTGCATTAACGGCATTTGGTTTTTGCTTGCCTTAGCTTACGTGCATTCACAAGCCTTGTCGTTATTGACTCAAGCAGAAAAAATTTCAAGTTTACCGAATAAAATCACCTTAGATCTTCACATCTCAGAAATTCTTCATCAGCAAGACTATCAAACGTTGGTTGCCACGACGTCTTTATTTGATGGGAAAGCACAACAAATTTTTATTAATTGGAGAGCGCCAGAAAAACCACAACTTGGCGAAGTTTGGCGGGCTGATGTAAAGCTTCGACCTATTTCGGCGAGATTAAATCATGGAGGATTTGATCGACAGCAATGGTATTTTTCCAAAAGAATTATTGCCGTAGGGAATGTGAAAAGTGCGGTCAAAATTGGGGAAGATTTTTCTTACCGCACAGATTTTCTACAGAATAGCCTCAAGCAGACGGAAGGGCTTTCTTTACAAGGTTTACTTATCGCATTGGCATTTGGCGAGCGGGCTTGGCTGGATAATAAAACGTGGCTGATTTATCAACAAACGAATACAGCACATTTAATTGCTATTTCAGGACTCCATATCGGTTTAGCAATGGGGATAGGCTTTTTCTTTGCTCGATTATTGCAACTCGCACTGCCTACACGCTTTATTTCGCCCTGGTTTCCACTTTGCTTTGGCGTGTTGATCGCTTTAGGTTATGCCTATTTAGCCGGATTTAGTTTACCGACCTTTCGTGCAATGATGGCATTGCTTTTTATTGCAATCCTTCAATTTTCGCGACGATATTACACGCCTTTGCAAATGCTGTGTTTGGTGGTGGCATTTTTGCTTTTTTGTGATCCGCTTATGCCGCTTTCGGTGAGCTTTTGGCTTTCAATTAGTGCAGTTGCCTGTCTGATTGTGTGGTACCGATATGTTCCCTTATCAATCATTGAATGGCGACATCAAAAATTATCTAGCAAAGTGCGGTGGATTTTAGGCTTGTTTCATTTGCAGATTGGTTTGTTGATTTTATTTACGCCTATTCAGCTTTTCTTTTTTAATGGCTTGGCATTAAATGGATTCTTGGCGAATTTAATCGCAGTGCCCTTCTATAGCTTCTTACTTGTACCCTTGATTCTCTTTGCGGTGTTAACGAATGGCGCATTTTCTTCTTGGCATTTTTCAAATGCGATTGCTCAAGGTATTACACAATGCCTCAGTTTTTTCCAAGGCTCGTATATGCCGATTTCGATTAATTTATCTCTCATTCTGACCGCATTTTTAAGCTTTATTTTTGGCGGGATGTTAGGCGGATTGTATTTTGCATCTCAAGGGAAAACAAAAAATATACCACTAAAATCAAGTCGATTTTTCACATTAAATCATACAAAAATCTTATCGCCAGAAGAGTATAAACAAGCGCTTCGTGGTGTCATTTTTGTTTTTTGTGTTTGTATGAGTACTCTAGGGTATCGATATGTCACGAAACCCAAATGGCAGTTAGATACGTTAGATGTTGGACAAGGTTTAGCAACTTTAATTGTGAAAGAGGGGAAAGGTGTGTTGTATGATACAGGGCCTGCTTGGCAGAGTGGAATAGGTGCTTCATCCATGGCAGAATTGGAAATATTGCCTTATCTTCAACGGGAAGGCATTGAACTTGAAACCTTGATTTTAAGCCATGATGATAACGATCATTCAGGTGGTGCTAAAGCGATTTTAGCCGCATACCCAGACATTGAACTAATCACACCTTCTCGTAAAAACTATGGCGAAGCGCACCGCACTTTTTGTCTTCAGGGGAAACAATGGCAGTGGCGAGGACTTGATTTTAAAATTCTTTCGCCCGCGCAAATTACAGACAGGGCGGATAATCCCCAATCTTGTGTCATTTTACTAACGGATAGACAGCATCAGATCCTTTTAACCGGTGATGCTGATATGGCAACAGAAAGATCTTTTGCTGAAAACCTAGGTAAAATTAACGTGTTACAGGTAGGACATCATGGCAGTAAAACTTCAACTGGAGAGATTTTACTGGCACAGACAAAACCGGATATCGCTTTAATTTCAAGTGGAAGATGGAATGCGTGGAATTTCCCTCATCCAACCGTCATTGAACGATTGAATCGTTATCAAAGTGCGGTTGAAAATACGGCTATTTCAGGTCATATAAGGTTAAATTTTACTGAAAAAGGGATTGAAATTGAAAAGGCGAGAGGGGATTTTTCACCTTGGTTTGCCCGTGTAATTGGATTATCCCCGAAATAACAGGTACAATGCAGCCAATTTTTATTAAGACAATGTGATGCAAGAACAAACTATGCAAGATAAAGATTTTTCAACCTCGCAAACTTTTAAGCGTTTATGGCCGATGATTTCACCTTTTAAATCAGGTTTATTCGTCGCCGCGGTCGCTCTCGTTTTTAATGCATTGGCTGATTCAGGCCTGATTTATATGCTCAAACCGTTGCTCGATGATGGGTTTGGTAAAGCGAATCATTCTTTCCTGAAACTGATGGCGTTTGTTGTGGTTGGCATGATTATGTTGCGTGGTGTGACTAACTTTATTTCCAGCTATTGTTTGGCTTGGGTATCTGGCAAAGTGGTGATGATTATGCGCCGCCGCTTGTTTAAACATTTAATGTTTATGCCGGTAAGTTTCTTTGATCGTAATTCAACGGGGAAATTGCTTTCTCGTATTACTTACGATTCAGAAATGATTGCCAATTCTTCCTCTAATTCATTAGTGACCATTGTACGTGAAGGCGCCTATTTAATTTCATTGCTCGTGGTGATGTTCTATACCAGTTGGGAATTGACGTTGGTTCTTTTCGTTATCGGACCAATTATAGCGGTGCTTATTCGCTTTGTATCGAAGCTCTTCCGTAAGCTTAGTAAAAACATGCAAGATTCTATGGGGGAATTAACCTCTGCGACGGAACAAATGCTAAAAGGGCATAAAGAGGTGCTTTCTTTTGGTGGGCAATTAGTGGAAGAAGAGCGTTTCGATAAAGTGAGTAACGATATGCGTCGTAAAGGCATGAAGATGGTGACTGCTAATGCCATTTCAGATCCTGTTGTGCAAGTGATTGCTTCTTTGGCGTTAGCGGAGGTGCTTTATTTGGCGACAACTCCTTTAATTGCGGATAATAATTTAACTGCAGGTTCTTTTACTGTGGTCTTTTCTTCTATGTTAGCGATGATGCGTCCGTTAAAATCCTTGACGAATGTAAACTCACAATTCCAAAGAGGCATGGCGGCTTGTCAGACATTATTTGCGATCTTAGATTTAGAAACTGAAAAAGATAATGGCACGTATAAAGCAGAACCCGCAAAAGGTGATTTAGAATTTAAAAACGTAAGTTTTGCTTATGAGGGTAAAGAAGAGAAAGCCTTAAATAATATCTCTTTCTATGTGCCCGCAGGTAAAACCGTGGCTTTAGTGGGGCGTTCAGGTTCGGGTAAATCAACGATTGCCAATTTAGTGATGCGTTTCTACGATATCGATGAAGGTGAGATTTTATTAGATGGCGTGAGAATTCAAGATTATCGTCTATCTAATTTACGTGAGAATTGTTCTGTTGTTTCTCAACAAGTGCATTTATTTAATGATACGATTGCCAATAATATCGCCTATGCAGCAGATAAATACAGCCGTGAGCAAATTATCGAAGCCGCAAAAGCGGCTTATGCCCTAGAGTTTATCGAGAAACTTCCACAAGGTTTTGATACCGTTATTGGTGAAAATGGGGCGAGTCTTTCTGGTGGTCAACGTCAGCGTTTAGCGATTGCTCGTGCGCTATTGCGTAATTCACCTGTCTTAATTTTAGATGAAGCGACTTCTGCTCTCGATACCGAATCTGAACGTGCGATTCAGTCTGCATTAGAAGAACTGAAAAAAGATCGTACGGTATTGGTGATTGCGCATCGTTTATCAACCATTGAAAATGCCGATGAAATCTTAGTTATTGAACACGGTGAAATTAAAGAACGTGGTACGCATCAAGATTTATTAGCGCTTAATGGTGCGTATAAACAATTACACAGTATGCAGTTTAGCGGATAAAATAATAAGGGCGAACCAATGTGTTCGCCCAAAATCAATATAGGATAAATGAAATGCCTTTTTGGTACTCTAATTCAAAGCTTGCTTGGTTGCTTCTTCCTTTTTCACTGCTATTTTGGTTGATTAGCCAAATTCGCCGAGCATTATTTTCCCTGAATATCTTATCCTCTTATAAATCCCCGAAACCGGTCATTATTGTCGGCAATCTTTCTGTGGGTGGAAATGGTAAAACGCCAGTCGTTGTCTGGTTAGTTGAAGCGTTACAAAAACAAGGATTGCGTGTAGGCGTGATTTCTCGTGGCTATGGTAGCCAATCTAAAACCTATCCTTTACTTGTCACACCGGAAACCGATCCTGTTCAAGGGGGCGATGAACCTGTTTTAATCGCCAAAAGAACTGGTGTGCCTGTAGTGATTTCACCGAATCGTCAACAAGCTATCGAATTACTCTTAAAAACACAGGATTGCGATCTCATTATTTCTGATGATGGATTACAACATTATAAGTTGCGACGTGATATTGAAATTGTGGTAATGGACGCAGAACGCGCTTTAGGCAATGGTTTCGTTTTGCCTGCTGGGCCTTTGCGTGAATTGCCAAGTCGTTTAAAAAATGTGGACTTTGTGATTACCAATGGTGGAAAAAATGCTTATTCAGATGCGGTTATGACGCTCGTTCCTCACTATGCGATTAATTTAGTGACGGCAGAAAAACGCTTACTAAGTGAGTTTTCTCACGGTTCAGCTATCGCGGGAATTGGTAACCCACAACGTTTTTTCACAATGTTGGAAAATTTAAATATTCGTTTAGAAAATACGAAAGCTTTTCAAGATCATCAACATTTTGAGCCGCAATTATTAGAAAAACTCGCTGAAAACCAACCGCTCTTTATGACCGAAAAGGATGCCGTAAAATGCCAAGCTTTTGCTAAAGAGAATTGGTGGTATGTCCCAGTTGATGCGGAGATTGTTGAGGCTGAAAACCAAGGTCAAAAACTTCCACAATTGTGGGAAAAAATCCGTCGTTTAGTTTAACTCTATTTGAGTGAAATATGCGTGAGAAACTTAATCCTCGATTATTAGACGTGATTGCTTGCCCACGATGTTTGGCAAGATTGAAATACGATCAAGAAAATCAACGGCTCATTTGCCCTTTTGAGCAAGTGGCGTATCCTATTGAAAACGGCGTGCCGATTTTGTTGGCAGAAAAAGCCGAAACATTGAAAGAATAAGGAATGATTATGTCATTTACAGTTATTATCCCGGCTCGTTTTGCATCGAGCCGCTTACCGGGTAAACCTTTAGCCGATATTGCCGGTAAGCCCATGATTCAACATGTTTTTGAAAAAGCGCAACAATCAGGCGCAAATCGAGTCATTATTGCCACAGATAACGAACAAGTTGAAAAGGCCGCAAAAGCTTTTGGGGCAGAAGTTTGTATGACATCAGAAGCACATAATTCTGGTACTGAGCGTTTAGCGGAAGTGGTAAGTAAGCTAGGTATTGCTGATGATGAAATTATTGTAAACATCCAAGGGGATGAGCCGTTAATTCCACCCGTTATTGTGAGTCAAGTGGCAGAGAATTTAGCGAAGTTTAACGTGAATATGGCGACGCTTGCGGTAAAAATTCACGAAGCGGAAGAGTTATTTAACCCAAATGCTGTGAAAGTCGTTACGGATAAAGATGGCTACGTTTTATATTTTTCCCGTTCAGTGATTCCTTACGATCGTGACCAGTTTATGCAATTAGAAGATACCTCAAAGGCACAACTGGCTGATGCATATCTTCGTCATATTGGTATTTATGCTTACCGCGCGGGCTTTATTAAACAATATGTGCAATGGGCACCAACACAATTAGAAAACCTAGAGAAATTAGAGCAACTCCGTGTATTGTGGTATGGTGAGCGGATCCATGTGGAATTGGCGAAAGAAGTCCCGGCTGTTGGTGTGGATACAGCAGAGGATTTAGAAAAAGTGCGGTCAATTTTGGCATAGTTTTTATTAATGTTTGATTCTAAAAAGTTTCTCTCAGACGTTTCTCATGAACCTGGTGTTTATCGTATGTATGACGATAAAGATCAGGTTATTTATGTGGGCAAAGCGAAAGATCTTAAAAAGCGACTTTCCAGCTATTTCCGCAAAAACTTAAGTAGCAAAAAAACAGAAGCCTTGGTGTCGTCAATTCATCATATCGACACAACTATTACTTCTTCTGAAACAGAAGCGTTATTGCTTGAGCATAACTTTATTAAACTTTATCAACCTCGTTATAACGTATTATTGCGAGATGATAAATCCTATCCTTTTATTTTACTGACGAAAGAACGTCATCCTCGTATTACTTCTTATCGTGGAACGAAAAAAATAGCGGGCGAATATTTCGGGCCTTATCCTCATGCGGGGGCCGTGCGTGAAACCTTGTCGTTAATGCAAAAATTATTCCCTGTTCGTCAATGTGAAAATTCGGTTTATAACAATCGTTCCCGCCCTTGTTTGCAATATCAAATCGGGCGTTGTTCTGCACCTTGTGTGCCAGGTTATGTGAGTGATGAAGAATATAATCAGCAAGTCGAATTAGCACGACTATTTTTACAAGGAAAAGATCAACAAGTATTAGATTACCTCATCGGCAAAATGGAGCAGGCGAGTCGAGACTTAGATTTTGAAGGGGCTGCACGTTATCGTGATCAAATTCAAGCGGTTCGTGCGGTTATCGAAAAACAATTCGTATCCAATGAGCGTTTGGACGACATGGATATTATGTCTATTGCGTATCAGCACGGTTTAGCTTGTGTTCAGGTAATGTTTATTCGTCAAGGCAAAGTATTGGGCAACCGCAGTTATTTTCCGAAAGTGCCTGCTAATACAGATTTATCTGAACTCACAGCCACTTTTGTTGGACAGTTTTATTTGCAAGGTCATCAGGGCAGAAGTATTCCTAATAGTATTATTGTGGATCATAAACTGGATGAAAAAGCGGAGCTTGAAGCCTTATTAACTGAACAAGCTGGCCGAAAAGTGGTGATACAAGAATCCGCTAAAGGCGATAAAGGTAAATATCTACAACTCGCACAAATTAATGCCAAAGCGGCTTTAGCGACTCAACTTAAACAATCTTCCCGAATGCACGAACGTTATCAAGCCCTTTGTGAATTGCTCGATATGCCTGAAATTAAACGCATGGAATGTTTTGATATTAGTCATACGATGGGTAATCAAACCGTGGCATCTTGCGTGGTATTTAATCAAGAAGGCCCACTGAAATCAGATTATCGCCGTTTTAATATTGAAGGTATTACAGGTGGTGATGATTATGCTGCGATGGAGCAGGCGTTAAAGAAACGTTACGACCGCGATCTTGATGAAGATAAAATCCCCGATATTATTTTTATTGATGGTGGTAAAGGACAGCTTAATCGTGCCTTGGAGGTTTTTAATCACCTCAACGTAAAATGGGATAAAAATCGACCGCACTTAATTGGTGTGGCAAAAGGAGTGGATCGTCGAGCTGGGCAAGAGGTGTTGATTATCAGCAAACAAGATCGTGAAATCCATTTGCCGGATGATAGCCTCGCACTGCATTTAATCCAACATATTCGAGATGAAAGCCATAATCATGCAATTAGCGGCCATCGTCAAAAACGCCAAAAAGCCTTTACCCAAAGTGGATTGGAAACCATTGAAGGGGTAGGTGCTAAACGACGCCAAGCTTTGTTGAAATATTTAGGTGGATTGCAAGGTGTCAAAAATGCCACGTTGGATGAAATCGCCTCTGTACCCGGTATTTCTAAAGCGTTAGCAGAAAAGATTTTCGAGACCTTAAAAAGTTAGGAAAAATCTTGATTTTCTACGCGAACTCTCTATGATCTGGCCTTTCGAATTTTATATAGGAACATATTATGTTTGAATGGCTTGTTGATCCTGAAGCATGGATTTCATTGCTCACTTTGACCGCACTTGAAATCGTCTTAGGTATCGATAACATTATTTTTATTAGTATTTTAGTGGGACGTTTACCCGCGAATCAACGCCAATCTGGTCGTATTATCGGTCTTGGGTTAGCGATGATTACCCGTCTTTTACTTCTTGTTTCCCTTTCTTGGATGATGAAATTAACGGAGCCACTATTCACTTTGGTTGGACAGGAAATTTCGGGTCGCGATTTGATTTTATTCCTTGGGGGCTTATTCCTGATTGTAAAAAGTGTAGGTGAAATCAAAGAAGCGATGCATCCTGAAGCACATCATGAAGAAGAGAATAATAAGAAAGTCAGTTATTTGGGTGTGTTAATCCAAATTGCGATTTTAGATATGGTGTTTTCTTTAGACTCTGTAATCACAGCTGTAGGGATGGCAAACCACCTTCCAGTGATGATCTTGGCAATTATGATTGCAGTTGGAGTGATGATGTTTGCAGCGAAACCAATTGGTGATTTTGTTGATACCCATCCGACATTGAAGATTTTAGCCTTAGCATTCTTAATTTTAGTTGGAGTAAGTTTAATGGCTGAAAGTTTGGATATTCATATTCCAAAAGGCTACATTTACTTTGCAATGGGCTTCTCAGTAGTAGTTGAAATGCTCAACATCAAAATGCGAAAAGCACTTGATCATTAAATCATATAAAAAGGCGGAACAATGTGGTTCCGCCTTTTTTAGTCATTATAGCACCTTTTTCTTTCAAGCCTTTTAACCATTTAAGTGCCGCATCTTTACCTTTTCATTTGGTAATCGCCACAACTTGTTCCAAGAATGCACCTGAAGTTGGAACATAACCGATTTTATCTTTCCATTTTGGTGTTGCATAATCTAACACGGATTTTTCCATGTCTTTTTCAGATAATTTGGTGTGATCATAAACCACAACACGAGAACGACCACTTAGCGCGATCCAGTCTTTTTTCGGTGCAACAGGCACACCTTTGTGTGCAGTTTGTTCAGAATAGAATACATCTGCAGGGGTTTTATCTCCCTCTTCTTTCAATTGACCCGCAAGTTGATCGCTTTTCGCACTGTTTAAGGTGACTTTAATGCCCGTTGCTTTTGTAAATGCATCGGCAACGGCTTTTGCACCTTCTTTATGTTGTCCGTTGTAAACGGTAATATCTGCAGAAGCGAATCCTGCAAATGCCATTAAGCCAGTCAGTGCGGCAATTTTGAAGTGCTTAATTTTCATGAAAACTCCTTTATGTTATCGGGCAAATGCCCCATTTTCTGAAAATAAAAATTGCCTCCTTCTAATAACCCAGAATAGATAATACAAATAATTATCAGATGTTTTTTCTCTTATATCAAAATTTCATATTCCATTCTATTTTCTTACTTTGCCCCACGTTGTTTTTTCTCCATAATGTCAGGTGGAAATTTCTAATAAGGACGGATATGAATATTCAGCAAATTATTAAACAACATCACCTAGAGCTCTTATTTCAGCAAGGGTCATTTGGGATTGAAAAGGAAAGTCAACGGGTGCATTCGGATGGTTCAATTGTGACATCATTGCACCCTAAAGCCTTTGGTAATCGTCGTTTCCACCCTTACATTCAAACAGATTTTGCAGAAAGTCAGTTGGAATTAGTGACCCCTCCTATGAAAAAGTTAGAGGATACACTACGTTGGCTTTCAGCCATTCATGAAGTGACTTTGCGTACATTACCAGAGGATGAATTTATTTTTCCTTTTAGTATGCCTGCAGGGTTACCGCCAGAAGAGCACATTAAGGTTGCACAATTAGATAATCAGGACGATGTGGCTTATCGTGAGCATTTAGTCCAGTCTTACGGTAAATATAAGCAAATGGTCAGTGGTATTCATTACAATTTTCAGATTGACCCTCAGTTTATTGATGCCTTATTTTATGCGCAAAATGAAACACAAAGTGCGGTTGATTTTCGAAATGATTTTTACCTAAAAATAGCAAAAAACTTCTTACGCTATCAATGGATTCTGCTTTATCTGTTTTCTGCGACACCAACGGTAGAAGAAAAATATTTCAGAGGTGATTCCCCCCTTAAACCGCATCAATATGTGCGCAGTTTACGTTCAGGAAAATATGGTTATGTGAATGATCCGAAGATCCACGTTTCTTATGACAGTTTGCAAGAGTATGTTGAAACGTTAGAACACTGGGTAAAATCGGGCGATTTGATTGCGGAAAAAGAGTTTTACTCAAGTGTACGTTTGCGTGGTGCTAAAAAAGCGCGAGATTTACTTGAAAAAGGAATTCAATATTTAGAATTTCGTTTGTTTGATCTCAATCCGTTTGCACCTTATGGAATGGAACTTGCTGATGCGAAATTCATTCATTATTTTATTTTGTTAATGGCATGGCTTGAAGATACCGCTGATCAAGAAGGCATAAAATTAGGTAAAGCACGTCTTGCTGAAGTGGCATGGGAAGACCCAAGACAGCAAAGTGTCTATGCGGTAGAAGGGGAATTAGTCCTCCTTGAAATGCTCAAAATGCTTGAGCAACTCAATGTGAGTGATGAGATTAAAACGATTGTTAAAGACAAATTAGGGCAATTTGCGGATCCAAACCAAACGCTTTGTGCGAAAGTGGTTGCGGCAATTGAACAGGTCGGCAGTTACCAACAATTAGGGGCAGATATTGCGCAATCTAATAAAGCCAAAGCCTTTGAACGTTTTTATGCATTAAGTGCGTTTGATAATATGGAACTGTCCACACAAGCGTTATTGTTTGATGCAATCCAAAAAGGGCTAAAGATTGAGATTTTAGATGAACGCGATCAATTTATCAGTCTTCAATTTGGCGAACATTTGGAATATGTGAAAAACGGTAATATGACGTCTCACGATAGCTATATTTCCCCGCTCATTATGGAAAATAAAGTGGTGACGAAGAAAGTTTTAGCAAAAGCTGGATTTAATGTACCGCAAAGCATCGAGTTTACCGATGTGAAAAGTGCGGTCGAAAATTTTCCACTTTTTGAGAATCGCGCTGTCGTGATTAAGCCAAAATCAACGAATTTTGGTTTAGGGATCAGTATTTTCCAACAAGGTGTAACGGATAGAGATGATTTTGCAAAAGCAGTAGAGATTGCTTTCCGTGAAGATAAAGAGATCATGGTTGAAGATTATCTAGTTGGCACTGAATATCGTTTCTTTGTGCTGGGTGATCAAACGTTAGCCGTCTTATTACGTGTTCCAGCAAATGTCATTGGAGATGGTGTACATACCGTTGCTGAATTAGTTGCCGCTAAAAATGATCATCCTTTACGGGGCGATGGCAGTCGTACACCATTGAAAAAAATTGCATTGGGGGATATTGAGCAGTTGCAGCTTAAGGAGCAAGGATTAACCGTAGATTCTATTCCTGCAAAAGATCAACTTGTTCAATTACGTGCGAATTCTAATATTAGTACAGGCGGTGATTCTATTGATATGACGGAGGAAATGCATACCAGTTACAAAGAAATTGCGGTAGGGATTAGCAAGGCAATGGGGGCGGCAGTTTGTGGCGTAGATTTAATTATTCCTGATTTGAAACAGCCGGCAGAACCGAGTTTACGTTCGTGGGGTGTGATTGAGGCAAACTTTAATCCTATGATGATGATGCATATTTTCCCATTTAGTGGACAATCTCGACGATTGACAATGAATGTGATTAAGATGCTTTTCCCTGAATTGCCTTAATTTGGTTATCGGGCTTCATCAGTTGGTGAAGCCCGTTTTACATTCATCGTAATTAGGCTAAAATGAAGGCAGTATTCACAATTCTAAAATGACATTTAATGACAACTTTTACCTTAGAACCTCAAGAAAATGATCGTCTACAATCCCTTTGCGGTGCATTCGATGAAAATATCAAACTGATTGAAAAAGAATTTAACCTCAATATTTCCCGCAATAATTTCACTTTTACCGTGAAATCAAATGATGAAAATCCCAAATCTCACCATGAGCAATTAATTGATCGTGCGGCTAAATTAATCCAAACATTATATGTGGAGACAGCACCAATTAAGGGGAAAGTGAAAGAACTTGATTTGGAAGATGTGCATATTGCCTTGCAAGAGAGCAGAATGTTATCGCAAGAAGGCAGTGAGTCACGCAGTGAAAATCAGGTCTATAGCACCACAATTAAAACTAAGCGAGGTTTGATTAAACCGCGTGGTGAAAATCAAATTCAATATTTACATAATATTCTTACGCACGATATTAGTTTTGGGATTGGACCTGCCGGAACGGGGAAAACCTTTTTAGCCGTAGCAGCGGCAGTTGAAGCATTAGAGCGCCAAGAAATTCGTCGCATTTTGCTGACTCGTCCAGCGGTGGAAGCGGGCGAAAAATTAGGTTTCCTGCCCGGTGATTTAGGACAGAAAATTGAACCTTATTTACGACCACTTTATGATGCATTATTTGAAATGCTTGGCTTTGAACGCGTACAAAAATTGATGGAGCGTAATGTGATTGAAATCGCACCATTGGCTTATATGCGTGGGCGCACACTTAATGACAGCTTTATTATTTTAGATGAAAGCCAAAATACGACGGTCGAACAAATGAAAATGTTTTTAACCCGTATTGGTTTTAATTCCAAAGCCGTGATTACGGGGGATGTGACTCAAATCGATTTACCGCGCAGCACAAAATCGGGTTTACGCCACGCCATGGAAGTGTTAAGCAAAGTGTCTGAATTAAGCTTTAACTATTTTGAGAGTAAAGATATTGTACGACATCCTGTGGTGGCAAAAGTGGTGCAAGCTTACGAAGAATGGGAAGCCCAAGATGAAATTCGCCGTCAAGAAATCGCCGCGCAGCGTCGAGCTGAACGTGAACAAAAAGTGCGGTCAGAAAATGAAACAAATTTAGGAGAATAACATGGGCAATATGATTATTGATTTGCAACTGGCGAGTGAAAATACAGAAGGCTTGCCATCAGAAGCGCAAATTCTGCAATGGGCAACAGCGGCGGTTCAACCTGAAAGTGATAATGTGGAAATGACGGTACGCATTGTGGATGAAGCAGAAAGTCATGACTTGAATTTGACTTATCGTGGAAAAGATCGTCCAACCAATGTATTGTCTTTCCCGTTTGAATGTCCTGACGAAGTGGAATTACCGCTGTTGGGCGATTTGGTGATTTGTCGCCAGGTAGTAGAACGCGAAGCTATCGAGCAAGAAAAGCCTTTAATGGCGCATTGGGCGCATATGATAGTGCATGGTAGCTTACATTTACTGGGTTACGATCACATTGAAGATGATGAAGCAGAAGAAATGGAAAGTTTAGAAACTGAAATTATGCAGAATTTAGGCTTTGCCGATCCTTACCTTTCCGAAAAATAATGACGATTTGGAGCAATTATGTATAAAGCCGTATTCAGCGATTTTGATGGTACCTTATTAACGTCGGATCATCGAATTTCGCCTAAAACCTTAGATGCACTTCAACGCATTACAAAACAAGGTATTCCATTTACACCAATCTCTGCTCGTTCGCCGCTGGGTATTTGGCCTTATGCGAAACTCATTGAAAATTACAACATCATTGTGGCATTCAGTGGTGCCTTGATTTTAGATAAAAACGCCACGCCTATTTATTCGGTACAAATTGATCCCGCTGATATCCAAGCCATTAACCAAGTATTAGCAGATCATCCTGCGCTAGGTGTCAATTATTATACTTATGATGATTGCGTCGCTCGCGATTTGAATAATAAATGGGTGATTTATGAACGTAGCGTGACAGGCATTCAGATTGATCCTTATGATGAAAGTGCGGTCTATTCTCCACATAAAATTCAAATCATTGGTGAAACGGATGAAGTGATTAGCATAGAGCAAATTTTGAAAGAGAAATTCCCACATTTAAGCATTTGCCGTTCTCATGCGAATTTCCTTGAAGTGATGCATAAATCGGCAACAAAAGGTAAAGCAGTACGTTTTCTCGAAGATTACTTCCATGTGAAGATGGAAGAATGTGTTGCTTTCGGTGATAACTTTAATGATTTAGATATGCTCGAAAGCGTGGGATTAGGCGTGGCAATGGGCAATGCACCGGATGAGATTAAGCAGGCCGCTAATCGTGTCACCGCTTCGCATAATGATGATGGAATTGCATTGATATTGAATGAGATTTTCCCTGAATAAATAAAAAGGCGCTTTCTATAAAAAAGCGCCTTATTCATTATAGTGCGGCTAGCGCAGCTTCATAATTGGGCTCATCTTTAATTTCAGACACCAGCTCACTATGTAACACGTTGTTGTTTTCATCTAAAACAATCACTGAACGTGCAGTTAAACCTGCGATTGGACCTGTTGTGATGTTTACCCCTAAGTTTTCATGGGCTTCTTTATGACGGAAAGTAGAAAGCGTTTCTACGTTCTCAATACCTTCCGCACCGCAGAATCGTGCTTGTGCAAAAGGTAAATCAGCTGAAATGCAAAGTACCACAGCATTTTTTAAATTAGCTGCTTGTTGATTGAATTTACGAACAGAAGTTGCACATACACCGGTATCAATACTTGGGAAAATATTTAAAACTTTACGTTTTCCTGCATAAGTATCAAGCGTGACGTCGGTAAGTTCTTTATTGGTGAGCGTAAGTGCGGTCACTTTTTCTCCTTTTTGGGGAAAGTTGCCGCTTACTTCAATGGGATTACCCATCATTGTTACTTGTGTCATAAAAGCTCCTATTTTTCATTTCCTAAATTAAGCACTTTTTTAAGTGCAGTAAAAAATTTGTCATTTTCTTGTGGTAAGCCAATACTGATACGTAAGTGATTTGGCATGCCATAACCAGCAATCGGACGAACAATGACGCCTTCACGTAATAATGCATCATAAATGGGTGCGGCAGGTTGTTTAAAATCAATGGTAATAAAGTTACCTTTAGACGGAATAAAGTCTAAGCCATATTGTTGACAGAAAGCTTCATAACGTTTCATTTCTTGGCGATTGTTCTCCGCCACTTTTTCAACAAAGGCATCATCATTCATCACCGCAATCGCACTGGTTAAAGCAAGACTATTACAGTTAAACGGTTGACGAACACGGTTTAATAAGTCTGCGATTTCAGGATTAGAGACTGCATAGCCAATACGTAACCCCGCCAATCCATAAGCTTTCGATAGGGAGCGAGAAACGATAAGGTTAGGGTATTTATCTAGTAATGCAAAAGAATTAACGCGTTCGCTTGGATGAGTAAATTCGGTATAAGCTTCATCTAATACCACAATCACATTTTCAGGTACTTTGGCTAAGAAAGCATCCAATTCTGCTTCCGTTAAGAAATTCCCCGTTGGATTGTTTGGATTGGCAATAAAAATCAGCTTGGTTTTATCTGAAAGTGCGGTCAAAAATCCGTTTAAATCGTGTCCCCAATTCTTAGCTGGAATTTCTTTTGCAACGGCATTAATAGCTTTCGTCACTAAAGGGTAAACAATAAAAGCATATTGTGAATAAATCACTTCATCGTGTTCACCCGCAAAGGTGTGGGCAAAGAGTTCTAATAAATCGTTAGAACCATTACCAAGGGTGATTTGGTTTGGTTGCACACCAAATTTTTTCGCAATAGCCGATTTAAGTTCAAAACCATTCGCATCAGGGTAGCGCGTTAAATGATCAAGTTGGGCTTGAATGGCTTTTTTCGCGCTTTCAGGAAAACCGAAAGGGTTTTCATTCGAGGCAAGTTTAACGATATCAGTAATGCCTAATTCGCGTTCGAGTTCTTCGATTGGTTTTCCTGCTTGGTAAGGTGAAAGAGATTTTACGCCTTGATTGGCGACGTTGATGTATTGCATATGCTTTCCTTGTAAAAACGAGCGGGCCTTTCAGCCCGCGCGTTGAGTTTTATGAATCAGATAATTAGCTATTTTCAGCTTCAAATTTTTTCATGAATTCAATGAGCGCTTGTACGCCTTCTAATGGCATCGCGTTATAGATAGAGGCGCGCATACCACCTAATACTTTGTGACCTTTTAAAGCTTGAAGACCGGCAGCTGTAGATTCGGCGACAAATTTGGCATCAAGCTCAGGATTGCCTGTCACAAATGTGACATTCATGGTTGAACGGTTTTCTTTAGCCACTACGTTACGATAGAGTTTGCTACTATCAATGTAATCGTAAAGGGTTTGAGCTTTCACTGCGTTACGTTTTGCAATTTCTTTTAAGCCGCCGATTGCTTGAATGTGTTTGAAGACCAATGAACAGAGATACCAAGCAAAGGTTGGTGGGGTATTGATCATGGAATCAGCATCACGCTGTGTGGCGTAATTCCAGATTGATGGTGTCGCTTGGCGAGCATGACCAATTAAATCATCACGAATAATCACGAGCGTAATTCCTGCAGGGCCAAGATTTTTTTGTGCACCCGCATAAATGACACCAAATTTGCTAATATCAATTTCGCGAGAGAGAACGTTAGATGACATATCGGCTACAAGCACCGCATTGCCCACATTTGGTACATCAAAAATTTCCACACCGCTGATGGTTTCATTTGGGCAATAGTGAACGTAATCGTATTGTTCTGCAATGTCACTGAAATCAAGATTGGTGATGCGTGTGTGATCACCATTTTCTACAATGGTAATTTCATCAATTTCAGCAAAGTTACGTGCTTCTTTCGCTGCAGTTGCAGACCAGTGGCCGCTATTTAAGTAAAGCGCTTTGCCTTTCTCACCAATTAGGTTCATTGGTAATGCCGCAAATTGACCACGAGCCCCACCTTGTAGGAATAACACACGATAGTTATCTGGAATGTGATACACCTCACGTAGATCTTTTTCTGCTTGAGCAATCAATTCCATAAAATATTTGCCACGGTGACTGACTTCCATTACCGATACACCTTGACCAAGCCAGTTGGTTAGCTCCGCTTGTGCTTTTTGTAGGACCTCAGGAAAAATCATGGCTGGACCCGCACTAAAATTAAAGACTTTTGACATTGTGTTTCCTTGTTTTATTTTGAATGGATTCTCCATTTTTACCACTACCGAATAGGATAATCAACTAAATCAAACAGTTTTTTGATCTAATCCATCAATTTAAATTTAAGCTTTTGACGGGGACGAAAAAAAAGGCTACATTACTCAAAGTTTGTTTTTAACTTTGAGAGAGTAGAACATGGAAAATGTAAGTAAATCCTTCCAAGAAGTATTAGAGTATGTGCGTTTATATCGTTTAAAAAATAAACTTAAACGCGACATTGAAGACAACAACCGCAAAATTCGTGATAACCAAAAACGTGTCTTATTGTTAGATAACTTAAATCAATATATTCGTGATGATATGAGCATTGAAGATGTTCGTGCGATTATCGAAAATATGCATGATGATTATGAAGGCCGTGTGGATGAGTACAATATTCGCAATGCGGAGCTTTCAACTTTACGCCGTGAAACGAGCAATAAGATGAAAGAACAGAAAAAAGCGCACGCGAAATTATTGAAAGACTCATCAAATAAAATCACATTATAAAATCTCAAAATAAATGACCGCACTTTATCGAAGTGCGGCCATTTTTTATGGTATTTTTAGGATGAGCTATAAATGATTAAACATCATAGGTGCCCATTAGCACGGCTTGAGCCAAAATATGTCCTTGCATCGCAAAATGTAGATCATTAAAACGGAATCCCGGTTTGAGGTTTAGTTTAGTATCGAGCGCATACACAATAAGCTCGTAACGATGTAAACAGTTTGGCGGGGCCATACCACCATAGAATGAGGCTTCTTCAATATCAAATTGACCTAATTTACTTGCCCAAGTGTTTGCTCCTTGCACATAATCTGTTGCGGTTTGGCTTTCATTTTCGTGTATAACGGTACGTTCAAGATCCGCAATGAGCCAATGAATCCACACAAAGCCACTTGCAGTAATCGCATCCTTATCTTCTAAGACAACGGCAAAGGATTTAGTACCTTGAGGTGCATCATGAATTTCAAACGGGATAGAGTAGGTCGGCATACCATTTGGGCTAAATTGTGTGCCGCGTTTACCATATTTATCTTCAAAAGCACCATTTTGAATGGCTGAACTGGTTACAAACATTGTTTTCTCCTTAATTTTTCACGGAATACACTTTAAATTTGGTGGTTTGAGCAAGGACTTCAAATTTCCCGAAATGTTGTGCTAATAAATCGGGATAGGGTAGAAATGCATTAGCCACGATACGCAGTTCTCCGCCTGCCGTTAAATGCCATTTAGCCTGTTGAATAAGTTCTTTCACCGCACGATAAGCGGTATCAACTCCATCGTGGAACGGTGGGTTTGAAATAATCAGATCAAATTTCCCTTCAATATGGGAAAACACATCGCTTGCGATAACCTGACCTTCAAGCTGATTTTCAGCAAGCGTTCGACGAGCAGATTGAATTGCCATTGCATGAATATCGGTCATGGTGACATCCGCTTTAGGGTGATGTTGTTTGATCATTGAACCAATAACACCCGCACCGCAACCAACATCTAATACTTTGCCTTGAATTGGTGACGTTAAAGTAGAAAGTAGAAGTGACGTGCCACTATCAAGTTCATTGGCACTGAATACACCCGGCAAGCTGTAAATACGGAGATTGCCTAATGCCTCATTTTGGTAGCATTTCCAATAAGATTGAAGCTCAAAGTGCGGTTGTTTTTGTAAGGAAAAATGGTATAAACCGCAACGACGTGCTGAGTCGATTTTGCCGATTTCACCGTAAGGTTCAAGCAGTTTTTCAGCTGAACGGACACCACAACGATTTTCACCGATAATCAACACTTCTTGGTCAATTTTACTTTTGGCGAGCAGTTGAATCAGCTGAAAATTCACTTCTTGTTTATTCTTTGTCCAGTAATAAATGATTAAATCGGCTTGCGGCTGAAATTCAACCTCAAAATTGACCGCACTTTGGGTTTTGGCATAATCAAAATACCAGCTCCAAACCTGCACCGATTGACAATGTTTTTGCAATATTTGAGGAAAATCATCATGAATGCCGCCGGCAAGAAGAATTGATTTACCGCTAAAAAGGGGAAGATGGCGTTGTAAAACTTCGCTTTCAAGAGAAATCACGCTTTAAATCCTGTGGGTTATTGGTTAAAATTATGTGTTATTCTAGCAAAAGAAAACGATTTAAACGTATTTATTAAGGAATTATTTATGAAAAAAATCATCACCGCAGTCGCCATGGCAAGTTTATTGTCCGGCTGTCAATTAATCGAACAACTTCAAGGTAGCAAACAAAAACCTTCAACCTTACCAACAAGCTCAAAAGTTGAATTACCTGCTGCACAAGCGCAAAGCTTAGATGCGCAGTTTGAGCGCATCAAAAAAGGTAATCAAGAAGTGACATTCAACGGTGAAAAATTCTATAAACAAACGAAAGCCTTTGATAAATCAGAAGATCCGCGTTTCTTAAGTGGTGCGGCGAATGTAGATCGTAGCAATCGTAAATTCATTATGAGCGAAACCTATTATCTAAAAGATATTTCTCATGTTCCTGCATTAACGACAAAATATCTTGATGCCAACAAAAAAGTATGTGAATTAAAAACAATTGGTAACGCTTCAGATGTTTACTATGCTTGTGATGGTAAAGATTTTCAACGTTTTATCGCCGTGGTTGATCAAGCGAAAAACATTCTTTCTTTCCGTAGCTTAAAAACGTATCAAGAAAAACCAACAGATGCACAAGAAAAAGCGATCGTTAAAGGTTTAAGAGATTATCCGCTAGATACTATCGCTCGATAATCTATGGATAGACGCAATCTTCTTTTAAATGAGATGGGGATAACCCGTTGGCAGCTCCATCGCCCAGAAGTATTACAAGGGGCGGTAGGTGTGAGTGTTTCTGAACAAGTGAAATTTATTGTGGTGGCGAAAGATAACGTATCAAACTCTCCACTTTTTTCAGATGTTCGGCTTGCACTAGAGTTAAACAAAGAAGATTGCCTTTGTCTGAATTTCGATCAAATCCAACATATTACTTTACAGCATTCTGTGCGGTATTGGTTATTGACTAAAAATGCTGATGAAATCGACCGCACTTTGCCTTATTGTTTAAATGCAGAGCGTGTTTATCGCTCTGTTGATTGGCAACAATTCCAGCAAGATAGCCAAGCTAAGCGTGAACTTTGGCAACAAATCCAACAAATTTAATCATGATGTCTTCTCTTCTCCCTATTGAAGAATGCGATATGGATCGCTTATATGAAATTGAACAAGCAGCACATCTTGTGCCTTGGTCATTGGGAACATTGAAAAATAATGTCGGCGAACGTTATCTCAATTTGAAATTAGTGGAAAAAGAGCAAGTGCTGGGTTTTGCTATTTGCCAAACGGTATTAGATGAAGCCACATTATTTAATATTGCGATTGACCCAGCTCAACAAGGAAAGGGCTATGGTTCGTTTTTATTGCAAGGTTTAATGGATAAGCTTAAAGAGAAAGGTATTCAAACCCTTTGGCTTGAAGTGCGAGAATCGAATCCTGCTCGTTTCCTTTACGAAAAGCTGGGATTTAATGAGGTTGATATTCGTAAGAATTATTATCCCAAACCAGATAGTGGACGAGAAAATGCTGTTGTGATGGCATGTTATCTCTAGAATGCAAAAGTACGGTCAATGTTGACCGCACTTTGTTTATTTAAAAAGTAAAAATTACACTTCTTCTGCAGGGAAGACAAATGGATTTAATCCACTGCGCGCGAAGCTTTTTTCTTCCATTTCAATATCTAAGAAAATTGATGCTAAATCATCTGCTACCGCTTCAACATTAGGATCTTTTTCTTGGAACATGATTTTTAAGTAGCTTTGACAATCACCACAGGTTTCAGCACGAATGAGCGCAAGCTCTTCATTTAATGACCACATTTCAAGATTTTTGTGTTCATTACAGTTGGTACATTGAGCACGGACTAAATTCCATTCGCTTTCACAAAGGCTACAGTGTAAATAGCGTAAGCCTTGTGATGTGCCGATATGCACCACACTTGCAACTGGAGCAGAACCGCAAACAGGGCAGTAATGCAGGTTATCTGTGCCTTCTTGGCGGCTGTTATGAGGAATTTGTTGAGCCAATTGTAACCAATAAAGAGAAAGTGCCGCCCAGATAAAGACAGCTTTATCAGTGCTCACTAAATTAAATTCTTGACTTAAAAGATGAGTCGCCATCTCTTCAAGCTCTTTCTCTGAGGCTTTTTCAAGATTTTCAATCGTAGCAGTAACCTGTTCATTCGCTTTTGATTTAATGCTATGTAAAATTTCTTTGAGATATTCAATCCAAATGCCTGATCGTTTAAATGTTTTAGCATTTAACGGCTCGATTTCATTTAAGTTATCGAATGACTGTTTTTCTAATGGATTTTTTTCAAATACGCTTAATTGGCTTTCCACAACATCTGCAGCAAAGAGTAAATAATCAGCCAATGGATGATCTTTCGCTAATTCTCTTAAACGTTTTGCACGACGTTGATAAAGATTTTTAGGGTTAGCAAACAAAACAGGCGGAATATCGTATGAATTCGTTTTTTGTTTGATTTCGTCTGCAGATAAGATTTTGATACTCATAATAGTCTCTTAAGTATTGATAAGAAAAAGTGCGGTCAATTTTAACCGCACTTTTTGATTTTAGCCATTGATACCTTTGAACAATGCTTTGGGTTTTACTTTTTTACCTTCAGCTTCGTTTTTAAGGTCTTCTTCCAGCTTAGGAAGTACTTCTTCGTTATACCATTTCGGGTGGTGTTTTTTCGCCCAGCGAACGGTTACCCAACCTTCCACGATACCGCGAATAGATCCTTTAATCCAGAATGCCATGTACATGTGTATCAAGATACCGGTGAACAACATGAATGCACTTAAAGAGTGAAGTAAAATCGCAAAACGTAATACCGGAATAGAGAAGTAGTCCGAGAAAAATTGACGCCACATAATGATGCCGGTTACAAGCAAGGTCACCATCGCCAAGTTCAATGTCCAGAATAACATTTTTTGACCAAGGTTATACTTACCGTTATAAGCAACAGCGTGCTCGTTCCCTTTTAATACTTCTACGATGCCTTTTAACCAGCGGATATCGTTTTTCTCTGGAATGTTGTGATGCCAGTAAAGATAGCCAAGGAAAATAAAGGCAACAAACATAATGATACCGGTGAACGGGTGAATTGCTCGCGCCAGTTGCGGGGTACCTAAAATCTCAGTTAACCACGCAAAATCTGGGAAGAAGAAAGCCACACCAGTGAACATTGTCATAAAGAAGCAGATTACGAGTAGCCAGTGGCTAAAACGAGCAGACGTTCTATGACGAATGATTCGAGTATCATTGCTAATCTCAATCTTACTCATCTTTGCCCCCTTTTTTATCTTCCTCTTCAAATTCATGACGATGATCTTCTACGTCTTCTTCAACGTTTGGACCTACAGCTAAGTAGTGAGCGATTACTGAAAGTGCTAGACCACCCATAGCGACAGCGGCTACCGGTTTCAAGATATCTTTCCACACAGTGACAGAGAGGTCAATTTGTGGATCTTTTGGAAGACCAGAATAAAGCTCAGGTTTATCCGCATGGTGTAATACATACATTACGTGTGTACCACCTACGCCTTCAGGATCGTAGATACCTGCATTTTCGTAACCACGCGCTTTTAATTCTGCAACACGTTGTTCTGCGTAGAGTTTCATTTCTTCTTTAGAACCAAAATGAATTGCACCGGTTGGACATGTTTTCACGCAAGCCGGTTCTTGGCCTACAGAAACACGATCCACACAAAGGGTACATTTGTACACGCGGTTGTCGTCTGGGTTCATACGTGGAATGTTGAACGGACAACCTGCGATACAGTAACCACAACCGATACATTTATCAGATTGGAAATCCACGATACCGTTCGCATATTGGATGATTGCACCTGGTGCAGGACAAGCTTTTAAACAGCCTGGTTCTGAACAGTGCATACAACCATCTTTACGGATTAACCATTCTAAACGATCATTTTCTTCTACTTCGTTAAAGCGCATCACAGTCCATGCTTTTGCATTGAGATCTACTGGGTTATCGTAGATCCCCACACATTTTGCATTGACGTCAGAGCGGATATCATTCCACTCTGAACAGGCCACCTGACAGGCTTTACAACCGATACAGGTGGATACGTCGATTAATTTTGCTACTTCAACTTTATGATCTCGCACTTGAGGTGCTGGTGTTAAACCAGACGTAGCGGAGACCTTGATAATGTCTTGCGATTGAACGCCTTGACCACTTCCTGCCATATTATGCCTCCGCTTTCTCAATGTTTACCAAGAATGTTTTATATTCTGGTGTTTGAGTGACTGCTTCACCCCAAGGTGGTGTTAAGGTGTTGGTGGAGAAACCAGGATGACCTTTACCATTTAAGGCTTTTATCCCCCAGTGAATTGGAATACCCACGTGATGTACGGTACGTCCGTCGACTTCTAAATCTTTCAAACGTTTTGTTACCACTGCAACGGCTTTAATGTGGCCACGGCGAGAAGTAATTTTTACCATATCACCTTTTTGGATGCCTTTTTCTGCTGCTAATTTCTCACCAATTTCCACGAATTGTTGTGGTTGGGCGATGATATTTAACACAGATTGAGCAGTCCAACTGTGGAAGTGCTCGGTCAAACGATAAGTGGTTGCCACATAAGGGAAATCTTTGTTTGAACCGATAAATTCACGGTCTTCTTTATAAATACGAACAGTTGGATCAGAAGATACTTTCGGATGTAACGGATTCGCATCAATTGGACTTTCAATTGGTTCATAATGCTCAGGCATTGGACCACTTGTAATTTTATCTACTGCAAATAAACGCCCCACACCTTCTGCAGACATAATAAATGGACCTGCATCAGAACCTGGTGGTTGTGTGCCATAGTCAGCTACATCTAACCAGTTCCAGTTTTTACCGTTCCATTTGATTAATTGACGGTGTTTATCCCAAGGATTACCGTTAATATCAAGTGAAGCACGGCTATAAAGAATACGACGGTTTGCCGGCCATGCGAAGCCCCAACCTAATGTACAACCTAAACCTGATGGGTCAGAGTTGTCACGGTTTGCGGTTTGGTTGCCTTTTTCAGTCCATTGACCCACATAGATCCAGTTACCTGATGAGGTGGTACCATCATCGCGTAAGTGAGCGAATCCGTTAAGTAATTGACCTTTTTTATACATAACGTTGCCATCTGCATCGAGAAGATCAGCAAGCGCGTAACCGTTCAATTCTTTCGCTAATTCTACAGAGCTTGGTGAATGCGGTTGAGTATAGTTCCAAGTCATCGCTTCGAAAGATTCGATACCGCGACCACCTTCTTTTTGATAAAGATGATGCATTTCTTCACGAATCATAGAAAGAATTTCAACATCTGGTAACGCTTCACCTGGTTGGTCACAGCCTTTCCAGTGCCATTGAGCCCAACGACTAGAGTTGGCAATCGAACCATCTTCTTCTGCGAAACAGGTAGTTGGTAAACGGAATACTTCCGTTTGAATATCTGCTGGATTAACATTGTTTGATTCACCAAAGTTTTTCCAGAACTCAGAAGATTCAGTTTGAAGCGGATCCATTACGATTAAGAACTTCAATTTACTCATACCCGAAACAGTTTTGTTTTTGTTCGGTAATGAGTTTAATACGTTGAAACCTTGTAAGATCCAACCATTTAATTTTCCATCATTCATTAACTTAACATGAGTGATAGGGTCGTATAAGCGGTCAGATTTCGGTAAGAAATCGAAGCCCCAACCATTTTCTTTAGTCGCTTTATCACCATAGAATGTCTTCATCATACTGACGAAGAATTTTGATGTATTGCGATAGTAGTTTACTTGGTTTGGTACGATATCTTTTGGCGTAACCGCATTGATATATTGCTCATAAGAGGTATCTTTATCGTTTGGTAAACGCAGATAACCCGGTAAAGATGTAGGCAACAAGCCCATATCTGTTGTACCTTGTACGTTTGAGTGTCCACGTAATGCATTAATACCGCCGCCAGGCATACCCATATTACCTAAAAGTAATTGGATCATCGCGATTGAACGAATATTTTGTGTACCGATTGTGTGCTCAGTAAGACCTAACGCATATAAGTGCGTCATGGTTTTATTTGGTGCAGAAGTTTTACCGATTTCTTCACAAATGTGTAAGAAGGTTTTTTGTTTTACACCAGTAATACGTTCAACCATTTCAGGCGTATAGCGAGAAACGTGATCTTTTAGAATATTAATCACACAACGTGGATCTTGTAAGGTCATATCACGTTTAGCAAAACCATTCTCATCAAATTGGTAATTCCATTTTGATTTATCGTAAGAACGTTTTTCTTCATCAAAGCCTACGAATAAACCATCTTCAAATTTGAAGCCTTCATCAATTAAGAATGAAGCATTGGTATAATGTTTAACGTATTCGTGTTGAATTTGATTGGTTTCCAATAAATAACGAATTACACCCAAGAAGAATGCAATGTCAGTACCGGAACGGATTGGCGCATGAAGATCAGCTACAGAAGCTGTACGGTTAAAGCGAGGGTCAACCACGATGATTTTAGCACCGTTTTTCTTCGCTTCAATTGCCCAACGGAAGCCAACAGGGTGAGCTTCAGCAGGGTTACCGCCTTGAACAAGAATAAGATTGGCGTTTTTGATGTCAACCCAGTTATTTGTCATGGCACCGCGACCAAATGATGGAGCAAGACTTGCTACCGTTGGTCCGTGTCAAGTATTCGCTTGGTTACACATCGGCACCATGCCCAACATCCGCACCCATTTATGAGTAAGAAGTGCGGCCTCATTACTCATAGCAGAGGCGGTCATAATACCTGTGGTTGTCCAACGGTTAACGGTTTTGCCACTTGCATCTTTTTCAACAAAGTTGGCATCACGATCATCTTTTAATAAACGAGAAACGCGTTTGATCGCGTCTTCCCAAGAAAGGCGAACCCATTTGTCAGAACCCGGTGCTCGATATTCAGGGTATAATGCACGGCTTTTACTATTAACATAGCCTAACGCACCAGCACCTTTAGGACATAATGCCCCACGGCTTACCGGATGGTCTGGGTCACCTTCAAGGTGGAATAATTTAGAACGGGTATTGGTACCTGTATGGCTGCTTAAAGCATCGTAAGGTTTGCCTGTGCTATATAACAACATACCACAGCTCACTGCACAATATGTACAGGTGTTACGGGATTCAAAAGCCCGCAATAATTTGTATTCACGTGGTGCCGCTAAGACAGATGATGGTGCAAAGCCCAACATTGCCGCAGACGTCCCCGCCATACCACCTGCACAGATCTTAAAGAACTTACGTCTAGAGACCTGCATAATCACTCCTTCATAACGGCGAACCGTTAAGATATTTCGATAGTATAAATTCGTATAGATAATTTATTTGATTTCGTTAAAATAACGCATCAACCATTAAATTGATTGTAACAATGACCAATTTAAACGGAGCCGATTTTAACTATTTTTTAACCGAAAATCTATAATCAAAACTTGTTATAATCGTTTTAAAACTTGAGCTAGATCACAAAACAAATATTTTTTAAAAAAAAAGTAACATTTTTACAACAGTCATTTTATTGGGAAAAAATAATGCACTGGATAATCCAAAAAACAATTAATTTTTTAAAAAAAACACCTGAAAATCCGACCGCACTTTTAGTGGAAAAACAAGATAGTTTGGCTGCGGAAGTCCCTGTTTCTCTTGTCTATAATGGTATTGCACATACCGTCATGATGTGCTCACCCCAAGATTTAGAGGATTTTGCTTTAGGCTTTTCATTAGCAGAAGGCATTATTGAGAAAAAAGCGGATATTTATGGTATTGATGTGGTGGAAGTATGCAATGGCATTGAAGTGCAAATTGAATTATCTAGCCGCCAATTTGTGGCATTAAAAGATCATCGCCGAACATTAACAGGCAGAACAGGATGTGGCATTTGCGGCACAGAACAAATCTCGCAAGTTTATAAAAAATTGCCAAAATTAGACCGCACTTTCCAATTTAATTTAAATTTATTAGATGGTTGCTTAGAACAATTACAAGCTAATCAAGAACTCGGGAAAGAAACAGGGGCAACACATGCCGCTGCCTTTTTTGATTTATCGGGTAATTTATTGGCGATTCGAGAAGATGTAGGGCGACATGTGGCACTAGATAAATTAATCGGCTGGCATGCTAAACAAAATCAACCGCAAGGATTCGTACTTGTTTCGAGCCGAGCCAGTTATGAAATGGTTCAAAAATCGGTGGCTTGTGGCATCGAGTTACTTGTTGCGATTTCTGCTGCGACAGATCTTGCCGTGAATATGGCTGAACAGCATAATCTTTCTCTTATCGGCTTCGCTCGCCCAGGAAAAGCCAATATTTATTCTGGGAAAGAGCGGTTGGTTTTAGCTTAGTTTCATATGTTAAAAACAAGTGCGGTCAAAACATTCTTATTTTGACCGCTCTTTTTGTTTATTCCGTTTATTCTTTTGGCGATTTACCCTCTAAGAGTACTTCAGAAACCCAACGTTGGGTAAGGCGTTTGCCTTCTTGATCCGTACCAAATTTCATAAAATCAATATCCACTAGTTTTAATTTGCTAGCCGGCAGGAAACCTGGTGCAGGTTCCGCATGAATATTGGTTGGAAGTTGATAAGAGTCTGATTCTTTCCAAGGAATTTCTTGGGCTTCTTTGCTTAGCACGAAATCCATAAATAGCTTGGCATTATCAAGGTTTCTAGCTCCTTTAATGATGCTTGCCCCGCCTAAAGAATAGCCTACGCCTTCGCATGGTAAAATGCCTTCAACAGGCGCACCGTTTTTCTTCTCACGCGGATAAACCAACATAAAACCTAAATCAATCGCCACGGTACCGTTAGCCAAATAGTTGCTCGCAAGACCTGTTTTGGTATGTTGCATGAGATTGGTTTCTAATTTTTTCAAATAATCGAAAGCTTTTTCTTCTCCCCATAATGTGGAAAACGTACTGATAAGTGAATAACCCGTACCCGAAACGCGTGGATCGGGATATTGAATTTGTCCTTTATATTCAGGTTTGATGAGATCCGCATAGCATTGTGGCGAAGGAATATTCAATTCCTTTAATTTCTTAGTATTTACCCCAATACCAAGTTCCATTAAGTAAATAACAGAAGTGAAATTACCGCGTTGCTCCATTAAAGATTTAAATTGCGGCATGATGTCTTTTTGTAATGGGGAACGATAGGATTCAAGTAAGCCTAATTCAGCCGCTTGAAGATGAGGTTCAATGGTGCCACCAAACCAGAAATCAGCTTGTGGGTTTTCTTTTTCAGCTTTAATTTTGCCTAATACGACGCCTGTACTATTACGCACAAATTGTGCATCTACATTGTATTTTTTACTAAAGGCTTGAGTGACTTTTTCGCATACAACGTTTTGTACGCTGCAATAGACAGTGAGTTTTCCTTCAGCCTGTGCATGAGACGTGAAGGCGAGTGCCGCAAGGGTAGAAAGTGCGGTCAATTTTAATGTGGTTTTAATTGGCATATAGGTTCTCTTTTTAATCTTAGTTATCGTTCTTGTTTGGGTCGCTCATATTAAGCGGGTGGAGGAAATTTGTAAACATGAGGATTGTTTAAAAATATAATTCCCACTATAATCCCTGTAAATTTAACCAGATTAAAATAAGAGCAATGGATATTTCAGAATTACTTGATGGCTTGAATGATAAACAACGTGAAGCAGTGGCTGCACCACTTGGCAATTACCTTGTGCTTGCAGGAGCAGGAAGTGGCAAAACTCGCGTACTGACTCACCGTATTGCTTGGTTGATTGCGGTAGAAAACATTTCTGAAGGCAGCATTATGGCGGTTACCTTTACCAATAAAGCCGCTGCTGAAATGCGTCATCGTATTCAAGATACCTTATCCAAGCATGCTCAATCCAATTTATTTGGCATGTGGATTGGGACATTCCATAGCATTGCCCATCGATTATTACGTGCTCACCATTTAGATGTGAACTTGCCACAAGATTTCCAAATTTTGGATTCTGAAGACCAACTTCGTTTAGTAAAACGCTTGATGAAATTGCACAATTATGATGATAAAGCGTTTCCACCGAAACAAGCATGCTGGTATATCAATAATAAAAAAGATGAGGGTCTAAGACCGCAAGATATTAATGATTTTGGTGATCGTCAGGAAAAAGAGTGGATTAAAATTTATCAAATTTATCAAGATACTTGTGATCGTGCGGGCTTGGTGGATTTTGCTGAATTGTTAATTCGTGCGTATGAATTATTTGCTAAAAAGCCCGTGATTTTGCAGCGCTATCAGCAACGTTTTCAGCACATTTTGGTGGATGAGTTTCAAGATACCAACAAGATCCAGTATGCGTGGATTAAGATCCTTGCAGGCAATACGGGCAAAGTGATGATAGTCGGCGATGATGACCAGTCCATTTATGGTTGGCGTGGTGCACAGGTCGAAAATATTCAAAAATTCCTAAAAGATTTCAACGCTGAAACTATTCGCTTGGAGCAAAACTATCGTTCTACCGGCAATATTCTGAAAAGTGCCAACCAACTTATTTCGAATAATAGTGATCGTCTCGGTAAGAATTTATGGACAGACGGTGAAATGGGCGAGCCAGTGGGGATTTATGCGGCATTTAATGAGTTAGATGAAGCTAAATTTGTGGCGTCTCAAATCCAAAATTGGGTAGATGACGGTGGAAAATTAGATGATTGTGCTGTTTTATATCGTAGCAATAGCCAATCTCGTGTCATTGAAGAAGCCTTGATTCGTTGCCAAATCCCTTATCGTATTTACGGCGGGATGCGATTCTTCGAACGCCAAGAAATTAAAGATGCGTTGGCGTATTTACGCTTAATTAATAATCGTCAAGATGATGCGGCATTTGAACGTGTGATTAATACGCCTACACGTGGCATTGGCGGTCGTACTTTAGACGTGTTACGAAATTTAACCCGTGAACGTCAAATTACCTTATGGCAAGCAGTGCAAGTGGCCATACAAGAAAATATGCTAACAGGCCGTGCTTCAACTGCATTATTACGTTTCCAAGAGTTAATTAATTCTTTACAGGTGGATACGGCCGAAATGCCATTGTTTGCACAAACCGATTTCGTGATTAAACATTCTGGCTTATACGATATGTATAAACAGGAAAAAGGTGAGAAAGGCGAAGTGCGTATTGAAAACTTAGAAGAGTTGGTGACGGCAACCCGAGAATTTATCAAACCTGATGAAGCAGAGGATATGACCGACCTTACCGCCTTTTTAACTCATGCTTCTTTAGAGGCAGGAGAAGAGCAGGCTTCGCCGCATCAATCTTGTGTGGAAATGATGACCTTACACTCTGCAAAAGGCTTGGAGTTCCCACGCGTATTTATGGTGGGGGTAGAAGAGGGCGTATTCCCAAGTTTCCGTTCATTTGAAGAGCCTGGTCGTTTGGAAGAAGAACGTCGTCTTGCTTATGTGGGCATTACTCGAGCTAAGCAAAAACTCACCATCTGTTATGCTGAAAGTCGTCGTGTTTACACGAAAGAAGAACGCCATTTACCTTCGCGTTTTATTACAGAATTGCCATCAGAGTGTATTCAAGAAATCCGTTTGCGTGGAACGGTGACTCGAGCATTAAACCAAGCAAAAGTAGGAAGTTTAAGCACGAGTTTGCCAGAAAATGAATGGAAAATGGGGCAAAAAGTGAAACATGAAAAGTTTGGTTTTGGCACAGTGATAAACGTTGAAGGTTCAGACAATAACACCCGTTTACAAATTGCTTTCCAAGCTCAAGGCATTAAGTGGTTGATTGCGCATTTGGCAAAATTAGAAAAAGTGCGGTAGAATCGGGAGGATTTTATTGCAACGAGTATGAATATTAGTGTTCATATTCAATATGCCAGTGCGAAAACGTTCGCAGAAACGACCGCACTTTTATCATGTGGGAAGTAAATGTTTAAATTTATTTTAAAACGTATTTTAATGGTGATTCCTACCTTTATCGCCATTACTTTTGTAACTTTTGCTCTCATTCATTTTATTCCGGGTGATCCCGTGGAGATTATGATGGGTGAGCGAGGTTTAACGCCAGAAGTTCATCAACAAATGATGAAGCAACTCGGTCTGGATTTACCGTTGTATCAGCAATATTTCAATTATATTGGTAATGTGATACAAGGCGATTTTGGTGAATCATTCCGTACTCGACAACCTGTTCTGACTGAGTTTTTTACACTCTTTCCTGCCACGTTTGAATTGGCTTTCTTTGCACTATTTTGGTCGTTAATTGCGGGTATTACGCTCGGAACGATTGCGGCCGTTAAAAAAGATAGTTGGATTTCTCATACCGTGACAGCCATGTCCCTAACGGGTTATTCTATGCCAATTTTCTGGTGGGGATTAATTTTGATCTTATATGTTTCACCTTGGTTAAATTTACCACAAGGGGGACGTTTAGAAGATAGCTTCTGGATCGATACACCAACCGGTTTTATGTTAATCGATACTTGGCTTTCAGGTGTACCAGGTGCTTTTGAAAATGCAGTTAAGTCATTGATTCTACCAGCTATTGTATTAGGTACTATTCCTCTTGCAGTAATTACTCGAATGACACGTTCCTCGATGTTGGAAGTATTAGGCGAAGATTATATTCGTACTGCAAAAGCGAAAGGCTTAAGTTATACCCGAATTGTGATTGTACATGCACTACGTAATGCGCTTATTCCTGTTGTAACAGTGGTGGGCTTGATTGTAGGACAGCTATTATCCGGTGCAGTTTTAACCGAAACAATTTTCTCATGGCCGGGTATTGGCAAATGGATTATTGATGCGATTTCTAATCGGGATTATCCCGTCTTACAAGGCGCTGTGTTGATTATTGCTACAATTATTATTGTGGTGAATTTGACGATCGATTTACTTTATGGCGTGGTAAATCCACGTATTCGCCATCAATAAGGAGCCTTATTAATGACGGAACAAACTTTACCTATTGAAACCTTCGCACCGCGCACACCGTTGCAGGAGTTTTGGTTTTATTTCAAACAAAATAAAGGGGCGGTGATTGGGCTCACTTTTATCCTTGCTGTGGCATTAATCAGTATTTTTGCCCCTTGGATAGCACCTTTTGATCCTATCGAACAAAATCGTTCGGCTTTATTGTTACCACCTGCTTGGTATGAGGGCGGCAATTCAGCTTATTTACTGGGTACGGATGACATTGGTCGAGATATTCTTTCTCGCATTATTTATGGTACGCGCATTTCTGTTTTTGCGGGTTTCATTATTGTGATTTTATCTTGCATTTTAGGGACGAGCCTTGGCTTGCTCGCAGGCTATTATGGTGGAACGTTAGACACATTAATTGTTCGCTTTATTGACATTATGTTGGCTATCCCAAACCTACTTTTAACCATTGTGGTGGTGTCAATTTTAGAGCCCTCTTTAACCAATGCGACGTTAGCGATTGCCGTGGTTTCGATTCCAAGTTATGTACGCTTAACTCGTGCGGCGGTATTGAATGAGAAAAACCGAGATTATGTCACCTCTTCACGCGTAGCGGGAGCAAGCGTATTACGTTTAATGTTTATTGTGATTTTACCGAATTGCCTTGCACCGCTTATCGTGCAAATGACAATGGGGATTTCTAACGCGATTTTAGAGTTAGCCACCTTAGGTTTCTTAGGTATCGGCGCAAAACCACCAACACCGGAATTGGGTACGATGTTATCTGAATCACGTAGCTTTATGCAGGCGGCAAACTGGTTGGTTACGATTCCGGGCTTAGTGATTTTATCGCTTGTTTTAGCATTTAACTTAATGGGTGACGGGTTGCGTGATGCACTCGATCCAAAATTAAAACAATAGGGGGCAGAATGGCATTATTAGATGTAAAAGAACTTTCTGTTCACTTTGGTGATGAAAAAGCACCTTTTAAAGCGGTGGATCGTATTAGCTACCAAGTTAATCAAGGCGAAGTATTAGGGATTGTTGGCGAGTCAGGTTCAGGGAAATCAGTAAGTTCCCTTGCTGTGATGGGGTTAATTGATTTTCCTGGGCGTGTTTCAGCGAAAGGCCTAGCATTTGAAGGAAAAGATCTCTTAAGCTTACCACCAAAAGAAAAGCGGGAATTAGCTGGCGCAGATATTGCCATGATCTTCCAAGACCCGATGACAAGCTTAAATCCCGCTTATACGGTGGGTTTCCAGATTATGGAAGCGATTAAGGTGCATCAAGGCGGCAGTAAAAAAGAACGCCGTGAGCGCACCTTAGAGCTATTACGCTTAGTCGGTATTCCTGATCCTGAATCACGTATTGATGTTTATCCGCATCAGCTTTCTGGCGGGATGAGCCAACGCGTTATGATTGCTATGGCGATTGCATGTAAACCGAGATTACTCATTGCAGATGAACCAACTACCGCACTGGATGTGACCATTCAAGCACAAATTGTAGATTTGTTGCTTGAATTACAGCAAAAAGAATGTATGTCGTTGATTCTGATCACGCACGATCTTGCGTTAGTTGCAGAAGCGGCGCATCGTATTATTGTGATGTATGCAGGACAAGTAGTGGAAGAAGGACGAGCAGAAGATATTTTCCGTGAACCCAAACATCCTTATACTCAAGCGTTATTGCGTTCTTTACCGGAGTTTGCAGAAGGTAAATCTCGTTTACAATCTTTACCCGGTGTGGTGCCAGGTAAATACGATCGTCCACAAGGTTGTTTGTTAAATCCACGCTGTCCGTATGCGACCGATCTTTGTCGACGTGTGGAACCTGAATTACGCCAAATAGGAAATAGACAGGTTAAATGTCACACCCCATTAAATGCCCAAGGAGAACCAAGCAATGTCTAATGTCGCACAAGAAAATGCACCATTGCTCAATGCCATTGGGCTGAAAAAATATTATCCTGTGAAAAAAGGGATGTTTGCTAAAACACAGCAAGTGAAAGCATTAGATGGCGTGTCTTTTTCCTTAGAGCGTGGCAAAACCCTTGCTGTGGTAGGGGAGTCTGGTTGTGGTAAATCGACACTTGGTCGTCTTTTGACGATGATAGAAGAACCGACAGAAGGTGAGTTGTATTACAACGGGCAAAATTTCTTAGAGAATGATCACGAAATGAAAGCATTGCGTCGTCAGAAAATTCAAATCGTGTTTCAAAACCCTTATGCATCACTAAATCCGCGTAAGAAAATTGGCACAATTTTGGAAGAACCATTAGTCATTAATACCAATTTATCGGCTAAAGAACGCAAAGAAAAAGTGTTGTCTATGATGGCAAAAGTGGGATTGCGTGCTGAGTTTTATAATCGCTATCCACATATGTTTTCGGGCGGACAACGTCAACGTATAGCAATTGCCCGTGGTTTAATGCTTGATCCTGATGTGGTTGTAGCGGATGAACCGGTTTCTGCGTTAGACGTGTCTGTTCGTGCGCAAGTGCTGAATTTGATGATGGATTTGCAAGCTGAGCTTGGTTTATCTTATGTGTTTATTTCCCATGATCTTTCGGTAGTTGAACACATTGCTGATGAAGTGATGGTGATGTATTTAGGTCGTTGTGTTGAAATGGGCACAAAAGCGCAGATCTTTACGAATCCTCAGCATCCTTATACACAAGCTTTGCTTTCAGCGACACCAAGATTATCGCCTGAATTACGTCGTCAACGGATTAAACTAACAGGAGAATTACCAAGCCCAATTAATCCTCCTAAAGGTTGTGCGTTTAATCCACGTTGCTGGAAAGCAACGGATAAATGTCGAAATGAGCAGTCTAAATTGGAAAAATATCCTGATGGTAAACTCATTGCTTGTTTCCATCTTGATTAGAAAAGAGAAAAGAGAAAAGAGAAAAGAAAATGGCCGCACTTGAGTAAGTGCGGTCATTTTTTTAGACGTTTTGAGGTCGATAGCGGAAATTGAAGAAGACAAAGATGCCGAGTGCAATAACAGCTAATGTAGCACCACTAAAGCCAATATATTCAAGACCAATATGGCGAGCGATTTGGTTACCAAACAGTGCACCCGCACCAATACCCGCATTGAAAATACCTGAATAAATGGCACTTGCTACGTCCGTTGCATCAGGAGCAAGTTGTAGTACGCGCATTTGTAATGCAAGTCCGATACAAGAGATGCCAATGCCCCAAATAAAGGCAAGGGCAAACATCGTGGCTGTATAACTTGCAGAGACAAGCATAAAGGCTAAAGATACAGCCAGTAAAATCATGGCACCACTGATAAATTGAGTTGGACCGAAACGGTATAAGCGGTTAAATATCACACTTGCTGTAATGCCAGAAACCCCAAAAACTAACAAAATCATCGTCGCAAGATTTGGGTCAAGTTTGCCGATTTGAACCATAAAGGGTTCAATGTAGGTATAAGCGGTAAAGTGTGCAGAAACAATAATTACCGTTGTAGCATAAAGTCCAATGAGTAATGGACGTTTTGCTAAAATTGGCAGGCTAGAGAGCGAGCCTGCATTTTTGCTAGGTAGATTTGGCAATAAACGCATAATGAATACCATCACAACCAAAGCTAATGCGGCAATGATGGCGAAAGTAATACGCCAGCCAACTAATTGCCCAACCAAACGACCTAATGGCAAGCCCAAAATAGTTGCAAGGGATGTACCGATAGCGAGCATACCAATGGCTTGTGTTTTTTTATTCTTCGGTGCCACACGCATGACTAATGATGCTGTAATTGCCCAGAAGAGTGAATGCGCTACCGCAATACACATACGGGCAATCAGAAGAATCCAATAATTCCACGCGATGACCGAGATAATATGGCCGATAATAAAAATCACGAAAAGTTTCAGTAACAAGCCTTTACGTTCCATATCACCTGTCGCGAGCATGGCGGGCAAAGACATAATCATGACAGTCCAAGCATAAACCGTCATCATTAGACCCACATCAGAGCTTTGCATATCAAAACTTTGTCCGATATCGGTGAGTAACGCAACGGGCACAAATTCCGTGGTATTAAAAATAAAAGCGGCGCAAGCCATGATGACTACACGCCAATATTGGATTCTTTCTGCTTTCTGATAAAATGACATTATTTTAATTTCTCTTTAATTAATTCCTTAAGTTGATAACGGAAATTTTTATCAATATTTAACTTATATTGTAGTGCATAGCAGCTATCGAAAAAGCGAATAGGCAATGCCAGTTTTTTGTATTTTTCGTTAGTGGATCTTAAAGTTAAATTGATGTCACATTGTACATTATCTAAATCAATGGCTCCAGAACCTTCACCTAAAAGTGCGGTTGTTTTTAAGCTTATTTTATCCACTGTGAGTAAGTGATTTTCAAACAAAAGATGTGACTCAAGACGCTCGTAAGGGGTGTTCATATTTCTGCTGGCGGTTAAATCACTGTTGTAGTTAATGGGTAAATACTGTGCCGCCATATCTAATAAATTCAACCCTAAAATTTCCCCATTTTGAGCGTCGAAACTGAGTTCTCCTTTGGTGAGTTCTGAATTGGTTAGCGCGAGTTGGATATTAAAATCAGCATTGCCTGTTAATGTATTAGGGAAATTTAGCAAGGCGATAAGTTGCGCCATTGGGAAATTTTTACCAGAAAAGTTGACCGCACTTTGTAGTTCTTTATGACTAAATTTAAAATTGGCTAAACAATTCTGGCAATCAGGTTGCAAATAGGCATTGACGGTTTTAACCGGTTTTGAAAAATCAACGTAGGTTTCAATATAGCCTAGCGGTTGTTGATTTAAACGGGCGTTGACAAATTGAATCAGATTCTTTCCTTGATGGTTTAGGTCAATATTTCCCTTGCTGAACGCAAATTGATATTGCGTGTTTGTGCCATAAAGCGGCTTATCAAGAGAAAGAGTAATCGCACTTTCACCTTTAAACGCAATGTTTTGGTTAAAAATATTTTTAAGTGAAAAATCAGTAAAGCGACCATGAATATTGACATGGTTTAAGGCTTGTTCACTGAGTTTAAAATGAGTGATTTGGATTTCTTCTAAAATAGGGGTACCTGAAAACAGAGGGAAAAGTGCAAATTTAGCTTCAATGTTTTCAGCTGAAAGTTGATGGTATTTCAAACCCGATAAATTTACCGTTGGTTGAGGTAGAAGGCTTAATGAAAAATCATGTGCTTGAATATCATATTGCGCTAAATGATCGGCAATGTTGTTTTTCAGTTGATTGAGTTGAATATAGAAAAAAGCGATGATCGCAAACAGCACGATCAAAAGGCTAATTGCGATCTTTTTCATTGATTAGTCCTCATTAATTCGGCTAGCTACCGCATTTTGCTGATGTTTATATTTGGCATCTTTACGGCTGGTGTAAGGGCGAGCTGCCGGGCCACTTAATACTTCAAAACTTAAAGCACCAATCACCATATTGGGACGTAATGCTAAAGGTAATTTGCCGGAGTTGTAGAATTCCAACACAATTTTCCCTTCCCAACCTGGATCGATACGATGAGCGGTCACATGCACCATTAAGCCTAAACGGGCAAGAGAGGAACGGCCATCTAACCAACCGATAATATTCGCAGGTAATTTCACTGACTCTAATGTAGTCGCTAAGGCTAATACACCAGGGTGTAAGAAGAAGGCTTCATTATCACCGATAATGATTTCGTCACTCATCACTGATTCAAGTTGCGCTGAGACTTCTTCTTTCGGACCGCTTAAATCAATATAAGGGGCTGAATGTTCACGAAATACGCGAAATGAATTGCCTAAACGCACATCAATAGTTGCACCATTGATTTTGTCGTTGTCAGGACGAGGCGTTAAAGAAATAATGCCATCATCTAGATAGCGTTCGATATCGGTATCGCAAAGACGCATGATTTTTCCTATTTTTGGTTTAATAAATGGAGAATTTGAGCTTTTAACATATTAATCGCAATACGGTTTTTACCACCACGAGGAATTACGATATCTGCATATTGTTTTGATGGCTCGATAAATTGCAAGAACATTGGACGAACGGTTGCGCGGTATTGGTCAATAACAGATTGTAATGAACGGCCACGTTCTTCCATATCACGTTGTAAACGGCGGATAAAACAAATGTCTAATGGCGTATCCACGAAGACAGAAATATCGGCTAATTGACGAACTCGCTCATCAGTGAGCAATAAGATCCCTTCTAAAATCACAATTTTTTTCGGGGTGAAGTGTTTGGTTTCACCTGTTCTGGTGTGATCAACATAACTATAGACAGGAATATCCACGGCAGTTCCGTTTTTTAAGTCTTTTAAATGTTGAATGAGTAAATCTCTGTCCATTGAACTTGGGTGGTCATAGTTGGTTTTTACTCGCTCACTCATCTCTAAATGGCTTTGATCTTTATAGTAGCTGTCTTCAGCAATAATCCCAATTTCTTGGTATCCTAACTCGTTGCAAAGTTCTTTATGAACAGTAGACGCAATGGAGCTTTTGCCTGAAGCGGATGCCCCCGTGATAGCGATGATGATACAAGATGAGTCTGACATAGAACGTCCTCAAAAACGGAAGGTAAAAATTACTGGGATTATAAAGAAAAATCAGTTTAAATTCACCTTTCTTTTTTATTTAAATTTTTTAAATTTGTGAAGTAGTTCACGGAATTTTTTTTCGTTTTCGCTTACGATGTGCTCGTTTTTATTATTTCATCAGTGTTATTTATGAGGAGTGTACGATGAAAATGAATAAAATTTCTCTCTCCATTTCAACCGCACTTTTAGCTGCAGGCTTCATGACATCATCAGCTGTTAATGCTCAAGGGCGTTTAGTGGTGTATTGTAGTGCGACCAACATTCTTTGTGAAACGACAACGAAAGCGTTTGGCGAAAAATATGATGTGAAAACCTCATTTATTCGCAACGGTTCAGGCAGTACTTTTGCAAAAGTTGAAGCGGAAAAAAATAACCCACAAGCAGACGTTTGGTTTGGTGGTACGTTCGACCCTCAAGCACAAGCGGCAGAGTTGGGTTTAATCGAACCTTATAAATCTAAACACATTGATGAAATTGTTGAGCGTTTCCGTGATCCAGCGAAAACCAAAGGACATTATGTATCTGCTATTTACATGGGGATCTTAGGTTTTGGTGTGAATACTGAGCGTTTAGCTAAATTAGGCATTAAAGAAGTACCAAAATGCTGGAAAGATTTAACCGATCCTCGCTTAAAAGGCGAAGTGCAAATTGCTGACCCACAAAGTGCGGGTACAGCTTACACTGCATTGGCAACCTTCGTTCAACTTTGGGGCGAAGAGAAAGCCTTTGATTTCTTAAAAGCATTACATCCAAACGTATCGCAATACACTAAATCAGGTGTCACTCCATCTCGTAATGCAGCACGTGGTGAAACCGCGGTAGGTATCGGCTTTTTACACGACTATGCACTTGAAAAACGTCAAGGTGCACCATTGGAATTAGTGATACCTTGTGAAGGTACTGGCTATGAGTTAGGTGGTGTGAGTATCTTAAAAGGTGCGCGTAACATCGATAACGCAAAATTATTCGTGGATTGGGTATTATCTAAAGAAGGTCAAGAGTTAGCGTGGAAACAAGGTGATTCTTTACAAATCTTAACTAACACCAAAGCGGAACAATCGCCAACGGCTTTTGATCCAAACAAACTTAACCTGATCAATTATGACTTTGAAAAATACGGTGCGACCGAACAACGCAAAGCTTTAATTGAAAAATGGGTTCAAGACGTTAAATTAGCGAAATAGTGTTTAAAGTGCGGTTGAAAAACAGAGAAATTTTGACCGCACTTTGCATTTTAACCCATAACTGGGTTATTACGATGAGTGCCAACTCATCTTATTTTTATAAAAACACAGGAGTGAACCAATGAAAATGTCTAACGTTGCTTTAGCACTTTCTGGTGTTATATTTGGAGGCATGTTATTAAGCTCTCACGCATCTGCTGCAGAAGGGCGTTTAGTCGTTTATTGCAGTGCGCAAAATACGATGTGTGAGCAAGAAACTATGGCTTTTGAGAAAAAATATGGTATTAAAACCAGCTTTATTCGTGGCGGTACTGGCACAATTTTAGCCAAAATTGATGCAGAGAAGGATAATCCTCAAGGAGATGTGTGGTATGGCGGTACGCTTGATCCTCATTCTCAAGCAGGTGAAATGGGCTTACTTGAAGCGTATAAATCCCCAAATCTTGCACAAATTCCTGAGAAATTCAGAGATCCAGCCAAAGTTAAAGGTAACTATTCTTCTGCCATTTATCTCGGTGTATTAGGTTTTGGTATTAACCCAGAACGTTTGAAAAAACTTAATTTACCGACACCAAAATGTTGGAAAGATCTAGCTGATCCAGCTTATCGTAATGAGATCCAAGCCGCCGATCCACAAAGTTCAGGAACAGGGTATACACAATTAGCCACCTATATCCAACTTTGGGGTGAGGATGAAGCATTCAAATATCTCAAAGAACTCAATAAAAACGTTTCCCAATATACTAAATCCGGTAACACAGCAACCCGTAATACAGCACGTGGTGAAACCGCAATCGGAATTGGTTTTTTACATGAATATTCTTTAGAGAAAGCAAAGGGCGCACCAGTAGAATTAGTTGTACCTTGTGAAGGTACAGGCTATGAAATTGGTGGCGTAAGCATTATTAAAGGTGCAAGAAACCTTGAAAATGCGAAATTATTTGTGGATTGGGCGTTATCAAAAGAAGCGCAAGAGTTAACTTGGAAAAAAGGGGATGCGTATTCTATTTTAACCAATAGTACCGCTGAACAATCGCCTTATGCGCTCGATTTTAAATCCATCAATTTAATTAATTATGATTTTGACAAATACGGCTCAAGTGATTTACGTAAACGTTTGATCACAAAATGGGTTGATGATGTTAAATTAGCAAAATAATGATGTATACATAGCGAAATAATAGCTATTATACTATTTCGCTTTTTTTCTTTTATGCGAGGTTGTATGAACGCAAATAAACTTCCTATTATCCAATCTGCTAATTTTTGGATAATTCTTGCAGTTATTGCATTTCTTATTCTGCCTTCCCAAGCATTAGATTATGGCTTGTTTGAAAGTACAAGTGATGAATACTTAGGTGCAATGGGGTGGTCTTCGTTAAATATTACGGCATTATGGTTTTTACCGGTTCTTTTATACGGTTTGATGCCACTTCTTAAATTACCGAAGGATACGCAAGCGAAAGCTGAGCTTTATCTTATTGCGGCGGCGATGTTGTTTATCTTCGTCAGTGCGACAATTTATAAAGTCAGTATGGGTTATTCTGTGATTGTATTAATCACCAGTTTAACCGCATTAGCGACGTTTTCCTTCGCTAAATTAAAAGTGATGCAAGGGGATAAATTCATCATCGCCTCTTTACTTTGCATTATATTATTAATTTTCTTCTTCATCGTTTACCCGACATTGGCCATCTTTGTATCCATGTTCTATGACGGTGATACTTTTGCACCACAACAAGTGGTGCGAATTTTGACTCAAAGCTATATTGTACGTATTATTAGTAACTCGCTATTCTTATCAGGCTTTGTAGGCATTGTATCAACGATTTTTGGTTTAGCATTTGCGCTTTATACCACACGTATTGCACGTAGAACGGCATTCATTGGTAAAATTTTCTCTATTTTACCAATCGTAACTCCACCGTTCGTTGTGGGTTTAGGGGTAACATTAATGCTAGGTCGTTCTGGTTATGTGACTGAGTTCTTATTCTCCACATTTGGATTTGAGAACCATAACTGGTTATACGGTTTCAATGGGATTGCGATTGCACAGATTCTGGCTTTTGCACCGATTTCATTTATGATTTTAGATGGTGCATTAAAATCTGTTCACCCATCAATTGAAGAAGCATCTTACACCTTACGTGCAAATCGTTACCAAACTTTCTTCAATATCATTTTCCCATTACTACGTCCAGCATTGGCAAACTCATTCTTAATCGTGTTTATTCAATCCTTAGCTGACTTTGCTAATCCGTTAGTATTGGGCGGTAGCTTTGACGTCATCGCAACACAAATCTACTTCTATATCGCAGGCTCACAATTAGATTATGCTTCAGCAAGTACTTTAGGTTCGGTGCTTTTAATCTTCTCATTAGCGGTATTTATCATCCAATATATTTGGATTGGTAACCGCTCTTATGTGACCGTTTCAGGCAAATCCTATCGAGGTGATGTACAAGATTTACCAACCGGCTTGAAATATACCATCATCGGTATGCTTGGTTTCTGGGTAATCTTTAACTTAGCGTTATACGGCAGTATTTTCTACGGTAGTTTCACCGTAAACTGGGGTGTGGATTACACCTTAACCTTGAAAAACTATACGATGTTATTCGGACAAGGCTTAAGCGATGGAGCATGGCCATCATTGATTAATACCTTAATTTACGCAGGAATTGCCGCACCATTGACCGCACTTTTCGGTTTATTAATTGCGTATATTGTGGTGCGTAAAGATTTCCAAGGTAAAAAATCCCTTGAGTTCTTAACCATGCTTTGTTTTGCGGTACCTGGAACTGTTGCAGGGGTATCTTATATTTTAGCCTTTAACAATGCACCACTTTACATTACAGGTACTAGTATTATCGTGATTATCTCAATGGTGACGCGTGATTTACCAATCGGTATGCGTGCAGCCATTGCAGGTCTTGGTCAATTAGATAAATCACTCGATGAAGCGTCTCTTTCTTTAAAAGGTAACTCATGGAAAACCTTGTGGTTTATCGTTTTACCATTGTTAAAACCAGCGTTACTTTCTGCATTGGTCACCAGCTTCGTTCGTGCGATGACTACCGTAAGTGCGATTATCTTCTTAGTCACCGCGGATACACGTGTGGCAACAGCCTATATTTTAAACCGTGTAGAAGATGGTGAATATGGCATAGCAATTGCGTATGGTTCAATTCTGATAGTAGTTATGATGGCCATTATTTTATTCTTTGACTGGATTGTGGGTGATACCCGAATTTCCCGTTCTAAAGCGAAAAAAATGAATTAACTCGTTAAGTTGTAGGTAAATATTATGAGTAATAATGATTTCTTAGTATTAAAAAATATCACTAAATCTTTTGGTAAATCCACAGTCATTGATAATTTAGATTTAACCATTAAACGTGGCACCATGGTAACTTTATTAGGTCCATCTGGTTGTGGTAAAACCACGGTGTTACGTTTAGTGGCAGGCTTAGAAAATCCAACTTCAGGTCAAATTTTTATTGATGGTGAAGACGTAACCAAATCGTCTATTCAAAATCGTGATATTTGTATCGTATTCCAGTCCTACGCATTGTTCCCGCATATGAGTATCGGTGATAACGTAGGTTATGGTTTACGCATGCAAGGCGTGAGCAAAGAGGAACGCGCTAAACGTGTAAAAGAAGCCTTAGAGTTGGTTGACTTAGCGGGGTTTGAAGATCGTTTTGTGGATCAAATTTCGGGTGGTCAACAACAACGTGTGGCATTAGCACGTGCGTTAGTATTAAAACCAAAAGTATTACTTTTTGATGAACCATTAAGTAACTTAGATGCAAACTTACGTCGTTCTATGCGTGAAAAAATCCGTGAATTACAACAAAGTTTAGGTATTACCTCACTTTATGTGACTCACGACCAGACCGAAGCATTTGCGGTATCCGATGAAGTTATTGTGATGAATAAAGGTAAAATCATGCAAAAAGCGCCAGCAAAAGTGCTTTATTTGCGTCCAAATTCTTTATTCCTTGCAAACTTCATGGGCGAATCGAGCATCTTTGAAGGTAAATTGGAAAATAACACCATTGATGTGAATGGCTACAAATTGCCGTTAAGTAATGCGGCGCAATTCAATTTACCGGATGGTGAATGCTTAGTGGGGGTCCGTCCTGAAGCGATTTACTTAAAAGCAGAAGGTGAAGTATCACAACAATGTGAAATCAAGAGTGCGGTCTATATGGGTAACCACTGGGAAGTGGTGGCAATTTGGGCGGGCAAAGAATTGCTCATTAACACCAAACCAGAAGACTTCAATGCTGATCTCAAACAAGCTTATGTGAATTTCTCTGAACAAGGCATTTTCTTGCTGAAGAAAGAGAAATAATATCAATCTAAAGGCGTATGGAAACATACGCCTTTTCTTTTAAAATTCTTTCAAATTTGACCGCACTTTTCCTTTCATTTTTATTTTCCATAACAGATCTGTATAATATTTACCTTTTGAATATAAACGATTGAAGGAGGAAAGCATGATAAAACCTGATACTTTACCGCAATTTTTGCGTAATAAAGTCGAGGAAAATGATGCCTTTGGTCTTATGGAAGGGCTGTGCCAATTATTACGTAATAGCCCCATAGAAAAAATTTCTCCAACCTTGCATTTATTTAAGTTTATCTTAAAGAACGATAAAGAATTAGGCTATTCTGTTGCGAAATTATTATGTGGTTGGTTATGTGATTTACGCCTTTACCCCTTGTTTATTAGTAGTGGTATTCTTACACGAGGCGGTTTTGGGCAAGAAATGAAAACGCGTATTTATGAGCGTTTTAACCCCTCTTTTAAAGATATTAATGATTTACGTGATATTTTTTATTTATTGTTTAACGATAAAAATGATGCACGCAGGATTGATGCCGTCCCATTAAAAACGTGGCGAGGCGTATTTGGCGTTTTAACCCGTTATACAGAACAAAAAGATCGTGAACGTTTAAAAAATCATATTGAAAGTGAAGGGCTATTTGCCATTGAGATGCTTTCAATTTGGATTGCAGCTGAAGATATGGATCCTGAGCTGATGCGAATGGAGCCCTCTCTGTTGAATGCTGATTCCCCTTTTGTCGCATTGCACCATGAAGTGGTGAATTGGTTACAGGCGCGCCGCCAATCAACCGTTTTTGATGATAGCCATTTACAGGTAATGTTTAGCCAATGTAAAAAATTGATTGAGCGTTTGCAAAAACGTGGAGCAGTGGTGGGCTCTTCCTTAAATACAGCGTATTTATTGGAGCGTCTTTCTCAGACCTTAGAACAATTAGAAACCTTGATGGCGATTTTTGTTTCAAATCGCTATTTACCACGCCGAATATTGTTATTAATCGGTAGTTTTGCCCGCGCAGCAGCAGAAAAACATAGCATTACCCGATTATGGAAACAAAGCTCAAGATTAATTTCGCGTAGCATTACCCAAAATGCGGGTGATCACGGCGAGCATTACATTACGCGAGATAAAAAAGAGTATTGGGCAATGTTTTATTCTGCGGCAGGTGGTGGAGTATTAATTGCCCTGATGGCGCTATTTAAAATCTATCTAGGTAGCATTATTGATGACAAAGTCTGGAAAGGGATTGCCGAAGGCTTAAATTACGGCTTAGGTTTTATGGTGATCTTTATGTTGCATTTTACGGTAGCGACGAAACAGCCCGCCATGACTGCAGCCCGTTTTGCTGAGGCTGTTGAGAAAACACCTCAAGGTAAAAGCGTCAATATGAAATTAGCCCAATTATTAGTGGATGTATTTCGCTCTCAAAGTATTGCGGTGCTAGGTAATGTGCTCATTGCGATGGGCTTAGCCGCATTGATTGCGTTTGGTTACCAATATAAAACAGGTGAGCCGTTGATGAATGCTGATCAAATCGCTTATCAGTTGCATAGCATTGATCCTTTTGCGGGAGCCTTATGGTTTGCAGCTATTGCGGGTGTATGGTTATTCTGTTCAGGGATTATTTCGGGTTATTTTGATAACCGCAGCAATTATTTGAATATGCGTATGCGTTTAACGCAACATCCGTTATTGAAAAAATTAATGTCTGAGAAATCTCGCGTTAAATTTGCTAATTATATGCATGAGAATTATGGCTCGCTTATCGGTAACCTTTGCTTTGGTATGTTGCTTGGTATTACGGGTGTGGTAGGTTACTTAACGCACCTTCCGTTAGATATTCGTCATGTGGCATTTTCATCTGCGAATGTAGGCTATATTGCTGTGAGCGGACAATTCACCTATTCATTGCTTTTACAATGCATTGTTTTTGTATTGTTGATTGGTTTAGTGAATTTAATTGTCAGTTTTTCATTAACGCTTTGGGTTGCCTTGCGTTCTTTGAATGCGGAAATTGATAGCTGGTGGCCAATTTGGCATGAAGTTTGTCAAATTGTGAAAAAACGTCCATTAAGCTTATTTCTTCCCGTTCAATTAGATAAATAATCGGCTTAAGTGCGGTCAAAAATATCAACGTTTTTGACCGCACTTTCTTTTCGGCAAATTTAATTTGCGTTATCATGTTGCTCATCTAATGCGATAACTTTATGAATTATTCTAATGAAACCCACATTTCTTGAACTTCGTCACCTAAGAACCTTGCTTGCTTTAAAGGAAACGGGCAGCGTCTCGATGGCGGCAAAACGTGTTTATTTAACACAATCGGCACTTTCTCATCAAATTAAGTTAATGGAAGAGCAATTCGGTTTACCTCTTTTTGAGCGTAAAAGTAATCCATTGCGTTTTACTGCAGCAGGCGATCGTTTGATTCGTCTTGCTAATGAAATTCTTCCCAAAGTAGTTGATGCAGAACGTGAGCTCGCACGTGTAAAACACGGTGATGCAGGACAATTACGAATTGCAGTAGAGTGTCATACTTGCTTCGACTGGTTAATGCCAGCGATGGATGAGTTTCGTCAGCATTGGAGCTTAGTGGAATTGGATATCGTCTCAGGTTTCCATACTGATCCTGTAGGATTATTATTATCTCATCGTGCAGATTGGGCGATTGTCTCCGACGTTGAACAAAATGATGATGTTTTGTTTAAACCGCTATTTTCTTATGAAATGGTGGGGATCTGTTCTAAAGATCATTCATTAGCTAATAAAGAGGTTTGGCAGGCGGAAGATTTTGCTGAGGAAACTTGGGTAACCTATCCCGTTCCTGATGATATGTTAGATTTATATCGTCAAGTGTTGAAACCGAAAGGCATTAATCCGCCGCGTCGTACAACAGAGCTAACGATCGCCTTGATCCAGTTAGTGGCGAGTCGTCGGGGTATTGCCACCGTGCCTTATTGGGCGGCATTGCCTTATTTAGAAAAAGGGTATGTAGTGGCACGCAAAATTACAGAAGAAGGGTTGTACAGTAACCTTTATGCGGCAATTCGTAAAGAAGATGCCAATTTAGCTTATATCGAAGATTTCCATCAAACAGTAAAAGCACAAAGTTTTTCGACCTTACCTGGTTTGTCTGTTTTAGAGTTGTAGTAGGTCAATATGTCAGAGGTAGTGACAGAAAATCCCATCAAAGCCGCGGCAAAAGCGGCATTTCCTTACAGCATGCCAATGCTTGCCGGCTTTTTATTTTTAGGCATTGCATATGGCATTTACATGAAAGCACTTGGATTCGGTGTTTGGTTCCCCGTTGCAATGGCAGCACTCATTTATGCGGGCTCCGTGGAGTTTATTGCCGCCGCCGCCTTAGTTATGCCTTTTTCGCCTTTAAGTGTCGCATTAGTTACGCTGATGGTAAGTGGTCGTCAGATTTTTTATGCCATTTCCATGTTAGAAAAATATGGTGCTCAACTTGGGAAAAAACGTTGGTATTTAATTAGTACTCTAGTAGATGAAAGTTTTTCCCTCAACTATATGGCGAAGATCCCCGATCATTTAGATAAAGGGTGGTATATGTTCTTTGTCAGTTTTTATCTCCACCTCTATTGGGTCGTTGGAGCCGGATTAGGTAACCTATTTGGTTCAATCATTCCTTTTGATTTAAAAGGAGTAGAGTTTGGGATGACCGCACTTTTCCTCGTAATCTTTGCTGAAAACTGGTTAAAAGAAAAATCTCATGAAAGCTCATTATTAGGTTTAGGCGTCGCTTTTGCATCGCTGTTAATTGTTGGGAAAGAACACTTTTTAGTGCCAACGCTAATCAGTATCTGGATTCTATTGACGATACGACGCCCTAAACTTTCATCTAAATTGGAGGCACTAAAATGACATTGATGGAGCAGATTATCACCATTGTGATTTGTATTTTGTGCGTACAATTTACCCGATTATTACCTTTCTGGATCTTTCCCGCCAATCGTCCTATTCCAGAATATATCCGTTATCTCGGCAAAGTGTTACCCGCCGCAATGTTTGGAATGTTAGTGGTGTATTGCTATAAAAATGTGGATGTGCTGAGTGGGTATCATGGCTTGCCTGATTTTATTGCCGGTGCTTTAGTGTTGGGATTGCATTTCTGGAAAAAGAACATGTTTCTTTCCATTTCAGCAGGTACGATTTTTTATATGTTTTTAGTGCAAAAAATCTTTATCTAAGGGAATTTTGGGCGAAATAAAAATTTCTTGATATTGCAATCGGTTGCCTTTATTTCGCCTCTTTTCCTGAACTCCAAAATCTTTTATGATGCCGCCTCAATCATTGTTGACGGAGAGATTTATGGAATTTGATTTCATTGAATTACTAGGTTATGTTGCCACATTCTTTGTAGCCGCCTCTTTTTTATTCAAATCCATTATTCACTTAAGAGTTGTAAATACCATTGGGGCAGTACTCTTTGTGGTTTACGGTTTGATGAAAGGTGCTTATCCTGTAGCAGTTCTAAACGCATTCTTAGTTTTCGTTAATTTATATCAACTTTATCGTTTGAAAAAAGAGCAACCTGCATCAAAAGTGCTTAAATAATTGACCGCACTTTTCTTCTATTTATCCCCACATTTGATATAACGCAATCACCAGTGGCATAGTAAACATACAAAGCAGCGTCGTTATCCCATAAATGGCGCTGGCTTTTTGTGGATTGTTGTTATAAATCACCGCCATTTGTGTCACTGTCGAAGCTGAAGGGCTAGTGGTAGCCAAAAAGCTAATCAACACGATAATCTCACCTTTTTCAACCCAATGTACAAAGCCAATGAGCTTTATTAATACCAACAATACAAGCGGAATAACCAACAAGCGCAATAGTGTGACTAAATAAATGCGCTTAGATGAAACAATGCTTTTTAACGGAATGGCGGCAATTAACATACCCGCAACAAGCATGGCATTCGGGCCAATAAACAAGCCAATAGAAGAGAGCGTGCCATTGATAATGTTTGGTAACTTAATTTGAAAAGCAAACAAAAATGCGCCAACGAGAATTGACCAAATATTGATGTTTTTGGCAATCGTCTTCAGCGATAAATTTCCTTTTCCAACAATAATCAAACGGCAATGTGTCCAAAATAGAAAGGTTTGAACCACAATAAAACAACTGGCGTAAATGACCCATTCTTTACCGAATAATGACATCACAATCGGAATAATTAAGTTACCAGAATTGGAATAAATGGAGGTGGCGTGCTCAATAGGATCAAGGTTAAATAGGCGCTTTAACAGACTGCCAATAATAATCAGAATACCCTGAAGAAATACGGCCATAAGTAGTGAAAGCTGCAAACCTTGTAGAATTTCAGGTGTGTAATCAATTTGAAAGGCCTCAATCATCACTGCTGGACTGATGACATAAAGTCCAATAATGGAAAGCGGCTTGCTATCTTCTGATTTTAATAATTTTGATTTAACCAACCCATAGCCAATAAGCACAATGAGTGTCAGTTCAATAATTTTAGTGCCGAGTAAAAAAGTGATATCCATAGTGAATCTTGATAAGAAAAGTTGTAGATATTAAACAATAGATAAAAGAAAAAACAAAATAACTTTTATAATTATTCATCACATAGTATTGTGTTTTAGATGTAAGTATTTAGTAGTTTTAAATCTAATAGAGAATATTGAAAATGTTTGATGAAAGCAATAAAAGGAAAAAATAAAAAAGTGCGGTTAAATGTGATCTGACCCACAAAATCCATCCGTTTCCCATGGAAGACATTAGGCTATCTGCATAAGAAAAATGCGCGTTAGGGATAACGCGCATTTTTTGTCGATTACATTACCATTTGTAAGAGACAGTAGCTAAGATATTGCGACTCGCTCCGTAGTAACAATACGTATCACAACCGGATAAGAATTTTCTGTCACCAACATTCTGCACATTAACTTGCGCACTCCAGTTTTTATTAATAGCGTAATTTGCCATAAGATCAACAACCGTGGCTGATGGCACTCTCGCACCATTATACACGCCATATTGTGAAGCGGTGACACTGCTGCCCATATAACGCACGCCCGCACCCAAGGTTAAACCCTCCAAAGTACCTTCTGTGAAAGCATAGTTAGCCGCGGCAGAAAAGCTGTGTTTCGGGAATAATTCTTGACGAATATTGCCTGTTGCCGTTTCTCTTTCCGCTTTTAAATAAGTGTAAGCAAAAATGGCAGAAATATTTTTTGTCAGTTGAGCATCAAGTTGCACTTCCACACCGCGACGTTTAATTGGATCTGCACTGCTGACTGTTGCAGTTGTGCCGTTAGAAATTAATGCGCCTTTGTCTTTCGCTTGGAAATAAGCGATAGAAATCGTGCCATCTAGCCAATTTGGTAGATATTTCACGCCCACTTCATGTTGCTTTGTGGTATTCGGTTTATAAAGGGATTGATTGCCGCTTAACCCAGTTGGCAAGCGGAAGGATTCGGTATAGCTGTAATATGGATTAAGTCCGATTGGCGATAAATACATTGCAGAAGCAGAATAAGAGGTTTTATTCGCTTTTACAGATTGTGAACTGGAATATTCGTCATTTCTTGCTTTGTCATGACGAATCCCCATACCCAATTTCACGGTATCTTTAATCGTTAAGCTATCTTGTAAATAGAAACCAAGTTGACGAGATTTGATGTGGGTATTCGGTGCGCTGCTTACATCTTGTGCTTGGTTATAGCCTGAATGTGAGTTAAAGACATTCGTTGCCGACGTTGCACCAAATAAGGTGTAAAGTGCATTTACACGTTGGTGGCGATAATCAAAACCAGCAACAACGGTATTTTTAATAGACTCATTTTTAAAGTCATAGCTTAGGTGATTATCTAATGTGTGTGATCTCGCCGTACCATCATTAAATACGACGCCGCGAGTGAGTGAATAACTGCCTGCATCGGCAAAAGAAATCGGCGTGTATGTTGCGCTATATGCAGCAGGATAAGCATAAGAACCACGGTGATAATTATCCACATAAGCGTAACGATAGCTGCTGTTTACGCGGAAACCATTATCAAAATCATGCTCTAATTCATAACCTAGGCTATATTGACGATTGGTTTCGGTATCATTAACAGGATCACCAAGATTAGTTTTACGATCAATTTTTCCATTTGCGGTAGGGACAAGCGTTCCATCTTGCGGGAAAAAGTTTGAACTTGGTGTGCCGTGATCGCGTTGGAAGCTGGTGAGTATGGTTAAGCGAGTTTTCGGCGTAAGATCAAACTCAAAACTTGGCGCGATGTAGTAGGTTTTATTGTCAGTTTGATCAATTTCCCCATCTGTAGCAAAGTAATTTGCAACAAAACGATAACGGGCGGTTTCATCAGCGTTAAATGCACCAGTGTAATCAATACCCACACCATATTGATTATGGTTGCCTAATTGGGTTTTAAATTCACCTTTTCCCACTTGTTCTTTGTGAGGTCGTTTGCTTACGTAGTTGATTAAACCACCTGAATGCGCCGCACCAAAAGTTAAGGCGTCTGCGCCTTTAGTGATTTCGACCGCTTCTAAACCAAACACATTGGTGTGTGGCGTAAAGAACCCGTAAGCCAAAGAGGGCATACCATCTACTGCTTGTGTTGCTTCTGCACCGCGAACACGGAACCAGTTGGTATTGGTGTCATTACCAAAAGATTGATTTGTAAAACCGGCTTGATAACGACCAAGTTCATCAGCTTTTGTTACACCTTCGCGGTCAAGCGTTTCACTGCTTACCGCTACGGTTGATTTTGCTTGATCGAATGGCACTTCGCCCATGCGAAACATGGAACCACCGGTGACCGTGATTTCATCCAATTCTTCCGTTTTCTGCTCTTCCGCATATGCAGAACTCATCGCAAAAACGACCGCACTTGCCAGCGCGCTATATACAAAGTTTTTTTTCATGTTGCTTTCTTCCTATATGTGACTTTCCTATGAAAGTTGAGGTTAATAAATTTGTTACACTTTTCGCATCATTGCTAAAAAATATGTTCCACCCACTAAGGTCGCCACTAAGCCCGCAGGGATTTCATAAGGGAACAGAATTTGTCGTCCGATCCAATCGGCAATCAGCATAATGGTGCTGCCGAGCAGTGCCGAAATCAGTAATTGTTGCCGCGCTTTATGTACGCCTAAAAAGTGGGTTAAATGCGGTACGAGCAAGCCGATAAAGCTCAACGGACCAATAATTAAGGTGGCAAGTGCGGTCAAAATCGCACTGAAAATAATCAGAATCCAACGGGTGCGTGCAATGTTTAGCCCTAACGCCTGTGCCATTGGCGCTTGTAGGCGGAGTAAATCCAACCAACGACTAAAGATAAGGCTCGCTACGAGTAGCGCAAATGCCAACAGCGTAAATGGAATCGCAAGGTTCGAATCCAGACTTTGGGTCGAACCCGACGTCCAGCTGATGAGCTGGTTTGCGCGGGGATCGCCGCTAGCAATGGCAATACGTTGTAGCGTGTCAAACAAGGCGGAGAGTGAAATCCCCGTGAGCAATACTTTTTCCGGCAGCATGCCATTCCGTTGATTAATCGCCGCCAGAATCATCAGGGCTATAAAGGCACCGCAGATACCGGCAAGCCAAAACCAAATGGGTTCTTGTGCCGAGAACACAAACAGCAGCACCAAAATCCCCATACTCGCGCCCGAAGAAACGCCGAGCAATTCCGGGCTTGCCATCGGGTTGAGGGTGAGGCGTTGCAATAACACGCCCGCGACGGAAAGCAGAATGCCGGCGCAAATAGCAATCAGCATACGCGGATAGCGCAGCTCAAGAATCTCCAGGCTGAAATCATTATCAGGCAACAGCACTTCCCAGCTTTGGTAAAACGCACCTCTGCCTACGCAAAGTGCAATAGCAAAACTGATGGCAAAGAAAGCGATAAGCAACCATGTAGAGTGCGGTCGATATTGGCGAACATTTTGCAACGTCGCGCCAGTTACACGTCCGCTATGCGGCAGCGCTCGGAACATCAACCAAAGCAGCAACGGCGTGCCGAGCAGTGCCGTGACTGCGCCCGTCGGCAGGCTTATTTGATAGTAAAGTGTGATGAGCTGCAAAATTAAATCGGTGATCGCCAACAATAAGGCACCGAGGATTATCGAGGTAATCAGCTGCCACGTTAAGGTGCGTACGCCCAGTTGACGGACGATGGTCGCCGCCGCCAAGCCGATAAAACCAATCATTCCCACGGCACTGACCACCGAGGCAATCAAATAAGCACTCACCACCACGCCAATAAAGCGCAGTTTGCCCACAGGCACACCCAAACTTTTGGCGTTGCTGTCATTTAACGTGAGAATGGTGAGCGGTCGGCGCAATAAAAAAATAATGGCAAAACAGACCGCACTTTGCATTGCCAATAATTGGCTGTCGCGCCAGCTTTCCTGCACCAAAGACCCCGCGCCCCATTGTACCAAGCCGCGCGATTCTTCAGGGTAGAACAACATCATCATACTCGTGAAGGCGCCAAAATAAAGGTTCACCACCAAACCTGCCAAAATCAGCAACAACGGCGACATCGTTTTACGCATTGCCAAAGTGATCACGAGCAACAAGCTCAATGCCGCCCCGACAAGTGCAACGGCACTGGCGCCATAGTCCAACAGTTGTGGCGCAAAAATGGCGACTAAAAACAGGCTGAATTGCGCGCCGCTGTTAATGCCAAGGGTGCTGTCGGAGGCCAACGGATTGCCCATCACTTGTTGCAATAACAGGCTGGCAAAAGCCAAGGTTCCGCCCGCCAACAAGGCAATGCAAATACGCGGCAGGGTGTAGCTTTGCAGCAGCAATAAATCAAGATTATCGGTGTGATGAAAAAGTGCGAAAAGGGGCGTATTTTCAGGCAGTTGCGCATTTAGCAACACCATGCAAAGCACGATAAACAGACCGCCTAAAAGCACGAACAATAACAAGGTGCGATTTACCATGTTTCCCCTCCGTGCAATAAGCCATTGGCGAAGATGCTCACAAAACGTTGCGCCGAAGGAATGGCGCCAAAGGTCCACACCGCAGGCAGAATTAACGGTTCTTTGGCAAGGGGCAGTTGTTGCCATAAGGTATTGTGTGTGAGGGCGGCAGCGATATTGTGCGGATAGGGTTTGATGACCACAAAACGGGTATTTTTCGGCAGTTTCGCCAATTCGGTAATTTCAATATTTTGGAATCCCCAATAATTCACCTCAGGCAAATAGGCATTTTTAAAGCCCAGTTGCTGAATCACCGCGCCCAACAGGCTGTTTTCGCCATAAATACGCAAATGGCGCGTATCAATAAATTGCACTAAAGCGACGGGACGATCGGTGAAAGGTTGTAAAAGCGGTTGATATTTGGCAATATCTTGCGAATAGTTCGCCAGCAATTTTTGCACGGCTTCGGGTTTGTCAATAATCCGCCCGATTTCTTGCGTGGCGGCGACCACATTTTCCCACGCATTGCCCGCCTTGTAGAATTCGACGTTATACACGTTGCCATAAGGGGCTAATTTATCATTCAGCGCGGCATAAAATGCGCTGTGAATGAAGGTCAGCGGTTGTGCATTGACGAAATGAGGAAGCCTGGCAATGAGCTCCATATTCGGTTGCAAACGAATGCCTAAATCAAGTGTGCCTTCAGGCAGTTGAGGTTTTATCACCCAGGTTTGATAGCTTTTCACATCGCCCACGGCAAGAGGCGGTTGCTCAAGGGCAATTAAAGTTTCCGCCACAGACCAATCCACCGTGGCATAACCTGCTTGCGGTTCGCCCGCCCAGCTTTTGAGGCTAAAAAGTGCGGTCAAAATTAGCAGTGAATTTTTAAGGAAACGTCGCATATTAATAAAAACTCACGGGGCGATGGGTTTGTGGGTGTTCAATGACATTCAATTCAATGCCATAAATTTGTTGCAATGACGGCGTGTTCACGATGTTGTGCGCATTGCCTTGCGCCAACAATTTGCCACTGTGCAACGCCACCAAATGATCGCAAAAACGCGAAGCGAGGTTGATGTCGTGAATCACGATAATCACGCCAAGATTCAGCTCGCGGCTGAGTCGATGAACCAGCTGCATCACTTCCACCTGATGGGCAATATCCAATGCTGCCAAAGGTTCATCAAGTAAGAGAAATTGGCTTTCTTGCGCCAATAACATCGCCAACCAAATGCGCGAACGTTCACCACCCGAGAGGGTATCCACCAGCTGATCGGCAAATTTTTCCGTATGCGTGAGCTTTAACGCACGCGCAATGGCTTGCTTGTCTGCCTCCGTTTCTCGCCCGAACAAGCCATTCCAAGCATAACGCCCCATCGCAATCAGCTCTTTCGCCGTCATATTGGTCGCTTGCGGAAGATGTTGCGGCAAATAGGCAACCCGCTTGGCAAATTCACGGCTCTGCCAATCTTGAATAGAACGGTTGTCCAATAGAATATCGCCACCGGAAATTGGCTGCTGACGCGCCATTAATTTAATTAATGTGGATTTGCCTGAGCCATTATGCCCAATTAAACCATAGACATAGCCCGCTTCAAAATTAAGTGAAGTTGGTTGGAGTAAAGTGCGGTAGGGAATAGAAAAAGAAACTTGATTAAGCTGAAACACAAACTTTCCATATAAAAAATCTAAAAGTATCGTGCATTTTATATGATAATCATTCTTGTTTCAATTTTTTGTGTGTTTTAAAAGTTAATTACTCCATTTCTAAAAACAAATTTTGAGGTAACGCTAAATAATTTTGAGTTATGAAAATAAATTAAAAATGTTGGATTTTTTTCAATTATTTGTCAAAAATACCGTCATAATTAAGAAATGGATAGAGAAGACTAGAAATGAGATGAAATAAATAAAGCCTTGATATACAAGGCTTTATTTGAGGTTTTGAAATGATTAGAAAGTATCTGAAAAAGTGATTTTTTATTCCCATTCAATTATCTTCTTTTAAGTTAAGTTATTGATTTATAGTTAAATAAATCAGGCTTTAAATCTATTATACCGTCAAAAGTACCGTCAATTTGAAAAATTAAGTTTGATTGCCTAAAAAATGAACAGATTGTTGCTGGGGAAATTTTGGAAAACATTTTTTTCTAAAAAATATGCACCTTATTCACCTGTAATTTTTATCTGAATAAAAAGCAAAAACTGCTTTTATAATCATTCGTTAAATAGTATTGTGTTTTAGATGTGAGTATTTAGTAGTTGTAAATCTGACGGAGAATATTGAACATGTTTGATGAAAGCAATAAATTGCTTACCAATGCAATAGACACAATAACGTTTCTTGAAGAATTGATTCCTAGTATTGGGAATGAAATGAATACTGTTCTAAAAGAGGCAATAGAACTTGCTAGAAATTTGAGTGAAGAAAATCAAGCAACTTTGCTAATAAAATATAGTGAATATGGCAGTTATTACGAACAACTTGAATTGGCGAGAGGAATATATTCTCGATTAAAAGGTGAGCGTTTTGAACCGTTTCCAATGATTACTCTTACCGAGTTAATCGAGAATATTAAGCAAGAACAAGGTGGAGTGAACTAGTTTTTATTTCATAAAAAGCACCTTAAATTCTTCTATATCTTTAAAGTGTACATTTGTCTGAAAGCCCTGTTTCCGCTTGGTTCTTTTATACTCGAATGTACACTTATTTTGTTTTAGCCCTTGCTGCATCGCTTTAGCAAAAAATGGTAATGTAACTTTATAAGCTAAATTATTAGCTCTTAAAAAAGTTAAGTATGCAGAATAAAGCGTATTCTTCCAATTTTTACTATTTGCATTCCCCACAAAAAGCCCATTGGTATCAGCTGTCGTTTGAAAATAACTGCAAAATTCAGTAATAGGATCTGAAAGTTGCTTGATCTCTAGAGCCTCATTACTTCGTTTATGCTCTAGTAAAATCTCTCTTGCTTTCAATGGATTATCTGAAAATAGGCTAAGTAAATGCTGTATTATACTTGGCATTTCAGCCTTAATCTTTTGGCTTATTTGTAAATCTCGTTCGTTGTCAGGTACAACACGGGAAAGATGAATAATCACACGCCTACGTTCAATTCCTCCACTTCTATCAATAAATTTAGTGGGTTCATTATTAACAATAAGGACGACAGCTCGGCAAATAATACTTATTGGATCTTTGTATTTGGGTTCGACCCGAATAAGATCTCCTCCCGTAATAGCTTTTAGCCCAGAACCTATTATTTTGTAACTAGGTTGATCGGGACAAATAATCAGTAATTTAACTTTTATAGGGTAACGT